>Ga0066376_10003841_pt1 | contig 13263 bp, 13 predicted proteins | sample Knorr_S15_td_Bot_FD_77009 | JGI IMG/M metagenome (GOLD analysis project Ga0066376, IMG submission 77009) | Marine microbial communities from Southern Atlantic Ocean transect - Knorr_S15_td_Bottom_ad_5009_LV_A | ecosystem: Environmental > Aquatic > Marine > Oceanic | place: Southern Atlantic... | reverse complement strand
CCCGATTTAAAACAAAAGTACGAGGACGTTTCCAAAGAGTGGGATAGAAGAGATCTTTTAAGAATCGCAGAAATCCTTACAGCGTTAGTTTCAAAAATAACATGGGCAACCCAGCCATATATTTTGGTGGAAATGACATTCCTGAAATTAGTAGAAATGGATTCTTCGATCTCATTGGAGAAAGTTTTGAATGAAATGCGCAGTCCAGATCTAAAAATTAAACCTGTCTCTACTCCAGTGTCCCAACCTCCGGTAGTATATGATCTGCCACAGGAAACAACAGTAGAAAAAGATTCCAAACCAGAAAAGAAAAAAAAATTAGATAAAAATATGCAATCTGTTTCTGAAAATGATGTGAAAGAAAGTGTAATTGATCACAATGATCATCAAAATTCAGAAGATAATAATTTATCTTTAGAGGATGTGGAGTCAAAATGGGGGGAAACTATTCAATTTATTTCTGGAAATCGTCCATCACTCGGGTCAGTTATGGAAAGTTGTAATCTTACAAATTTACATGGAAAATTATTGGAAATATCATTATCAAATCAACCAAGTTTCAATTTAAATCTATTGGAGAAAAATAAAAAATTAATAGAAGTTCAACTTAATGAATTACTAGAAAAAACAATTGTTATTAAATTCATCTTAGATAAATCAAAGAATGATTCGGTTTTGAAAACTGAAAACAACACCATTAAAACAACCGGTGATACAATAGAAAATAAAGATCAGACTTTGCTGAAGATAATTGAACGCTTTGACGGGGAAATATTAAAATAGGAGTACGTAATGTTTAATAAAGGAAATATGACAGGAATGCTGAAACAGGCGCGGGAAATTCAAAAAAAAATAGAGCACGTGCAATCTGAGCTTGAAGATTTGATTGTGGAAACCGATTCTGGAGGGGGAATGGTACAAGTCTCCTGTAATGGGAAGCAGGAAATTTTACAATTGACAATTGATCCTGAAGCTATGAAAGAAGAAAAAGAATTGCTTGAAGATTTAATAATATCTGCTGTGAATAAAGTCCTTTCTAAATCCCAGGAAGAAAGCCAGAACAGGATGAATGCAGTTACTGGAAATATGCTTGGTGGTATGAAAATTCCGGGAATGTAGGATGAGTTCTTATCCTGATAGTGTAGAGCGCCTGATTAGTGAATTTACAAAATTCCCTGGGATTGGAAAAAAGTCTGCCCAAAGAATGGCATTTCATGTCTTAATGTCTAAAAATGAACAATCGGATCATTTAGCCCAGGCAGTTATGGATGTAAAAACAAAAATTCTATTGTGTTCCTGTTGTGGAGGAATTACCGAAAAAGATCCATGTCACATTTGCTCCGATCCGAAACGGGATAAAAATTTAATTTGCATTGTAGAAGATCCCGCGGATATTTATTCATTTGAACGAATGGGCATTTTTAGAGGATTATATCATGTCCTTGGAGGAGTAATTTCACCATTAGATGGCATTGGGCCGGATAACTTAAATATAAATAGTTTATTGAATAGAGTTCATGAGGGTATGGAGTTAATTCTGGCAACAAATTCTAGCATTGAGGGCGATACTACTGCGCTTTATCTTGGAAAAATATTCAGTGAAAAAGGAGTAAAAGTTACCCGTCTTGCGAGAGGGATTCCTGTTGGAGGAGATTTAGAATATATTGATGAAGCTACACTCCAGCGTGCTATAGAGGGGAGGACGCAATTATAATCAATTTACCAAATATTCTTACGTTCTTCAGAATTTTACTGACACCGGTTTTTATCATCTGTTTATTTTATGATCATCCTTATTCACGTGTGAGTGCCTTAGTCATTTTTATTGTGGCTTCAATTACGGATGCATACGATGGATATTTTGCAAGAAAATATAATCAGGTAACGCCGGAAGGGCGTTTTCTCGACCCATTGGCAGATAAGATATTGATATCATCCGCATTCATTTCATTTGCTGTAATTGGTGTTGTTGAATACTGGATGGTTGCGCTCATAATTTTTCGGGATCTTTTTGTTACTGGCTTGCGAATATTTATGGAAAAAAATGGAATTTCCATGATAACAACCAAAATTGCGAAAGCAAAGACTGCGATTCAAGTGTCCATTATCATTTTCATTTTATTGATTTTAGGATTTCAGGGATTTCCATTAAAATGGTTTAAAGATTTTATTGGAGTCATTTTGGAATTTCATATTATTTATTATCTCACATTGTCAGTAACCTTTTTTACTGTATGGACTGGAATTTCCTATATATATCAAAATCGGACTTTGATCCGAAAAATTACCTCGTAATTTAATTCAATGAACAAGGTTCAAATGTCCGATTGGACCGCTACATGTTTTAAAGTCGGTACACTTCCGATTGCTCCCGGAACCTGGGGAAGTTTAGCTGCTCTCATTGTTTGGTATGGTGTTATTGATTGCATTCATCCAGTTTTATTTATTGTTTTAACATTCGCTATATTTGCAATTGGAGTTATTACATCAACTATAGTGGCAAGGAAACTTTCTTCTTCTGATCCCTCAAGAATTGTCATTGATGAATGGGTGGGTCAATGGATTGCATTATTTTTTGTTCCAAAGTCAATTTATTTTGGTTTAGTATCCTTTGTACTTTTCCGGATTTTTGATATTTGGAAACCACTATATATCAAGAAAATGGAAAAATATTCAGTGGGTTATGGAATAATGATGGATGATGTGGGGGCTGGTGCAGTCGCGCTTATTTTTACACATATAATTTTATTATTCTTATGAAAGTGGCATTAATCACAATTGGAAATGAATTGCTTTCAGGTTTTACTGTGAACACAAATGCAGCGTGGATAGGAATAGAATTGGGTAGAGTTGGAATTGAGATATCAGTCCAACATACAATACAGGATGAAAAAAAAGACATTATTTTTGAATTAGAACAAGTCTCTAAAAAAGTATCAATTGTTATTGTAACCGGTGGATTGGGTCCAACACATGATGATGTGACAGCTTCTGCATTTTATTCATATTTTAATGATACACCTGTCTTTGATGAAGACTACTGGAGGGATTTAACAGATCAATTTTCCAAAATAAATTATAAAATCCCTGATGTAAATCAAAACCAGGCAATGAAACCGAAAAAAGGAGATTGTATTCCAAACGATTTTGGTTCAGCACGAGGATTATTATATAAAATAAATAATTGTCTTTATTTCGCATTACCGGGTGTACCAAAAGAAATGAAAGCAATGATGAAAAAATCAGTCATTCCAATTTTAAAAGATCAGGTTACGAATCCATTCATAACAAGAACAATTCGGACTACCGGAATACCTGAATCTGCTTTAGCGGAAAAAATTACAAATACAATAGACATGAGGACATACAACTGTTCCCTTGCTTATCTCCCCAAGTTGTTAGGTGTAGATTTACGTATATCAAGCCAGGATGAACAACAAATACAGAAATTTGAGAAAAAGATCAATCCTGTCATAGAAAAATATGTCTATGGATATGAGGATGAAGCCCTCGAAGAAGTTGTTGGGAATACATTAAAAAAATGTAGTGTAACGCTTGCAACAGCAGAATCTTGTACAGGAGGATTGCTTGGACACAGGATAACACAAGTCTCCGGAAGTTCTGAATATTATCTTGGTGGTGTCGTTTCCTACAATGAAGATGCAAAAATAAATCTTTTGGATGTAACTCAAGAAACATTGACAAAATTTGGCGCTGTAAGTGAAGAAACTGTAAAAGAAATGGCATTAGGTGTACGAAAATTATTTTCATCAGATCTGGGAATGTCAATTACTGGAATTGCAGGTCCAACTGGTGGGACAGAGGAAAAACCAGTTGGACTTGTGTACATTGGCTTGTCTTCTGTTAAAGATTTAATTGTTAAAAAATTCAATTTTTTTCGAGATAGAGATTCAAATAAACAAATCAGTAGTCAGGTCGCATTAAATATGCTTAGACTTTATTTAAGAGATGAGTGAAAGATTACTAAGAACCTTTATTTCTGTAACCGTTCCCAAAGAGATTATCAGTTTGAGGGAGATGTTAAGAACGACTGTAAACTTTCAGAAAAAAAATCTTCGTTGGATAAAAATTGGTCAAATTCACCTCACATTAAAATTTCTTGGTTTTGCCCCTGAGGAAACTATTGATGATTTGAATTCAGTTATTGCATCAGTAGTGTCCGGATATCAAAAAATAGATTTAACAGTAAAAGGAACTGGATGTTTTCCTGTTCCAACCAGGCCTCGTGTTTTATGGTTGGGAATCGAAGGAGAAACAGAAAAATTAATTCAGTTAGTGACGGATTTAAATACAGAATTAGAACAACATGGCTTTCCTGCAGAACCTCAACAATATACTCCACATATTACACTTGCCAGGATAAATTATCCACCGAAGCATACACCTGGCATTGAATCTTTTCTGCAAACGACCTATGAACCTATTAATATGATGATTAATCGGGTACAATTTTTAAGAAGTGAACTGTTTCCAGATGGAACAGTCTACAGTATTTTAGGTACACATTTTTTAGCCCCCGAAGACACAAAGGAGAATTAAATATGACAAAAGATGATAAAAAATTAAAAGCCCTTGAACTATCCATAACGCAAATTGATCGCCAGTTTGGCAAAGGATCAATCATGCGATTAGGAGATGATTATCCAAAATTGTTAGATAATGTGATTTCGACAGGATGCTTATCTCTTGATGTAGCATTGGGAATTGGCGGGGTACCCAGAGGAAGAGTCATTGAAATATATGGTCCGGAATCTTCAGGAAAAACGACACTTGCATTGCACATTGTTGCTGAAGCTCAGAAAACAAATGGGTATGCTGCATTTATAGATGTTGAACATGCACTCGATCCGGAATATTCAAAAAAATTAGGTGTTAACACCGAAGAACTTCTTGTTTCACAACCTGATTCTGGAGAACAAGCTCTTGAAATTACGGAAACATTAGTACGGAGTGGAGCCATTGATGTCATTGTAATTGATTCAGTTGCTGCCCTTGTTCCCAGGGCTGAACTTGAAGGCGAAATGGGTGATGCTCATGTAGGTCTTCAGGCCAGATTAATGTCACAGGCATTGAGGAAATTAACTGGAACAGTTTCCCGATCTAATACATGCGTGATATTTGTAAACCAGATACGGGAAAAAATCGGAATTATGTATGGCAATCCTGAAACGACTCCAGGTGGACGTGCTTTAAAATTTTATACTTCAATTCGAATGGAGATTCGTCGAGTAACTACAATTAAAGATGGAACAAACACAGTGGGAAACCGAACAAGAGTAAAAATCGTGAAAAACAAAGTAGCGCCTCCCTTTAAAATGACAGAATTTGATATAATGTATGGACAGGGAATTTCATTTGAAGGAGACATCCTTGATCTTGCAGTAAAAGGCGATATAATTGAAAAAACAGGCGCCTGGTTTTCATTTGGGGATGTTCGAATAGGACAGGGAAGAGAGAATGCAAAATCTTACCTAAAAGAAAATCAAAAAGATCTCAAAAAGGTGGTTTCAAAAGTGAAAGCGTTCATGGGCCTTGATGAAAAATGAATGCACTGAATATCGAACAGTTAGAGAAATCAAAACACAGGCTCGCAACCCAAATCGGAAAACAGTAATTTTTGACGATGGTTCATTCATTGGTATTTCAGAAAAGATATTCTTTTCAAATTCTGTTCATGTAGGTGACGAACTTTCTATAGATAAGATTGAAGAACTAACCTATTCTGAGCAGAAGCAAAAACTCAGAAATTATGCGCTCAAATTACTGAGTTATCGAATGCGAAGTCGGGCAGAATTAAAACAACGTCTTCTACAAAAAGACTTTCCTGATGTGGATGTTGAGCAATTACTTTCTGATTTTGAAAGGAAAAATTACTTGAATGATGCAGAGTTTGCTTTCGCATTCTCCCGAGATAAAGTAAAAAATAAGGGAATTGGCCCGTTAGCATTAAAATCAGAATTATTTCCCTTCAAATTAAATGCAGAAATGGTGGAAAATACGGTTGCTAAAATTTATAGTGAATATCCAATTGATTCACTCCTGGAATCTCATATAAAGAAAAGAAAAATAAAAAAGAATACTCATCTTCTAGGAAGTGAAAAAAATCGCCTCTTGCAATTTTTGTATCGAAAAGGATTCAGTTGGGATGATATTTCAAGACTCATGCAAAAACACAATATCTCATGAGTGCAAAACATACAAAAGAAAATTCCTTTTCCAGGTTACTTAAAAAATCTGATTTATTATTTATTCAGCATTTATTGAATGCAAAACCAGGTGAATTAGAGCTTGAGTTTCTTGCAATGGTTCATAAGGATAAATTACATCAAAGACCCTATGAAGAAACATTAGTTCGTCTTGATCAAGCGTATCAAAAACAAATCAGTCCACACATTGCTCTACATGGCAATAAATCAATATTTATTTCTGAAGGAATTAGTATTTTATTGCAAAATGGTCGTGTAAAATTGAATGCTGACTCCATGTTCCGAAGTCAGTCAATTCGAGGTGGATATCCACAATTATATTGTTCAAAGATTCATTCGTTAAAAGAAAATTTAATGAATAAAGTTGTTAATAATGGAAAAGCACATAAAGTGAATTCAATTTGTGGAGTTTTTAATAATTCTGTTGAGAATCAAGAATATTCCATGATACATAATTATTCAATTACCATTTCCAAAGATGACGAGGATAATAGTTCAAATCCATCGGATGAAAATGAAATATATTGTATGAATATTGGAAATCAAAAAAATACAAAATGTGATGTATCTTTGTTGAAATTTATCAATTCCATAAGAGATAAATCTTGGTTTACCAGGGCTGAAATTATTGATGAAAAAGGAATAATGTCTCCATTGCTAAAAATTGCTCAATCGCAAAAAGTTGGAGTAAAAATTCAAATACAAGGATTAAACAATAAAAACATATTCGACAAAATATCTATGTGGTCAACTGGGGAATTTATATTAATCTTTACAACATCCGGATCGATCAGAAAACTTAACAATGCCGGGAAAGTATTTGGATTTACTTCCAATAAAATCGGAAAACTGATTAAATATCAAAAAGTAATAATTTCAGGAACAAAAAAAACTGTTCTTTCACTCAAAATTTCTTCATTTGATTTTTATAAATCTTCTTTTAATTCAGTATATTTTACTCAAACACCGGTTGTACAGTCAGAAACTGGTCTTTTAAAGATTAAAGAAAAGAAAAATTATTCATCAGTGTTTATAGAATTTTTTCCGGAGATAATAAACGAATGTTTTTTATGGAATATTTCAACTAAGAGACCAAAAAAAATAGTAAGAAATATTGGACATGGATTTTCCAATCCAAATTCTTCAGATCATGATTCCATTGTTGTTACCTTTGCAGATAATGATTACTATACATCTGTTCATCCAAGATTGAGCGGAAAATTAACCGTAACGAATGCTGTTCGGCAGTTGGCGTGCTGTGGTGCAAAACCGCTATCAATTTCAATTCAAAATGTATTTCCAGAAGTCCAAAAAGATAATGATATGTCAAATGGAATTGAGATTCTCAAAGGACAGGAAGAGGCAGTCAGAGCGCTTGGATTAAAAATTGCACATAGAAATATTATTTCGTATGAAAATTTTCTTTCTCAGAATGTTACCGGAATCGGGGTAATTCAGAATAATCAAAATCCTCTTCATTGGGGATTTAAAAAAGAAGGAGATTTTATTTCACTTCTTGGAAGCCATAGAGGAGAATTAGGTAGCACCAAATTTCTCAGGAAATATTTCCCGGATTGTCGTGTGAATCTTCCAAATGTTGATCTCAGAATGGAACCGAGAATTCATAAAACAATACGAAAAGGGATCAATGATGGTATAGTGCATTCTGCCTGCTGTATCAGTGCAGGCGGGCTGGCAGTTGCAATTGGAAAATCACTCATTGATGGTGAAGACGGACTTGGAGCAAGAATTCAATTATCACGAAAAATCCGAAATGACGAATTATTATTCGGAGAAACCCAGGGTTTGATATTGTTATCCTTTGGAGAAAATAATCTTATAGAATTCGAACGGATTTGTATGAAAAATCAAATCCCAGCAACTACAATAGGAAGAGTGACCGGAAATGGAAAGTTTACCTTCAACAAACTCTTAAATGTAAAAGTACGGGACTTAAAAAAACAGATAAGAAAAAAATAATGAATTATACTGTTGTTCATGAAAATGGAAAATACTTTCCTGTTAGAAATATTTATTGTGTTGGCAGGAATTATTCCGGACATGCAAGGGAATTAGGAAATCCACTTTTAAAAGAACCGATGTTTTTTCAAAAAGGACTCACTTCATTAACAACACAAGAATCAATTAGTCTTCCCAGAAATAATAACATTCAGCATGAATTAGAGCTTGTTTTACTCATTGGTAAAAATGGTGAAAAAATTAAACAATTAAACGCAGAAAAATATATAGCAGGAATCGGATTAGGATTGGATCTTACTGATAGAAATTTTCAGGATGAATTGAAAGAAAATAAATTACCGTGGTTTTTATCAAAATCGTTTAAGAACTCTGCAATTGTTTCATCATTTTCAGAACCTGATTTTGAAATCTGGTCCCAAAAATTCTGGTTAAATATAAATGGAAACCGTGCTCAGGAAGGATATAGTAGCGATATGCAATTTCTGATTCCGTTTCTGATCGAATATCTATCCAACCGATTACCTTTATTAAAGGGCGATATTATATTTACAGGAACTCCTGAAGGTGTAGGCGTCGTACGGAATGGAGATAATGCAGAATTGGGTTTAGGAAATAAAGTATTGCATAGAGTTAAATTTATTTCAGATTAATCAATTCATCAGCAATAATCGATTCTAATTGATTGTGCAAAATTCCATTTGTTGCTAGAATAGTTTTTTCAAAAACTGAAAATGGATTCCCGTCCATTTGTGTTACTGTTCCACCTGCCTCTGTTAAAATAAGATAACCAGCCGCCGTATCCCAGGGGTGTAAATCAAATTCCCAGAATCCGTCAATAATTCCAATAGCTGTATGACATAAATCCACTGACGCTGCACCAAGTCTGCGCACTCCTTGAGTGAGATTGGTGAGTTTTTGAAACAGTCTCATATTTGATCTCCATTTTTCCCCATGCTCATATCCAAACCCGGTTACAAGTAATGACTGCTCAAGCGAAGAAACTTTTGATACATTTATTTGAATTCCATCACAAGTCACTCCTTGTCCCTTTACAGCGGAAAATAGTCTGTTCACGGGCAATTCCAGCACAACACCGACTATTGGTTTATTTTTGTGAAAAACACCGATAGAGACTGCAAATGAAGGATATCCATGTACAAAATTTGTGGTACCATCTAATGGATCAATAATCCATTGATAATCAGTATTGGAAAAAGAGGAGGAGGTTTCCTCAGCCAGAATTCCATGCTCGGGAAATTCCTCGTGAATTATATCACAAATTAATTGCTCTGATTCTTTATCTGTTTTGGTTACAAGATCGGTTTTACTTTTATAATCAGGCACCCTGGGTTTATCCAGTGCAGATAAAATCAATTCAGCGGCTGATTTCGCAGCACACACTACCACATTGTGAATGTGGTTTAGATCAGGCATTATTTCTTATATGGTGTATGCTTTTGCGAGAAATACGTTTTTGTCATTTTCTTAAGTGCTGTAGAAAGGAAAATGACAGCAATTAAGTTTGGAAATGTCATAAATCCTAAAGCGGCATCTCCAAATGCCCAAATGGCTTCCAGTTCTGCAATGGCGCCGATAAAAACAAACAGGAGGAAAATCCATTTATACGGCATAATAGCTCTTCGTCCAAATAAGTAAACCGCAGATCGATCACCGTAGAATGACCAGCTGATCGCAGTGGATACAGCAAAAAGCAATACGGAAATTGTTACAATTTTATCTCCGTAGTTAAAAATAAAACTCAACCCTTGTTTAAATGCGTATGATGTTAAAAGACTGCTGTTAAATAGCCCAATATCAAGTATATCTTTAACATGTGGTAAATTGGGATTCGTAATATTCATATAGAATTGCGTATGCTGCCAGGCACCGGTTGTAATGATAACTAGACCTGTGAGCGTACAGATTATAATCGTATCGATAAAGGGCCCCAGCATTGCAACGGATCCTTCACGAATGGGATATTTCGTTTTGGCAGTTGAATGAGCAATCGCAGCGCTTCCTTGTCCTGCCTCATTCGAGTATAAACCCCGTTTAATTCCCCACAACATTGTGAGCAAGATTCCACCACCGGTACCAGCGATTGTTGCCGGTGGATTAAAAGCCATTTTGAATATCAATGCAAAGCTTGAACCTATTTTATCAAAATTGACAAGAATTATAATGAAAGCAAAGAGTACGTAAATGACGCCCATTATAGGAGCGAGAAATCCGGTAACGTGACCGATTCGCTTAATTCCGCCAATGATTACCATGCCGATGATCCCCACGAGAATTACACCATTAATTACTTGCTGAACTGATAATTCAAATCCGCTCCACATATGATGTTTTAGCGTAAGGAAATGTTGTGTACCCAAAACTTGAGATACTTCTGAATAAATTTGATCTGAAACAGTGAAAGCCTGTATGGCATTTCCTGTGGCAAAGGAGCATATAATAGCAAATGAGGCAAACGCAACCGCCATCCAGCGCCAATTTTTCCCCATTCCAGACTCGATTGTATACATAGGTCCGCCGGCGGTTAAACCATCGCTGCCGATTTCCCGGTATTTTAATGCCAATGAGCTTTCAGCAAATTTCAGTGTTGTACCAAAAAATGCAGTAATCCACATCCAAAAGATTGCTCCCGGACCACCATAATATAATGCAGTTGCTACACCGGCGATATTTCCGATTCCCACCGTGGCAGACAGAGCCGTTGTCAACGCCCGAAAGTGATTTAAATCTCCTTCATCATCCGGATCATCGTAAATACCGCGGGTTACGTTTACTCCGTGTTTAAAATATCTTAATTGGGGAAAACCCAACTTAATCGTGACAAATATTCCAGTTCCAACCAATGCGATAACCATGAGTGGAATCGGGGAGAATGATGGAAATGACCAAATTCCTTCATAAAATTCTACACCAAAAACGGCTAAAATAATTAAAATGACTGCGAATGAAATAATTCCTGCTTTTGATCTGTCCATAGTTACCTCAATTTAATTAAAACTTGAAGCTAAGTTTACGTGTTCAAATAAATAAATCAATCTATAAAAAAATGTACTCCGCAAAGTATTAGTATTTTTTTATAAGTACGACCTAAGTTCAAAGTTAAATATTTATGGAAACCCCTATCTCAATAATTAATTGCTTGCCTTTAATCACAATGAATAGATTTTCATGAATCATATTCCCATTATCCTCAGCATTGTTCTGATTTCCAACCTCATGTGGAAAGTTGATCTGGAAGTCAACTGGATTAAGACAGGCCCAAATTTCTGTCACTTTCCATTTTTTGCGCCTATATCTGATAGAATTTATATGGAAGATTTCATCCATTTTATTTTTTGGTAAGGATAAAATGAAATATAATCGTTAATATAATTGAAATGTTTAATAATTCATCCATTTATTGAGTATGAATAAACATAATATGAGGAATTTTATGAGAAAACTAATTTTAGCGTTTCTATTTCCGATATTCATCTATTCCCAGGGATGGAATACTGAACTGATTGGAAATATAAATTATTCCCAAGAAGTAAACGATGTCTGGGGATATACAGCTGACAATGGTAGTGAGTATGCGTTAGTTGGTACAGAAACAGGAACCTCAATTGTGCGTGTTAGTGATAATCTCTTTGGTCTTGTTGAGGTTGGATTCATCCCCGGTGATAATTCTATCTGGCGTGACATAAAAACCTATGGTCACTATATGTACATTGGGACGGAAGCTCAACAGGGAATTCAGGTAGTGAATATTGAAGACCCTGAGAATGCAGAGTTAGTGTATACCTGGACCGGAATTACAAGCAGTCACGATATTTTCCAGGCTGATGGATATTTATACGTTGTGGGAGCAAGCGATTACGATATACATATTCTGGACTTAAGCAATCCTGCTCAACCGGTGGAAGTTGGTGGATGGACAGGTGAATATATTCATGATTTGTACGTTCGGGGTAATTATGCCTATGCAGCGGCAATTCAAAGCAGTAGCATATATATTATCGATATCTCCGATAAAACGAATCCACAAACGGTAACGAGTTGGAGTTATTCAGGTGCTGCACACGCGTGCTGGCTCACAGAAGATGGAAACTACCTTATTACAGCAGATGAAACCACCGGCGGGAATGTTAAAATCTGGGATATTCAGGATTTCAATAATATTAACATGATCTCACAATGGACTGTTGAAGGGGGAGAAGATAAAACAGTACATAATGTTCTTGTACGTGATCAATATTTATATATCAGTTACTACATATTCGGATTGCAAATCCTGGATATTACTGATCCATATAATCCAACTCCTGCCGGATATTATGACACTTATCCGGGAAGCAATGGTTTCTACAATGGCGCCTGGGGCGCCTATCCATTCACAGAAAGCTGTTACACCTATATTTCTGATATTGAGAGTGGATTATATGTGGTTGATTTTGCCGGCTGTAACAGCGCAACTGCTGAGTTGTCATATTCCCCGGGATCCTTTAACTTTTCATTGAATACAGATCAGTTTGCTTCAGAGTTATTGACTATCACAAATAGCGGTGAGGCAGAGTCAGTTTTGTTCTATGATGTTTCAATTGTTACACCCTCTCCGTTTGAAAATAGCGGTGGAGGACCTGATGCCTTTGGACACTTCTGGAGTGATTCAGATTTAGAATCATCCATTAATTATGAGTGGATTGAAATCTCTGATGATCCTAATGTACAGCAGGTATCGTTTCCATCTAACGATGGAGGATCAAATTATATCACTATTGGATTTAATTTTCCATTTTATTCGGAATCATATCAACAATGTATTGTTAATCCTAACGGATGGGTTGGTTTTGGTGAGGATAACCCAGAATGGTCCAATACGTCAATTCCCTCTGTAGATGCTCCAAGACCAGCAATCTTTGGATTTTGGGATGATTTAAACCCGGTTAATAATAATTGCAATGATTATTGTTCCGGTGAAGTTTACTATCACTCCAACTCTGAAAGAATGGTCATCACTTTTGACGAAGTTGCACACTGGTGGACAAATAATGAAAAT
>Ga0066376_10003839_pt1 | contig 13268 bp, 12 predicted proteins | sample Knorr_S15_td_Bot_FD_77009 | JGI IMG/M metagenome (GOLD analysis project Ga0066376, IMG submission 77009) | Marine microbial communities from Southern Atlantic Ocean transect - Knorr_S15_td_Bottom_ad_5009_LV_A | ecosystem: Environmental > Aquatic > Marine > Oceanic | place: Southern Atlantic... | reverse complement strand
CTAATGACTGATATAGACATAAAAGGGCTAACCGCCCATGCAGCCCGAGAACTGCTCGATACAAAGCAGGTGTCGTCGGTTGAGCTGACACAGGCCGTGCTGGACCGCATTGGGCAGGTCGAGGACAAGGTGAAGGCCTTCGTCCGGGTCACTGAGGACATCGCGCTGGAACAGGCCGCCGAGGCTGACAAGCGCATTGCCGCTGGTGACGTGCAGCCGCTTACTGGCGTGCCCATGGTCCTCAAAGACAACATGATTACCAAGGGCATTAACACCACATGCTCGTCGCGCATGCTGGAGAACTTTGTGCCTCCTTATAGTGGCACGGTGCCTATACAGCTGCAAGAACAGGGCGCGGTGCTTCTGGGCAAGGGCAACCTGGACGAGTTCGCCATGGGCTCCTCCACCGAGAACTCGGCCTTTCACCCGACGCACAACCCGTGGGACCTCAATAGGGTTCCCGGCGGCAGCAGCGGCGGACCTGCGGCGGCGGTGGCAGCGGACGAGTGCATATACTCTCTAGGCTCGGACACGGGCGGCAGCATAAGGCAGCCAGCAGCCCTATGTGGCGTGGTTGGCATGAAGCCGACCTACGGTCTCGTAAGCCGTTATGGACTTGTGGCCTTCGCAAGCTCGCTGGACCAGATTGGCCCGCTGACGAAGGACGTGGAAGACACGGCCATTATCCTGAATGCCATTGCCGGTCACGACGCTAGCGACTCAACGTCCATCGATTTCCAGGTGCCCGATTACACGAAAGCCCTAACCGGAGACCTTACCGGCATGCGGATCGGCGTGCCCAAAGAGTACTTCGTGGACGGCATGGAGCCTGGTGTGGAGTCGGCGACTCGCGATGCCATCAAGGTGTTGGAAGGCCTGGGTGCAGCTGTAGAAGAGGTGACGCTGCCCAGCACTCCGTACGCCCTGGCTGTCTATTACATCATCGCGCCGTCAGAGGCTTCGGCTAATCTGGCGCGCTACGACGGCGTGAAGTACGGCTTCTCTGTTCAGGACGCCGATAGCATGTGGGACGCGCTGGAGCAGACGCGGCAGCATGGCTTCGGCCCCGAGGTGAAGCGGCGCATCATGCTGGGAACGTACGCTCTATCTGCGGGCTACTACGACGCCTATTACCTGAAGGCACAGCGGGTGCGTACGCTGATAAGGCAGGAGTTCCAGAAGGTCTTCAGCACCTTCGACGCTGTTGTGATGCCAACGTCGCCGGGAGTGGCATTCGAGCTGGGCGCCAAGATCGCCGATCCTGTCCAGATGTACCTGAACGACGTTCTGACCATGCCAGCCAACATCGCGGGCATACCGGGCATCTCGGTGCCGGGAGGAATGTCGGACGGCCTGCCGGTGGGCTTCCAGATCATGGGGCCAGCCATGGGTGAAGAGGCCATCCTGCGCGTCGCCCACGCCTATGAGCAGGCAACAGAGTGGCACAAGATGAGTCCTAGTCTGTAACCCATAGCTAAAAATCAGATCAAGAAAAAGCCGCCCCATCAATTTCGATGAGGCGGCTTTTTGAATTTCTTTTGAAAGTCTCTGTTGGCTAGTCAGCCGCAGCCGATATGCCGGCGAAGCTGTCTTCTAGCTCCTGCAACAGTACACGCTCGCTGGGCTATAGCTCCTTGGCTACCCAATCGATAACCCATCGCGGGTCGTCGGCAGTGTCGTCAATTAGCAGGCGCCTGGCCAATTCCAGCTCCTGGTTTCCTTTCATCTGCTCGTGTACCAGCGGAACGACGAATGCCTCTTCGTTCTCGAAATGATCGAACTCGAGGATGCGCATGTCCATTACCTTGCGATACAGGTTGACGGCGAGTGCGGGTTATGACCCTGTCCTGTCCCATCTCCCGCGTGAGGATGCTCTTGATATCGTTGGCGCTTTCCACCAGGTCCTCGTGCTGCTTCTCGTCCAGGGTGAACATGGCGGCCTTCACGCTATCTTCCAGACCTGCGCTATCACCCTTGCCGACGAACTCAATGATGCCGGTTACGTTCGTTATAAGCACCGTGTGTTCCGCCTCGTTGTCACGGGCAACATCTTGCTGCAACGGACCGGTCATGAAATTGTCCTCAGTGGTGGCGTGGTAGAGCAGTTGCTTAACCCAGTCTCCGAATTGCTCTTCGAACTCTTTTAGATCGCCGCCATTCTCGCGGTCAGCCGCTAGTTTCTCGACGCGGAGCGACAGGGCGTGGAAGGCTTTGTGCAGCAGAATCTGGACGTCAATTGGGCTTTCCAACCGGGTGATATCTTCCATCATAGCTCGAGGACTCCTTTGCGCTTCACTAAGTATCCGACTCGTTTGGGGGGTAGCGCGTTGGCGGCCAATTAGGCTGGGATGGGTAGCTTTTCAAACCGTGCTTCCAGATTGGCCAATAGGACTCGCTCGCCATCAGTCAGCGATTCTGACATCCAATTTATGACCCACCGAGGATCGTCGGCGGCAGTGTCCAGCAGGGGCTCTCTTGCTGCAAGTAGCTGCTCCTCCTCTGTGAAGCATCTCCTGACCATCGGGAGAACCAGGGCCTCTTCTGTGTCGAGGTGGTCTTCCTGAACGATGCGAAGGGTCATAACCTGACCGTACAGGTGCTGCTTGGTTCGAGTGATGACGCTGGTGCTTCCGATGTCCTCGTTCAGGACAGCAAAGACATCTTCAAGGCCACTGAACAGCTCTTCTTGAGTCTCCTCTTCCTGATTGATCATCGTGCTTTTGACCTTGTCGGCCAGCCCTAGAGAGGGATCGTCTGCGGAAGGAGTGCACTGGATTAGAGGTACGGTTATGCACTTGTCTTCCTGTTCTGCATGGAACATCAGGCATGTGGCCCATTCGTTAAAGGCCAGCTTGAAAGCCTGTAAAGGTCCGCCGTTTTCCATGTCATCAATCAGCTTGATAGCTCGGTCAGCCTCATTTCGTAATGCCTTGTGTATCAGATACATCACATCTATTGGGCTTTCGAGCTGGGTTACTTCGCTTGATGACACCATGGTTTTGGCCGCCTCCTGAGACAGAAGTTTTGCAATTGCCGCGAAACATAATACATGAAAGAAAATACTTAGATCAACGCTATCAGTTGAGCCATGAGGAAGTCGTGAGGATAAAGGGGAAGGTTATGTGAATTATTCGTTTGAATCCGCGCGACGGCTTGGGTGACTGGAATCCATCATCAGCTAACCACCTCTGAGCGCTGATTAATTGGCGCAGCTATGGCGGTTTGGTTGCACTCGAAACAGCCTTCTGTTGGGACCCATTTCCACAGATAACGATTAGAAATGCCAATCGGATTCCAACGCATTCTGGCACGAAACATGGGTGTTTTGTATCAATAGAATTGATGGGTCGAAGGCATGTTGACACGCAAGCCAGCCGTAAATTAGGTTAGACCAGTCAAGAATATTCAACAATGGGAGGCCACATGACAGCTGGAGGCGATGTGAGCATTCATGTCGAGGAGGTCGTTCCATGGGATGCGCCTGAGGGCCAGACTGGCCGGGGTCTGCAGCTGTGCACGAACCGTGGCGATATCGAAGCCGTTATCCACAACGACGAAGGCAGTATTACCGCCAAGGCCGTTATCTGGGTGTACGGCGCGAGGGGTGGTTTCGGAAGTCCTGCGGATGGCCTCTACACTGAGCTGGCGGATGAAATGAAAGGCCAGGTCACCTCGCTTCTTCTGAACTACAGGCAACCCAATGACCTCGCCGAATGTGTGCTGGATGCGCTGGCGGGTATATCCTTTTTGAAGGCGACGAACCACACGGAGATAGCGCTGGTGGGCCACTCTTTCGGCGGTGCTGTGGTGATTACTGCGGCCCCACTCAGTGATGAGGTCAAGGCCGTGGCCGCCCTGTCCAGTCAGACCTTCGGCGCGTTCAACGCAGGCATAATTGCACCGAAGCCTCTGCTGCTGGTGCACGGCGCAAACGACACTCGGCTGCCCCCGTCCTGTTCGGAGCAGATCTATCAGTGGGCCAATGAGCCAAAAGAGTTGCACATCATGCAGGGCGCAGAACACCGTCTGAACGAGTGCAAGGAAGAGTTGCGTGACCTACTTCGGGACTGGATTCTGGCCAAGCTGGGTTAGGCATTGCATTAGTCATAGTGTGAGAAGGCCAGCCCGGGTTTGCCTGAAAGCTCTCCTACCGCTGAGGTAGCAGAACGATGGCGTTGCCTATGATCAGGCGGGTGCCCTCGTCGTTCTCCAGGAACACGTCGCACTCCAGGCGCGCCTCGCCGTCCACGACATTCTTGTCCGTGACTATGCCAGCCAGCTTTAGCGTCTTGTTGTGCGGCACCATGCCCCGAAATACCACGTCCAGCTTCTTGAGGCGAGCGGTGTCGGACCAGCCCGTGAGCAGCGTGGACATCATGGCGATGTTCATGGCTCCTGGCACGATGGCACCGGGAAGGCCCTCCTTCTTGGCGGCCTCCTCGCTGGTGAAGCGGTTGGTGCCGATGTCCCGGCCCTGGTGCACGCTGAGGAAGCGCACCACCTGTTCCACATTTACTGACCGTTCAACAGGGCCAATGTCGTCACCTATCTCTACGTCGTCGAAATAAAGTTCTTTCTTCACTTTTTTCTGCTGTTCCTTCTGACGTAGGACTCTTGGACTCGCGCCACGTCTTGGTCGTTCTGATTAGAGAAGCTTGTCTCCCATACCGCGAAGACCATCTTGCCGGAGCGGCCTGTCTTGGCGTAGACCTCTTTCAGCTTGGTTGAGGCGTTCAGAGTATCGCCCGGGCGGATTGGCGCCAGGCTCTCGATGGCCTGACCTGCGAAGAAGCCAATGTCGCCATACTCTAGCTTGATGTCCGGGCGGCTAAGGCCGTTCACGAACACGTTGCAGAAGGTAGGCGGTGCGATAAGGCTGCCGAACTCGCTCTCCTTGGCCTTTGCCTCGTCGGAGTGGACGGGGTTCGTTTCGCCGCACGACTCTGAGAAGTCCAGGATCATCTGGGCCGTCACCTGAAACTGCCCAAGAGGGTTGAATACGCCAAGCAGGCTGCGGTCGAATTTAATATCGTCGTCGGTTGTCATTAAGCCTTTGCCTCATCTAAATGCACTGCCTTGAAATTCTTGGACTTCAGCTCTCGTACCAGGTCCGCCTCGGAGGCAATGATGCCATCGAAGCTGGTCATGCAGGTGCCGATGGCGCTGACCACGTGGGCGTCGCTGCCGCCGGTGCTGGCGTAGCCTCGGGCCTCGATTAGGCCTTCCGCGCGCTCCTGTTCGCCGGGACGATTGCTGCCATTAAGGTGCTCTACGGCTGTCACTCCACTAAAGTCCGAGCCATTGTCGATGTACTCCACCAGGCCTATGCCGAACCTGCCAGGATGAGCCGGTATGGCGATGCCTCCGTTGGCGCTGGCCGCTCGCATCAGTTCGATGGCGTCCAGACCCACCTTAGTGAAATCAATCTCGTCCAGCAGGCCCTGGTTTACGCCGTACACAAGGAAGTGTCCGTAATTGGTATCCAATTCCGAGCCCTTCAGGATGACCATATCGTTGTCGGAGGACAGTCCGGAGTAGTCCTTGTCGCCGTCGAACTGCCGGTGCTCTGTCAGCACGAACCCGTCTACCTGGTGCCCTTTGCGGCGCAACACGGAGACCCATTTGACGTACTGCTCCACGGTGGCGCGGGAGTCGTCGGAGGAGACGGAGTGTGTATGAAGGTCGAGGAACATTAGTAGTGAATGTTAGGGGAGTGGGTTTGATGCGTCAAGATTGTTCAGGTAGTCGTAGCTGGTTTGTGGTGGGCAAAGCGAAATGATAATCTCTTGCTCATTACAGGCAAGACAGTTAAAGGGGGTGTTTTATGGACTTGGGAATTGAAGGTAAGGTTGCGCTGATTACCGGTGGGAGCAGAGGGCTAGGCAGGCAGGCCGCACTGGCATTATCACAGGAGGGCGCGCACGTGGCCATCTGCGGTCGCACGCAGGACACGCTGGACAAGACAGTGGCCGAACTGAAATCCAATGGCGTGGATGCCATCGGCGTCATAGCTGACGTGGGCAACAGGTCCGATATCCAGCCGCTTCATCAGGCCGTGGTCGACGGGCTAGGCCAGATCGACATTCTGGTGAACAACGCCGGTGGCTCCCTGGCGAGAGAGGATATCACCGCCGTATCCATGGACGCCTACAAAGAGACCTTCGAGGTCAATCTCTTCGGTGGCTTCGCGCTGATGCAGCTGGTCATCCCGCATATGCAGTCGCAGCGGTGGGGGCGCATCATCAACATAGCGTCCATATACGGGCGCGAGTGGGGCGGCAACATCTCCTACATGTCGGCCAAGGCTGCCTTGATAGGCGCAACCAAGCACGCCGCGCAGACGCTGGGCAAGGACGGTGTGATGGTAAACAGCATCGCGCCGGGCTCCATCTCTCATGAGGGCGGCACGTGGGAGCGGTTCCAGGCGGAGCAGCCCAAAGAGGTCGTTGACGACTTCATCAAGAACAACCTGCCAATGGGTAAGTTCGGCGACCCTGAGCCATTGGGAGATCTGGTGGCCTTTCTCGCCTCGGAGCGCTCCAGCCTGATCTCCGGCTCCTGCATCGTCATCGACGGCGGCCAAAGCCACTCCATGATCTAATTCTTTCGAATAGTGGGCAATACAGGGCTGCGACTGAAGGATGTATTCAAATGAAATAGATTAAAACCAGCGTACTCCATCAAGTATTGGCCTGTAACCGTCCACGATTAATTTGAATCGATCGTACGACCCTGAAAAAAATCCAGATCTTAGGGGACTCCAATTTTCGGTTTGTTGATCTGCGGTGGCTACAAGTTCTGAGAATGGGTTGGATCTTCGCATTCCGCTGCTATATTTATACCAAAATCTCCCAGGAGGACCCCAAACTCTGCCGGATTCGTCATATGTTACATCGGCGAACGTTAATGATTGCATTACCTCGTAGTTATCAAACATGGATTCGTACCCATTTCCAAGGAACAGCAAATCTTCAAGAAAAGGCTGCAAGACTTTAAACAGATACTCGCTTTCAGGGACGTGTTGTCGTTCATGTCCAGGCAAAGATTTGAAAAAATTCATCCGACGTACATCTAGGATTTCCTTTACCGCGGGTATGACGATGGGTTCGGCTTCATCGCCGCTATATGGGGTTGGTACCTTCGTGTTCAATATCACCGCCAGATTATCGTAATTGTCAGCAGATATAGCTGCAATGCCACCTGCATACATCAAGAGCATTTCGGGGTACCAGCGCAACCTTAGCCACAGATTATTTCCGCTTGTTTGCCTCTGGGCGTCCGGTAATATGGAGAAAATACTTCGTAGGGTACTGCGTTGGTCGCCGTCTACCCATCTAGCTAGCAGTATGACAACAGCTATCAGGTCCCGCATTGCCTCTTCGAATTGCTTAAGACGTGATGCGAACGCTTCCGGCGATACGTCTTGTTCTTGCACGGAGAACCTGTCCTCATGTATCAGTGCTAAGCACTTACGAATTTGATTGTTTATCAATTTGTGAAGCTTTATTCGATATCGTGGTTCTGCCAGGTATTCTTCTACTAGATCTTCAATGGGTTGATCTGAAAGGGAGTTCTCCTGAGCCAGAAATGATGGCGAAACGGTGACGAGAATATCGACATCCTTGATTTCGTTATCGGAACCAGCATCAAGTGCTTTTACAGGCGATAAGTCAAAGATAAAATCCCCATCGCCAGCGATATAGCCGAAATGAGGGGTCTGTTCAGAATATTGATCCTTGGCGACGCGGTCATAAACATATGCCATTACGTTATTAGCGGTGATTAGATTGTCTGTTGCTGCCGCTGCCCCCTCCAGCGCGTCTAGTAAATATCCCGTAAACATGGAATGTCCAGGTCTAGGTCCATCGCCGTCGGACACCGTTTCGTCGGCTTTGCCTGCGGTAAGTACTTGTCGGGAGAAGCGCTGAAGCATATTTTTGGCGAATCGCGACGTACCAGGACTAAGTGCCCTGGTAATTGCAAGACCTCCATAACAAGCATCCATGACAAAAAGAATATGTTTGGCTGGAATGAGTTCCGCGTCTCTTGTGAGGTGGTCCCAACGAATCAATGAAGCCAGATCATCAGTATTGCCATCCACTGGAACCAAAAAACCGACTTCGCCCCTATGTCCTTTTTGGGTGTGACCATGACCGGCGAAGAAAATTATCAGTCTGTCGTCAGATTTTATGTTGTCAGTTGCAAACCCGAGATAAGCGGATGAAATTTCTGCGTGAGTCGCTTTTTCGTCGTATAGTTGAACAACGTTGTCAGCGGGGAACGAAAAACGCTGTATTAAGAGGTTGGCGAAGGCCTTTGGCGAAGGCCTGGGCGTCGTTTCGTGCATGCGATAATTTTAGTGCAGTGAGATAGTTGTCTATGCCGATTACCAATGCCCAACTTTTAGAATAGGAAGGTTCAAAAATTTGGTTAGTAGTCATGCGAATCAATTCACTTTAGAAAAATTAATAAATTTTAACCACGCCGAAGCTCGGTGACGTCTCCTTGGCCTATCCCTCCGGAAAACTGAACTCCCGTAGCTCCACCTGTTCCAATGCCGACGCGACCATCTCTTCGACGGGGAGCATAGCTTCCAGCTTCTCCACTGTCTTTATGTTGCCGTGGATGACGGGGTGCTTGGGCACGAACAGCGTGCAGCAGTCCTGGTCAGGCAGTATGGAGACGGGGAATGTGCCGATCTCCTGCGAAACCTCGATGATCTCGTTCTTGTTGAAGCCGATCAGCGGGCGCAAGATTGGCATGCGTGCCACGTCGTCCACCACCGTGATGTTGTCCAACGTCTGCGACGCCACCTGGGCAAGACTCTCGCCGGTAACCAGCGCCATTGCGTTGTGCTTGCGGGCCAGCGCCTCCGCGATGCGCACCATGAATCGCCGATAAAGCACCACGCGGTATGACGGTGGCACGGAGACGATTATCTGCTGCTGTAGCCTGCCGAAGGGCACCAGGTAAAGCTCGGAATTATACTGGTATCGAGTCAGCATCTGGGCCAACTCCTCCGCCTTCTCTATAGACGATGTGTCCACCAGCGGATGGCTATGGAAGTGCACGAACTTCGACGTGCTGCCCCGCTTCATCATGTACCAGGCCGCCACCGGCGAGTCGATACCACCAGAGAGCAGCGCCATGGTCGTGCCGCTGACGCCCACGGGCATGCCGCCGTAACCCTGCACCTCGTCGAAGTAGACCAGGATGCCGTCGTGGTGGATGTCCAAGAATATCTCCAGGTCAGGGTTCTTCAGCTTAACTGCTGCCCCGGTCAGCTCCTGTACAAAGGTTCCTAAATCGCGGTTGATATCGGACGAACGCGCCGGGAATCGCTTGTCGGAGCGGTGCGCTGATATGCGGAAGCTCTCGAATTTGCGCGTCTTCAGCTCGGCAGGGAGCAGGGCCTTGACCTCGTTAAGGTCCAGACCAAGCTTGTGCGCCGGGAAGAACTTGGCCACGCCGAAGCAGTCGCGAATGCGAGTTTTTATCTCTGGCCAGTCTGCGTCTTCGGCCAGCGTCATGCCCACCAGCATGTGGCCGATCCAGACCTTCTTAACACCAGTGCCCTTTACCGCCTGCTTCAGGTTGCGGGCGAGCCGTCGAATGAACATGGGCCGGTTCTTGCCTTTGAGGGCCAGTTCATGGAACTTTACTATCACATTATCCATAGTGTCGATATTTTACCTTACTTTTGAATTTTTCGAATAGAGCAATACGTGGTAGGCGCAGGTAGTGCTTACTCGGAGCTTAGTTGTGGGTGCTTTGGATGGGCCAAGTATAATTTCACAGATCGTTGATGCCTTGAAATCGTACACCTACCTCGATCAGGCGGCGATACAAGAGGTGGATATCCACGAGGGACTGGACAGCACACTGACCATTATGCGCAACAGGTTCGAATCCGGGGTGACGGTCAAGAAGGAATATGCGGCTGATCTGCCGAAAATTCTGGCTCACGGCAGCGAGCTCAACCAGGTATGGACAAATATTCTTGACAACGCAGCGTACGCACTTGGGGGGCAAGGCGTTGTTACCATACGCACCAGCCACGATGGCAATGCTGTGGTCCTGGAGATCGAGGACAATGGGCCTGGCATTCTTCCTGGCGACCAGGGAAAGGTGTTCGACGCCTTTTTCACGTCTAAGCCAGCGGGGCATGGGGCCGGACTTGGCCCAAGTACCAGCTACAACATAGTTGTTCAGCAGCACGGGGGCGAAATCAAGGTGTTCTCTGAACCAGGCAAGACCTGCTTCCAAGTCCGTCTGCCCATCAACTTTGAGGCTTTACAAAGGGATGTATGAACGCCGCCGCTAGGGAATTTGATATTCGATACTTTTTAAATACACTGGAGTAGCACTTGACCGCTCAACTAGATATAGCATCTGATTTGCACTGCCAATGGGCGTACATATGCATCCTGCGACTAATAAAATTGAGGGACGAGCTTGACCTGGATCTGGTCATACACCACCTTTACTGGCCGCTGGAGCTTGTGAACGGCTGGGGCCTACCTCAGCACATACTGGGCGTAGAGATTCCCGTGCTTGCGCAGCACGAGCCCGACGCCTTTGCAAGGTGGAGAGGCGACAACTGGCCTTCTACGTTTCTTCCCGCCTTTGAACTGGTGAAGGCCGCGGAAGAGCAGGGACTGAAGGCTGCCGAGTCGCTTGATTCAGCACTGCGGCGCGCTTTCTTCTTTGAGCAGAAGAACATTTCTCTTAGAACAAAACTGCTGGAAATTGCGGAGGGCGTCGATGGTGTGGAGTTTTGTGCTTTGAAGGACGCCTTCGACTCAGGACGTTCTCGGCTCGTTGTGCTTTCGGAGTACGAGGCCGTTAACAAAAGGGGCGTTCAGGGCAGTCCGGACGTTTATCTTCCGGGTGGTGAGCGCATCCACAACCCGGGAATGAGCCTGAAAGTGGAACAAGGCATTCCTTACATCATTCAAGAAGACAAGAGCGTTTACAAGCGCATACTTGAAGAAGCGATGGATTCGTACATAGCGGCGTAGAACAGTGTCACCCAAGGCTCAAGATATGGAGCTTCCCCGCCAGGACGCAGACCTATGCCTGGACGGTATCTCTTTGGCATTACTTGTTCCTTGAAGACATCGACGCCCAGGTTCATCCACGGTCCATCGAAGGTGTCTTGAATTGGGCTGATAATGCTCGACTTGCCTGATCGGGGTGTGCCGTTGAGGACGGTGATCTGCCCAAATTCATTTGCATGCGTCACAAAGTTCACCTATTGAAACCGAGCAACCGGTACTGGAGCGACCTGCCGATTAGACCGATCATTCACCACGTATTTGGGACCCTTCGAACCAGAGGCCCCTTGACTCGGACCATTAACTTGCTACCCCTTAGGTAGGCTGTGCCTGGGGCTGGCGTGCTTGAGTACATCGGGGTTGACCAGGTTGTCTGGCATCTTGCCCTGCAGCACCGAAACTACTTCACCAGCGGCGCGCTCCTCTAGCTCTAGCACGGCTTCTGGAGAATAGAATGCCACATGGGGTGTAATGATGACGTTATCCAGCTTGAGCAGCTTGTTGTCAGGAGAAGGGTGCGCGTCCACTAGCACGTCCAGACCTGCGCCACCAATGCGGTTGTTGCTCAGGGCGTCGTGGAGGGCCTCCTCGTCGATCAGCGGGCCTCGCGCGCAGTTGATGATGAACGAGGTCGGCTTCATCAGGGCCAGCTCCCTCGTACTGATAAGGTTCTCTGTTTCCGGTGTTAGCGGCGAGTGAATGGAGATGAAGTCCGATTCCCTCAACACTGTGTCCATATCTGTCATGGTTATGCCAGCGGGAACAGAGTCGGCTGGCACGTACGGGTCGTAAGCCAGCACATCGAGGCCAAAGGCCTGTGCCTTCTGGCCAACCATCCTGCCGATGCGCCCGTAGCCGAGCAGTCCTATTTTCTTCCCTCGCAGCCTGAGCATAGGCATATTTAGCGGAATGCTACCCCATCCAGTCGTCCGGACGGAGTTGTCGAACAGGGGAATTCGCCGGTCCCACGAGAGCAGCAGCGCCAGCACATGGTCGGAGACCTCTTCCACGCAGTAGTCGGGGACATACGTCACCGCGATGCCCAACTCGGTCGCCACGTCCACAACGATGTTGTCGAAGCCGACGCCGAAGCGCCCTATGACGACACAGTTATTCGCGGCCCTGATTACCTTTTCAGTGACCTGAGCAAAGCAGGTGAGAATGGCATCCACGTCACCTACCATGGAAACCAGCGTGTCTTCGCTGGCGTCGGGGGCCTCGATTAACTCGGCGTCGATCTTGGCCAGAACGGCGCGCTCCGGCTCAGTGTTGGGCCATACGTAGTCGGTTACCAGTACCTTATAGGACATCAGAATCTCCCAGTTAATTTTAGATAATTGGCACTTGCCCAATTGCACAGGTTTCTGCTGGCCTTGGGTAAGTGGCTGTCACATATTAGCACTACTCAGTGGGGCTAATCATTGGATTGAACATGCAGCCGTCCACAAATATGTCGAAGAAGTCTGGCGTGGTTTCCAGTTCCACATGTTCTATCTGGCGGACCATCGACTCCATGCGTTTTCGCAACTCTTCGGAAAGCAGCATGATGGTAGCGCCCTCCAGAGAGGTGTTGCCTACTTTGAGGATGCGCTCTGGCGGAAGGTTGGCTATGAATCCTATGGCCACGGCGTTAGCTTCATTAATATAGTTGGCGAAGCCACCAGCAAGGTAAAGCTTGGTGATCTTCTCGACAGGCTCGCCGTATTTACGCATGACGATGAACTGCCCGGCGTAGTTTGCAGACTTGGCCTGCGCCAATGCGCTGATATCCGCCCGGGATAGTGTCAGACCGTTTTCGGGTACAAAGGCAAACTCTGTCTCGCGATTCTCCAACACGCCTAACTCCGTCATCTTCCCCGTTCGCCGAAGCTCAGCAAGGAGGTCGACCAGTCCGGAGCCACAGATGCCCTGCGCTGGCGCATCTCCTATGGTTTTGTAGTTGAGACCCTTGTCGTCCAGCGTAATAGACTCCACTGCGCCGTCGTAGCCCGGCATGCCGTAGGTGACCTGTCCGCCTTCGAAGGCTGGCCCGGCGGGACAGGACGCCGTCATCAGCCGGTGTCGGTTGCCAAGTACCACTTCGGTGTTGGTGCCGACGTCCACCAGCATGACAACGTCTTCCGCCTCGTCCATGCTGGTGGCGAGAATGTCGGCGGCCACGTCGGCCCCGACATGGCAGCCGATGAGGGGGCCTCCGTACACGTTCGCCTG
>Ga0066376_10003838_pt1 | contig 13268 bp, 10 predicted proteins | sample Knorr_S15_td_Bot_FD_77009 | JGI IMG/M metagenome (GOLD analysis project Ga0066376, IMG submission 77009) | Marine microbial communities from Southern Atlantic Ocean transect - Knorr_S15_td_Bottom_ad_5009_LV_A | ecosystem: Environmental > Aquatic > Marine > Oceanic | place: Southern Atlantic... | reverse complement strand
TATAGGGGCTTCCGCCGGGGCTTTGGAAGCCGTTACCACCCTTCTTGAACCTCTACCTGAAGATTACGCTCTCCCTATTATTATTGTGATTCATCTGCCCCCCGACAAAGACAGCATCATGGCGCGGCTTTTAGATGAAAAATGTGCCATAACAGTCAAAGAGGCCGAGGATAAAGAGCCCATTCAAAAGGCGCATGCCTATCTGGCGCCCCCCGACTACCACCTCCAGATCGAAAAAAATTATAGTTTTTCTCTTTCGGTTGAAGACCCGATACTCTATTCCCGCCCGTCTATCGATGTTTTGTTTGAAACGGCAGCAGATGCATACCGCGAAGATTTATGTGGCGTAATCCTGACCGGGGCAAATAGTGATGGCACGAAAGGCTTAGTAGCGATCATGGGAAATGGGGGCAAGGGATATATTCAAGATCCGAAAGAGGCTTACGCTGCGACTATGCCAAGGGCTGCGAAAAAAGCCTGCCCAAAAGCAATTGTGCTCCCACTGGATAAATTGGCAAAAACGCTTCTCGACTTGAACACATAGTTCTATGCAGGACTTGGGGTATCGCCCTTATGCCCGTTATTGATATTATCCTGTTCAGGCTTTTTGGAGGCATAATCAACACGCACCGTTAAATCATACCCTTTATCAAGCAAATGTTTCATGGCAAAAGCATATTCATCGGCGCGTTCGCGAGCCTTATCAAGACGCGCAGTTGAACCAAAATGACCAGACCCCATATTCATCTTTAAACAGAAAGGGCCACCTTTTGCTTTTTCCTGCAGAAGAGCAATCATTTTTGTCGGCTCCCAATAGGTCACGCGGTGATCTGTCAGCCCGGCAGGCAAAATCATACGGGGGTATTCAACATCTTCGCGCACATTGTCATAGGGCGAATAAGACATCATATATTCATAGTCATCTTTATTTTTGATCGGGTTTCCCCACTCATTCCATTCGGGAGGTGTCAAAGGCAGGGAAGGGTCAGAGATAGTATTTACGACATCCAGAAAAGGTACGCCTGCTATAACAGAACCATACAGATCCGGGCGCATATTGGCCACAGTTCCCATTAACATTCCCCCGGCAGAACGGCCCTCCATACAGACTTCACCCTTCTTGCCATACCCCATTTTAATCAGACCCTCGGTCACATTGATAAAATCGGTAAATGTATTTTTCTTGTTCAGTTTTTTGCCATCCTCATACCAGGCGCGCCCTTTATCGGCACTACCGCGAATATGGGCCACGGCATAAACAATACCCCGGTCGGCAATGGCAATAGCATTTGTTGAAAATCCGCTTGGTGACAAAATTCCGTAACTTCCATAACCATATTGAAATAAAGGTGCTGTTCCATCGGCATCAACTGATTTATGGCGCAGTAATGTAACGGGAATCTCGGCGCCGTCATCGGCAGGAAGGTTTATACGCTCAAGAATATATTCGGACGGGTCATGACCGTTGGGCAGTTTTTTCTCTTTCAGAATATGCTTCTCACCCGAATCTGCAATCACCTGATATTCGATACCCGGATGGACAGGCGTTTCATATTTAAGATGGAAAACGCGCGTATCAAATTCATGTCCGCGCCTTACTGTCGCCACATAAGCGGGGTCTGTAAAGTTTAGAGGGATGTCTCTTCCGTTATAATCAGACATTACGATTTTAGGCAGGGCGTTTTCACGCTCTATCCGCACCATAAAGTCTTTATAGGTTACAATATCTTCTATTGTGACCGTGTTTCTGGCTGCCAGAAACTCTGTCCAGTTTTCAAAGGTCGGGTTTTCCACCGGGGCAGTCATGACTTTAAATTCTGTTGCACCATCGACATTGGTCCGAATATAGAAATTCTCTCCATTATGATGAATGTCATATTTAACGCCGTCTTCGCGTGCGCGAACCAATATAGGCTCAGGATCGTCTTCGCAGCTGCCGAAAACGCGCATCTCATTCATCTCGGAATCGTAAGAGGTAATTGTGATATATTCGCCGGACTGGGTTTTTCCCACATCCATATACATTCCATCATCATCCTCATGATAAAGTTCGATATCTTTGGATGTGTCGGCCTCGTTGATATCATGGCTTTTTACTTTTTTCTGCATGTGGTTTTCATCATATTCCACATAGAAGATCCGGTTTGATGCGCCGTCCCATACGAATTCTTCTTTCGCACATGACACAACACCCGGCAAATCCTCACCTGTTTCTATATTGCGTATTTTGATTTCAAAATATTCTTCACCCTGAACATCGACTGCATAGGCAACATATTTATGATCAGGGCTTTGCTGAAAAGCACCGATATGGAAAAAATCATAATCTTTTGCCTCAATATCTCCGTCAAATAAAATTTCCTCTCCGCCGGAGAATTGCTTACGGCGTTTAAAAATCGGATAGTCCCCGCCTTCGCGATATTCCGACCAGTATTCCCATTCACCGTCTTTCAAAGGCACACTGGAATCTTTCGGGACGACACGTGAAACCAAATCATCGCCAATCTCTGCGGTCAATTTCTCAACCGATTTAAGCTGGTCAGCCGTGTAATTATTTTGCGCCACCATGTAATCGCGTATTTCAGAGTCAAGCTTTTCCGGGTGACTGAGAATTTCCAGATTTTGCGGATCACGGAGCCAGTCATAATTATCAACGCGTGTTTGCCCATGCTGGGTAATCTTATGAGGTATTTTTTTCGCTATAGGGGCAGTTATTGGCATTTCAGTGCTGGCCTTATCAAAATCTTTTTTCTTACCCATGAAGAATACCCCTTTTATTATAATGTTTGTAGCACCTAAATTCTTTAACAGCCAAAATCTAACTGCATTATGTTAATTTGTCAACTCTTCAGGAACTTTTGATCGCCTCTTGCTGTTATTTCTTTAACCAAAGGAAAAACCATGTCATCACAAATAGATACAAAGCCGCCGAAAAACGTGGCTGACAATGCGGAGAAGGGTCTAAAGCTTCGTGAAGAGCACGATAGAGGCGGGACTGACATAGGCATTGCGCGCGCGCGTGATTTGAAAAACCGCGAAAACCTGTCCGAAGATACAATCAACCGCATGGTGCAATATTTTGCCCGTCACGAAGTTGATAAAAAGGCCGATGATTTCGGCAATGATAATGATCCATCTGCTGGGTATATAGCCTGGCTTTTATGGGGCGGTGATGAAGGCAAGGACTGGGCCGAAAAAGTTCAAAGCAAATTTGAAAAAGAAAAGGACGATTAAAAATGAGTTATAATGTCGGAGATAAAGTCAGATGGGAATGGGGCGATGGATCTGCCACCGGAAAGATCGAAAAGGTTTATACTGAAAAAGTCACTCGAAAAATTAAGGGTAACGAAGTCACTCGTGATGCGGATAACGATAATCCCGCCTATTACATCGAACAGGATGATGGGGATAATGTTTTAAAATCACACTCTGAAGTTAAAAAGGCATAAAATTCCATTTTATGAAATGGGTTTTACGCATAATTTCACTTATGGCCTTTGTGGGCTTGTGTCTTCTGGTGCCGGTTTTGCTTTCCGAGCTCCCCGATAAATATAAACCCTGGGCACCGCTTTCTATGGAAGATGCCCCGAATTTTTTAACTGAATATAAACTAAGCCGCTTTCAAGATAACCGCTCCGCATGCACGTCCTTTCTGGGGCGGGGTGGAATTGAATACACCGCAATTGCCGATCAGGACGCGCCCGATTTTTGTGAGAAGAAAAACCGTGTCACATTGGATCAAAGCCTTTATCCTTATTCGGCACGCGTTACCGCCAATTGCGCCCTGACAGCTGCTATTGCTCTATGGGAAAAACATGTTGTCAAACCATCTGCGGAAAAACATCTCGCAGGAAATATATCCAGTATTTCACATTACGGAATCTATTCCTGCAGGCGCGTTAATAATTCTGCATCCGGGCGGCCAAGTCAGCATGCCAGCGCGAATGCGATTGATATTGCAGGCTTCACCCTGGATAACGGGCGACGCATTACACTTGTCAGGGATTGGGGTAAAGATAGTGATGCAGGGCGTTTTTTAAAAGATATACGTGACGGTTCTTGCGGTATATTTAAAGGCGTTCTTGGCCCCGAGTATAACACAGCCCATCGTGACCACTTCCATCTGGATCTCGGCCCCTACAATATCTGCCGCTGATCTTATTTAGCTAGTTTCCGCTACCTGATCGAGAATTGTGTTAAACGTGTTTTGAATAACATCCTTACGGAAGGCAACAGGTAACAGTGATGGGCCGAACCCTGCCTTTTCCAACGACTTGGTCTGTGCCATCCTGGAAACAAAGTCATCCATATTACCAACAATGGTGACGGCCTCATCCGGGGCGTAAACGGCAATTTCGGATATACCACCGGATTCGCGCGTTGCTATCACATTTGTACCGCAAGCAAGCGCCTCTAAGACAACATTTGGCAATCCCTCAAAACGGGAGGGAAGAAGGAAACAATCAGCAGCAGCAAAATAAGGCCATATTAAACTTTAATTTTGACCGCGCCCATTCAGGCAAGTCGCATATCACATAGGCGCAAAGCGCATCCATAGTAAAAGTCTGTGGATTTCACCCGGCCAGCTTGATTTTCTGGGACAGAAAATTAACGAGCGGAATGTTCATATCAAAATTGATGTAGAGAGGGGAATGAAGCCCGCTAAAAATGCTGAATGAGCGCCCTTGGTTTTCAAATATAAACCATTGTTGTCGAAGTCAGTGAGTCTAATTTAGAAGGCTTTGACAGTAAGATGAAAAAGATATTTACGCGCCGTTAATACAACAAGGCTTTTCGCCACGCTATCTATGGTGTGGGCCATGCCCGCCATTACGATGAAATTTTCGTAAGGGGTTGAACTAAGTCTATATCAGAGCTTGGCTTATGAGACTTTTTTTGTTGAAGAAAACACTCTGCCGCTACCCCGTTTTGACTAGCGTCCGGTAAATCAGATAATAGACCAGTATAAACCTCAATCCAAAAAACGTGGAAAAACACACTTTATTCTTTTGTACGGTTCACTTATAAAAAAACCGGTAATGTTTAATAGATATTTTGAGTTTTCAACATGACAAAAGCCAATCCTATCCTTGTAACTGGTGCAGCCGGGTTTATTGGCTTTAATACAGCGGTACGCCTTCTGCAACGAGGTGAGCATGTGGTCGGCCTTGACAACCTCAATGATTATTATGATGTTCAATTAAAGAAGGACCGTCTGCAGGAACTCGACAATTTTGAGAATTTTTCCTTTGTGAAAGGCGATATATCGGATCGTGAGGGGCTGACAAAAACCTGGTCTGACAAAGGGCCTTTCCGCCGCGTGATTCATCTGGCTGCACAGGCAGGTGTCCGCTATTCACTGGAAGACCCTTACAGCTATATCAACAGCAATTGTATGGGGCATCTAACAATTATGGAGATGTGCCGCCATACAGAAAATTTCGGGCATCTGGTCTATGCGTCTTCGTCTTCTGTGTACGGTGGCAATGAAAAAATGCCGTTTTCTGTTCAAGATGATGTCAGTAAACCGTCTTCTCTTTATGCGGCGACGAAACGTTCTTGCGAGCTGATGAGCTATTCTTACGCCCATCTTTACAACATTCCGCAAACAGGCCTGCGTTTCTTTACTGTTTACGGGCCTTGGGGTCGGCCGGACATGTCCCCGATTATATTTGCCAAGGCCATTGCTGAGGGCAAGAAGTTGCCTGTTTTTAATAACGGCTATATGAAACGTGACTTCACCTATATTGATGATATCGTCACTGGCGTGATTGGCTGTCTTGATAATCCGCCCGAAAGGCTGGATGCAAAAACCCCACCCCAACGTGTTTTAAACATTGGAAACACAAAATCAGAAAAACTGATGGATTTTATCCGCCTTATCGAAAAGGAAATGGGCAAAGAGGCCGATATTGAATTCCTGCCAATGCAACCCGGTGATGTGAAGGAAACTTATGCCGATGTCACTGAAACAACCGAACTGACAGGATACGAGCCAACGACACCAATTTCGGTCGGCGTACCGCGTTTCATTGACTGGTTCAAATCCTACTATAAAATCTGATATGGCTGGCTGCGCACATCATCACCATCATGGCGACATCGATACGGGCAGCGAAAAAAGCCTCATTCGCGCCATCATTGCCAATATGGTTTTGACGCTTGCCCAACTGATCGGAGGATTTCTTTCGGGTTCGCTGGCACTTATCGCTGACGCGCTCCATAATTTCTCAGACGCTGCAGCCCTGTGGATTGCCCTTATTGCCCTGAAAATAGGTAAAAAACCGGCTGATGAAGCAAAAAGCTTCGGGTATAAGCGCGCCGAAACCATTGGGGCCCTGATAAATCTGACAACACTTGTAATACTGGGACTATTTCTGGTTTATGAGGCCATTAAGCGTTTTTATGCACCCGAACCCATTGTCGGATGGGCCGTCATCGGCGTTGCAGGAATTGCCCTTATTGTCGATATATACACCGCTTTTTTGACTTACAGGCACTCCAAAACCAGCATGAATATGAAGGCCGCTTTCATTCATAATCTGACTGATGCTTTGGCATCCGTCGGCGTAATTATCAGTGGGACGCTTATTCTCCTTTATGGCTGGGTCTGGACGGATGCGGTCATTACCCTAGTTATAGCGGCTTATATATTATGGCACGGGCTGGACCAGATGAGGGACGTTATCCACCTTCTCATGGAGGGCTCACCCGCACATCTTGATCGAAAAGATGTTATTGGCGAAATGGAAAAAATCCAAGGGGTGGAAAATGTGCACCACGTCCATATCTGGCAGGTCGATGAGAACAAAATCGCTTTGGAAGCGCATGTTGTCTTACAAGATATTTCCCAAATGGATAGCATCAAAATCGCATTAAAGCGGCTTCTCCATGACACATACGGGATTTCCCATTCCACACTGGAATTTGAAAACAAACCTTGCGGTGATGCGCCTGATATTTGCTAAGCGTTGATGTTAGCCTAAACCGGGCGCCAATTTCTTATCTTCAAATTCTGCGTCACTAGCCATGCCGATTTCTTCCAGATCAATGTCTTTATCGGGAATGCCGACCCGCTCAAACATCGCACCAAGCTCCATATCCTTTCCGCGATACTCACGGTAGATTTCATCATAAGGAAGAGATGAACCTTGCTGGTAAAGCTTTTTTAATTTGGCCGCCATTTCAGGGTTATAAGGGTCATTTTCAAATGGTTTAAACGCATCAGAATCAAGCGCCTGCGACCAGGTATACCCGTAATACCCGGCTGCATATTGCGATAAAGGGGAACTAAAGGGATGTGAAAACCAGTTTAGCGGGTAGGCACGCACATGCGCCGCATATGGATTAACCTGCTTGGATTCTTCAAATAATTCTTCCAAAGATGTAAGCTCTTCCGGCGTTTTCTGGTGGATCATCATGTCCATCCAGGCATTTTGTGTGGCCATCAACAAATCGCTGGACGCCAGGAAGTTACGCGATGCGACCCAGCGCTCCATCAGCTCATCGGATGGCGCCTCGCCTGTCTGGTAATGTTTCATCAACAGCTTTGCCGTTGCCGGCTGTCCGATCCAGTTTTCTTGCACTTGTGACTGGAGCTCAGTAAAATCAGGTGTTCCTGCTGTGCCGGCCATGGATTTGTATTTTGTATTTGCACCCAAAAGCCCATGCAGGACATGGCCACCCTCATGATACAGGGTCTCCAGACTGCCAAAATCCAATAATGTGCCTTTACCTGTACCTTTGCCCTCGAAATTCATATTCATTGTAATTACAACTGGACCATCCTCGCCAGATGGCCTTGCTGTTGACATCCATGCTCCTCCGCGTTTGGTAGAAGATCGCTTGAAGGGGTCAACATAAACAAGACCGATGCATTTTTCAGGAGCATCCTTATTTGCAACTTCAAATACGCGTACATCCTCATGATAAGCCGGAATGTCATCACGCTCGTTAAAGCTCAAATCGAATAATTTGGCAGCGTGGTCGAAAAACCCGTCCACATGAGCAGAACATTCCATGTAAGGCTTCAATTCTTTTTCGCTAAAATCAAATTTTTCTTCGCGGTACTTTGCCGCCCAAAAAGGTATGTCCCATGGCTCTAGACTTTCAGGCCCGCCATTTTCCTCGGCAAATTTTTGCAAATCAATATAATCCTGATCATAGGCATCAACGCCTTTCAGGAGGATTTCGGCCAGAAACGCATTTACGTTTTCGACGGTTTTGGCCATGGTCGGCTTAACCGCAAACTGGGCATAGTTATCATAGCCCATGATTTGAGAGCGTTCATGACGCAATTTCAGAATTTTTAGCGCCACATCCTGTGTATCGTTTTCCGCGTCCGTTCCGACCCGGGCAAGACTGTCGAACAAACGCTTACGAAAGGCACGGTTTTCTGCCTGAGAAGCTATAGCAGGCACGACAAAACGGTCAGGAACTATCTTCCATGTCTTTACATTTCGCCCTTCAGGAGACATTAGATACTGGTTTTTAATGTCCTCAGACAACCCTTCCAAATCATTTTCATCAGTCACAATAATTGCATGTGCTTCTGTTGATTTTTTGACTCTGCTTTCAAAAGAGGCCGTTGCTTCTGTCAGCTCACTATCAATTTTTGAAATGGCCGCTTTTTGCTCTGCCGATAGAAAAGCACCCTGACGCTCAAAAGCCTCATACATTTTTTCCATAAAAAACGGAATTTGCTTATCAAATGCCATGCCAGGGGTGTCATAAACCGTCTTGAACCGCGCGGCGAGGACTTCATTCTGGAAAACCGCCTTATCCGCCTCATCGGCCAGTTTTCCAACTGCGGCTTCAATCTCCTCGGCCGATCCAAATAACTCGCTCTGGTCCAAACGGTCCGATGCTGAATTAGCCAATGTGTGAAAAATATATAAAGGGCCTTCAATATCTTTAAAAATACTATCCAGCGCCTCTACATCATCTTTAAAACCTGGAGCGGCAGTATTTTTTTGCATTGAGGAAACTTTGGCCTTTATCTTCTCAGCGCCTGCCTGAATGGCTTTGTACAACTCATCGGCTGTTACTTTATCGAAATCCGGCACGTTATGCGGATTGTTGGAATTATAGGTCAGTGTATCTGCGGCTGCCATTTTGCTCTCCCTTTTATATATCTGAATATTCTACATAAAAGGTTTTATGGCAATATGTCAATAAATTAAATTATCTCTCAGGGAACTAAATAGCTCTATATTTGTTAGCATTACAGAAGGCAACGGGAGTGCTTTTAGATTATTCTAAAGGCTGAGAATAAATCCCTAGCATCTGAGTTCGGTTAACGCCGACGTAGAGAGTTTGTTTTCCTTTCGACCCCACTGCGAGGCACGCCCTCACAGTGGGGTTCGATTTTTATTGACTTTATTTCCTTATTCTTTCATAAATTATGGAAATTATAAGAGAGGTAATTTATGCGCAGTCATGTAGGACATTTTTCAGATGTACTTTCCCAATCAGTAGGAGCCGAAACTGCATGGCCGCCTTGTGCCGACCAATGGAATGAGGACAATCCTTTTTGGGGAAATTGCCTTGTCGCAACTTTGGTTTTTTGGGGCGATCAGGACTTTAAAGGTAATCTCATCCCATGTCTGGCAGGCGAAGACGAACTCTGGCATTTCCAATATACCAGCCCAGAAACAGGGCTTGTCGACCTGACCGCCTCACAGTTTGGAGGGAAAGAAGATTTTGTCTATCTCTCAAAGGGTACAAAAATTTATAATACCGTTTTAAGTGAGTCCCTTTTTAATGACCCAAGCCTTGCGGACAGGCTGGCTCTTCTTATGGAGCGCATGGAAGATAATGGATATAGCTGCAAGGCAAGTCTTGGCGATATTTTAACACATATCGAAAGCCGCTATGGCTCACATTCTTTTGGCCCTGCACCAAAGACGCCCGGACTGTAAATCAAAGCCCTGATTTATTTTTATGTAAATACAATACGTTTTGATTTTTAAAAAACAAGACGTGTTGCAGTATCAATTTGCTCCAGATTGGACACCTTCTCAAACAATTCGTCAGGTAAGGGCTTATCCAGAGAGACCAGCGCCAACGCATGCTCTCCATCAGGTGTGCGTCCCAATCTGAAATCAGAAATATTATATCCGGCCTGACCTAAAATTGTGCCAACTCCACCGATGAGTCCTGGTTTATCCAGATTTCGAATGAAAAGCATGTGCTCGGATAATGCAGCCTCAACAGGCACATCTTCAATTTCAACAATTCTTGCCTGACCTGAACCAAACAAAGTGCCGGTAACAGAGCGGTCACGTTTTTCGCTATGTATTGTGACCTTGATGGCGGTTGGAAAGTCCTGCACTTCTTCCGTTCTGATCTCGGACACAGTAATCCCTTTATCCTTGGCAACCTCCATTGCGTTGACCATATTAACACTGTCACTCATCACACCTAGAAAAGAGGCCATGACTATAGATGTTAACGGCTTTGTGTTTAATGTTGCCGCACGGCCAAGATATTCAATCTCGACCTTTGAAATCCCACTGCTTGTAATTTGGCCCGAAAAACTACCCAGCTGCGCCGCTAGCGTCATATAAGGTTTCAGCTTTGGCGCTTCTTCTGCGGTGACAGAGGCTGTGTTCAAGGCGTTGGAAATTGCGCCTGTCAGCAAATAGTCACTCATTTGTTCAGCAACCTGTATCGCGACATTGACCTGAGCTTCGGAAGTTGATGCACCCAAATGCGGCGTGCATATTACTTTTTCATGCCCGAATAAAATATTGTCTTTTGCTGGCTCAACCTCAAAGACGTCGAGTGCAGCACCTGCGACCTTCCCATTGTCCAGCGCGTCTTTCAGTGCCGCCTCATCAATTAAACCACCACGGGCGCAATTGATAATACGTACGCCGTCTTTCATTTTTTCAAACTGACTTTTACCCAGCATGCCTGCTGTCTTATCGGTTTTGGGAACGTGTAACGTAATAAAGTCAGCTTTCGCGATCAACTCATCCAGCTCTACCTTTTTGACATTCATCTGCTTGGCGCGCTCTTCTGTCAAAAACGGATCAAAAGCGATGACATTCATCTTTAATCCCAGCGCACGGTTAGCAACAATAGACCCGATATTCCCGCAACCGATAACGCCGAGAGTTTTGCCGTAAAGCTCTACCCCCATGAATTTGGATTTTTCCCATTTACCCGCATGAGTGGAGGCATTTGCCTGTGGGATCTCACGCGCAAGCGAAAACATCATGGCAATGGCATGTTCTGCTGTTGTGATGGAGTTTCCGAAGGGCGTGTTCATAACAATTACACCCTTGCCCGTGGCGGCCTTCACATCGATATTGTCCACACCAATCCCTGCACGTCCTATGACTTTCATATTTTTGGCCGCGTCCAGAATTTCAGGTGTTACCGTTGTGGATGACCGAACCGCCAGACCGTCATAGTCCCCGATGATATTTATTAATTCCTCAGGAGACAGTCCCGTTTTTACGTCCACTTCAACACCGCGCTTTTCAAAAGTTTCGCGGGCCAGCGCATCCATTTTATCGCTGATAAGTACCTTTGGCATGTCCATTTTCCTCTCTATCTTGATATTTAAGCGGCCTTTACGGCGCGCTCTTTCATAATTTCAGCATAAGCCCAATCCAGCCAAGGCAGCATGGCTTCTATATCGGCGGTCTCGACCGTTGATCCGCCCCAGACACGAAATCCTGTAGGCGCATCACGATAGGCTCCGATATCTTTGGCGGCATCTTCCGCATCAAGACGTTTAACCATCTTTTTGACTAATGCGGCCTGCTCATCATCAGGCAACTCGTTAAATGCCTTATCTTTTATCTTCAGACATAGTGATGTGGAAGAACGAAGAGATTTGTCCTGCACCAGAAAGTCTACCCAATCAGAAGACTCAACCCATTTGGTCACAGCCTCAAGGTTATCCCGGCTGCGTTTAACAGAAGCAGTAACACCCCCGATTTTTTTGATCCAGTTTAATGCCAACAGGCAGTCTTCGGTTGCCAGCATGGATGGTGTATTAATCGTCGCGCCTTCAAATAAGGCCTCATTAATTTTGCCTCCCTTGGTTATACGGAAAATTTTTGGCAAAGGACGATCCGGCGTAAAGCTTTCAAGCCGCTCAACAGCACGTGGTGACAACACCAGCATTCCGTGCGCTGCTTCACTGCCAAGGACTTTTTGCCATGACCAAGTGGTGACATCCAGCTTGCTCCACTCCATTTCATAGGCAAATATAGCCGATGTTGCATCACAAATGGTGAGGCCTTTACGTTCATCTGCTATCCAATCGTGATTAGGGATGCGTACACCCGATGTCGTTCCGTTCCAGGGGAAGACCACATCATTATCCCAGTTCACAGCGCCAAGATCCGGGATTTGTCCATAATCAGCCTCCATAATACGGGCATTATCTAGTTTCAGATAGGACACCACATCTTTGGCCCAGTCGCTTGAGAAGCTTTCCCAAGCCAATACATCAACACCACGTGCCCCCAGCATGGACCAAAGGCACATTTCAACCGCACCTGTATCAGATGCGGGAACAATGGCTATGCGGTAATCATCGGGAATACCTAGTATTTCACGGTGGAGATCAATCACCTCTTTCAGCCGTGCCTTACCTTCGCCTGAACGGTGCGAACGGCCGAGAAGGGCGGAAGACAAATTATCAAACGACCACTCAGGATTTTTCGTACAAGGTCCTGATGAAAATTTCGGGTTATTAGGTTTCGTTGCTGGTTTTGTCATTTCGGTTTCCTCACTTCTTATTGCCCTGCACAAACTATGAGCTTATAGGATGATTTATAAAAAGTGTAGTGGGAAGACTGTTTTTATCAAGAAATGCAGTGTATGTTTTTAGTAAGGAGCCTAAATAGATATTCATGACCCAGTTAAGCGTTAATTTAAATAAAATAGCCCTGCTTCGTAACCAGCGCGATGTCGGCTACCCGGATCTCTACAAACACGCCATGCTGATTTTGAAAAGCGGCGCTGACGGGCTGACAATACACCCTCGACCTGATGAACGTCATATCCGAAAGGACGACATACCTCTCATAGAAAAGGCGATCTCCGATTTTGGCCGTAAAGGAATTGAATTTAATATTGAAGGCTACCCCTCAGAGGATTTTATCGAGCTTGTGAAAGCATCACAATGTGATCAGGTGACACTTGTGCCTGATGCACCCGATGCCAAAACATCTGATGATGGCTGGGATATAGAAAAGCATGAAGGCATGCTCAAAAAAATTATCACTGACTTACAAAAGGCGGGC
>Ga0066376_10003837_pt1 | contig 13270 bp, 10 predicted proteins | sample Knorr_S15_td_Bot_FD_77009 | JGI IMG/M metagenome (GOLD analysis project Ga0066376, IMG submission 77009) | Marine microbial communities from Southern Atlantic Ocean transect - Knorr_S15_td_Bottom_ad_5009_LV_A | ecosystem: Environmental > Aquatic > Marine > Oceanic | place: Southern Atlantic... | reverse complement strand
TCTTGATGGGTTTCTGATTTTTTTTTGGCATTTTATCAATCTCAGAATCGATCATTGTTTCCAGCAGATATGTCGTGAACCAGGGGGTGTGCATCCAACGGGCGTCAATGTATTTTTTAACATTCTTCTGGATAAGACCCCGGTATATCGTCTGTTCCTCAGAATCCAGGGATTGGCTCTCCCGCGATGATGCGTGATATTGCAATCTTAATGCAATGACATCCTGAAGGAGCAGATTCAACTGCTCCCGCTTGGCCAGTATCGCGGCACTGGGAGCATACGCTATATATTCAGCTACTTTTTTTTCCAGGGCCTGTATAGATGTAGGCAGATAGGCCCGATCGCGTTGTAGATCACGACGCAGCCGTCTGACTGATTCCAGGACTTCGATCCGTACGGCATTCTGTTTATGCTGACCCGATCTGGAAAAAAGTTTGTCGAGTTCATCGAGTAAACCGTTGAAACGCTCGGGGTCCGAGGGCTGCTTGCGGATGATTGTATGCTTGATGGGTGTGCGCCAGGTCAGGAGACCATCCTTATATACCGGGATCTGCTCTATAAAAGGAAGGTGCTCATACACCGGATCTCTGTTCAATATTCTTAGAACCTGGTCCGGGTCATTCTCGACCGCTACCACCTCATTATACAAGTTCTGAGCTTTTAAAAACGTCATCACATGAGGTGCATCACCGTTTTCATCATTGGCCTGGGCCACCAGAGATGATACCTCCTGTAAAGCCTCATCGAACGCTTTGAAATCAATGATATTCGTTTGAATAAGTGATCTCAATTCATCAAGATATTCCTGTGCAAGCCGGGCCTCTGTAGCGGAATATCCGAGTTTCTGGTACAAGGCATGTAACTCGGGTACGTTCCCGATGAGTGCGGGCAGATCCTGGTTATTATCCGTGAATAAAGATTCGGAATTTTCTTTAGGGGCAGATTTGGCACGTCGAAAAAAAAGGAGGGCGACCGAGACGAAATAGAGCGTCATCTCTCCTTTCAAAAGGAGGTTCCAGAAAGACAGATCATTTATGGGAGTCGTAATACCTGTAATCATGTTTAAAGCTTATCTAAGGGACGCACCAATGTGGGCATATCCTCGCGAAGGGAAATGCTGTCCGCGGCCATTGATGCCTTATTGAAATCTGGATAGAACCCTATCCGTACGTTGTACCATACTCGGCCCAGGGTATCCGTCGCAGTAAATAAATGAAGGTCATAGTCTTTCATTTTAAGGGAATTAAAAAGGGTAACCGCGTTCTCCTCATTCAGGAAAGCCCCAATTTGAATGGTGAATTTCGGTTCTGCTTCGGGGATGGGGTTTTCCGCCTGAACCTGTTGATCCTGCACGTCACTCGCTGAATCATCGGGAGCGTGATCTGCCATTTCCAGATCGAGCGCCGGTTCAGCTTCCTCAACGAACGTATCTGCTACAGGATCTGATGGGGAGCGGGAAGTAATGGCAATGCCGGTGATGACCCCGGCAACATAGATCAGGATGCCGATCACAAGCAGGCCTGCCATGAAGGAAATATACGCTTTTTTTGACAAATCGATCGAATAATACGCCCGCATATCCGGTTTTTTCCTGTCTGGACCCGATTATATCAGGATATGCTCAGGGCACCTGAACCGATGTCTGTCCGGCATTCGTGATTTCGATAACACCGCCCCATGTACACATCAATTTGGATGAGTTGTTCAGCGAAGGCTTGTTTCCGATCATCACTGTGGGAGAACCGGGTACCCAGGGGGCCGGGGTAACAGGAATACAGGGCATCGGAGTCAGCACCCCCAAAGCTGCCGCCGTCGCGGCAGCCACAGTCGGGTTAGCGATGGATTGGCACATGGCAAAAGGCATGATATTCAACATCGGGATGTTATCCATGATGGTAGCCGCCGGCATCTGAGCCATGACTTTCGCGAGTGGGAGTACTGTCAGTGAGGACGGCGCCATACCGAAACTGCATTTGAGCATGGCTCCCATACAAACCTGATTGCCCATGATATTTTCTCCTATCAATTTATCTTAACAAGTGATCCCTTTAATGTAAGGATACCACTGCTCTCAACAGTTTGAGAGGCGCCGCCTTTATTAGTCAATGACGTACCCGCCTCATTGGTGAGGGATGTACCGGCCTTGTTGGTAAAAGCTGTGCCCGATTTTATGCTAACAGATCCGGTTGCCTCAATTGTAAGGTTGCCTGATATAGAGAGGGTGAAATTTCCAGACACGTCCTGTTCAAAAGCGGCCTTATTGGTATGTGCCTCTTTGCCGGTGATCGTCAGGGCCCGGGTTCCTTTTACCTCATGCGTCTCATTACCGGATATATCCGAGGAGATATCCGCCTTATTGGTATGCGTCTCATTTCCGGTGATCGTCAGGGTCCGCGTTCCTTTTACTTCATGCGTCTCCTTACCGGTATTCACGTTGATAATGCGATCCCCCTTTTCAACCGTCAAGGTATCATTTTCTTCCTGGATGGTTGTCGTCCTGTTCTTCGTGATCGTACTGGTCTGATCATTCAAAATGTCGATTTTCATATCCTTCTGTGCCTGTATGAAGAGTTCTTCCGCATCCTTCTTGTCCTCAAATCGTATCTCATTAAAACCACTGCCCCCTTTGGATGAGTTGGTTTTTATCGTACTTTTTGTCTGATCTGTGGGCAGATCATAGGGCATCGTCTGGTTGGCGTTGTATACAGCACCGGTTATAATGGGGCGATCCGGATCGCCCTCAAGAAAACTGACGAGCACCTCCTGACCGATTCTCGGCAGAAATAACCCACCCCACTTTTTACCAGCCCACCCCTGGTCGACCCGGATCCAGCAGGAGCTGTTCTCATCCTCCTTGCCTTCGCGATCCCAGTGAAACTGCACCTTGATCCTACCATATTTATCCGTCCAGATCTCTTCGCCCTCCTTGCCCACCACTATAGCGGTCTGAGCGCCATGGATCAACGCTTTCGGAGTGGCCATAGGCGCCCGGTACGGGACATCACTCGGTAACGCCTTGAATGTGTTAGAGTAACCCTCCCGTGAATATTTATGGGAGATCCATTTCAACACATAAGTGCTGTTAAGGTCTGTTCTGGGGTGTTCTATCATTTTGAAGGTGTGTCCCGTGACGAAAGCCCGGCAAGTAGAGACCCCCTCTAATACCCGGGCCTTTGCTTCACAGGATTCGATCCGAACTTTCGCTTTCTGTTCTCCCAAATCCTTATTATCGAAACCAGCCGGGTACTCGAACTGTTTCATTTTTCCGTTATTCCCACTCACCGAGGCCAGAAGATTGGTATCCGGTGTCTCAAAATTATAATCATGGACGGCGTATGTGCCTGCTGTAATCTGTTGTTCCATCTGGCATTCGAGGATCAGATCGTCCTCCATGGATGTATCCCCAGAGCGGGTATTCCTGTATTGTGCACTCGAGAGATTTTCACAGGGACTATTGGCGTCCGCATCATCACCCAGCACGAGGGTATGTTTGCCGTCCGTATGCTCAAAGAAGTAAAAAATGCCTTCATCTTCCATCAGGCGTGATATAAAAGAAAAAGCGGATTCCTGATACTGGACACAGTATTCTCTGGCCGTGTACGTACCCTTGAGCGCATTCCGATAATCACTGAACCCCAGGTCTGTAAACACGGCTTCGATAATATCGGGCACCGACTTATTCTGGAAAATTCGGGAATCTGTGGTCATCGTCAGCATCCAGGCCCATGGCCGCAATTCCGCATAATATGTGGAAAACTCAGCCGTAATACCTGCCTGGACAAACCGGGAGACCATGCCACTTATGTATCGTTTTGAACCATTACTGCATTCAATGGTTATGGTGGCATCTTTTCCCACGATTTCATCGAAGTCAAGCGCTTTATCCTCTGACACCATTTCGAGTGTAAACTGAAAGAGGCCTGATACCTGCTCTTCCCCATGAAACCCGTTTAACAGAAGTTTGTCCTTACCCAGGGGAGTCGATATGGAAAAAAGTAGATTGTCCTGTGTATAGTTAAGGGCCATATGTCATCACTTCTCATTTGTAAAATGGATGAGGTCCGCAACGGACGACCAGTCATGCCATTTTAAATATAAAACCACCCGATGGGTCTACGGCGATATGTAGTGCTGTAATTGTGTCACCGTCGGCCATACGCTCAAGAATTTTACCGGAAAGTTCAGGAAGGAGATTTTGAGTAAGAATCTGATCAATCACCCGGGCGCCGCTGTCCACTTCCGTACACCGGGCGGTAATCACCTGAACCAGATCGTCATGGTAGGTCAATGCCGTTTGATGATGCTGCTGGAATCGCGTTTGTATTTTCTTTAATTTCAGTGTAACGATATTTTGAATGATATGATCTCCGAGTGTATAGTACGGAGCCACGACCAGTCTTCCCAAGAATGCAGGTTTAAAACATTCCAAGAGATCCGGACGGATTTTAGAAACCAGGCTGTCTACATCAAGTGATGATGTGCCATTGGAACAGGCCTGCTGTATGGTTGCTGACCCGACATTGGATGTCATCAGAATGATAGCATGTTTAAAATCCACCTGAACCCCTTCACCATCTTCCAGTATGCCTTTATCGAAAACCTGATAGAAGAGCTCCAACACATCCGGATGTGCTTTTTCAATTTCATCCAGCAGAATTACACAATACGGATTCCGGCGGACCGCTTCCGTCAGAACGCCTCCCTGGCCATATCCCACATATCCCGGTGGAGCACCCTTTAATCCGGACACGGTATGCGCCTCCTGATATTCGGACATATTGATGGTAACCATATTACGCTCGCCGCCATATAGAAGATCGGCCAGAGTCAGGGCCGTCTCGGTTTTTCCAATTCCACTGGGCCCTACAAGCAAAAAGACACCGACTGGTTTCTCCGGATCATCCAGATCGGCATGGGAGGTGCGAATACGACGGCATATGATATCTAGCGCATGATCCTGTCCTATGATGCGCTGCGCCATCTGATCCTGCAGGGTGAGAACAGTCCTGATATCGTCTGTTTGCATCTTCCCGATTGGAATACCGGTCCATCCGGATATCACAGCAGCGACAACCCTGGCATCTACCCAGACTGGCACCATTAGTGTTCTAACCTGAAGGGCAGCCAATTCCTCCTTCAATGAACGTAGCTCTGCTTGTAACCGGTTTCGTCCGGGGATTTCATCATCAACTATATCCATCAGATTCTGTTCCACCGCGCGTATACGCAGGAACGTGGCTTGTTCCTGTGACCAACGATCTTCCAGGACCTGCCTCTGTATTTCCAATTCCTCATGCTCTTTAGCTAATTGGGAAAGGCGATCGCCGTGGCTTTCACCCGTATTCTGCTCTCGCTCAAGGATGCCCATCTCAATAGACAACAGATCCAGTCTGCGTGTCACATCCTCGAGCTCGGATGGGGGACTGTTCTGCCCGATAGTGACTCGGGCACACGCGGTATCAAGAACGCTGATGGCCTTATCAGGCAGCTGACGACCGGAGATATAACGCTGGGAGAGGATAACGGCCGAACGTACTGCTTCATCCAGTATGCGCACGGCATGGTGCCGTTCTAAAGTCTCAACCGTTCCTCGGAGCATATCGATCGCCTTCGATTCATCGGGTTCCTCTACCTTGACCACCTGAAACCGCCGGACAAGCGCGGGATCTTTTTCTATATATTTTTTATATTCGGACCATGTGGTCGCGGCAATGGTTCTCATTTCCCCTCGCGCCAGGGCAGGCTTAAGCAGGTTAGCGGCATCACCCTGGCCAGCCGGTCCACCAGCGCCGATCATGGTGTGGGCTTCATCGATAAACAGAATAATAGGCGTGGGAGATCCTGTCACCTCTGCGATTACGGTCTTCAGACGATTTTCAAACTCACCCTTTACCCCGGCACCAGCCAGCAGTAATCCCAGGTCGAGGGTGTGGATCGCAATTCGTTGAAGCTGCGGGGGGACATCCCCATGAGCGACCCGGAGGGCAAAACCTTCGACCACAGCCGTTTTACCAACCCCTGCTTCGCCGGTTAATATGGGATTGTTTTGTCGACGCCGCATGAGAATATCAACAATCTGTCGAATCTCGAAATCACGACCCTGAATCGGATCGAGATTCCCTTTACGAGCCTGATCAGTCAAATCTATCGTATACTGATCCAATGCCGGCGTTTCGGTCGCAACGAGAGCTGTTCCATTGCCCTCCCTGGTCTGGACGACACCCGAATCACTTAGAGGGGGCGCTGGGTTGGCGTCTTCACCGGTACCTTTAATCAACTCTTTCAGATCTTTACGGAGAGTTTCTCTGGGCAGCTGCAACAGTACTGGACAAGAATCAACCAGCATGCCCCTGAGTTCATCATCATCGAGCATGGCCAGGACCATGGGACAAGATCGGATGGTCGCTCCACCCAGATGGAGAGAGGAGCTCACCCAGGAATCCTGCAGCAAAGAGGTAATTTGAGGAGACAGCGCCGGCGTCCGGCTATTTCCCCGCTTAAACGTTTCCATGGCCGTGGTAAGTTCCCGGATCACCTTATTCTGGTCGATCTCATAATACCGAAGGATTCTGTGAAGATCCGTCTCCTCATTATCCAGAATCTTCAGAAGCAGGTGCTCGATTTCCACATTGTAATTCGTCTGCGTCACACACAGGTTGGCAGCTTCTTCGAGTCCTTTACGGCAGGTCAGGTTGAGTTTATTTATGAGGGTTTTGAGATCAAGATCCATGCCATCACACCAATCCCTTCGTCCGTTCCAGATGTAACGACCTCAGTTCTTCACCGATCTTGGGGTAACGGGCGATCAATGTAACCAGAGTTTTTTTTGACAGGGACAGAATCACCGATTCACTCACAGTTACGGCGGTCGCAGATCGCGGTTTACCGGTGAGCAGGGCGATCTCGCCGAAAACATCACCCTCATGCAGCGTACCGATTCGCTGGACCTTTTTCTGTCTATCCTGCCGGCTCACATCTACGCTACCCCGTACAATCACATACAGGCTATCACCGGTCGTATCCTGCCGGATGATGACACTATTGCTCGGATATGTTCGGACCTGGTTCTTCTCCAGCAAATTGTTATATTCATCCTGGGGAAGATGGGCGAAAAGAAGACAGCGGTTTTGTGTGATAAGATGGTGGTCAACATAAGGTGAAACATCGATGTGTGGATTCTCACCGATCCACGGACCGGTTTTCAACCAGGAGGTCCACCCCAATTGAGGACCCTTATTTCGTCCCAACCGGGAGTCGGTCATTTCTTCTTTTCTAAGAATCAATCGAAATGTATAATCCATGCCGTCATTGATATACAATTTTGTTAGTTCGCACAGGGATTGAAACCCCCATCCCGTTGGTAAGTATTCTACAAATTGGCGATGAGAAAGTGGTCCTATCTGTAGCCTGAAACCGGCTTGCTGATCCCAAACCCGTTTTCCGAGAACCACAGCATCACGACCTAGATGTTGGTTATGTCCTGAATGACCGATTCGAGTCCATTGACTCTCATCCAGCTGGTGCCACTGCCCCATAAACTGGCGACCTTTGACTGGTACCTTAAAATAATCACTCAAAAGGGCTTCGAGTCCTATCATGGAACGTGGTTTTTGAGCGAGAAGTCCTGCATAGCGCATCAGTGTACGATCTCTTATTCTCATGCGCCCCTGTACGCCCTCGGTTCCCAATCCCATAACCGCAAGAAGATATTGCGAGATATGATCTCGATCGGGCGACACACCGGCCTGCCCGATACGATGAATTTTCCGGACACGATACATAAGCGAAACCAGACGATGATTGAAGATATCCAGAAAGTCCCTCATGGCCGTATCTTTACGGGCCAGGCGTTCCAGGAGCATTTCGGTGTATACTGCCGGCAATGGTCCGTGATTTCCAGCCAGACTGAGGAAATTCACGATCATCTCAGCAGGATCATCATCCGCTTCTGGGGGATTTACCTCATTGATATCCGTTGCAGGGAACGTCAGATCCATCTTTGAACGAAAATGGACTGGTTCCTTCGCCGGATCAGCTGTCTCACCGATAGGATTTCTTTCGGGTCTCATCTGCTCCAGCAATTTTACCGCCTGATAAAAATCGAACCGGAATCCCTCCTCATAGAGCCAATCGATTACAGGACGGTTTGTTCCCCAGCCATAGGTGGCCATCGTTTCCAGATTCCTTCCCGTTTTGAACTGTGGACGACCAGTTGTGTAAATGAATTTACAGAGGCATACATAGCGAAAAAACGTTGCAGAACTGCACTGAATAAAAAGGCACTACTCCCTACATAAAATTCCTCATCGAGCATCAAGGATATCTCTATTCCTTTACACATACCTTTCCATGCATCCTGACCGATTAGCCGTACGATAGGACGGGTTGTCATCTCCCTGATACCCGATATCTGCTGTTGAGCGGAATGCCGTTCAGACATACTTGAAAGTCTTAAAATCTCCCGTAAAGCCTGGAGACTTTCCGGACCATCCGATAAAGATAAATGGTTAAGAGACAGTTGTGATATGATCTTCCACTGTGATGCGCCGCCCAGGGACGGAGGAATTGCCGTTGTTGGTTTCGTAAGGCAGGAAATTCCCAGGAGAGGTGCGCTTTCTTCGATTTGTAGTCGGGCGCCGGCGGGCAGATGATCGGCCAGGTTACGATTGGTACAGAGCGTATGTGCATAAATAGTCTGTAGAGGAGGCTCTGTGGGCTGTGCATTAAGATCCAGAAACGTCAGATGCATTTCGGTACCGGGTACATCATCCCGACCGGTAGGAGTACGACGCGCATACCAGAAGGCGTGGGGTTCCTCGCTGTCCCAGTTGTGCCGGTAGGAGTAAAACGGCACATAATGTGTCACTTCTTCCTCAGCGTTTGCCGACGAGGTTACTGATAGGATTGAGTGAATTTCCGTTGTACGTTCCCGACGCATATCGGGATTGAGTCGATATTCCGTTTTCCGCTGATCTACTCGAATCGGCTCAGTTGTTTTCCGAAAGAGGTTGATGACCGGAGTACAGCCCAGACAAAATGTTCCACGATCCACCACAAGTTGTTCCTGCGGCCGCTGATTGAGCATTATGAGAAGGTCCAGTGTGGTATTGGAACCTTTCAGCGCCGATTCCGGAAGATCTATATCTATAAAGAGGAACTGCTCCGGGAATGTAAAATATTCCTGGACAATTCTATATCCAGGATAAGCCTGCGGCGCTTGCGGAAGGACGGCTTCATCCGCGCTGAACCCAACAGGCCTGATAGCATCTTTGGATATAAATAACGGTCGTTGATTTTCTTCCGAGAGGACGGCCACATCAGTCACATAGGCGAAAAGCAACTCATAGAGCGTATTGACAAGAATCCTGTCGCCGTGAAGATAGAATCTTATCCGATTCAAATCCAGGTCTTGCACTGCTGCTCCCTGACATTCGAGCCGGATCCGAAGCACCGTGGCCACTTCACTGACCGTATCGAGGAATTCGAACTGGGCTGTGGATTCGAATCCTGCATCCACTACCTCAAGGGGCCAGAGGGTCACCGGATAACACGTCTGAAAACGACAGGTCAATCCATCGTCTGTCTCTGCAAACAGAGGGGTTGACCGATCTATCTTATGACCGGTCGTGAGCTGGCCCTGCTCCGGATCCACGTCAAACCTTGCAATTGCCATGGAGGGAACAGGGGAGACGTAGCTGGGATACAGGATATCCAGCAACGCCGTTGTGAGTTCGGGAAACTCCCGTTCAATCTGGTGTTGAATCCGCCCAGTCAGAAACGCGAAAGACTCGAGTAGACGCTCCACATGCGGGTCAGGTGACATACCTCCCCCGAACTCCAACCGACCTGCAACCCGTGGATATCGTTCTGCGAACGCGCTGCCCATTTTGCGTAAATAGGTCAACTCGCTCCTATAATAGTGGAGCAACTCTTCATGTTCATTCACCGATCTGGACCTCCGAAATACCGCCCTGTCGGCGCATCACCAGAGGAAACGACACCGGTTTGACTACAGATTCGACAACAATATCCGCGTCAAGTCTGACCCAGAGACATCGTTCACTCCTCTGGAATCGTTCAACTGTCACGCTGACGTTTTGAAGCCTCGGTTCATAGGCCATTATAGCCTTGGAAACAATGTCTCCCAAACGCTCCTGATCATCTGGGCTTTCCGTCGTCATCGCATAATAATCAGGGATACCGTAATCGATGACCGATCGTTCGTGCTGGTCGAGTTCGTGCGCCGGGCGTGAGCACCGCGTATTGAGCAGCCGGGCTACCTCCCGGCGCACCGATTCCTCGAGCTCTTCCACTGTCAGAATTCGTTGAGGCCTCGCATCGGAATCATCGTCGACCAGTCGTTCAAAGAGGAGGGCTCTCGCCCCCTTTATCGCTCTTGGTTCTATCATGAAGCCGCATTCAGGGACGCATCCCAGGAGCCGATCACCTCACCGGCCTTACCTGCGCCTTCCTTCTGAGCACTGTAAGTCCAGGTTATTTTCGTAAAATTCAGGGTCACCGTCTCCACTGGAAGTCCGCCATCTTTACCAACGGACATGGAAGCCGAAGAGATTAGCACATCCTCCAGTTCGAACACGATCAGAGGCAGGATCTCACCGCTGTCATTACGTGCGATGGTAAGCATCGTTGTACCTTGAATCGTGGCTTCACAGCAGGCTTGGTAAATTAGTGGCGATGAGATGTCCACATACTTCGACAGTGAAATATCCTCTATTACGGCAGAGCCGGATGTCCGCTCGGTGTTTATTGCAGTGCTTGTCATATGCATGCTCACACCAGAATCGATGGACATCAACTCTATTTGTCCTTCATAGCCTTTCAGTGAACATTCGCCTGGAATGTCCGGTAGCTCCAATACAATCGCATCCATGTTATCTCCTTTATCTTACTATATAACAATAAAAAATCGAAATAAGAATTTGCCGGGTGTTTTCTTCGTGAAGATAACACCCGGTCGTTACCGGTTTAACCTGCCGGCGGAGGCAACTCCGCTACGAGCCGGATGGATGCAGTCAACTCATCGAGCTGAAAATGTGGTCTGAGGAAAGCCACCGCGTTGTAACAGCCGGGTTTTCCTTCGATTTCAGACACATCTACCCGTGCCTCCCGCAGTGGATTTTCCGCCTTGGCATCCTGTGACGCATTATCGTTTAACAACACATAATCGGCGATCCATGTATTCAGATAGTCGGATACCTGACCGGCCGTCATGAAGCTGCCAACTTTATCCCTCATCATAGACTTGATATAATGGGCGAATCTGGATGCCGCGAGAATATAAGGCAACTGGCTCGACAGACGGGCGTTGGCAGTGGCTTCCGGCGTGTTGTATTCTTTAGGCTTCTGTGCCGTCTGCCCTCCGAAAAACGCCGCATAATCCTCACCTTTACAGTGACACAGCGTGATGAACCCGAGGTCGTTCAATTCTTTCTCACGACGATCCGTGATAGCGATTTCCGTCGGACACTTCAGTGCGATATCCCCGTCATCCGACGTGAATGTATGGGTCGGCAATCCTTCCACCAGACCACCACCTTCCACACCTCGGATGGCCGCGCACCACTTATATTTGCTGAACGCCGTGGTGATGCGTAATCCAAGGGCATAGGCCGCATTGCCCCAGAGATAATTGCTGTGATCTCTCCCATCCACGTCTTCGGTGAAGTCAAATTCCTCCACGGGAACGAAATCCGGTCCGTATGGAAGACGTAACAGGATATGCGGTAGAACCAGCGCCGTATATCTGGAGTCCTCGGTTTCCCGGAACGAGCGCCATTTAATCAATTCGGAACTCTCGAATAACTTGGCGAGGTCACGAGGGACACCCAGTTCGGTGAAACTGTCCCAATCGAACAACTTGGGACTGGCCGCAGCGATGAACGGAGCATGAGCCGAGGCCGCCATGTTGGACAGCTTCTCGAGAAGCCCTATATCCTGAGGATTACGACCGAATTCATAATCACCGATCAGCAACCCGTAGGGATGTCCTCCGTATGTGCCGTATTCTTCTTCATAGGTCTTTTTAAACAGACCGCTCTGATCGAACTCAACCGCTTTCTCAAGATCATTGAGCAGTTCCTTTTTCGTGATATTCATCAACCGAAGTTTCAGTTGTGTTCCGGTTTCGGTGTTCATCACCAGGTAGTTCAGGCCACGCCAGGACGCTTCGAGTGTCTGGAATTCCTCGTCGTGCAAGATCTCATTGAGCTGTTTTGTCAACATTTCATCGATCTGTGCGATACGCTGCGTGATCATCGCGACCGTGTCGGCATTTATCGTCATGCTTTCGTCGAGCACCTGACTGACGAATTCTCCGATAAGATCTTTTGCGTGGTCTACCTGACTTTCCTCACGTGCCATGTTCCCCTTTGTTACTGTCTGCTCTAAAAGCGTACCTTCTTCTGCCGTGGCGACCCCTTGTTCTCTATCGTTTGTCATTCTATTCTCCCTCCTCTTCACCATCGCCATCGCTGTCGACTTCCGATTTTATTGCTTCCATACCTTCCGTATTACTGACAACATCCTGCAGTAATCCCTCAAGGGCATCATTGCCATCGAGTTTGGCCATCAGGTCCGTTAATTTCTGTCTGGCTTCGAAAAGCATCCGCAACGGTTCGACCTGTTGAAGCACCTGAGCTGGTTCAAAATCTTCCATATCCGAGAATTTTAATTCTACGTTCAGCTTGCTGTCGTCATCAGCAAGTTTATTATCCACGCGGAGCGCAAGATGGGGTGCAGACGCTGCGAGAACTTCATTGAAGTTATCACGATCTATTTCAACAAATTTCCGGTCTTTCACCGACGGCAGCGCTTCTTCCGGTTTACCGGAAAGATCTGCCATGATCCCTACGACGAAAGGCAACTCTTTTTTCTGAATCGCGTCCCCTGTTTCTACATCATATGTAATCTGTACTCTTGGTGGACGAACTCGATCAAGCTTATGCTGGGTGCTTTCGTTCACAGTGCACTCCCTTCGATATAAGTAAGTGATGATGAATGAGGGTATTCCATCGACCCCCTCACAAGACGGATTTGATCGTCCTAATGCAGATCTTTCTGATCTATGAAACCAAGCAACTGATTCAATTCATTCATCTCTCCTTCGTTACGAACGATTTCCTGGAACAATTCACTGAGCGACATACTGCCCCATGCTACCGCTCGCTTTATCAAATAAGGCGCCGGACTATGAGGTTCCGTACGAAGCAGGTAATCCGCCGCCTCCGACAACCGCTGATACGCTTCCGTC
>Ga0066376_10003836_pt1 | contig 13272 bp, 12 predicted proteins | sample Knorr_S15_td_Bot_FD_77009 | JGI IMG/M metagenome (GOLD analysis project Ga0066376, IMG submission 77009) | Marine microbial communities from Southern Atlantic Ocean transect - Knorr_S15_td_Bottom_ad_5009_LV_A | ecosystem: Environmental > Aquatic > Marine > Oceanic | place: Southern Atlantic... | reverse complement strand
ATCCTGTGAACATGCTCTTGCCATAAAGGCTGGCCTCCTTGTCCAGCCTTTATCTTGAATCACAATTCCTGAGCCTTGGGAATCCCCCTTATCGATTCAGTCTATTTACACGATGCTCTAAGGTGGCGCGCCCGCACCGGTTGCGGCAAGGCGGACAGGGCGGATTTGACAGCCCCTGGACCCTATATTACTAAAAGACGGTCTGGATTTTGTTTTCATATTCGTTTTTTCGTATATGTTGAGTGTGTATTTCCTGGGAACCGCGAGCCGCCGGCACGGCAGCGCGCGGGGAACCGATAGAGAGCGAAACATGCCGATGCCTCGGTCCTTGGCGCCGTAAAATTTGGCAAACATTGGGGTAATTTAATGTTCACCAGCAATCCCTTCGCCGCGCTTTCGGTGTCGATATCGCCGACAATCATGCAGACCTACATCGTCGTCATGGTCATCCTGGTCGTGGCCGGTACGCTGTACGATATCGTGCACAAGAAGAGCGCCAAATACTTCTTCGACAATTGGCGCAATGCGCGCAAAAAAGGGACACAGGATGTCGGGGCCGGGGAAATGGTGTCGCTGGCGGTCCAGACGGCCGTCATGGATGGCCTGACATCGGCTGAATTCTGTAGTGCGAAACGCCGGATTGCCCATCTCCTGTCAATGTACGGTTTTGTGGCCTATGTGGTGGCGACGGTCATCATGGTGTTCGGCTACCCCACGCCGGCCACGCCCACGCCCGCCATTCTGCCGCAGCTCTGGACCATCGGCGGCCTGCTGGTTTGTGTCGGCGGCTGCTGGTTCTGGTTCTTCATCCGGGTCGATGTCGCCGCCGAGGGCCATTCAAGGTTCCGCATCATGCGCGCCGACCTGTTCATCCTCTCGATGCTGGCGAGCGTGACGCTGGGCCTGATCTGGGCCTATTTGCAAGCAGCGGGCAGCCCCTGGACAAGTGTGTTCCTGGGGGCGTACCTCATCGCTTCCACGGTGCTGTTCGGATCGCTTCCCTGGTCCAAGTTTTCGCACATGTTTTTCAAGCCCGCGGCGGCCTTCCAGAAACGGGTCGAAGAAGCTGATGGTTCGCGGAGCAATTTGCCGGCCCCCGCCGATAAACCCGAAGTTTTTGGCAGCACCGGCCAACTGCCGCGGCATTACTAAGCAGTATTCATCAGCCCATCACGGGTCTTCGATACGGGAGATAACGAAACATCATGCCGACATTTGTTTATATGACGCGTTGCGACGGTTGCGGACATTGCGTGGATATATGCCCGTCCGACATCATGCATATCGATCCCACCTACCGCCGCGCCATCAACATCGAACCCAATATGTGTTGGGAGTGTTATGCGTGCGTGAAGGCGTGTCCGCAGAACGCGATCGACTGCCGCGGTTATTCCGACTTCGCCCCCATGGGGCACAGTGTCCGGGTGCTGCGCGAAGAGGAAAAGGCGACGATTTCCTGGAAGCTCATATTCCGCGATGGCCGCGAGAAGAATTTCGTCTCCCCGATCCGGACCACGCCATGGGGATCGATCAAGTCGGCGTCCGATTATGCGCCGCCGACCAAGGAGGCGATGAATTCCCAGGAACTGGCGCATGAACCGGACGGGCTCAACATCGACAAGCTGCCCGCCTTGACCCCCGATCAGCTTAAGCTAGGAGTGGTTTGATGGGGTTGTTCTCGAAACGAAAAACGGTTTTCGTCGATTCCGATATACTGGTCATCGGCGGCGGTATGGCCGGCTGTGGCGCGACCTATGAATCGCGCTACTGGGGCCGCGACAAAAAGGTCGTCGTGGTCGAGAAAGCGAACATCGAGCGCAGCGGCGCCGTCGCCCAGGGCCTGTACGCGATCAACTGCTATATGGGCATGCAATGGGATGAAAATAATCCCGAAGACCATGTCCGCTACGCCCGCAACGACCTGATGGGGCTGGTGCGCGAGGATCTGGGCTACGATATCGCCCGGCATGTCGATTCCACCGTGCACATGTTCGAGGAATGGGGCCTGCCGATCATGAAGGACCCGGAAACCGGCCGCTATCTGCGCGAAGGCAAGTGGCAGATCATGATTCACGGCGAAAGCTACAAGCCGATCGTCGCCGAAGCCGCCCGCAAGGCCGCCACCGAAGTCTACAACCGGATCATGGTGACCCATCTGCTGATGGACAAGACCAAGCCCAACCGGGTCGCCGGCGCGGTCGGTTTCAACGTCCGCACCGGGGATTACTACGTTTTCCGCGCCAAGGCGGTGATCGTGGCCGCCGGCGGCGCGTCGCACATCTTCAAGCCGCGCTCGACCGGCGAAGGCTTGGGACGGACATGGTACGCCCCGTGGAGTAGTGCCTCGGCCTACGCCTTGCCGATCCCGACCGGCGCCAAGATGACGCAGATGGAAAACCGCATCGTCCTCACCCGGTTCAAGGACGGCTATGGCCCGGTCGGCGCCTATTTCCTGCACCTCAAGACCTATACCGAAAACGCCTATGGCGACAATTACGAGCCGACCTGGTACGAACACACCAAGGAGTTGGTCGGCGACTATATCGACCGCCACCCGGTGCCGACCTGCTTGCGGAACCATGCGTTCCTGGAGGAGGTCAAGGCCGGCCGCGGCCCGATCCGCATGGTCACCAAGGAAGCGTTCCAGGACCCGCATCTGGAGCAGGTCGGCTGGGAAAACTTCCTTGGCATGACAATCGGGCAAGCCGTCGTCTGGGCCTCTCAGAACATCGACCCCAAGGAAATCAACCCCGAACTGACCACCTCCGAACCCTATGTCATGGGGTCGCACGCGACCTGTTCGGGCGCCTGGGCGAGTGGCCCCGAAGACTACGCACCCGACGAATATCAGTGGGGATACAACCGGATGATGACGGTGGACGGCCTGTTCGGCGCCGGCGACACGATCGGCGGCACCGCCCATAAATTCTCGTCCGGGTCGTTCACCGAAGGCCGGATCGCCGGCAAGGCGGCGGTCAAATATGTCGACGATCTGGGCACCGACGCGCCGCAGATCAGCGCGGCGGAATACGAGAATTTCATGCAGGTGATCTTCCAGCCGCTGGAAAATTACAAGGTCGGCCGCAACGAGATCGTCGGCGGCACCGTGTCGCCAAGCTATCTGCTGCCGATGCACGGTCTTCAGCGCCTGGAAAAGATCATGGACGAATATGTCGGCGGCATCAGCGCCCATTACACCACCAACGAACCGCTGCTGACCCGCGGGCTGGAGCTGCTCGAGATGCTGAAGGAAGACCTTGAATATCTCGGGGCCGAAGACCTGCACCAGCTGCAACGGGCGTGGGAATTACAGCACCGGGTCCTGGCCTCGGAATGCGTGACCCATCACACCTATTTCCGCAAGGAAACGCGGTGGCCGGGATATTACTACCGGGCCGATCATCCCAAACTGGACGATACCGACTGGCACTGCTTCACCTTGTCCCAGTACGACCGGGAATCCGGCAAGTGGGCGATGGAAAAGGCCCCGGTGTATCACATCATCGATTAAGGCGGTTCGACGCCGCGGGTAACGGCTGGTCATGCTGATCGCACAGATATCGGACACCCATATCCTGGCTGAATCGTCGCACCGTCCCGAAGCCGGGCCACGGGCCGAAGATTTGCGCCGTTGCATTGCGGACATCAACTGCCTCGACCCCGCGCCCGATCTGGTGATCCATACCGGCGACACGGTGCAGACCGGCGCGCCGGCGGATTACGCCCATTTGCGCAAACTGCTGGCCCCGCTGCGAATGCCGGTCTATCTGGCGCCAGGCAACCGCGACGACCGCGCCAACTTCCGCGCCGCGTTCGAACCGGCGGCGGCCGACGGCATCTTTCTGCAGTACACGGTCGAGGAATTCCCGGTACGCCTTGTCGCCCTCGATTCGATCGACCCGGCGCATAATCAGGGCGTCTATTGCGCCGACCGGCAGCGCTGGCTGGATGCGTGCCTGTCGGCGGCGCCCGGCCGGCCGACGATCCTGTTCATCCATCACCCGCCCTTCGATGTCGGGCAGCACTATATCGACGGCTACCGCGATCCCGCCGACCGCGCGGCGCTGGCCGCCATCGTTGCGCGCCACCGGCAGGTGCGCCGCCTGCTGTGCGGGCATTGCCACCGTTCATCGCAACGAATCTGGGCGGATACGCAGGCCACGACCATGCCCAGTGTTGCGCGCGACCTCCGCGAGGGAATCGACGCACAACGCCTTGCCGGCACGCCGCTCTACCAACTGCACGCGCTAAGCGATGACGGCGCGGTTGCGACCCAAACCCGGCTGGTTCTCGATTGATCGCTGGCTTCGGCCCGGAACGATCTTGCTTGCCGCCTTGCCCGCGCCGCGCTAATGCGGGCGGATGATGGACGGCGTTCTTACCTTGATTGCCGAACGGCTCGACGACGGCGCCGTGGCGCTGGCCCGCGACGCGCTGGCGGCCCGCGCCGGGCGCGTCGGCGATGCGGATTGGCTGGCGCCTGGCATCGCCTGCGATCTGCCCTTTGGCGGCCTGGAACCCGGCCCGGCTACGGCGGCAATCCGCGCCTGCCTTGCCGGACGGCCAATCGACATTGTGGCGCAAAAATCGGCCGGCCGGCGCAAGCGCCTGCTGATCGCCGACATGGAATCGACCATGATCGAGAACGAGATGCTCGACGAGCTGGCCGCCGAGGTCGGCCGGGCAGCGGAAATCGCCGATATCACCGCCCGCGCGATGGCCGGAACGCTGGATTTCGAAGGCGCGATCATCGAACGGGTCACCATGCTGAAGGGGCTGGAAGAAGCAGCGCTGGAGCGTGCCTTGGACACGATTTGCATCACTGCCGGCGCCGCAACGCTGGTCGCCACGATGCGCGCGCACGGCGCGTATTGCGCGCTGGTTTCGGGCGGCTTCGAATTCTTCACGCGCTGGGTGCGCGCGCGGCTAAACTTCGACATGGACCAGGCCAACCGGCTCGGTATCCAGGCGGGCAAGCTGACCGGGCGGCTGGTCGGGCCGATTCTGGGCCGCGAAGCAAAACGCACGGCGCTGGCCCGGCTCACCGCGGCGCAAGGCATCACGGCGGCGGCCGCCATTGCGGTCGGCGACGGCGCCAACGATCTGGACATGCTGAGCGCGGCCGGCATGGGCGTCGCTTTTCGCGCCAAGCCGGTCGTCGCCGACCGGGCGGCGGCCCGCATCGACCATGGCGATCTGACTGCATTGCTGTATTTGCAAGGTTACCGCCAGGCGGATTTCCGCGAATAAAGCTACGGCCTTTTCGGCCGCGGCAAGGCGAATACCGCGAGATTGGCCAGCGCCATGATCGCGGCGATCAGATAGAAGACCTCGCGCAGCCCGTAGGCGTCGGCGACGGCGCCGCCCAACATCGGGATCAGCACCGACAAGGCCGACTGGGTTCCGAACAGCAGGCTGGTGGCCGAACCGCGCATGTCGGCCGGGGCAAGATCCATCATCCAGGCATGGATCACCGGCCGCACCGCGTACAGAACGAAACCGAGCACCGATACCGAGGCGACGAAAACGGTCTGATCGCCGATTAAGGTGAGTGCCGCAATGAGCAACGTCGATGCGCCGAGCCCGCCCATTACCACCGGGCGGCGGCCGATCCGGTCGCTGAGCGCGCCAGCGATCGGCGAGACGATGGCGCCGCCCAGATGCATGGCGGTAATGGCGACGCCCATGACCACCGGGGTCACCTTGAGTACATCCGACAAGAACAGCGGCAGAAACACCAGCAACCCGGTCTGCGCCATCGAGCGCAGCGACGCCATCAAGCAAAGCCCAAGCACCGCGCGCTGCCGCACCAGTTGCGACAGCCCGGCGATATAGCCGCCAAACCCGGTCCGGGCGGCGGCGATGCCGGCGGCGGGCCGGTCGCGCGGTGCGAGATAAAACCAGCACAAGGCGGCGACGATCAATACCGGCACGGCGTTGATCGCGGCGACCCCGCCCCAGCCAAACCATGCCAGCAGCGCGCCCGCCGCCAGTGGCGCCACCATGTCGCCGACGCTGGCCCCGGTCGCGTGGATTGCCAGCGCATAGCCGCGAATCGGCCCGTAATGTTGTGCGATAAAGGCGATGGCCGGCGGGTGCCACAGATTGTTGGTGGCGCCGATCAGGACGATTAGCGCCGCCAGCACGCCATACAGGCCGGTCAGCCCGAAACCGGCCAGCGCCACCGCGCCCACGACCAGCGACACAACCTGAAAGATGACCTTGCGCCCGGTCAGATCGACCAGGACGCCACTGCCCAGATTGGCGGCAAACGCGCTGATATGCAGGATCGAGACCAGCAGCCCGGCCTCGAAATAGCTCAGCCCCAGATCCTTGGTGATCGCCGGCAGCAGAATCACGAAGGTCCCGGCAATCCAATGCGTGGCGCCGTGGCCGCACCCGATCAGGTAGATCGGAATCTGGGATTTGGACGGGGATGTCGGGTTGGCGGCGGTCACGTGGTTGCTCCGGGCATGGCGGGCAAGAGTACGCGTGCGCGCACTTGGTGTATAGTTGAACCAACTGGAATTTGTGCCGGAGGACACGCGATGCCGACCGAAACGCTGGATATCGCCATCACTGATATCGAATATCTGCGCCATGGCGACGCGCCGCTGGCGATGCGGCTGTTCCGCCCGGCGGCGTCGCGGCCGCATCCGGTGGTGCTGGACCTGCATGGCGGCGCCTGGAACAAGGGCGATCTTGGCGGCTGTCAGGCGCGTTGCGAATATATCGCGGCCACCGGCATCGCCATGGCGGCGATCGACTTCCGCCAGGCGGCGGACGGCTATCTCGCCACCATGGCCGATATCAACTACGCGGTCCGCTGGCTGAAAGCGCATGCCGGCGAGCACGGCCTCGATCCGGACCGGGTCGGCATTACCGGCCAGTCCAGCGGCGGCCATCTGGCCATGCTTTCGGCGATGCGGTCGCACGACCCGCGCTACGGTGCACAAGCATTGCCGGGCGTGGACGCCACCGTGCGCTGCGTCGGCATGACCTGGCCGGTCATCAACCCGCTGTCGCGCTACAATCACGCCAAACGCGCCCGCGCCAGCGGCGATGGCTGGGTCGGCGATATCCCCGAACGCCACGACATCTACTGGAAAGACGAAGCCGCCATGGCCGAGGGCAACCCGATGCTGGCATTGGAACGCGGCGAGACGCTGGCGACGCCGCCGGCATTATGGGTCCAGGGCCGGCCCGACATCGTGCATGATTACCGCGATCCGGATTCGCCCCGCGATCTCAACGAACCCGAACGCTTCGCCGCCAATTACCGCGACGCCGGCGGCGACATTGAAATCGTCTATATCGAACAAGACAACCGCGCCTCGCAAACCGCACACGCACCGCTGGCCGATTTCTTCCACCGGCATCTTTAAAGTCGAGGCAATTCCCGGTAGGAGGTAGGCACGCGTGGCGTCACATGAAGTCACTCGCAGGCTGACGACGATCGTTGCGGCGGACGTTGCCGGCTATGCGCGCCTCATGGGCGCGGATGAAGAAGCCACCCTGGCGGCGTTACGCAGGCACCGCGCCGAACTCATCGATCCGAAAATTGCCGAACATGATGGCCGTATCGCCAATACCGCCGGCGACAGTCTTCTGGTCGAATTCCCGAGCGTCGTTGAAGCCTTGTGCTGCACGATGGAGGTGCAGCGCGCCATGGCGGCGCGCAACCGGGAGACGCCCGCGGACCGGCGCATCGAATTCCGCATCGGCATCAATGTCGGCGACATCATGGAACAGGACGGCGATCTGCATGGCGACGGGGTCAATATCGCCGCCCGGATCGAGGGCCTGGCCGAACCGGGCGGCATTTCCATTTCCCATACGGTGCGCGACCAGGTGCGCGACCGCATGCAGATCGCGCTTGAGGATCTGGGCGAAGTCGAGGTCAAGAATATCGCCCGGCCGGTCCGGGTGTTCCGCGTTTTGCAGGACGGCGAAGCGGCGGCCGCGCCGGCCCGCGCCACAGCGAAGCATCGTGGGCGCATCGTCTTTGCGGCGTTGCTTGTCGCCGTCGTGGCCGCCGGCGGCCTGTGGTGGTGGCAGCCCTGGTCCGCGCCGGCCGCCGGCCGGGCCGGGCCGGTGGGTGCCGGCAAACCGTCGATCGCGGTGCTGCCGTTCAACAATATGAGCGGCGATTCGGAGCAGGAATACTTCTCCGACGGGATTACCGAGGACATCATCACCGACCTCTCGAAGATTTCCGGGCTGTTCGTGGTGGCGCGCAATTCCAGCTTCAAGTTCCGGGGCCGCTCCATCGACCTGAAACGGGTCAGCCGGGAACGTGGCGTGCGCTATGTGCTGGAAGGCAGCGTGCGCCGCGCCGGGCAGAGGGTCCGCATCAACGCCCAGTTGATCGATACCACGACCGGCGGGCATCTGTGGGCCGACCGCTATGACGGTTCGCTGGCCGATGTGTTCGCCTTGCAGGATGCGGTGACGCGCCAGATCGTCCGCGCCCTGGCGGTGCAACTGAACGCGCTGGAAGCCAGTAACCTGACCAGCGCGGAACCGGTCAACCCGCAAGCCTACGATCTGGTGCTGCGCGGCTTGGCGCTGTTGCGGCGCTACACGCGCCAGACCATGACTGAATCACGCGGATATTTCCTGCGTGCGATTGCGTTGGCGCCCAATTATGCGCGGGCCCATGCCGACATGGCCGTCAGTTACGCCAACGCCCTTCGATTCGGCTGGACCGACGCGCCGGACGAAACCGGCCGCATTGGCCTGTACCACGCCGAACGGGCCCTGGCGATCGACGACCGGTTGCCGGTGGTCTATTTCGCCCAGGGCATGATCCTGCTTTATCTGAATCGCCATGACGAGGCGCTGGCCGCCACCCGCAGAGCACTCGAAATCGACCCCAATTATGCCGACAGTCAGGCGCAATTCGCCTTCATTCTGAACTATATGGGCCGGCCGGCGGAGGGTCTGAAAGAGATGCAACGGGCCATTCGGCTCAATCCGCTGCATGATTTCAATTACCTTTGGGTGCTTGGCCAATCGCATTTTTACCTGGCGGCGTACCGCAAGGCGGCGACCGCTTTCGAGGAAATCATCAAGAGAAATCCGGAAACCATCGCCGGTCATCTGATGTTGGCCGCGACCTACGCCCAGCTTGGCCGCATCGAAGACGCGCAATGGGAGGCGGCCGAAATTCTGACTTTGCAACCCGGCTTTACCCTGGCCGAGGCGCGCGCGCACACCCTACAAAAAACCGCGCGACCTCGATCTCTATATCGACGCGCTGGCCAAGGCGGGCTTGCCGCAATGAACGAGGAAGCAATGCCATGATCGTGATCCGCAATATCGACCATGTCGTGATCCGCGCCGCCGATATCGACCGCGCGGTGGCGTTTTACTGCGACGTTCTTGGCTGCGTGGAGGCGCGGCGGGTCGCGTCCATCGGCCTAGTCCAGCTTCGCGCCGGGTCCGCGATGATCGATCTGATCGACGCCAGCGACGATCCGCCGCCGGACGGGGCCGGCAATATGGACCATTTCGCGTTGCGCCTGGCTGAATTCAACGAAGCCGGTATCCGCGCCCATCTGGCGGCGCACGGCATTGCCGCCGGCCCGCTCAAGCAGCGTTTCGGGGCCGAGGGCAGCGGCCCGTCGATCTATATCGAGGACCCGGACGGCAACGTCGTGGAACTCAAGGGGCCGTCTTCGGACTGAACGGCCGGCCGGCCGGCCGCCTTGAATGGCGGCGTCCACCATGCGCGAATGGACGCAGTTCGATAAAACCCGGGCTGGACCCCTTGGCAAAGATAATTCTTTGTATATCTTGGCGCGCTTGAATTTGGAATTCATGTGGGGTTGGCATTTATGAAGGTCGCAATTCTGAAGGAGCGGCGGGCCGATGAGACCCGGGTCGCGGCGGTGCCGGAAACGGTCAAGAAACTGGTCGCGCTTGGGCTCGATGTCGTCGTTGAAAAAGCTGCCGGCAAAACCGCATCGGTGCCCGACGCCGCTTACCGCGACGCCGGGGCGACCATCGCCAACGACCCCAAATCGACGCTGAAAGGCGCCGATATCGTGCTCAAAATCCGCAGCCCCATGATCGCCGGCGATGCGGTCGACGAACTTGTCAATTTTACCGCCGGCCAGATCCTTATCTGCCAGATGTATGCGTTGCGCGATCCGGCCCGCGCCGCCGTCCTGGCGGCGACCGGCGTCACCGGGTTCGCCCTGGAAATGGCGCCGCGCATCACCCGGGCGCAATCGATGGATATCCTGTCCTCGCAGTCCAATCTGGCCGGATATAAATCGGTACTCGACGCGGCGGCGGAGTTCGGCCGCGCTTTTCCGATGATGATGACCGCGGCCGGAACCATTGCGCCGGCGCGGGTGCTGGTCATGGGGGTCGGCGTGGCCGGATTACAGGCGATTGCGACCGCCAAGCGGCTCGGCGCGATCGTCAGTGCGACCGATGTCCGCCCGGCCACCAAGGAACAGGTCGAATCGCTGGGCGGCGCCTTCATCGCGGTCGAGGACGAAGAATTCGCCGCCGCCCAGACGTCGGGTGGCTACGCCAGGGAAATGAGCCCGGAATATCAGAAAAAGCAGGCGGCGCTGATCGCCCAGACCATCGCCAAGCAGGATATCGTCATCTGCACCGCGCTGATCCCGGGGCGGCCGGCGCCGGAACTGATCAGCGACGCCATGGTCAAATCCATGAAGCCGGGTTCGGTTATCGTCGATCTGGCGGTCGAGGCGGGCGGTAATTGCGCGGCGTCCCGGCCGGGCAAGGTGATCGTGAAGCATGGCGTCAAGATTGTCGGCCATGCCAATGTGCCGGGCCGCATCGCCGACGATGCCAGCCGGCTGTTCTCGCGCAATCTGCTTAGTTTTCTTACGCCGATGATCGATAGCGAAACCGGGACGCTGAACATCGATTACGACGATGAAATAATCGCCGGGACGCTGGTGACCCGCGATGGCGCGGTCGTGCATGAAGCGATCCGCCAGGCCGAACCGAAACCCGCCAAGGCACCGGCCGAAATACAGGAGCATGTCGATGGCAACGGATAAGGTGATCGAAGGTGCGGCCGATCTGGCGAACAACGCCAAGGCGCTGGCGGCGCAGGCCGAGGCGCTGATGGCGCAGGTCAACCAGCTCGCCGGGCAGCTTGCCAGCCAGGCGCAGCAGTCGGGTGGCGGCGACAGCTTCGTTTTCTTCGTGATGATCTTCGTGCTGTCGTGTTTCGTTGGCTATTACGTCGTGTGGAGCGTCACGCCGGCGTTGCATTCGCCGCTGATGAGCCTGACCAATGCGATTTCGTCGGTGATCATCGTCGGCGCCCTGATCGCCGCCGGGCCGGCCGATTTGAGCCTGGCCAAGGTATTCGGGTTCTTTGCCGTGATCCTGGCGTCGGTCAATATATTCGGCGGCTTCATCGTCTCGCAGCGCATGCTGTCCATGTTCAAGAAAAAAACCAACTGATATAGGGCGGCTGCATCATGAGCGAGAATCTCTCTGCCTTCGCCTATCTGATCGCCAGCGTGTGTTTCATCATGGCGCTGCGCGGGTTGTCGTCGCCGGTGACGGCGCGCCGGGGAAACCTTCTGGGCATGGCGGGCATGACCATTGCGATCGTCACCACCCTGGCCTCGCCCGGCGTGATGAGCTTCACCATGATCCTGATCGGCATGCTGATCGGCGGCGCGATTGGCACGGTCGTGGCGCTGAAGATAAAGATGACGGCGTTGCCGGAACTTGTCGCCGCGTTCCACAGCCTGGTCGGGCTGGCCGCCGTGCTGGTGGCGGCGGCGGCGTATTACGAGCCGCAAGCCTATGGCATCGGGGTCGCCGGCAATATACCCATCGGCAGCCTGATCGAGATGAGCATCGGCACCGTCATCGGCGCCGTCACCTTCACCGGGTCGATCATCGCCTTCGCCAAGTTGCACGGTACTATGAGCGGCGCGCCGGTCGTCTTTGCCGGCCAGCACACGCTCAACGCGCTGCTCGGTCTGTTGCTGTTCGGCCTGATATTCTGGTTCGTCGGCGACCAGAACGCCGGCCTGTTCTGGATGATCGTGCTGTTAAGCTGCCTGATGGGCGTGCTGATCATCATTCCCATCGGCGGCGCCGATATGCCGGTCGTCATCTCGATGCTGAACAGCTATTCCGGCTGGGCGGCGTGCGGCATCGGCTTCACCTTGTCGAACCCGGCCCTGATCGTGACCGGCGCCCTGGTCGGATCGTCCGGCGCAATCCTCAGCTACATTATGTGCAAGGGCATGAACCGGTCGTTCATCAGCGTCATTCTGGGCGGGTTCGGCACCGAGAACGGCGGACCGGCGGCCGGCGGCGAGGACGGCGACAAGACCGTGCGCCGGGGCAGCGCCGCCGACGCCGCCTTCATCATGAAGAACGCCGGCAGCGTGATCATCGTTCCCGGCTATGGCATGGCGGTGGCCCAGGCGCAGCACGCCTTGCGCGAAATGTGCGATATGCTGAAAGCCGAAGGCATCAAGGTCAGCTACGCCATCCATCCGGTCGCCGGGCGTATGCCGGGCCACATGAACGTCCTGCTGGCGGAAGCCAACGTCCCCTATGACGAGGTGTTCGAACTGGATTCGATCAACCGGGATTTCCCATCGGCCGATGTCGCCTTCGTGATCGGCGCCAACGACGTGACCAACCCGGTCGCCAAGACCGACCCGGACAGCCCGATCTACGGCATGCCGATCCTCGATGTGGAAAACGCCGGCACCGTGCTGTTCGTCAAGCGCTCGCTCAGCCCCGGCTATGCCGGCGTCGATAACGTGCTGTTCTACCGCGACAGCACGATGATGTTGTTCGGCGACGCCAAGGCGATGTGCGAAGGCATCGTCAACGCCATGGACGCGATGTAATCCATCACTGCCGGGGGACCGCGTGAATCGCCCATCATGGGTTTTCGCGATGCGGCCGTTTTGCGCCCATTTCGCGGCAAAAATAAAATCCAGCCATAATGTATTTGTTAACTAATTCAGGCTACAGTGAATAAATCAAATTGGAACGGTGCTTGAACTGAAAAATAATGGCGGTGCAATTAAACTTCAATCATGTATTTGGTAAATATTATTACAGTAATAGTTAGATAAATATATTGTGATCTATGTCACTGACGAATATACTTGAAAATTCTAGGGGCTGACCCAGATAACTAGTTCAAGTACATTCTAACCCATTGCCTTAGCTGCAATAATTGAGATGCTGGGTCACTGTTGTTAAAACGCCACTCACATTCCTTCAAATATAGCCCAAATT
>Ga0066376_10003834_pt1 | contig 13274 bp, 15 predicted proteins | sample Knorr_S15_td_Bot_FD_77009 | JGI IMG/M metagenome (GOLD analysis project Ga0066376, IMG submission 77009) | Marine microbial communities from Southern Atlantic Ocean transect - Knorr_S15_td_Bottom_ad_5009_LV_A | ecosystem: Environmental > Aquatic > Marine > Oceanic | place: Southern Atlantic... | reverse complement strand
CGAGGTCCCGAACGCGATATCGCTGGGCAGGTCGCCCTGATGCAATATTATCGTCACCGACCCACCTTATTTTCACACCATGTTTTGGTGCCCAGAAGAAGACTCGAACTTCCACGAGGTTTCCCTCACAGGTACCTGAAACCTGCGCGTCTACCAATTCCGCCACCTGGGCCCAGCCGCGTGATAGGCTGGCGTGCCAGGCATGTCAACCGGACGTGGCGATGGGGGGACGGTGAAATTTGAGCCTGTTTGGGAAACTTGCACGGGGTGGATTTCCGCTGGCGTTGCGGCCAGCGGGCGATAAAATGCGCCGACCGCCATCGGCGGCGGAAAATGGGCTGTCTGGATAAGGAATCGGGTGCGATGCAACGGGTCACGGTATTCGGCGGGTCGGGATTCATTGGGCGGCATCTGGTCGCCCGGCTGGCGGCGTGCGGCTGCAATGTCAGGGTCGCAGTTCGCGATCCAGCACTGGCGAATTTTCTGCGGCCAATGGGCGATGTCGGCCAGGTGACCCCGGTGCAAGTCAATGTCCGCGACGATGCCGCCGTGGCGGCGGCGGTGGCGGATACGGACGCGGTAATCAATCTGGTCGGCATTCTATTCGAGCGGGGCCAGCAGAATTTCAAAGCCATCCACAAGGACGCGGCCGGGCGCATCGCGGCGGCGGCGAAGGCGGCGGGGGCCGCGCGCCTGGTGCAGGTATCGGCGCTCGGGTCGGCGGCGCGCGCGCGTTCGCGTTACGCCTGGTCGAAGGCGGCGGGCGAGGCGGCGGTGCTGGACGCTTTTCCCGGCGCAACAATCCTGCGGCCCAGCGTTGTCTTCGGCCCGGAGGACGATTTCTTCAACCGCTTTGCCGCGTTGGCCCGTCTGCTGCCGGTCCTGCCGGTGTTCGGCTGCCCGATGCCGGCATTCCGCAATGGCGCAATCGACATTTACGGCAATGGCGGCACGCGCTTTCAGCCGGTCTATGTCGGCGATGTCGCCGACGCCATCATGGCTTGCCTGATCCGCACCGACACGGCCGGCGAGACCTATGAGCTAGGCGGACCATCCGTCTACAGCTTCAAGGCGCTGATGGAACTGGTGTTGCGCGAAACCGGCCGCAATTGCCTGCTCGCCCCGACCCCGTTCTGGTATGCGTCGCTGGCCGCGCGGTTCCTGGAATTCCTGCCCAAGCCGCCGCTCACGCGCGATCAGGTGACGCTGTTGCGCGACGACAGCGTGGTTTCCGGCGATGCCGCGACCCTGGCCGCGCTCGATATCGAGCCAACGGCGGCAGAGGTCATCCTGCCGACCTATCTGGACCGGTTCCGGCGCGGCGGTCGGTTCAACCGCCCGCAAACCGCGTCGAATTAGAGCGCCTTGCGAAAGGTCAGGTTGATGCGGCGATTGCCGGTCAGCGGCGCTTCGCCATCGGCCAGAACGGCGATGCCGTGATGGGCCATCCGGGCCGCACCGCCCCAGACCACGACATCGCCGCATTCCAGCGCCAGACGCCGCGGCCGGTCGCGTCGGCGTTCACCGCCGAACAGGAAGACTGCCGGCAGGCCAAGCGAAACCGAAACAATCGGCGCGCTGAAATCGCGCTCGTCCTTGTCTTGATGCAGCGATAATCTGGCGCCCGGCGCGTAGCGGTTGATGAGGCAGCAATCGGGCGCAAAGCCGGCAAAACCGGCGGCGGCGGCGGCTTTTCCCGCCAACCGGAAAAACAGGCCGGGCATTGCCGGCCACGGCTTGCCGGTAGCGGGGTCGCGCACCTCATAGCGGTAGCCGCGCCGGTCGGCGAGCCAGCCGACCGTGCCGCAATTGGTCATCGCCACCGACATCGCATTGCCGCCCGGCGTCACCATGTGCCGGAACGGCACCAGCGCGGCAATCCGCGATACCGCCTCGATCAGCGCCGCCGCGTCACCGCAAGCGAATCCCCGCAGCAGCATCGCCCCGTCGCCAATCGCCCTATCGCCGAACAGATCGCCGGTCATGGCGCATACCAAGAAACGTTAATAATAACCCCCGAAGACGGCTTTCCCCGGTTTTGGCCGCGATCTCCGGGGGCCATTAGTAACACGTCCGGGCGCGATGCCGCCTCACCCGAATGTTGCATGGCGGCACCGTCATAAAGTAGCATCGTTTCAGCCCTGCCAAGGCCACTGCACCGATAGCTGGAGGAATAGCGCGTGGATATAGATCTCAGCAAAGCGGACCTTGCCTTTCAGGACGACGTTCGCGGCTTCCTCGACGAGGCGCTTAGCGACGAGATTCGCGAGGCGCGCGGCTCACCTCTTCGGTCCGCGGCCCGGTCACCATATCGCGCCGGTGGGCCAAGACCCTGGCCGCCAAGGGCTGGCTTTGCCACCCCTGGCCGGCCGAACATGGCGGGCCCGGCTGGAGCGTGGTGCAGCGCTATATATTCGAATTCGAATGCGCGATGGCCGGCACGCCAACGATCAACAATATGGGGATCCGGATGGTCGGCCCGGTGGTGATGAAATTCGGCACGCCCGAACAAAAAGCCACCGTCCTGCCCAGCATCCTGAACGATGAATTCGCCTGGTGTCAGGGTTATTCCGAGCCAGGTTCGGGATCGGACCTCGCATCGCTGCAAACCAGCGCGGTTTCGGACGGCGACGATTATATTGTCAATGGCGCCAAGAGATTATATCGTCAATGGCGCCAAGATATGGACGACGGGGGCCCATAACGCGGACAAGATATTCTGCCTGGTGCGCACTTCGAACGAAGGCAAGCGGCAAGAAGGCATCAGCTTTTTGCTGTTCGATATGAATTTGCCGGGGATCACGGTGGAACCTATTTTGATGTTCTCGGGCGACCATGAATTGAACCAGGTTTTCTTCGATGACGTGCGCGTGCCGAAGGTAAACCGGATTGGCGACGAAAACCAGGGATGGACCGTCGCCAAATATCTGCTGGAATTCGAGCGCGGCGGCATCGCCTACACGCCGCCGGTCAAGGCCGGTTTGCGAAGGCTGGTCGATATCAGCCGGTCGGCGGCGGGCGGCAACGGCAAGACACTGGCCGACGATGCCGATTTCCGGCGCCAGTTGGCGGCGCTCGAAATTGGCGTAATGGCAACGAATTCACCGAAAAGCGGGTGATGAGCGCCCTCAGCCAGGGACAGAATCCAGGCTCGGCGTCGTCCATGTTCAAGCTGCGCGGCTCGGAACTCCTGCAAGGCATGTTGGAGTTGACCATGAATGCGATTGGCGGACATGCCGCCGTCTATCAGCCCGAAGCCTTCATTCCCGGCAACAACGTCGATCCGATTGCCCCGGCGCACGGTGTCGTTGCGACATCGAAATACTTCAATCAACGGGCGGCGACGATTTATGCGGGCTCCAGCGAAATCCAGCGTACGATCATCGCCAAGCACGTGCTGGGGCTCTGAAGCGCGCCCCTTCGCGGCCCTCGCCACGCACCGCCAGCACCATCAACGATCGGAGCAATTCATGCGCATCAGCCTGTTCGCCCCGCTCATCAGCCCGCAGAACGACGCGGCCTATCTGAAGGCGCTGGCGCGCGGCGCAGAAGAACGCGGATTTCATTCGATCTGGCTTGGCGAGCATGTGGTGCTGTTCGACGAGTACGACGCCCAATATCCCTATGCCGAGGACGGCCGCATTCCGATTGGCGGCGACCGCGGCCTGCTGGAACCGATGACGGCGCTATCGTTTATCGCTGCCCATACGCAGAACATCCGCTTGGGCACGGGCATTTGCCTGGTGCCGCAGCGCAACCCGGTCTACACCGCCAAGGAAGTCGCCGCCGTGGATTATCTTTCCGATGGGCGGGTCGATTTCGGCGTCGGCATCGGCTGGCTAAAGGAGGAATTCAGCGCCCTGGACACGCCTTTTGCCCGGCGCGGCGACCGGTGCCGTGAGTATCTTGAGGTTATCGCAAACCTGTGGTCGCAGGACGTGTCCTCGTATTCCGGCGAATTTTATCAACTGCCACCCTGCCGGCAATATCCCAAGCCGGTCCAGCAACCCGGCCCGCCGATTTTCTTTGGCGGCGAAAGCAATGCAGCACTGCGCCGCGTGGCCGATCTGGGCGACGGCTGGTATGGCTATAATGTCAGCGTGGACGAAACCAGGGCGTGTCTCGCCCGGTTGGACGAGATGCTCGCCGCCAAATCGCGCCGGCGCGAAGACCTGGAAATCGCGATCTGTCCCTATAGTCACAAGCTGAACCAGGATATTGCCGCCCGATACCGGGACGCCGGCGTCGATCAACTGGTGTTGTTGATCGTCGGGCGCGATATCGAGGAACTCAATCGCTGGCTCGACCGGCTGGCCGCCGACTACCTTTAAGGCCCTGTCAGAAGACGCCCCGATGACATGACCGTGCCGCGGATCAGACATAGACCCAGTATAGCAGCCCTAATCCGAGCGCGATCCGGTACATCACGAAAGGCGTAAAGCTGGCGCGGCGCAGCCACCGCATCAGCCCCCATATCGCGATCATCGCGGTGGCGAAGGCGAGCGATGCGGCGATGGCCGCGTCGCGGCCAAGCGCAAGATCGCCGGATTGGTAGAGGTCCCATCCGCTCAACGCGCCGGCGCCAAGGATCGCTGGTATCGACAACAGCATGGAAAACCGCGCCGCTTCGGAACGCTCCATGCCAAGAAACCGCGCCGCCGTCATGGTGATGCCGGCGCGGCTGGTGCCCGGAACCAAGGCCAGGACCTGCATCAGGCCGATGAAGACCACCGCGCGCCAGCCAAGATGATCGATCCGGCGCAATGTCATGCCGATCTTGTCGGCGGCCCACAACAGCAGGCCGAAGCCCAGCGTCGTCCAAACGATGATCTCGGCGCCGCGGAATTCGGTCTCGATCAGGGATTGGCCGAAATAACCGGCCACGAACACTGGAATGGTGCCGATGAGGACTAAACGCGCCAGCCGCGTCCCCGGACTGTTGCGGCCAAGCGCCAGATGAACCGCGCCCTCCGCCATCGACCCCATATCGCGCCAGAAATACACCATCACTGCGCCCAGCGTGCCGACATGCACCGCAATATCCATCGCCAGCCCCTGATCCGGCCATCCCAGCACCCGGGAGGTGAGAATGAGATGGCCGGACGAACTGACCGGCAGGAATTCAGTTACCCCCTGCACCACGGCCAGTATCAAGATATGGTAAAGCGCCACCCCGTTCTCCCTAGATATTGCTGTTGTTATACTCGAATTCGGCCCATCCTGGACAAATTCTTGCACTGGCGACGCCCATGCGCCCTTTCCATTTCGGGCGCAGCGCCTAGAATAGGCGGCATGCGTCTGTTGTATCACCTCTGGCTCTCGCCATTCAGCCGCAAGGTCCGTCTTGTGCTGGGCGAAAAGAAGCTGGACGTCACGCTCAAGGTCGAAAAAACCTGGGAGCGGCGCGAGGAATTCCTCACTCTCAACCCGTCCGGTTGCGTGCCGGTGCTGGTCGAAGACGATGGCGCGGTTCTGGCGGAATCGGCGTCAATCGCCGAATATCTCGACGAGACCCATCCCGATCCGCCCCTGCTTGGCCGGTCGCCGGCGATGCGGGCGGAAACCCGCCGCCTGACCGCCTGGTTCGATGTGAAATTCCACCATGAAGTGACCGCCAATCTGGTCGACGAGAAGATCATGAAGCGGTTTCTTGGCCTCGGCGAACCGGATTCGGGCGCCATCCGGGCCGGCAACAAGAACATCCACTATCATCTCGACTATATCGGCTATTTGACCGAACGGCGGCGCTGGATCGCCGGCGACGAATTGAGCCTGGCCGATCTTGCGGCGGCGGCGCATCTATCGTGCGTCGATTATCTGGGCGACGTGCCCTGGGACGACCACTTGCCGGCCAAGGACTGGTACGCCCGCATCAAGTCGCGCCCCAGCTTCCGCTCGCTGCTCGGCGACCATATCCCCGGCGCGCCGCCGCCCAAACACTACGCGGATCTCGACTTTTAGATCATTTTTCCGGCAAATCCATGCGCGCGAGGTTGCGCCGCGCCGTATCGGCGGCCGGGGTGCCGTCATGCAGACGGATCAGGGTCAGCCAGTGCCGCCGGGCGCCGTCCCGGTCCCCCGCGAGGCGCAGGATTATGCCGTATTCGAGCAGGATTTCGGGCCGTTCGGGCGCCAGGCGAAAGGCCGCCGCCGCGTCCTCGCGCGCGAGCCCCGGCACATCGACAAAGCGATAGGCGCTGGCCCGCAGGATGCGTGCGGCGAAATTTTCCGGATCGGCGACGACGACCTGATTCAGATCGTCGATCGCTTCCCAGTATTTCTTCCTTCCAGCCAGGGTCATTGCCCGGTCGATCAGGATTTCCGGATCGTCCGGCGACAAGGCCAGCGCCGCACTCTGCATCGCATGGGCACGCGCGTAATCCCCGGCCTGAAACCAGGCGTTGCCGGCCTGGGCCTGGATTGCGGCGCGGTCGGCGGCGCCGGCATCCTTCATATCGCCGGCCAGCGCTTCCAGCCGCCGCGCCGCCTGGGCATATTGGCCAAGGCCGAGCAAGGACACGGCCGCGCAATGCCGCGCCGCAACGCCGCCGCCGCGCTCCTGCCAGGAAAGCGCTGTCTCCAGCCCCTGATCCGGGTTGATCCGGGCGCGGCGCATGCAATTTTCGTAGGTCCCGCCGTCGATCCGCCGCTGCGCCGCGGTGCCCGGCGGCAATCCGGCGATGATTGCGGCCAAAGCGGCCACGCCAAACCGTCGCAACAGGGTTTTCGTTCCTTGAGCCCACACCCCCCTATCGTCATTATGAGGGCCTTCGAATGCAAGCCCGGACCACCGCCATGCCCCAGGACGATACGCCGCGTCTGTTTTGTTTTGGTCTGGGTTATAGCGCGCGGGCGCTGGCGGCAATGCTGAAGGACGAAGGGTGGCGTATTGCCGGCACCTGTCGCGACGCCGGGGAAAGTGCTGCGCTCGCCGCGCTTGGCTACGAAATTTATCGCTTCGACGACAAAGCAGCGCTGGCCGGGACGACCCATCTGCTGTCCTCGGTACCGCCAGGCCCCGGCGGCGACCCGGTCCTGGAACGCCACGGCGGCGCCATCGCCTGTCTGCCGGATCTGCGCTGGGCCGGATATCTATCGACGACCGGCGTCTATGGCGACCGGAAGGGCGGCTGGGTCGATGAAGCTTCGCCTTTGCGGCCAACCGGCCCGCGCGGGCAACGGCGCCGCGCGGCGGAGGCGGCCTGGGGCGCGCTTGGCCCGCCAATGCATCTGTTCCGGCTGGCCGGCATATACGGGCCGGGCCGCAACGCGCTTGAAACCGTCCGGCGCGGCGGCGCGCGCCGGATCGTCAAACCGGGCCAGGTCTTCAGCCGCATCCATATCGACGATATCGCGGCTGTCCTGCGGGCCTCGATAAAAACGCCGGCGCCGGGCGCGGTCTATAACGTCTGCGACGACGAAGCGGCACCGCCACAAGACGTGATAACCTTCGCCTGCGGTCTGCTGGCGGTCGCGCCGCCGCCCTGCATTGCTTTTGCGGACGCGGAGCTGTCCGATATGGCGCGCAGCTTCTACCGCGACAACAAACGGGTATCGAACCGCCGCATCAAGAGTGACTTGGGCGTAACGCTCCGCTGGCCGACTTACCGCGACGGTCTGCGCGGGCTGCTGGATAGCGGCTGAGTTCATCGACCACATGGCGCAGCTTGGCCAGATCGCCCGGTTGCGAAAGCCGGTGATCGCCATTTTCGATCGACAAGATCTCGATATCGTCGGTGGCGATCGCCGCCGCGACGCGCGTAACCTGGGCGGCCGGGATTACCTCATCCAGAAGGCCGTGCAGGATCCGCACCGGACCATCGAAAGAGATTGGGCCGCCAAGCACCAGATGACCGCGCGATTCTTCGATCAGCGCGCGGGTGATCGGATACGGGCCGTCGTCATAGAGCGATGGCCGCAGCCATACCCCCTGGCCCTGAATTTGCCGCCGTCCATCGGCCGGCATGTTCTTCCACAGCAATTCGATGGTAAAATCCGCCGCCGGCGCGACCAACACCAGCCCGGCGATCCGCTTCCGCCGCGCCAAAGTCAGCAGCAACGCCATCCACCCCCCCATCGACGAGCCAACGACAATCTGCGGCCCCTTCGTCACCGCATCGAAAACCGCCAGCAGATCGGCGAACCACGCACCGATCGTACCGTCGGCGAAATCGCCGGACGATGCGCCATGGCCCCGGTAGTCGAAGCGGGTATATTGCTGCCCGCGCGCCCGGCAGAAAGCATCCAGCATGACCGCCTTGTTGCCGGTCATATCGGATTTGAACCCGGCGCAAAACAGCACCCCCGGCAGCGCCACGCCTGTCCGCCCGGCATCGTGACGGTAGGCGATTGTCGTGCCGTCCGGGCGTGCTAATATTGAATGCCGGGTCACCGCGATGGCCTGGTTGCGAAAACGAAACGCTCGATGAAAGAAGAGTATTAACATGGCGGATCGAGAGGTGACCAGCCGGCCGCCGGTCGTGATGCAGGTGTTGCCGGCCCTGGTTACGGGCGGCGTGGAACGGGGTGCAGTCGATGTCGCCATCGCCCTGGTGGACGCCGGCTGGCGCGCCATCGTCGTCTCGTCCGGCGGGCCGATGACGCGCGAGCTGAAACGCGGCGGCGCCGAACATATCGAAATGCCGGTGCATTCCAAGAACCCGATCGTGATGCGCGCCAATGCCGACCGGCTGGCCGCGCTGATCGGCGAAAACGAGGTCGATATCGTGCACGCCCGCAGCCGGGCGCCGGCCTGGTGCACGCGCAACGCAGCACGGCGGCGCGGCGCGCGGTTCGTCACCACGTTTCACGCGACCTATAATCTGGGCCTGCCGCTGAAGCGGCTGTATAATTCGGTCATGGCCAGTGGCGACCGGGTTATCGCGATCAGTCATTTTATCGCCCGGCACGCAATCCAGAACTACCGGATCGATTCGGAACGAATCCGGGTCATTCACCGTGGCATCGATGTTGAAAAATTCGATCCCGCCCAGATCAACCCCGAGCGGTTGATCAAGCTGTCGACGGAGTGGCGGCTGCGCGACGGGGTCCCGGTCATCATGCTGCCCGGCCGGCTGACGCGCTGGAAAGGCCAGCATGTTCTGATCGAAGCCATCGCGCGGTTGCAACGCAACGATATCTGCTGCCTGCTCGTCGGCGGCGAAAAATCACGCGGCGCCTATCGGCGCGATCTCGAAGCCCTGATCGGCAGGCATAGTCTTGGCGGCATCGTCCATCTGGTCGGCGAATGCAATGACATGCCGGCGGCGCTGATGCTGGCCGATGTCGTGGTCTCGGCCTCGACCGATCCGGAAGGATTCGGCCGCGTCATCGTCGAGGGGCAAGCGATGGGCCGGCCCGTCATCGCCGCCGATCACGGTGCCAGCCGCGAGCTGATCATCCCGGACGAAACCGGATGGCTGACCCGGCCCGGCGACCGGGCAGCGCTCGCAGCCGCGCTGGAAACCGCTATCGCGCTCGATACGGACGCGCGCGAAGCCCTGGCGGCGCGGGCCATTGCGCGGGCGCGTGAACATTTCAGCAAGCAGGCGATGTGCCGCGCGACCTTGGAGGTATATCGTGAAGTGATCGAGGAAACGATGGCCGACAGCGAAGCGGCGGCGTGACCGGGCGGCGAATTCTGGTCATAAAGCTCGGTGCGCTGGGTGACTTCGTGCAGGCGCTCGGTCCGTTCGCAGCGATTCGCCGCCACCATGCCGGCGACGAAATCACCCTGCTGACCACGCAACCCTATGCAGCGCTGGCCAGAAACAGCGGCTATTTCGACGATATCTGGATCGACGAACGGCCGCCCTGGTGGCGGTTTGGCACCTGGCTGGCGCTGAAACGCCGGCTGAATGGGGGCACCTTCGCACGGATATACGATTTACAGACCTCGCGCCGCTCGGGCCGGTACTTCGCGCTGCTGGCGCGGCCAAAACCGGAATGGAACGGCATTGCGCACGGCTGTTCCCATCCCCATGACAATCCCGGCCGGGATTCGATGCACAGTATCGAACGCCAACGCGAACAGCTTGGCGCCGCCGGAATCGCCGATGTTGCGCCGCCGGATGTCTCATGGATCGACGGTGACGCCGATGCGTTCGGCCTGGAAGCCGGTTTCGTATTGCTGGCGCCGGGCGGATCGGCGCATCGCCCGGCCAAACGCTGGCCGCAAGACAGCTATGCGGCGCTGGCGCAAAGTCTGGCCGGCCAGGGCCACCAACCGGTGCTGATCGGCGCCGGCGACGAAACGGCGCGCAATGCCGCGATCGCGCTGGCCTGTCCGCTTGCCGTCAACCTGACCGGGCGGACGTCCCTGGCCGACCTCACCCGCCTGGCCCGCGCCGCTGCCGGCGCGGTCGGCAATGACAACGGGCCGATGCACCTGACCGCGGCGGCGGGCTGCCCGTCCGTGGTGCTGTTTTCGGCGGCGTCGGACCCGGCGCTGTGCGCCCAGCGCGGCCCGTCGGTCGCGATCCTGCGCCGCGACAACCTGCGCGATCTTGGGCTCGCCGAGGTTGAAGCCGCAATGCGCTTGCGCTAAACCCGGTGCGCCACGAAAACACATGGATTGAAACATGGTTGCGATAACCCTTCCCGATGGAAGTGTCCGCGAATATGACGGCGCGGTGAGCGGCGCCGACATTGCGGCGTCGATCGGACCGGGCCTGGCTAAGGCGGCGGTCATCGTCAAGATCGACGGGGTAGCGCGGGACCTCGCCCATCTGGTCGATTGCGATGCGGCGGTCGAGATTGTCACCCGCGACAGCGACGCGGGGTTGGCGTTGCTGCGGCATGACTGCGCCCATGTGCTGGCGCAAGCGGTCCAGGAACTTTTCCCCGGCACGCAGATCACCTTCGGCCCGGCGATCGAAGATGGCTTTTACTATGATTTCCACCGCAAGGAACCGTTTTCGCCCGACGATTTCGCGGCCATCGAGGAACGCATGGCGCAAATCGTCGACCGCGACGAGACGATTATCCGCGAGGTATGGACCCGCGCCGACGCGACCCGTTTCTTCGAAGAAGCCGGTGAGACCTTCAAGGCCGAACATGTCGCCGGCCTGCCGGACGGGGTCGAAATCACCCTGTACCGGCAAGGTGACTGGATCGATCTGTGTACCGGCCCGCATCTGCCCTCTACCGGACGGCTGGGAAAATCCTTCAAACTGATGAAGCTGGCCGGCGCGTATTGGCGCGGCGATCCGGCCAAGCCGCAATTGCAGCGCGTCTACGGCACCTGCTGGCGCACCGACAAGGAACTTCGCGCCTATCTGCACCGGCTGGAGGAGGCGGAAAAGCGCGACCATCGGCGGCTCGGCCGGGAAATGGACCTGTTCCACATCCAGGAAGAAGCCGTCGGCAGCATCTTCTGGCATCCCAAGGGCTGGACCTTGTACCGGACCTGCGAGACCTATATGCGCCGGCGGCTGGAAGCCGGTGGTTATGACGAGGTGAAAACGCCGCAGTTGATCGACCGCGGTCTGTGGGAACGCTCGGGCCATTGGGAGAAATTCCGCGAGCATATGTTCACGGTCGATGACGAACATGACCGGGTGCTGGCCCTGAAGCCGATGAATTGCCCCGGTCATGTGCAGATCTTCCGCCAGGGCATCACCAGCTACCGCGACCTGCCGATCCGCATGGCCGAATTCGGCTCCTGTCACCGCAACGAGCCGTCTGGCGCCCTGCACGGCCTGATGCGGGTGCGCGCCTTTACCCAGGACGATGCGCATATTTTCTGCACCGAAGACCAGATCGTCTCCGAAACCAAACGGTTCTGCGATTTGCTGATGTCGATCTACCGCGATTTCGGCTTCGAGGATGTCGTCGTCAAGTTTTCCGACCGGCCCGAAATCCGCACCGGCGAGGACGCCGTATGGGACCGGGCCGAACGCGCCCTCGTGGAGGCGACCGACGCCGCCGGGCTGCCCTATACGCTGAACCCCGGCGAAGGCGCGTTCTACGGACCGAAACTCGAATTCGTGTTGCGCGACACCATCGGCCGCGAATGGCAATGCGGCACCTTGCAGGTCGATTTCGTGCTGCCGGAACGGCTCGACGCCAGCTATATCGGCGAGGACGGCGCGAAGCACCGCCCGGTCATGCTGCACCGCGCCATACTGGGTTCGTTCGAGCGCTTCATCGGCGTGCTGATCGAACATTACGCCGGCCGGCTGCCGCTATGGCTGGCGCCGGTGCAGGTTGTCGTGGCCACGATCACGTCGGATGGCGATGAGTATGCGCGCGAGGTTGCGGCGGCCTGCAAGGCGGCGAGCCTGCGTATCGAGTGCGATCTGCGCAACGAAAAAATCAATTACAAGGTGCGCGAACACTCGCTTGCCAAGGTGCCGGTAATCCTGGTCGTGGGCCGGCGCGAGGCCGACGAGCGCAGCGTCGCGATGCGTCGTCTTGGCGGCAAGAAGCAGGAAATCGTTGCACTTGACGACGCACTCGCTAGATTAGCGGCCGAAGCGGCGATGCCGGGTTAAAGGGCATCGCGTTTCGATGAAAATATGCTATAATAAGCGTATAGTAGAGTCTTGGAGCAGGTACACAAAATGAGGAGGAATCTATAGCCCGTCCGCCGTTTAACGCCGCGCCGACCAAACGTGGTCCGCGCGTCAATCGCGATATCGAAACCGCGAATATCCGCCTTGTCGACCAGGATGGTGAAATGGTCGGCGTTGTTTCATTGAATGAAGGGCTTTCCCGGGCCGATGACGCAGGGCTCGACCTGGTCGAAGTGTCGCCCAACGCAGACCCCCCTGTGTGCAAAATTCTCGATTACGGCAAGTTCAAATACATCGCCCAAAAGAAAGCCAACGAGACGCGCAAGAAGCAGAAGACCATCGACGTCAAGGAAATCAAGATGCGTCCCAACATCGATACCCACGATTACGATGTGAAGATGCGCGCGATTACCAAATTTCTGGGGGAAGGCGACAAGGTCAAGGTGACGCTACGCTTCCGCGGCCGGGAGATGGCGCATCAGGACCTTGGCCGCGATGTGCTCGAACGGGTGCGCATGCAGCTCGAAGAAGAAGCCAAGGTCGAGGAGTACCCGGCGATGGAAGGCCGTCAGATGATCATGGTCCTGGCCCCGAAATAGGCGTTCCTTACGATTTATCGAGGAACGCGGCCATCCGGGCCGGGGGATCGCCGTCGCGGTACGCTTGCGTCAGCGCATCGATCCCGGCCTTGATGCCGTCGTCCAGCGACCGCGATTCCCAGTCCCGCATCAGCCGTTTTTGCAGCCGCATCCCGGTCGG
>Ga0066376_10003829_pt1 | contig 13289 bp, 7 predicted proteins | sample Knorr_S15_td_Bot_FD_77009 | JGI IMG/M metagenome (GOLD analysis project Ga0066376, IMG submission 77009) | Marine microbial communities from Southern Atlantic Ocean transect - Knorr_S15_td_Bottom_ad_5009_LV_A | ecosystem: Environmental > Aquatic > Marine > Oceanic | place: Southern Atlantic... | reverse complement strand
TCACTTTGACCAATCGTACGAACTTAAAGAAGCCGCTCTCCAATCCAAACTTTCCCACATCGAGAGGAAAGCTGCTGTTTATAGCTGGCTGCCTGATTTTGAAGCGACCTATTTCAAGCAAAACATTTCCGGTGAATCTGACCCGGATTTCTGGGGTGTAGAGTTTGGCATGTCTCTTCCCATCTGGTTTTGGCTCGGTGGACGTGGTGAAATACAAGCTTACAGGGCGAATCATAGAGCTGCCCAGGGCAGGCTCGAAGAGATGCGTCTCCGGCAAAAAATAAACAGAGAGGCGTTAAATCAAACTCTTGCAGAATTACAGAATCGTATGTGGCTGTACAAATCGCAAATACATCCGCTCGCTGAGGAAGTTTATCAGATAGCCAAAAAAAGCTACAAACTTGGTGAAGCTTCTTACCTCGATGTAATCGATTCACAGCGCACACTACTTAATGTACAACTCGATCAATTGGAAATAATAGGTGAACGTGCTATCGCTACATCTGAACTCGACCGCTTGATAGGTAAATCTGTCATAAGTCGCCCTGAGCTCCTGAAATTGTTAGACAATGGATATTAAAATGAAAATACGAATAAAATATATTATACTCTTCGTTCTGTTCACGGCGGTCGGATTGACCATGATCCTCACTTTTAATAACGAAGATGCGAGAGCCAGCCAGGCTGTTGACCAGCATGGACATGACGAGCATGATCACGCAGCTGAGGCTCATGACGAGCACGCAGAAGAAGGACATGATGAACACGAAGGACATGATGAGCGCGGGGACGGTGGAATAAGCCTATCACCCGAAGCACTGAAAGATGCCGGCATAGTAGTAGAAAAATTAGAACCGCGAATATTGTCATCAACTTTGGAACTACCCGGCGAGGCCATGCCCCATCCCAGCGCCGAAGGATTCGTCGGAAGCTTGGTCGAAGGGCGCATAAAGGGCATTTTCGTCGATGTTGGTGACCACATCTCCCAAGGAGTAGCACTCTGCATAATCGAGTCCCCCGCAATTGGCGAAGCGGAAGCTGCATATATAACCTCTCGGGCAGAAAGGCAATTTTTACAGGCTGATCTCGAACGTCATAATATCCTTATCTCAGAAGGCATTGGATCACAAAAGGAGGTGGCGGAGCTGCAAGCTGCTCTGGCTTCGAGCGCAAGCCTGGTCTCGGCTGCAAAAATAACTTTGTACGCCTATGGCTTCAATAAAGATGACATTACATCATTAGAGTCCGACCAGCACATCGGCGGCAGAGTAACTCTGCGCAGTCCGACTTCAGGCACACTCATTCATCGCGATGTCCGTCTTGGACGGCAGGTTACGCCCGAGACGGATCTGTTCCACATTGTTAATTTGAAAAAACTTCGCGTACATATTGACATTCCTGAAAAAAATATCTGCGACATAACGAAGGGGATGGAAGTTACTATAATTTCTCAGAATAGAAATCAAAATGAGGTGACTGGTGTGATTGATCGCCTCGGAGGCAGCATTGAACACGAAACCAGATCCTTGACAGTCTTTGCAACCGTGGATAATTCAGCCGGATTGTTATTCCCGGGTGCGTTTGTTATGGTACGCTTATTAATTGGAAATGAAGGACATAAAGTGCTTGCTGTGCCGCTGGAGGCTGTGTTCAAAGACGAGCATGGCGACCAAGCTCTGTTTGTCGAACTGCAAAGAGGAAAGTTCAAAATGCGAGAGGTTGAGACCGGCATCTCTGCCGGAGGGTGGATAGAGATTACAGCCGGAGTAGCTGCGGGTGAACGCGTAGTAACCATCGGATCATTTGCGGTCAAATCCGAAGCTGACAAGCATAAATTCGGCGACGGTCATGGGCATTAAGGGATGACATCTTGTTAAACAAACTTATTGAACTATCCGTGAACAACCGATTGCTGCTCGGGTTATTTCTGCTCGCAGTAATCGGAGCGGGTGTGGTCTCATATCGCCAGCTGCCGGTCGATGCCTTCCCCGATATTTCACCGGTGATGGTGCCGGTGTTTGCCGAGGCTCATGGCATGGCGCCGGAGGAAGTCGAGAGGCTCATCACCTTCCCCATTGAGACCGCGATGAACGGTCTCCCTGGCGTAACCTTAGTCAGATCCACGTCTGCCTTTGGTATGGCGGTTATTTATGTGTATTTTACCGACCAAACGGACATCTATTTCGCCCGTCAATTGGTTTCCGAGCGGCTGAACGCTGCCATGGCAGACCTGCCGGAGATGCATGAGCCTCCCGGGCTTGGGCCGATTTCGAGTGGTTTGGGGCAGATTTTCATGTATTACCTGACTGTCGATTCCACCGTTGAGACCGAGGGTGTGCCGATCAATATATACCTGCGGACAATTAACGATTGGGTTGTGAAGTATCAACTCGGTACGGTGCGCGGTGTGACTGATGTTCTATCGATGGGCGGCAATGTCCTCCAGTATCAAGTCAAAATCAACCCGTTCAAACTGATGTCCTATGATCTGACGCTTGATGATGTTGTGGAAGCCATCGAGCAGAACAACCGCAATGTCGGTGGTCAGTTCATCGTACGCGGCAGAGAGGAATTTCTGGTGCGCGGGCTCGGCTTGATTGAGAACACCGAGCAGCTTGCCCGAGTAGCGGTAAAAGTAGTTGAAGGCGTTGTCGTTCGTTTGCAGGACGTGGCAACGGTCGAGATAGGTCCTGAAATTCGCCGCGGTGTGGTGTTAAAGGACGGGGTCGGTGAAGTGGTAATCGGTATTGTTATGAAGCTGTATGGCGAGAACACCAGCCAGGTGATCGCAGATCTATATGTGAAGGTTGAATCTCTGCAAAGCACGCTTCCACAAGGGGTTACGCTTACTCCGTTTTACGAGCAAGCCCATCTGATCTCGAAGGCGACGAGCACGGTAAAAAATGCCTTGCTCGAAGGAGCAATTCTGGTCGTTTTGGTGTTACTGCTGTTTCTTGGCGATATTCGCAGCGCTTTCGTGGTAACGGTTGCCCTGCCAATGTCCATGTTGGTAGCATTCTTAATGATGAGAATGTTTGGAATATCTGCCAACTTGATGTCACTGGGAGGGCTGGCGATAGCCATCGGAATGATGGTCGATGGAGCGGTAGTGATGGTGGAAAACATCTGGCGGCATCTGTCGGAAAATGACGGGGAAAAGAGCTTGAAGGAGGTCATCCTTTTTGCTTCCAAAGAGGTCGCTCGCCCAATCGCCTTTGCAATATCGATCATCATCATAGTTTTCCTGCCGCTGTTCACCCTCGAAGGTGTGGAAGGCAAGATGTTCAGCCCGATGGCGTTCACGATTACCTTCGGATTGATTGGGTCATTTCTGTTCACCTTCACGCTGATCCCATTTCTCGCTTCGATCCTGTTTAAGGGCAAAGTATCCGCAAAGGACAGTATGCTCGTTCGCTTGTTAAAGGCAGGTTACGAACCTTCTCTTAATTGGGTACTAAAACATCGCGGCGTGGTTTTTTCAGCCGCAGTAGCAGCCTTATTCGGCAGCTTTGCACTGGTTCCGCGTCTCGGTACGGAGTTTGTACCCACTCTGGAGGAAGGCTCGCTGCAAATTGGCGTGGTCGGGACACCCTCAACCTCGCTGGAAGAGATGACCCGAATATTGACCATTCAGGCAGATAAGCTCGCTCTTTATGACGAAATTACGGATGTCGTAACCCGCATCGGTCGCCCCGAGGCAGGTTCGCACCCTCATCCGGTGAATACGGCTGAGATACATCTGGAGCTGCTCCCCTTTGATGAATGGAAAGACGGGCGCACCAAGCCAGATCTGATCGCAGATATCAGGAATGATCTTGAATACTATCCGGGAGTTCAGGTGTCCATCTCGCAGCCGATCCAAAACCTGTTTGACGAGCTGATCTCCGGAGTGAGAGCAGAACTCGCTATCAAATTATTCGGCGATGACATGGATGAGCTTCGCCGCCAGGGTAAGGAGATTAGGGCGGTTGTATCATCCATTTCAGGTATCGCCGATCTGTCGCTGGAGCAGTCTTTTGGACAGCCGCAAATCACCATCGAAATTGACGATGCAAAAGCAGCGCGTTATGGACTTGCCAAAGATGATATTCTCGAGATTATCGAGCTTGGAATCGGCGGGGAGGTCATCGGTCAGGTATTCCAGCACGTCCGCCGTTTCGGCATCTTCGTACGCTTCGAGGAGCGCTTTCGCCATGAAGTTGAAGCGATTGGGAATTTAAGGGTGCGCACGCCGGAAGGCGGTTTAACTCCTCTGTCCGATGTTGCCGAAATCCGTGAAGTGATCGGTCCTATTCAAATCAATCGGGAGAAAAACCAACGCCGCATTGTGATTCAAGCGAATGTCGAGGGTCGAGACATGGGAAGTGTTGTCGCAGAAATTCAGGCAGCGATAAAAGACCGGATAGACCTTGCACCTGGTTACTTCATCGAATACGGCGGTCAATTTGAAAATCAACAGCGGGCGATGGCGAGATTGGCGGTCATCGTTCCAATTACGATGTTCTTCATCTTCGTACTGCTTTTCTCCGCGTTCAACAGTTTCCGACAGGCAGTCCTGATTTTCCTGAACATTCCTTTTGCCATGATCGGCGGTATTCTCGGTCTGTTCTTCACCGGACAATATCTCTCGGTTCCAGCATCGGTTGGTTTCATCGCACTTTTTGGAGTTGCCGTGTTGAATGGAGTTGTACTGGTGAGCTATTTGAACGAACTGAAAGCCAGGGATGTATCGTTAGAAGAGGTCATAATGAAAGGGTCGCTGTTGAGAATGCGCCCGGTACTGATGACCGCACTGGTGACAATGCTCGGACTGGTACCGCTGCTCTTCTCCAGCGGAATCGGAGCCGAAGTGCAGCGACCGCTCGCCACGGTTGTGGTTGGTGGACTTTTTACCTCAACACTTCTGACGCTGTATCTATTACCCTCGCTTTATGGGATAATTGAACGGCGGTGGGGAGCAAGCAGTTAAAAAATGCTCATAAGAATAAGGCTGTAAATCGCTTTATATAGAGTGGCATCCCGACGCAGGTGTCGGGATGCCTTGCATTTCCGCCTATCCCAATCCGTTCAACGATGCTATCCAGATTGGCTATTCGCTGCCCAAAGCGATTGATGTTCAGCTCGTAGTATATGACATCAACGGTCGAAATATTGAGGTACTAATGAACTAGCGTCAAAAAGCTGGGCGTTACAGAGCCACCTGGCAGGCAAGAGGCATGGCAACTGGGATGTACTTCCTGCGTTTGGAAGCAGCTGGTCAGGTCAGTATGAAGAAAGTTATATTAATAAAGTGATTGTTAACCATTCATCAAAGAGGAAGACTGCTATGGCAGTTTTCCTCTTCCTAATTATAATGCAAGACAAGGCTCACAGCCAACCCGACACCCTGTGGACAAAGTCTCACTACGGTGTTGCATATAATGCACTATCCATGCAGGTAATACGAACTTCTGATGAAGGATTTGCGTCGTGTGGATCTGCGTATGGAGGTGATGAAGAAAGACGTGATGTTGATTTTGGTATCGTAAAAACTGACTCGCTTGGTCGCTATGAGTGGAGTGGCATTTATGAAGGAACGCCAAACGGCGGACATCAAAATGATAATGCTTTTTGTTTGAGCCAACTATCTGACGATGGATATTATCTTGCAGGTAAAAGTGGAGGTGGATATATTGGGATGGTCGTGCGCATAGATTCAACTGGTGAAGAACTGTGGACAGATTACTTTGGCGGTGAGGATGGTTTTATTATTTTTGAAGCATGTACGATCGATGAGGATGATAATTTTCTAGGTGTTAGTCAAAACAATATTCTAAAGTTGAACAGCGATGGTGAGGAAATCTGGCGACAAGAATATGGTGAAACAGGAAGTGAATGGTTTTATAGTATTGACCGTACATCAGATGATGGATATATACTCGGCGGCACTACAAGATCCCTTGGCGAAGGTGGTGACATGTATGTAGTGAAAATCGACGCCGATGGGGAAATAGAATGGGAGCGATCTTACGGTACTGAAAATGCTGATTTCTGTAGCGAAATTGTCGCCACAGATGATGGTGGTTATTGTCTGGTAGGCTCAAGCCGTTTTGGGGTGACCAACAACATTTATCCCATTATGGTTCGAATAGATGCTGAAGGCGAGGAGATCTGGCAACAAGTTTATAGCGATTACCCTCGCGGAGATGTTTTTAAAGATGTTGTCCAGACAGCGGATGGCGGTTTTGCAGCCGCGGGATATGGTCAAACAGACTACTATCTTTTACGCACCAATGCCGATGGCGAAGTGCTCTGGCGGACGTATTACGATTTAGCTTTTGACCGTTGTTATTCTATTATATTACTTGAAGATGGTGGATATCTGCTCGGTGGTGGCTCAACTGACTATGGCACCTGGCTTGTGCGCACCGAGCCTGACCCGTTGTTTGACTCTGTTCCTGGTCTGCTCGACCCAGCTTATCCCTCCGACTTCATTGTTGAAGCTGCTTTTCCAAATCCGTTTAATTGCATGGTGACCATTCCATATCGAATGCGAGTCTCTAGTGAGGTTAAGATAATTGTGTTCAACAGCTTCGGCAGGAGGGTTGTTCTGCTTCTTAGCGAAATTAGGTCGCCAGGCAGCCATCAGGTCAGCTGGATTTCAGAATCCAACCCCAGCGGAACTTATATGGTGAGTGTGAGTACGGGTAGCTTGTCGTCGATGACGCAGGTAACGCTTGTGAAGTGAGTTCTTTGGATTCCGCATATGATTCTGCTATTATACATAGGAATGCTACGTCCCGGAGGAAATAGTTTTTACATAGCAGGCAGCATGCGCTACGCGCGATGAGACGATACCATGAACGGTTGTGAAGACAAAAGTAGAGCCGCCTGGCAATAATCAGCCCCGGAGAGCATCTTCATCACATCGTTTGATAAATTCTCATTTATCTTAAAAACAGCATAGCGATGCCTCCAATGGCGATGACCGTGCCGACTAACGTTCGCAGTGTGATACGTTCTTTGTAAATAAGGTACGCTGCGGGCAAAATCATGATCGGCACTGTGCTCATCAGAGTTGATGCAATTCCCGTCTCGGTGTAGCGAACGGCAATGACCGACAACCAGACCCCGGCAAAAGGACCGAAAACTGATCCTCCAAAGACGAGGAGCATGGCTTTGCCATTGGTGAAGCTCTTCATAATCAATCCTGTTTTCTGGATGGCTGTCATATAAATCAATAAAATCACCATCCCGGATACAATTCGCAGCAGCGTAGCGGGAAGTGGGTCAACCTGATCTGCCATACCCATTTTGGAGAGTATTAATCCGACTGCCTGTCCGAGTGCTGCCAGTAAGGCAAACAATATTCCCCAGCCTGTATAGCCCGCTTTCGCCTTAAATCCAGTGCTGCTGCGCTCAGAAATCACGTATGTTATTCCGACAATTGTAACGGCGATGGCTATCCAGGATTGCAGCCTCAGCTCTTCATTCAGGAAAATCCAACCGATTAGCGAAGTGATTATGGGGGTGATGGCAAATATCAGCGTGGTTTTTCGCGGTCCAATGAGGATTAAAGCGCGAAACAATGCGGCGTCACCGAGAGCCAAACCAATCACTCCGGACAGGACGAGAATTGGAATACTGCCGCCAGCATACCATCCCAACACATCGGTACCCATCAAGAATATTGTCGTAAAGCTGAGCAAGATGCAGGCAATCGCCAGGCGGATCACATTGACCGAAAAAGACCCGATGCGTATGCCAGCAGCCGTGAAAAATATGGCTGTCCACGACCAGCAATAAGCTGTAGCGAGAGCGGCTATTTCACCGCTGAATTGCATTGCATAGTTTCATATGGGATTCAGCTAATCCTGACAAATGTCAGGCTGTGCATGAGTGCCAGTTGCGTAAGCCTCTTGCCTGCCAAATGGTTAGATCAAGTAGTCTTCAAATCTCTGCCGGCGACGAGCACCAATACCGCGAAGATCAAAGTTACCAGTCCTGAGGCATAATATATTTGATTTATACCCCAGATATTAAAAATTATTGACGCGACTATTGGACCTGAAGTGATGGCGAGCAAAATTACCATCGAATTGAAAGCCATGAATACTCCACGAACTTCTACAGGCGCCGAGCCCACTATTATTGTCTGCACGTTCGGAATGTTTAAGCCTTGCCCAAATCCGAATAAAGCACTGATGACAAACAAGTGCCAGGGTGTGGATGTCCAAGTAATCCAACCGAGAGCCAGAGTGTATAGGACAAAAGCAATTGCTAACATATAGTGAGCCTGCAGGATACGTCCTAACTTGCCGAGATAAGCTGAAGTTATCGCTGAGCTAATTGAACCGCAGGACATTACCAAGCCAATGCTGAAAGGCGAAGAACCAAACCTGTCTGACATTAAAAGCGGCAGGTACGCAATCATTGCTCCAAATGTGATTAAAAAAGTTACAAAACTGAGGACATAAAGTTTGATAATTTTCCAGCGTCGTATGCTTTTCAACGCCTGCTTAAAATACTTTGACATAGCTTTGTTGGTGTGAATTTGCAGATTCTCCAGTTTAAACAGAATCAAAAATCCTACACCGACCCCGAGGATTGCAATGAAGAACGGAAAACGCCAGTGTAATCCTCCGAGAAAGCCGCCAAGAGCGGGGAAAATCGCAGTGCCCACACTAATCATGGCGGCATTAATTCCCATAATCTGCATTCGCGTTTTACCCTTATACAAATCTCCAATCAGGGTATGGTTGAGGGTAAAAATGCCGCTGCCGCCAATTCCCTGCAGGAATCGCAGCAATAGCAACTGCCAGAAATTAGCGGCAAAACCGCTGAGAAAACCACAAATTCCGAATAAAAACAACAGTGGCACAAGAACCGCTTTTCGCCCCCATTTGTCAGACAACACTCCATGAAAGGGAGCCACCAGCAGACCGGGCAGTGTATAGGCGATAATTACCCAGCTGACCTGAGATTTTGTGATGCCGAAAGCTTCGACAATTCTCGGCAGCACCGGTGTAATCAGCGATACGCCCATAGTTCCAGCGAGCGTAACGGCGAAGATCAGTTTCAGATTCCGGTCGGAAAAGATTTCGCTTCTCGTTAATATTTTTGAATCATTCATCGCCGTCTAAGTTATCCCTTATAACTGAGCTCGGCAAGTGGTATTTGGAATTGTAAAACGGCTGGACAATCTTATCGGTTCAATTGCGGTTGCGGTCAGTGCGGGACATCACTATATTGATTTACATGAAAGTCGAATGTCGAAAGTTATAAAATGAAAAAGTTGAATATCAGGGTCATGTTTCTTATTTACCTTCTCCCCTTCCCCCTTTCTTTCTTTCTACCCTTACCCATCAATGCCGAAGACCATTTCCGGTTAGTTATCACCGCAGATATGATGGGCGCAATTAACGAGTGCGACTGCCCCGGTGGTCAACCGGGAGGGCTCGCTCGACGTAAATCGATATTCGATGCGGTCAGGCTGGATAAAGCTAAGACAGTGTTTATAGATTGCGGTACGCTGCTCAAGGATGACATGAGCACGGCTGAAATTAATTTAACCTTCGATCTTTTGGATCTGCTCAGTTATGATCTGATAAGCTATACAGATCACGATTATAAATTCATAACTAAAACTACTGATTTTCAGAGTTCAACTCTGAAGGGAAACTTATCTAAGCAGCGGTCAAGCTTTTTGGACGGGAACATTTATATTACCGCTTTATCAGGTGATAACTCAGTTGCGAAGGGTTGGGAAAGTACAGTCAGCCAAACGGGAATTTCGGTAATTGCCTTGAACGAAGATGTCGCCGGAAAATTTCAGATTTTACCCGATGAGATTGAACAATCAAGCTTTCCACTCGATATAATCATCTTTTACGGCAGCGGCTATATTGAAGCGGGGGTTGAACCCTATCAACTTAAGGGAAGTTCTGGCGATGGAAGCACAATTTCCAAGGAAATACTTATTGCGAGAGCCGGAATTTATGGTGAGTATGTGCTGGTAATCGACATTTGGACAGAGGACGGCGATGAAGTATCCCGTTATGAATGGGAAGCCATGCCAACTGAAGCCTATCCACCGGATTCGACCTTTCATGCGAAGATAAATTACATCTATGAGGGCAAGCTTGACAGCCGATCCAAAAAATAACCACCACAAAAAAATGCAGGTCGTCGCCGGTATCCTGATTATCATTCTGGCAGCTGCGTTATTGTCGGTCAATCGTATTTTAAACGCCCGCGCACCCGACACAGGCAGCGGCAGCGTGGAGTTATCGGTTGCTGAAGGCTCGTCCCTCGGGCGAATTGCTAAACAGTTAAGTGAGGCGAATCTGATCGGCGACATCAGGAGCTTCAAAATTGCCGCCGCATTGATGAGAGCTGACAAACTGATGCAGCCGGGTGTATTCCTGCTGCCGCGAGGTGCGAGGAATGTTCAAATTATTCGACACCTGCTGAAACCCGGCATACAGACCAGGAACGTAACCATTCCTGAAGGCTTGAACCTGCGCGAAATAGCTGGACTTTTGGGTGAAAAGCTCAAGATTGATTCAGCTGAATTCGTCAGGCTGTGTCATGACAGCACTATTATCCGCAGGCTGGGTGTCTATGCAGCATCACTTGAAGGTTACTTGTTTCCAGAAACTTACAACTTTTACCGAAATACTGGTGCTGCAGAAATAATAGAGCGTATGGCAGGGCTGTTCCACCGAGAATTTTCTGATTCTATGCTGGCGCTGGGCGCGCAATTGGGATTAAGCCGCCATTCGATTGTAACCCTAGCATCCATAATTCAAGGCGAGGTCATGAATTGGGATGAAGCCCGACTGGTGTCGGCAGTCTATCACAATCGCTTGCGAAAGCGGATCAGGCTTGGAGCGGATCCGACCATACAGTATATTATTCCCGATAGTCCTCGCCGCTTGCTAAACCGTGATCTGAAGATCGACAGCCCCTACAACACGTACAAATACTATGGGCTGCCCCCCGGACCGATTAACAACCCGGGCAGGTTGGCTTTGGAAGCTGCAGTCAATCCGGCTGATGTTGACTATATTTATTTCGTCGCCAAAGGGAATGGGTCGCATTTTTTTAATACGGATCATAAAGGGCACGAGCGAGATAAAGCTAAATTGCAGAAAATTCGGCGGAAAGTGGCGAGAGAGAAGAGGAGGCGAGGAAAGTGATTCCCAGCCCCGACACTCAACGGGCTGTGCGGGAACGGGTAAATCACTCCGTCGTTGCGAGGTGCGCAGCACCGAAGCAATCTCATTGGGAACATGAAGGATAGAGAGATTGCTTCGTCATCCCGACACGGACGTGTCTGGATTACTCACAAATTCGGCATTCCTGTACAGGCTGTGAAGGGTGGGAATGCATACAGGCAAGGGAAATTCCAATGGAAATTTTCCTAAACCCAATTATGCGAAAATTATTCTTAGCACTGCTATAAATGAACATATGGGGTCGATTATTTCACAAGCTTTGACAACAACAAAGCTAGGCTTTTTGGATTCACTGAATCCCGAGCAGCTAAAGGCAGTCGAACAGACCGATGGCGCAGTATTGATCCTCGCCGGAGCTGGTTCGGGCAAAACGCGGGTTTTGGTCAGTCGGGCAGCGTACATCGTGCATCATCAGCTCGCCCGACCCTATCAGATTCTCGCGCTGACCTTCACCAACAAATCAGCCGGCGAATTGAAACATCGCATCCGCGAGATGATAGGACCCGAGGGTGAACTCGTTATTGCCGGAACTTTTCACTCGATTTTCGCCCGCATCCTCCGGCAAGAGGGCGTGAATATCGGTCTCGACCCCAATTACACCATAATCGACAGCGATGATCAGCGTAAATTAGTGCGCGCCATAATCAAAGAGCTGGGCTTGGTTGGCTCCGAAGTCAGACCAACTGCCGTCGCCTGGCGCATCAGCCGTGCGAAAAACTCGTTGATTTCGCCAGATAACTACAGGAATCAAATGGTGGACACTCTCGATCAATCGGTAGCACGCGTTTATACAATTTATCAAAATCGCCTGCAACGCATGAGCGGGCTGGACTTTGACGACTTGCTGATACGCCCGTTGGAGGCTTTTCAGCAGTACCCTGAGTTCCTCGAACGATTGCGTCAGCGGTTTGTGTACATCATGGTCGATGAATATCAGGACACCAACCGCGTTCAGTACCAACTCGTACACGAAATCGCCCAAGGACACGGCAATATCTGTGTGGTTGGTGATGATGATCAGGCAATCTATGGCTGGCGCGGCGCAACCATCCGCAATATTCTCGATTTTAAGCACGATTGGCATGAAGCTAAGGTGATCAGCCTCGAGCAAAACTATCGTTCCACCCAGCCGATATTGGATGCAGCCTGGTCAGTGATCAAACACAACCGCGAACGGCATCCGAAGCGCCTGTGGACAAATCGCAAAAAAGGAGAGCCCGTTGAGCTGATTGGCGCTTCCTCAGGCGAAAATGAGGCGCTGAGGTTTGCTGGGACAATTTCCGATTTAAGCCAGTCGAAACGGATACCTTACAGCCAATTTGCCATATTATATCGAACCAATGCTCAATCGCTGCCCTTTGAGCAGGCGTTACGCGCGGCTCAACTGCCATATCGGGTTGTCGGCGGATTAAAGTTTTATGAACGAAAAGAGGTCAAAGACGTTCTCGCCTACTTGCGGGTGGTGATTAATCCGGCGGATGATATAAGCTGCCTGCGCATAATTAACTATCCTCCGCGAAGCATTGGCAAAGAATTGGTGGAAAACATTCAGTCAGTCAGCCGAATCCGCAATTGTTCGTTAATTCAAGCTGCGGCAATTGCATCCCAAGAGCCTGAACTCAGCCTCCGTCGCCAGAATTCGCTCAATAAATTTCAAGGGCTCATCGCTCATTTCACCAAGTTTCTGGCTGAGAACCCCTTCCCACTACTGGCACATGAAATTGTGAATCTTATCGGGCTGGATGAGAGACTTAAAACGGAAGAAAAAGACGATCCGACTCGAGCCGATGCCAAACGGGAAAACGTCAAGAACCTGCTCGAAGAGATTGACCGCTATGCTGAGACGACGTCAAAGGCATCCCTGAACGGCTTCCTCGAAGAGGTGGCTTTGATCACAGATGTTGACGATCTTATAGATGCGGAAGAAGAGATAAATCTGATGACGATGCACTCGTCAAAGGGGTTGGAATTTACGGTAGTGCTTATCGGCGGTGCGGAAGAGAGCCTATTACCGTTGAGGACGCGTGATGGCGATGTGGAGGACATTCAAGAAGAGAGACGGCTGTTCTA
>Ga0066376_10003827_pt1 | contig 13295 bp, 12 predicted proteins | sample Knorr_S15_td_Bot_FD_77009 | JGI IMG/M metagenome (GOLD analysis project Ga0066376, IMG submission 77009) | Marine microbial communities from Southern Atlantic Ocean transect - Knorr_S15_td_Bottom_ad_5009_LV_A | ecosystem: Environmental > Aquatic > Marine > Oceanic | place: Southern Atlantic... | reverse complement strand
TTTGTTGTATGGCTTCCGTACTTTGGCTGTTTGGAGCATATAGTTTGGCCTTTTCCGATGGAGCAGGATTAAATAAATATCTGGGTGGATTAGATAATTTCTTATTAAAAAATATGGAATGGAATGCTGTAAGTACTATGGCTGCTATTCCAGAAAATGTTTTTTTCATGTTTCAAATGACATTTGCCATTATAACTCCGGCACTTATGGTAGGTGCATATGTTGAAAGAATAAAATTTTCATCAGTTTTATTTATATCAGGAGTTTGGTTATTTGCTGTCTATGCTCCTGTTACTCATTGGGTCTGGGGCGGAGGTTGGTTACAAGATCTAGGAATTTTAGATTTTGCTGGCGGTTTAGTTGTTCATACAACTGCCGGTGTTTCAGCCCTTGTTATTGCTATTCTTCTCGGAAACAGAGATGAGTTTCCAGGGCGTGTAAAACCGCCTCATAGTCCTGCTCTTGTCATGGCTGGCGCTGCCATGTTGTGGGTCGGATGGTATGGTTTTAACGGCGGAAGTGCACTAGCAGCTGATGGTAGAGCTGGTATGGCTATACTTGTAACACATATTGCTGCGGCTACAGCATCCTTGACCTGGATGGCAATTGATTGGTATAAAAATGGAAAACCAGGATTAATTGGAATGGTTACAGGAACAATTGCAGGTCTTGCGACTATTACACCAGCTTCTGGTTATGTTGATCCACAATCTGGATTTATTATTGGATTGTTGGCTGGATCAATTTGTTATTACTTTGCAGGTCTAATAAAAGAAACTTTTAAAATTGATGATTCCCTAGATGTATTTGCTGTACATGGTGTTGGAGGAATGCTTGGAATTGTCTTAGTAGGATTTTTGGCTAATGAATCTATTGGTGGAACCGCTGGATTGCTAGAAGGGAACAGCGGACAAGTAACAACTCAAATTCTTGGAGTTGTAGCAGTTGCAGCATGGTGTATAATCGCAACTTATATTATTGTCAAAATAGCAAATTCTTTATTTGGTTTAAGAGTTTCAAGAAAAGTTGCCAGTGACGGTTTAGATATTACAACCCATGGTGAAAGAGGTTATCACTTGTAGTTCTAGGTAGTTATTAAGTCTTATTTTATTTAATAAATGAATTTAATAATCGCAATAATTAAAACTTTCAAATTAGAAGATGTTCAAACTGCTTTAAGTAAAATCGGTATAGAAGGTATGACTGTAACTGAAGTTCGCGGTTTTGGGCGTCAAAAAGGACATAAGGAAGTCTATAGAGGTTCAGAGTATTCAGTTAAATATTTACCAAAAATAAAAATTGAAATTGTTATAGATAAAAAAATTGAAGAAAAAGTAATAAAAACAATACAGAGTTCTGCAAATACAGGAGAAATTGGTGATGGTAAAATTTTCTCATTAGATATTAATAAGGCAATCAGAATAAGAACCGGTGAAAAAGGAACAAAAGCAATATAAAAACATCTTATAAAAATCCTTAAAAAACTGTTGTTTTATAATAAAACTTATATAAATCTATTAGTGTTGGGATACTAAAGCATTAATACCTATTTATTTTATGGTTTTAAAGTTTAATAATTCCGCAGACTATTCAAACATTCCTTTTTTTAAAAGGAGATTTCTAGAAACTATTGGATTAATTCTTTTAATAATAAGTTCAGCTATTGCTGTATCCCTAATAACATTTGATATAAATGATCCTTCTTTTTCATATTTATCTGATAGTGCTACTAACAATATTCTTGGAAAATATGGAGCCTATACTTCAGATTTACTAATTAAATTATTTGGTGCTTCATCTATTCTTATTTTTTTGATTTGTTTTGCTTGGGGCTTAAAACTTTTTATCGATAAGAAAATATCATTTTTTTGGTTAAGATTAATATTTGTACCTATTACTTTATTATCAACTTCTACGGCTTTAAATATTGAAAATATATTTAATTTAAATTTAGAAAGTGGAGGTATAGTTGGAAAATATACATTTTTATATATAACAAATTTTCTTCAACACATTAGTTTTGAAATTAGTCAAATTTATATTTCAATATTCTTCTTTTTAATCGCTTTTTTTTCATTTAATTTCACTTTAGGACTCAATCAATCAAATTGGATTAAAATTAGTAATTATTTTTTTTTAAGTATTAAATATTTAGCATCTCTTTTTATAAAATTATTTAATTTGATATTTATATTTATAAATAAAATATATTATTTTTTTAAACCCATTTTTCTAAAAGTTTTAAACAGAAATAAAAATATTGATATAAATTCTAGTAATGAATCAGAAGATTTATTTTTAGAAAAGAAAAATTATTCAAAACCTGGTAAATTACTCAAAGATTCATTAGAACCAAAATTTAATTTTGGAAAGGAAACAGATTATGAACTACCTAAATTAGATCTGCTTGAAGAAGGTAAAAGAAATATTAACACAAATAAAAATAATAAAGATTTACTTCAACAAAATGCAAAATTATTAGAAAATGTAATTAAAGATTATAAAATCGATGCTAAAGTAATTGGAATAAATCCAGGACCTATAGTTACTTTATATGAGCTTGAGCCTGCACCAGGTACACAAACAAAAAAAATTATTAATTTAACAAATGATATTGCACGATCAATGAGCTCTGGATCTGCTAGAATTTCTAATGTACGTAATAAAAATGCTGTTGGAGTTGAGTTACCTAATCAAGAAAGAGAATTTATTAATTTAAAAGAAATTTTTAGCTTAAAAGATTTTGATACTTCAAATGCTAAATTACCATTGGTCTTTGGTAAAGATATTTCAGGTAAAAATGTAATTCAAGACTTATCTAAAATGCCTCATCTTTTAATTGCAGGAACAACTGGGTCAGGTAAATCAGTTGGATTAAATGCGATGATTTTATCAATTTTGTATTCTCTTAGACCTGACCAATGTAAGTTTATAATGATTGACCCAAAAATGTTAGAATTATCAGTATATGATGAAATACCTCACCTACTAACTCCAGTTGTTACTGATCCAAAAAAAGCAATTTTTAGTTTAAAGTGGCTAGTCAATGAAATGGAAAAAAGATATAAAATTATGTCAAAAATAGGTGTTAGAAACATTGAATCATTTAACGAAAAAATAAATGAAAAAAAATTAAATGGAGAAATAATTGTAGAAAAAACTCAAACTGGATTTGATAGTCAAACTGGAAAACCTATTTTTGAAGAAAAAAGAATTAACTTTGATAGTTTACCTTACATAGTAGTTATTATTGATGAAATAGCTGATTTAATGGTAGTGTCCGGTAGGGATGTTGAAACATGTATTCAAAGACTATCTCAAATGGCAAGAGCTGCTGGAATTCATTTAATAGTAGCAACTCAAAGACCTTCGACTGATGTTATAACTGGAACAATAAAAGCAAATTTTTCAAACAGAATTAGTTATCAGGTAGCAACAAATATAGACAGTAGAACAATTATTGGAGATCAAGGAGCAGAATATCTCTTAGGCCAAGGTGATATGCTTTACATGTCTGGAGCTGGAAATATAAGACGTGTACATGGTCCATTTGTTAGTGATAATGAAGTAGCTAAAGTAGTAAAATTTCTAAAATCTCAAGGAAAGCCGTCTTATGTTGATGGTGTTACTGATGAGAAAAAAAATCAAACAAGTAATAGCGCGTCTGAAGAAGCTGATGAAATCTATTCTGAAGCTGTAGAATTAGTAATATCAAAGAAAAAAGCATCTACAAGTTTAATTCAAAGACATTTTCAAATTGGATATAATAGGGCTGCAAGGATAATAGAAAAAATGGAAGAAAACAATATTGTGTCAGAAGCAGATCGTATTGGTAGACGTGAAGTTTTATAAATAAATAATTAAAAATATAAAAAAGTTGAAAAAATTTATTTTATATATTTTTTTAATATTTTTTATTTATCAAAAAAAAATATTTTCTTTAGATGAAAAATTACTAAATCAATTAGAAAATTACTTAAATCAATTTAATAATATTTCATCTCAGTTCATTCAAAGTTCATCGAATGGATCACAAGAAACTGGAGAAATTCTAATATCAAAACCAGGTAAATTAAGAATTGAATATAAAAAAAATAATAAATTATTAATTGTAGCTGATGGAAAATGGCTTCATTATTTTGATATGGATTTAAATGAAATACAATCAGTAATAATAGAAAAAAGTCCTGCTTGGATATTATTAAAAAAAAATATTAATTTAAAAAATGATTTCAATATACATAAATTGATAAAAAAAAGTGGAAAAATTACACTTACACTAGTTGATAAAAATATTGAAAATATTGAAAAAATAGAATTAATTTTTTCGGTAAATCCAATAGAATTAAAAAAATGGATAATAACAGATAATCAAGAAATTGAAACAACAGTTGCGTTGTTAAATATTAAAAAAGAAAAAAAATTCAAAACTAAAACATTTAAATTAATAAAAAATTAAAAAATTTTATATGAGTTATCTTTTACACTTATAAATTTTTTTATTCCAAAATTTTTGCTTATTTTCTTTCTTAACCTGTAAATATGTGTCTCCAAAGTTCTTGTTTTAACTTTACTATTAAACCCCCAAATATTTTCTAATAAAACTTTCTTTTTTATAAATTTTTTTTCTTTTAATAAATATTCTAAAATTTCAGATTCTTTTTCAGTTAAAGTTAATTCAAATTTTTTTTTTAAGGAAAAAAGTTTTCTTTGGAATTTTTTGAAAATTAACCCATTTTTTAAATTAATAGTTTTCTTTTTATTTAATTTTTTTATTTTTGATTTGCTTAATATAAATAATAATTTATTTACCATAAATGGTTTTTTTAGGTAATAAGAAGAAAAACTATGTTTAGTATCATTATTTTTTTCTAAAATTTGAATAATTTTATTCTTCGGTTTTATTTTAAAAATATTTGTAATCACATCAAAAGAATTTAATTGTGGAGCTAATGAACTAATAATAATAAAATCAAATTTTTTTTTATTTAATATTTTTCTTACGCTTTTAATAGAAGAAGAAAAAATTAAATTAATATTATCTTTTAAATCTGATTGAAAGAAAAAATCTTCTTTTAATAGAAAATTGTTTTCAACAATAAGTAAATTCATAATTTTATTATTTAGAGATTAAATATATTATTAGTAGTATAAATTAAAAAAAATTTAAATAATTGTTTTTTATTTTACATTCTAATTAAATTAAGGAAATTTTGATAAAAATATTTGTAAAAAAAACAGGGGTGATAAAGTTTGCTAAATATAGATTTAAATGTTTTTTAGGTAAAAACGGTGTTACTTATAACAAAAAGGAGGGAGACTTTAAAACACCAGAAGGCACTTTTTCTTTAAGATATGTTATGTACAGGTCTGATAGAATTAAAAAACCGAAAACTCGTCTTCCAATTTATATAATAAAAAAAAATCATGTTTGCTGTGACGATCCTAAAAACCATAATTATAACAAGATATTTGAAACAAAAAATTTAGATTTAGGTGAAAAATTATGGAGAAAAGATATCTTATATAATATTTTAATTGTTATTGGTTATAATGATAATCCTATAATCAAAGATAAAGGAAGTGCAATTTTTTTACATTTATCAAAAAAAAATATTACTTCAACTAAAGGGTGTATTGCATTAGAAAAAAAAAATATGATCAATTTGTTAAAACACTATCCAAAAAAAATTAAAATTTTTTAATTAAAAAATTATAATTATTATTTATCTTTAAAAAAAATTACTAAATTTGTAAAAATATCATCACTGATAACTTCTAAATTTTTCTCTCTTGCGCTCTTTTCAGCAATAAGAGTTGCATAAACAGATTCAACAACATCAAAACTAGATATGGATTTAGTTTCCTGCTCAAGAATAATTTCTCCACTTTTTATTTCAATTAACAAATAATCTGCAGTAACTTTTAAATCTGCTCTTGTTGCAGACATATCCTTTCGGTATGCTAAATCAGACCTACTTTCAAATATTTCGACCGTAAGTTTATATTTTATAATTACTCTTTCTTTTTCAGGATTAAGCTGATTTAATAAAGAGTTTCTTAAAATTTGCCCGGACCTATCTTTTATATTTTTTACTGAAATAGATAATAATTCTTTATTTGAACCAACGTTTTTTGAATAAATCGGTTCATAACCACAACTAGTGAATATAAAAAAAATAATTATAGATAAAAATAATCTTATTTTTTTCATTTATATAACTATATTTGCCACTTTATTTTTAACTACAATAATTTTTTTTGGTTTATTTTTTCCAATTATTTTAATCACTTTAGGTAATGATAAAGCTTTTTTTTCAATCTCAATTGAATTTGTATTAAAAGGTAATTCAATTGTTCCTTTTAATTTTCCATTTACTTGAACAGCTAATATTACATTTTCAACTTTTAAAAATTTTTTATTAGCAATTGGCCATTCACTTTTGATTAAAAAATTTTTATTACCTAAAAGTTTCCACATTTCTTCGGAAATATGCGGTACCATTGGACTAAAAATTTTTATAGTATTTTCTATTAGAAACTTAAATAATTTACTATCCTTTTTTAAAATTTCTTCATTATTAAATAACATATTTGTAAATTTTCTTATTCTTGCTATTGCACTATTAAATCTAAAATTTTCATAATCAAGTGTTACATAGTAAATAGTTTGATTGATTGCTGAAATAAATTCTTCATTTTTTTTAAAATCTTTTATATTTCCCTTTTCCTTTGATAAAATATTTAAATTTTTTACTATCAAATCCCATAATCTATTTAAATATTTATATGCACCTTTAATCCCCGTATCTGTCCATTCTAAATCTTTTTCTGGAGGACTATCAGATAACATAAAGAGTCTTGCTGTGTCTGCTCCAAATTTATTTAATATTAAATCAGGATCAACTACATTTTTTTTTGATTTACTCATTTTTTCACTTTTTCCAATTAAAAATTTTTTTTTATTTTTTTTTTCATAGAAATCAGCTGGACTTATCCAATTATTTTTCTCGTCCTTGAACGTTTTATGGCATACCATTCCTTGTGTTAACAAATTATTAAATGGTTCTTTAATATTTAACAAACCACAATCATAAAGTGCTTTAGTAAAAAATCTTGAATACAAAAGATGAAGAATTGCATGTTCAATACCTCCAATATATTGATCAACAGGTAACCAATAATCAGCTTCTTTCTTTTCAATTATATCTTTAGAATTAGGTGTACAAAATCTAGCAAAATACCATGAAGATTCGAAAAAAGTATCAAAAGTTTCTGTTTCCCTCAATGCATTTTCTCCTGTTTTAAAATATTTTGTATATTTCCATTTTGGATGATCTTGTAAGGGGTTTTGACTCTTTGATAAATCAATATCATCTGGAAGAGTAATAGGTAGATCTTTATCAATTGCAGGTACAGCTGTCCCGTTCTTTAAATACATTATAGGAATAGGACAACCCCAATATCTTTGCCTCGATATGCCCCAATCTTTTAATCTATAAATTATTTCAGTTTTAGCTTGTTTTTTTTCTATAAGAAATTTAGATATTTTTTCTTTTGCTTTTTCAACGTTTAATCCATTTAAAAAATTAGAATTTATAAGTTTTCCATCACCTGTATAAGCTTTATCTAGTGTAAACCCTATAGGAGGTTTAATTACTTGTTTTATATTAAGATTATATTTTTTAGCAAAATCAAAGTCTCTTTGGTCGTGTGCGGGACATCCAAAAACTGCTCCACTTCCATATTCCATAATAATAAAATTTGCTATATAAACTGGTATTTTTTCTTTTGTAAATGGATGAATAACATTGGATGGCAACTTAATACCTATTTTTTCTAACTTTTCAAATTCTTCTTCTTGAAGATTTAAATTTTCTTGGCATTTTTTTATAAAATTTTTTACTTCTTTATTTTTTTTTGCATATTCTTTTGAAATTGGATGTTCGGAAGCAAGAGCTATAAATGATGCACCAAATAAAGTATCGGGCCTCGTTGTAAAAACTTCTATGTTTTTTTTTTTATTATCTAAACAAAAATTAATTCTTAATCCTTTAGATTTTCCAATCCAATTTTTTTGCATTGTTTTAACTTGTTCCGGCCAAAATTTAAGATCTTTTAATGATTTTTCTAAATCTTCCGCATATTTTGTTATTTTTAAAAACCATTGGGACATTAATTTCTTTTCAATATTTGCACCAGATCTCCATCCTTTTCCATCAATAACTTGTTCATTTGCTAAAACACATTTTTCAATTGGATCCCAATTTACATATGCTGATTTTTTATAAACCAAACCTCTATTATAAAATTCTAAAAATATTTTTTGTTCCTGATGATAATAATTTTTATCTGATGTTGAAAGTTCTCTGTCCCAATCATAAGAAAAGCCCATTTTTTTTAATTGAGCTTTCATTATATTTATATTCTTAAGAGTCCATTTTTTAGGATGAATTTTATTTTCCCTAGCAGCATTTTCAGCAGGTAATCCGAAAGAATCCCACCCCATCGGATGTAAAACATTAAAACCTTTGTTATGTTTAAACCGTGCAATTACATCTCCTAATGTATAGTTTCTTACATGACCCATGTGTAATTTTCCTGAAGGATAAGGAAACATTTCTAAAACATAATATTTTTTTCTATTTTTTTCTGGTTTTGCTTTAAAAAGTTTTTTTGATTCCCACTTACTTTGCCATTTTTTTTCAATTTTCTTGAAGTTATATTTTTCCATAATTTAAGGATTTACCTTTTTTGCATCTGATAATATTTTTTTTTTAAGACTACTATTAAATGCTTCGCTTGCCTGCTGTTGTTTCCATATTCCATTTTGATTAAACTCTTTTTCAGTAAAAATTTCTATGTTATCTGCATCTAATTTAGATCCCAAAATATATATTGATATTCTAAATCTAACATTTGGATTTTTTTTTAAAACAATCCAATCAGTTGAAATATTACCGTCTTTTAAATTACTTTTTGTATTTGGATAATTGTTCAATAATTCATTAGAAGCTATCCATAAAGATTTATTAATTTTTAATTTTTTAAATTCGTCCTTTTTTTCTCCAAAACCAAAAAAATTTAATTTGCTACAATTTGTAGTTAGTATAAGTAAAGTTAAGATTATTAAAATTTTTTTCATCATTTACCTCTTTGAAATGCATATCCTATAATATCAGTTTCAAGTAAAGATTTTATATTTTTTATATTTATTCCACCTAATGCATAGATTGGTAATTTTGTTTTTTTTGTAATTTCTGCAAATTTATTCACACCTAAATTTTTTCTATTAGGGTGACTTTTAGATGAAAATACTGGAGATAATAAAGCTGCATCAATATCAAAAAATTCTGCTTTCTTAAGTATTTGAAGATTATGAGCAGCAACAGTAATTATCCAATTTTTCTTTAATTTATTTTTTTTAATAATAACCCAATTAATTTTATTTCTTTTTTTAATCATATATTCAGGAAAGTGAACTCCGTGAGCATTTATATCTTCAGCTAGTTTTATATCCGCTGCAATTAACAATTTTAATTTTTTCATTTTACAAAATTTTAATAGTTGTTTGGCAATTTTCTTCCGTTCTTTTACTTCATAAGATCTTAATAAAAATGCTGATTCTTTAGGTATTTTTAGATTTGAAAATTTTTTTTCATCAAAAACATTGTCATCAAATATTATTATTATTTTTGGAAGTTTATTATCTTTAGTTTTAATTTCTTTTGAATAATCTAAAAGTTTATTTATTTTTATATATGGATTTAAAAATTGCATTTATAATAATTGTAATATAAAAAATGAAAAATCAAAAAGTTTTAGAAAATATTAATTCGGTTAAAAAAAAAATTAGTAAAGTATCAGCAGAGTCTATGTTCTACTATGATAGAGGAGCTTATAATACACATTTAAAACAAAAGAAAAATGTTGAAATTATTGCAATTTCTAAAAGACAACCTTTAGAAAAACTTGTTGCTGCATTGAATACTGGTCATAGCATTTTTGGTGAAAATCAAGTTCAAGAAGCAGTTAACAAATGGCCTGTATTAAAAAAAAAATATAAAAATATTGAACTACACCTTGTTGGCCCACTTCAAAGTAACAAAGCAAAAGATGCTGTTTCTATATTTGATTGCATTCAAACAGTTGACAGAGAAAAAATTGCCAAAACCTTAAAAAAGGAAGAAGAAAATTTAAAAAAAAAACTTTTTTACATGATACAAATAAATACTGGCAAAGAATCCCAAAAGTCAGGTGTAATGCCAGATTATGCAGATGATTTTTTTAAATACTGTAAAGAGGATCTTAAACTTAATATCAAGGGGTTAATGTGTATACCGCCATATAATGAAGATCCTTCTATTCATTTTTCCTATCTTAGAAAAAAAAATTTAGAATATAAACTTCCTTATTTAAGTATGGGAATGAGTGAAGATTATGAAAAAGCAATTACCTTTGGGGCAACCCATATTAGAGTAGGAACAGCAATATTTGGTGAAAGACTAGAAAAATAGCTAAAACAAGTCTTTGAATTTGAAAAAAACAAAAAAAAATATTGACTTATAAATGAGAATGATTATCATTTTCAATTATAGGCGCAGGAGTATGTCGCCTAAATCCACATGCCCATGCTTTGTTTTATGATTTTATGTATGATGTATGTTTAAAAAAATTATAAATATAAACTTCTTATTATTTCTTTCCGTATTTTTTTTTATAAAACCTTTATTAGCACATCACAAAGTTTATGGAGCTCGTATACATAAAGGTGATCGTGAAATTTCCTGGAGAGGTCATGTTGATTATGACAACAAAAGTAATAAAAATAAAGCTCACATTCATGTTGCAGAATATGAATATGCTTGGACTGATAATTGGCAATCAGAAATAGAGTTTTTTATGCGTGATAAATATGAAAATAATTTTCGCTGGTATAAAACAGAATTTCAAAATCAATTAGAAGTTATAGAAAGAGATACATGGGCTGCTGCTTTATATTTTTCATATAACTGGGTTAGAGAAAAAGGAGATGCATCGGAGATTGAATATAAAGTACTACTAGAAAAAGATCTTTTTGGTGCTAGAAATATAATAAATTTTGTTTTTGAAAATGAATTCGGAAGTAAAGCAAAAGGAAGTACATCATTTAAGATATCCTATCTTACAATGTATAAAAAACCAGTTTATAAAGGAATAAAAATAGGTTTTGGCGGAATATCAAATTTTGGGCAATTAGATAATTTTAATTCCCCTGGAAGACAAAAACACCAAATTGGTCCAGGCTTTAAAAAATCATTTCACCTAACTAATGGAATGGAATATAGTATTTTTGTTGGCCCATTAATAGGATTAACTAATGCAAGTGCAGATAATACTTTAATGTGGAATATGGAGCTAGAGTTTTAAAAAAAGTATGAAAATAAAGGCATATGAATTAAAAAGTTTAGTCGAAAAAAAAAAATATTCTGCTTATTTAGTTTACGGCCAAAATAAAGGGTTAGTCAGAGAAAAAAGCCAAACAATAATAGATACTTATAAAGATGATCAAACTGAAATTATAAAATTCGAAAATGATGAATTAATATCTGAACCCGAAAAATTAAGTAACGAATTTAATACATTTTCACTTATTGCAGAAAAAAAAATTATTCATGTTTTAAATACAAAAGATAATTTGACTGAAACAATTACAAACACAATAAATAATCAAGATTCAACTAATTTAATAATATTTGAAACTGGTGAGTTAACTCCAAGATCTAAACTTAGAAAATTTTTTGAAAAAGAAAAAAACTTAGGAATACTGGCTTGTTACTTTGATACAGAAAGAGATGTTCAAGATTTAATAGAAACTACTTTTAAAAAAGAAGATATATCAATAAGTAGAGATATAAGTTTATTAATTGCAAAACGTTTAGGAAATGAAAGACATATAATCAAAAGCGAATTAGAGAAAATTATTTTATATCTAAAAGATAAAAAAGAATTTAAAGCTGAAGATATTTTAAAATGCCTTAGTCAAAATGAAGATTTTGGTTTTGATGATTTAAATTATAATCTTTGTGACGGCAATGTTGTAAAACTTGATAAAATAATTAATCAATTATATTTAGAAGGAATTAATCCTATTGCTTTATTAAGGTCCGCTGGTAAACATTTTCAAAAAATTTTATTTGTTAATCAAAAAATAGATTCTGGAATGAATTTTAATGAATCTCTTAGTCAATTAAAACCGCCTATTTTTTTTCTATATATTAATAAATTTAAGAATCAAGTGACAAAATGGAGAACTATTCTTTGTTATAAAGCAATAGAAAGAATTATGGAAACAGAAGAATTATGTAAATTAAATTCAAAAATTTCTAAAATTATATGTTGGAGAACTTTAAGTAATATAGCTTCAATAAAATATAATTAATTATTCGCCTGTAAGTTTTTTTATTATATTTTCTCTTTGACCAACGTTTCTATATTCTATTTTAATATTACCTTTATTATTTTTATCATTAATCGTTAATTTAACTCCTAGTTTTAAACTTAATTCTTTTTCTAAAATAACTGTATCAGCATCTTTTTCTTTAATTTTTTTTTCTTTAACTAAATTTTTTGTTTTTTTATCTAAATCTTCTGTATGAAATAAATTTTCTACATATCTAACTGACAAGCCTTCTTTTATAATACGCTCCGCCACTTCTTTTGCACCATCGTATCCGACCAAGCATCTTGCATGCCCCAACGATAATTTTCCATCTAAAATAAATTTTTTTACTTCTTTTGGTAAAGATATTAATCTAAGTAAATTTGCTACATGACTTCTACTTTTTGAAACAATAGATGCTAGTTCTTCTTGTGTATAATTAAACTCGTTCATTAATCGGTTATACCCCTCTGCTTCTTCAATAGATGTTAGGTCTTCCCTTTGTAAATTTTCAATTAATCCAGATTCAAATGCTTTTCTATCATCAAAATCTGATACGATAGCATGGATTTCATCTATACCAACTAATTTACAAGCTTTTAGTCTTCTTTCTCCTGCAACTAATTCAAAATTTTTTTTACCTTTTCTAACAATTATAGGCTGTAGTAATCCATTTTTTGTGATTGATTCAGATAATTCTTTTAATTTTTCTTCATCAAATTTTTTTCTTATTTGAAATTTGCTTAAACTTATTTTATTAATTGGAATTAAATTTTTTCCGCTCGTTTCCTGTTTTAAATCTAAATCATCAATATCAGTCTCTATTAGTGCTGAAAGTCCTCTTCCTAATCTTTTTTTTTTTACCATTAAATAT
>Ga0066376_10003823_pt1 | contig 13301 bp, 9 predicted proteins | sample Knorr_S15_td_Bot_FD_77009 | JGI IMG/M metagenome (GOLD analysis project Ga0066376, IMG submission 77009) | Marine microbial communities from Southern Atlantic Ocean transect - Knorr_S15_td_Bottom_ad_5009_LV_A | ecosystem: Environmental > Aquatic > Marine > Oceanic | place: Southern Atlantic... | reverse complement strand
GGCTTACATTGATACCACCGGCCCCGTCCCTATGTTCTCCGCTGATATTGACGGGCGGATTGCCATCGCGGCGGAAGGGGAGTGGTCGGATTGGGTACAGGTGGACTTTGAAATGATTCCCGTCTTGGTCACTTTGTCTGGGTGGACACGGTTTTTGTTTAAATCAGCCAGTCCCATGGAAGTTTACGCTTCTCCTATCCAAATTGACCCCTGGAATCCGGCCATGCCGGTAAGCACACCGGAAACTGCCTCGGCTGATTTAGCCGACGCCATTGGCCCTTATTACACCCAAGGTTTTCCCGACGCTTACAAGTCCTATAAGGCAAACCTTCTTACCACCGGCGAATTCGTTTCTCAATCCGACACTGTTTTTGAAGAACGGGGTTTGATGATGGAATACGCCATGGACCAGTTGGATGAAACCGGTGGCTTGTTGTTTTTCTACACTGGCTCATTGGACTTGCGCTGTCACATGCTGTGGCACTGCCAAGATGAAAAGCATCCTCATCAAGAGGAACCGGGGGTTTACGACGGCGTCACCTATGCCCAACAAATTGACCGCATCTATCGTCAGGTGGACACCATGCTGGGTCGTTTGCTGGAGCGGATTGAAGCCATGGAGGCCGAAGGCCATCAAGTGGAACTCATTATTATGTCGGACCACGGTTTCGCACCATTTAGAAGAAAAATGCACGTCAATGATTGGTTGGTGCAAAACGGCTATTTGGTGCTCAAAGAGGGCGCATCCACCGGCTCAGTCTCAGTTCACGGCACTCTTGCCGATGGCAGTGTTGATTGGGACTCCGCCGACGTCGATTGGAGCCAGTCGAGTGCATATGCCGTCGGCTTTAATGGCATCATTCTCAACCGGGTCGGCCGCGAACCACAGGGCATCGTCCTCGAATCCGAGGCAACCGCTTTGAAAAATGACATCGCTCGTAAGTTGATGGCTCTTAAGGATGTGAACGGTGAGTCGGTTTTTTCTCGGGTCATGAGCTCTACATCGGTTTTCAATGGTCCCAGGACTTCCCAAGCTCCCGATTTGCAGCTCGGCTTTCATCGCGGCTTCGGCGCCTCGGACGAATGCGCCATCGGCGAAATCACCGGCGAGGCCATTCTGGTGGACAATGATTCGCGTTGGTCGGGTTCTCACTTGATGGACCCCCAAGTTGTTCCCGGCACCTTTATGTTGCGCGGCAACAAATCAATTACCCGTGTGCCCGCCTTGGTGGACCTCACCGCTACCCTCTACTCGTTGTTCCAAGTTGAGCCGCCTCCTGGCTTAGATGGGCAACCTGTCTTTTAACCCTCAACCCTCCGGAAACCATGTTTGGTGGAAGCAAAGTAAAAATTAGTAAAGAAATCCTCGAGCGCTGTAAAACGTGTTCGGAAGTTGCAGGTTATTCTTCGGTAGAAGAATTTATCGAGCACATCATTGAGAAGGAACTCAAAACCATTGAAGGTGCTGGCACTTCTGACGAGGCCATTACCGAATCACTCAAAGGCCTCGGCTACATCAGCTAAGGATTTTCAAAACGACTCATCACCATGAAAGGAACTCTGTCCGTCATTGGCATTTGCTTGCTCATTGCTGGCTTGGGCTACGGCGCCCCGGCTACCGTGAACAGCTTTTTCAATGTGCTGGATTTTGGCTTAGGCTGGCTGGGTTCCTTGACGGTGGTGGCTTTGGTCAGTGCCATGACAGGGGTACTTTTCATCGTCGCCTTCCCGCACGTTTCTGCCCAAGGCGCTATCGTGGCAGTGAAAGACCGCATTAAGCACAACTTATTAGGCATCCGAATTTTTCAAGATGATATGCCAACGGTAGGCAAAGGAGTGTTTGGCTCTCTCAGTTGGAATTTCGCTTACTTGGGACTAAATATTTTGCCGATGATTGTGTTGGCCGCACCTTTTATGGTGGTGTGGTTTCAACTCAACGCTCTTTATGCTTATGAACCCTTTCAGGAAGGTGAACGCCACGTCATCGTGGCGGAGTTGCAAGCCGGTGTCCCCCCGCAGGAAGTTTCTCTCCAGGTGCCCTCTGGTTTGACCCTAGTGAACCGGGCCAATTTGGACGGTAAGGTTGCGTTTACCCTAGAAACTTCGGTTGCGGGTGCTCATGAAATTAGCCTTACCCACGGCGGCACCACTGTCACCAAAACTGTGGAGGTCGGCACGAACCCACAGCGGTTGGCTCGGTTACGCACCGCTGACCCATTTGGCGAATTTGTGGCCGCCAATGACCCCATTTTATTTTTCGCTGACCCGGTCCTGCCCAAAAGCTCATTTTTGCGCACCATCACCATTCCTTATGCAGCTGCCCCTCTTGGACCATTTGGTGGGGGAGAAATCACCATTATGTTGATTTTCATTGTGGTTTCTATGGCGGTAGGCTTCGGCCTCAAGGGTTTCTTTGGTGTAGAAATTTAGCCGAATATTCGGCCAAGATATCTAGTCACAGCATCGCTGGCGTCACTCTTTTCTAGTAGGAGCTATTCTGGTGGAACCCAAACGCCTTCCTATGCAATCGATGACCCAAGACCTCACCGCTGTTTTTCAGTTTGCTGAATCCTATCTAGGGCATGCATCGTTGGAATTCCTCAAAAAGCATGCTGAGGATGGAGAAATAGAAGGCTGGATGAAGGATGGGGTCAACCCCGAAGACGCCTGCCTGCGAAAACTGCATGGCAAAATTTCTACCCATCCGGAAATTGCCGAGGAGTTCTTTGCCTATTTCTTTGAGCACCTATTGCGTTTGCGGGTGGTGGATTTGTACCCCGGCTTGCGGCGCTTTCTGGACACGGGGGATTTAGTTCAGTCTGTATTGGGGGATATTTGGCCCGACTTAGGGAAGTTGAATTTCGAAAGTCGAAGTGAATTCCTCTCCTTGCTTAGACAAAGAATGAAATGGAAAGCCGGGGACAAGAAGCGCTTCTTTCATGCCCAGCGGAGGCGCGAGGACTTGCGGGTTTCTGCAACTACTGAAGAAATGGGGGTTGCGGGCATTGCCCCATCCGCTTTAACACAACAAATCAACAAAGAAGAACACAATCAAATGTTGCTTGCCCTTTTCCGTCTTCCGCAGAGAGACCGGACCTTGGTCAAGCTGCACATGCGCGGGGCCAGTGGAGAGGAGATGGCAGAAAAAATGGGCCTAAGCTTGGTAGCCGCTAGAAAGGCTTTGGAAAGAGCCCTCAAAAGAGTCCGTTCCTTGGTATTGTCTAGGCATGGAAGGTAATGATTATTCTGGCTCCAACGAAAAAGGGGCCGGGGCTGACTTTGAGGCTGAAGCTGAGCAGGCCTTCCAAGAATGGTTAGATAAAGTTCAGCAACAAGAACCGCCTGACACCGACCATTTTTTAGGAAGTTTCCCTGCCGAAGTTCAGAAAGTCCTTCGGCAAAAGCTGGATGAATATCATGAAATTGCTGGACGATTGGGTGGCCTCGGCGGAGGCTTAACAGCCGGTCGACGTTTAGGGGATTTTCGTTTGGTTAAAGAGCTGGGCCGAGGGGGAACCGGCATCGTGTGGGAGGCGGAACAAGTTTCCATGAATCGTCGGGTTGCGCTGAAGTTGCTCTATCCAATTTATGCACTTTCGCCAGGCGTATTGGAGAGGTTCCGTAGAGAAGCTGAGGCGGCTGGTCGTTTGGCCCACCCAGGAATTGTGCGGGTTTTCACTACCGGTGAGGAAGAGGGTCTACATTTTATTGCCCAAGAATTGATCCCCAATGGCCGCACTCTGATTGAGGCCATGCAGGACCGATGGGACTCTGAGGGCGAGGAAGCTTATTTTCAATGGATGGGCCGGGTTTTCTCCCGTATCGCCGAAGCAGTTCATACTGCTCATCGTGCTGGGGTGGTCCACCGGGACTTGAAGCCCGGGAATATATTGATGGCCGGGGATGTGCCTTTGGTAGGAGATTTTGGGCTCGCTCACTTGGACGGACGTTTATCCCAAAGTATGTCGCATTCCAGTGTCGGGACCCCGTATTACATGAGCCCGGAACAAATTCATGGCAAGAGTAATGCCATCGGCTTTCAAACGGATATTTTTTCTTTGGGCGCAACCTTGTATGAAGGGCTATCTGGGCTTCCGCCATTCCCTGGGGAAAATCGCCAAGCCATTGCCAAGCGTATCTTGGATGAAGACCCTCTTTGGCCTCGTATCTTGCGGTCCGGTGTTCCCTTTGACCTGGAACTTATCTGCTTTCGTGCCATGGAAAAAAGAAAGGAAGACCGTTATTCCACTATGGCGGCATTTCAGCGGGATTTGGAGGCGTGGTTGGTGGGGGACCCCATCAGTGTGCGGGGTCCGACGAAAACTCAAATTGCATTTCGTTGGATTCGGCGTCACCCGGCAATCTCCACAGGGCTTTCCATTACCACCCTATTAACCATCAGTCTGTTTGCCTTACTTTTGGTGGGCCGGGAGTCCACATTGCACATGACCAGAGCACTGCGTATTTCAGAGCACTTGCTACAAATCCTCAATCCGGACCACGCCGGGGCGCAAGCTTCCTTAGAGCATTTGAAAGGTGCTCAACGGTTGATTGAAAGGACTCTCAACGGGGACCCGGTCTTGCAGGCTCGGTTACTTTTTTCGGTCGGAAGGGCATACCGTTATTTGGAATTCTGGGATCAAGCTTTGCCCAGCTTGGAGGCCGGCATTGCTTTGCTAGAGGGCAAACCTTCCTCCGCATTGCTGTTGGATATAAAGTTGGAGAGAGGGTGGTGTTTGCAAAGGTCCAATAAAGGGCCTGAAGTGCGGAAAATTCTTGAGGATGTCATCGCTAATTCATCCACTTTGTCCCCCAAGGGAAGGCTAAGAATCAATCGAGCACGGAATCGTCTTGGCGCCTATTGGATTGATAATGGGGAATTTGAGCGGGCATTGGATGTTTTCGTCGAGGTAGAAAAAGGCCTAGCCGAAATTGGCATGGAGGAAAGCCCATTGGCTTTGTTGAACCAATTGGACATCGCTATTGCCTTAGACCACCTGAAATATTTTGCTGAAGCCGAAGTGATTTTGATAAAAACCATCAAAGACTATGAAAAAAGTTTGGGCCGCTTCCACCCGGAAATTCCTTATTGCTACCAAGCCCTTCAACATGCCCTGCTGACGCAGGGGAAAGTGGCCAAAGGAATAGCTGCCGGCGAAACGGCCAAGTCCAGGGCAGAGCAGATTTTTGGTCTCACCCACCAAACCACCATGGATATCTACACAGCAGTTGCTCGGACCCGGATTGAGGCTCAGGAAAGTGATGTGGATATGTCAGAGCCTCTCCACTAAGGCCCGCTTGCGTATCCTGTGGGGGTGAAGTTGCACACCAAAATTCTTTTGGGAATGGGCCTTGGGGTTGCCGTCGGCATGGCCCTGCAGTGGGGCACAGATGGCCAATGGATTGATGCTCCCGCAGGGGTTGGCTTAACCAAGCTCATTCTGGACCCTGAATCTGTCCGAGCCCAATGGCTCGCCCCTTTTACTTTTGCGGCCAGCATTTTCATGAGCTTACTGAAAATGCTTATTGTGCCGCTTGTGCTAAGTAGTATCGTAACTGGCGTGGCCGGCATTGCTGGTGGCAAAGAATTCGGACGGCTGGGGGCAAAGACGCTTGCTTATTACATGACAACTAGTTTTTTGGCGACCGTTGTAGGTTTGCTAATTATTAATTTAACCCAGCTGGGCGTTGGCGCAAAGCTCCATTTGCAACCGGCCGAAGATTTTGCACCTGGTGAGGGCGCATCTTTGGTTGAAATTGTTCCACAAAATATTTTTAGTGCGTTATCTGATAACGGCTCCATGTTGCAAATCATCGTGTTCGCGCTAATGCTTGGTTACTTCATTAGCCAAACCAAAGAGCCGCACGGTAGCCGCATTAGGGGGATTTTCGAATCTTTCTTCGAAGTTATGATGTCGCTCGCCGCTGGCATCTTAAAGCTAATTCCCTATGGTGTGTTTGCATTAGTCGTAAAAGTTGTCGGTGAAACAGGCTTTGCCACCTTTAAACCGTTGCTCTACTACATGGTAATAGTGGCCTTTGCCTTGCTGTTTCATGCGTGCGTGGTGTTGCCTCTGTTGCTCAAATACGTTGGTGGCATATCGCCACTCAAGTGGTTTAAGGCTATGTCGCCGGCATTAATGACAGCGTTTTCGACATCATCGTCGTCCATCACTTTGCCGGTAACAATGAAAGCTGCAGAGCACCGCGGTGGGGTATCAAATAAGCATTCGTCCTTTGTTTTGCCCCTCGGAGCCACTATCAACATGGACGGTACAGCGCTCTATGAATGTGTTGGCGTGATATTTTTGTCACAGTACTACGCTTCGACTGGCGACTTCGATTTAACCATTGCCAAGCAAGTGTTTATCGTAATAACGGCCTTGTTGGCATCTATCGGTGCGGCTGGCATCCCGTCTGCTGGGTTGATTATGATGACTGGAATTTTGTCAGCGCTTGGTTTGCCAATTGAAGGCGCAATGTTGTTGTTGGCTATTGACCGACCTCTCGACATGTTGCGCACTGTGGTAAATATATGGTCTGATTCTTGTGGCGCAGCCTTGATAGGGAAATCGGAAGGCGATAAAATCCTCGCCCCTTTGGCTAGGGAATGACGATGGAAAATGACGACGATTTACTCAAAGATATAGAAGACCTGTTTCCCGGTGGCGACTCCGGCGACTCCGGCGACTTTCTCGGGGATTTGGGTGACCTTCCAGCGGTCAAGGAAGGCCCGCCTCCGTTGGTGGTGGTGGTCTTCCCCTTGCGCCGTTCGGTTCCTTTTCCGGGCCTCATCATGCCAGTCATGGCGGAGAATGGCGCTGAAACGGCCATTATGGAAAAAGCCATGGCCCAGGGTCGGCACGTCGGTCTTTTGTTTGCGCCCATGGAAGCGGGTGAGCGGCCCACCGCTCCCGCTGATTACGCAACCACCGGGGTATTGGCCGAAGTCCATAAACGCATCCGCCTGCCGGGCGGAAATTCCAACTACATCTGTCGGGGGGTGCGCCGCTTTCATGTGGACCGATTTGTCAGGCTCGACAAAGTACCCGTGGCGCGGGTTTCCTATCCTGACGATGTTTATCCGGCCGGGGATGAAACGGAAGCTTTAGCCCGGAATGTGCTCGCCCTTTCGCAAAAAGTGGCCACCCATAATCCTAGTTTGGGTGATGGTTTTAATTTGGCCGCCAATAATTTGGATTCTTCTGGTGGCTTGGCGGACTTTAGTACTGCTTATTTATTAGGAGAACCGGATGCCAAGCAAGGGGTGTTGGATGAATTGAATGTTTGCGAACGTTTGCGCATGGTTGATGAAGGTTTAACCCGCGAATTGGTCACTTTGGAATTAGGCGACCGCATCCAGGCAGAAATTCGCGAAAAAATTGAGGAGCAGCAAAAAGAATATTTCTTGCGTGAGCAAATCAAGATTATTCGTCGGGAGCTGGGGGAGGAGAAAGACCCCTCGGAACAAGACCGAGATTACTTTCTTGGCAAGTTGGATGAAAATGACTATCCCGAGGAAGTCACCGCCAAAATTCGTTCGGAGGTGGACCGCCTCGGCATGATTCCTACTATGTCGCCGGAGTACCCCTCCGCACGAAACTATTTGGAGTGGTTAGTGGAATTGCCTTGGTGTAAATCAACCGAAGACCGGATTGACATTACCAAGGCCGAAAAATTGCTCGATAGGGATCACTATGGTTTGGCCGAAGCTAAAGAGCGAATTTTAGAATTCCTCGGAGTAAGGAAAATGCGGCCCGAACATGCCGGCGCTATTTTGTGTTTCTCCGGCCCTCCCGGGGTAGGCAAAACTTCCCTTGCCATAGCCATTGCGGAATCGATGGGCCGCAAATTGGAACGCATGAGTTTGGGCGGCATGCGAGATGAAGCAGAAATTAAAGGCCATCGCCGGACATACATCGGCGCTCTTCCTGGCCGCATTTTGCAAATGGTTCGCAGGGCTGGCACCAATAACCCAGTCATCGTTTTGGATGAGATTGACAAGTTGGGTAAAGATTTCCGTGGTGATCCGTCCAGTGCTTTGTTGGAAGTATTGGACCCTTCGCAAAATCACGGTTTCCTCGATTTCTTCATGGACATTCCCTTTGATTTGTCACGGGTCATGTTCGTTGCCACCGCCAATGTCTTGCACCACATTCCCAGTGCCTTGCGGGACCGTATGGAAATCATTCAACTGCCTGGTTACGTTACCCAAGAGAAAGTGCAAATTGGGCGGCGCCATTTGTTGCCGCGTCAGCTGGAAGAACACGGTATTCCGAAGGGGAAGCTGAAAATCCCTTCACCCACCTTTCGTCAAATTGTCCAAGACTACACCCGGGAAGCCGGTGTCCGTGGGCTGGAAATGGCATTGGCTTCGGTGTGCCGCAAAAGAACTTTGGAATTGGCTCGTCGCAAACGGCCTCGTCCCGAACTCAAAGTTTCGGACCTTGAAAAATATCTAGGACCGCCAAAATTCAGCGATGACCCCGTTCGGCTTAAACCGGAAGTTGGGGTGGCCCTCGGCTTGGCCTACACAGCTTATGGCGGAGATGTTTTGGAAATTGAATGTGTCACCACCGGCCAAGGCCAAGGAAAGGTGGCCTACACCGGTTCTTTAGGCGATGTCATGACCGAATCGTGCCGCATTGCCCATTCCCATTTACGTTCGTCCGCGGATGAACTGGGTTTGGATTCCAAGGTTTTGAGCAATACCAACTTGCACGTCCACTTCCCGGCTGGTGCTGTCCCTAAAGATGGCCCTTCGGCTGGCATCACCATTGCCAGCGCCATGTACTCACAATTCACGGGCAAACGGATGTCGGCAAAATTCGCCATGACTGGTGAAATCACCCTGACTGGCGAAGTGCTGGCGGTGGGTGGAGTCCGCGAAAAGGTGTTGGCGGCCAAGCGGCATGGAATTCGGACCGTCATTCTGCCGGCTGAAAATGAACGTGATGTCCTTTTGTTGGACCCAGCCTGGACTAGGGGCTTGCGCTTTCTCTATGTTGCAACCTTTGCCGATGTATTGGTGGCGTGTTTTGGAATTAAGCCGAAGTCTTAGCTTACTTTTGGCGTTGGGTTTAGGCGCTTGCGTGAGCCCTGCACCGCAAGAGTTTGTGGTTTTTGAGGGCCGCTGGGAGCTACGTTTACCAGCCAAATTTGGAGCATGGGAAAGTATTCTTCTCAACGAACTCCACCAAATGGAAGAACTTTACCAGGAGGATGCGGCGCGTTGGCGGGTAGCCAAAGCTCGGCCTCTTTTGAAAATTTGGGTGGCGGCTGACATTTTGGAAGCTCAGGTTTTGGCTGATCGAGCCGGACTTGAGGGAAGTGCGGAAGTAGCAAGAACCCATCCGCGGCAGGGCATTGCCTTAATTCCATTGCCAAGAAATGACGACTTGCTTAGCCGTTCGGCCCGTCCGCCAAGTACTTGGCTACAAACCTTTCGCCATGAAGCGGCTCATTTGCTGAGTTTGGAACGAAATTCTTTGCGAAACGCGCCAAGTTGGTTTCAAGAGGGTTATGCGGAATCTTGGGCAGAAGGCCTACCCTCTGCTTGGCCGAGTGGTGGGCCGATTTCCATAGGCACGGCATGGGGCGGCTTGTTTCAGGCGGCCATGGTGTCGGGGGCTGAACAAGTTCCAGCTCTGGATTTTCTTGAAACTATGCCGGCTGAGGTTCGACTTGGAGGATGGCGGGCGCTGGCTCGTTTATCGATGCGGGAAACTCCTGACCAGGCGCCTTGGGAGTACGGTAGGTCTTGGACGGCGGGGGCTCTCATGGATGCCATGCCAGCCGGATTCACCGACCGCCTCCCCATAGGCCGGGGCCGTGAGCTGGGGTGGAATCCCTCGGCCGGAGACTATTTATTGGTCTCCTACCCTGCCCGTATGGTTGCTTTGGAGGCGGGGAAATGGACGGGGTTGGTGCCCTTGGAGGTCTCCATGCAGGTCGGGCGTACCGGCAATGCCGAAGCGGGCCTCCTTCTTAAAGGCAGTGGTGGTCGGCGCTTGCGAGTTCGCTGTAACGTTTTCGGTGCGCTGGTGGCCTACACCGAAGAGGATAATTTGGAGGTTGCTGCCTTTCAAGGTCCGGCACCGGCTGGCTTGGGGGCCGGCGAAGCTCGTCACTTTAAAATCCTTCTGCAGCGCAATCATTTACGCATTGAGGCCGACGGCTATCGGCGGAGATTTCCGTTGGGGTCAGCCCCTCATCCACCTTATGAGGTGGAGTTGTATGTCCGTGACGGTGCCCTCGCGGCGAATTTGCAGGGATTGAACAAGTTGAGATAATGGCCGCATGAAATTACTGTCCCGCGTTTTCACTGTTGCATTAGGAGTTTGGCTTGCGGTTCTGTTAGGCATTTTGGTGCTTGCCTTTGCCGCTGGTGAGGAAGACCGGCCTCTTAAGCCAGGGACCGTGTTGGTCATGGACTTAAGTCTGCCCATGCCTGATCTTGTTCCCGCCCTTAGCCCGGCCGACTTGCTGCAAGGTGCAAGCTCAGGAGTTCCACTCCATCAGGTGATTGCCGCTTTAGAAAAAGCTGGTAAAGACAAAAATATTTGTGGCTTGTTCATGACGGGGTTAAGCAATCACGGCTGGGCAAATCTTCAAGCCTTGCGGCGCGCCCTCATTTCTTTTAAAGAGTCTGGTAAGCCGGTGCATGGGTCTTTCACTTATTTGGGTGAATCAGATTACTACTTGGCCTCACTCTGTGACTCCATCTCAGTAGACCCGCTGGGGGTTTTGCAAATTGATGGTTTCTCATTGGGCACCGTTTATATGGCAGAGGCTTTAGAGAAATTTGGTTTGCAAATTCAAGTGACCCGGGTGGGCAAATACAAATCTGCGGTGGAGAGTTTCCTCTATTCAGAAATGACCCCAGAAAACGAAGAGCAATTGCGCGGCATTTTGGGCTCATTCCAGGATGAGTTCTTTGAAGTTTCTTCATCCCGCGAAGGATGCGGGGAAGCTTTAGCCGAAATTATGGCTACCCGCGGAATGGTAGGAACTGAAGACGCCTTGGCAGCGGGCTTAATTGACAAGGTTCAATATTGGGACCAAATCCTGGACAGTTTGGCCGAGATGAGCGGCGAGGAGGAGGACGGGACTTTCCGTCAGATTTCAATGCAGGAATATGCCCAGCCCCAGAGTCCTTCGGCAACCAATGCTTCCATCGCGGTGGTTTTTGCCCAAGGGGTCATTGTGGATGGAGAAAGTTCCGGAGGCATCGGCGGCGACTCTCTTGCCTACCAATTGCGCCAGTTGCGTTACACGGAAGAAATCAAGGCGGTGGTTTTGCGGGTTAACAGCCCCGGCGGAAGTGCGTCGGCATCCGAAGTGATTTTGCGCGAAATGGAATTGCTCAAAGAGGATGGCAAATTAGTCATCGTCTCGATGGGCAATGTTGCGGCATCAGGTGGTTATTGGATTGCTTGTAAGGCCGACGCCATTGTGGCGGAACGGACCACCATTACCGGATCCATCGGTGTGTTCGGAATTTTCCCTAACTTCGCTGAAGCTGCAAGCCGATTGGGTCTTCATGAAGAGGTAGTTAAAACTGGCCCTTTTGCTGACTTGGAGTCCATGTGGCGTCCAAAAAGTGATTTGGAATTACAAGTCATTCAATCCTTTGTTGATGGCATCTACGACGGATTCTTGGAACGGGTGTCTGACGGCCGAGGCATGGAAAGGGATGCGGTGCATGAAATTGCTCAAGGCCGGGTATGGTCGGGTGAAGCGGCTTTAGACAGGGGTCTGGTTGACCAGTTGGGCGGGCTTCAGGACGCCATTGCGCTTGCCAAGGAAAAGCTCGGTGATGCCGATGCCAGCGTGATGTATGATTTGCCAGAGTTAGACCCTTTGGACGAAATCTTGGCCCAAATCTTGGAGGAGCTACCCGCCCCTTTGGCTAGTTTGAAGGCCTTGCCTCTGGATGAAGTCCAATTGTGGTTGGCACCATTCCAGAGTCAAAAAGGCTGGCAGTGTTGGGCGCGTTTGCCTTTTTTGATTAACCTGCGTTAATCGGAAGTCTTTGCAAAGTTTGGAGCATTTCGGCGGCGGCTTTAAAAACTTGGTTGGCGCTTAACTCCTTCATCAATGGCGAGGGTACCTGTCGCTGGCGCGGTGGCGGTTTGATACCGTCGGCCAAAACAGAAACCACTTGATGAGGGCCAGGCGGACAACATTGCGGCGGATAGGTGGGCCCGTAAAGTCCTAGGACCGGAGTGCCCCGTTTGGCCGCGAGGTGGAGTGGCCCACTATCACAACCGATGACAAGTTTGGCTGAATCGAGTAAAGCCATCAGGTGTTGGAGGCTGGGGGTCGCGGGCGCGAAGTCCACCCCGCCACCAATTTGAGCCACCAGGTCGTCGGCTTTTTGGCGGTCCGTTTGAGTCCAAAGGATCTTGACTGGGTGGCCATCGGCGGCGAGATTTTTTGCCAGTTCAGCCCAGGATTCCAAAGGCCACTCTTTGTCTTTGCCGTAAGCGGAAACGGTGAGGTGCAGCAGGATGGGGGCGGGGCCAGCCAATTCCGCCTGGATAGCCGCCACGATTTCCACTGGCATGGGCCAAGCAAAAGGCGGCGCTGCGTCTAAGGCTGAGTTGGGAATTTTTACTTCGCCGGGCCAGCCGAGGTGTTTCAGCATGGAGAGGTTGCGGTAAGTGTGGTGCCAATCTTTGCTGGCCGGCACGGTTTCATGGCTGAACCAATGAGCTCCTTCGATGGCCACCGGCTTGGAGAATCCAATTTTCCTTTTGGAACGAAGCGCGATTAATTGTAAGGCACTCTTTGCTTTGCTCTGCAAATCTAAAACCAAATCCCAGGGGCCGGTTTGGCGGATTTTTTTTAGCGCGGAAAACGAACTGAGCGGGGAAGCATGCCTAGGAAATACCACCAGTTCATCAATGCATGGGTGTCCCTTTAATAAAGAGGCGTGACGGTCTTCGACTAGCCATCCAATATGTGCATTAGGCAACCATTGCCGTAAAGCTTCCGCCACCGGTAAGGCGAACACGACATCACCCATCGCGCTCATCCGAATCACCAAGATGCGGGAATCTGGGGATGGCGAAAGGCCCTGTCCCGCAATGGAAGCCGACATGGTGGGCAAGATACCATGCTCCTATGCTCGGCACAGAAACGCACTTTGGATGGCAGTCCGCCACTTCCCGGCTGTGGGTCATGGATGGCTTGGCGGCCGGGGATGAAGGCTGGGACGATTGGCTGGTGCGAGGCGATTTCCATCTAGAATCCAGCGCGAGCATTCTGGACCAGGTGGTCGGGGTGGGTCGGCATCC
>Ga0066376_10003820_pt1 | contig 13314 bp, 10 predicted proteins | sample Knorr_S15_td_Bot_FD_77009 | JGI IMG/M metagenome (GOLD analysis project Ga0066376, IMG submission 77009) | Marine microbial communities from Southern Atlantic Ocean transect - Knorr_S15_td_Bottom_ad_5009_LV_A | ecosystem: Environmental > Aquatic > Marine > Oceanic | place: Southern Atlantic... | reverse complement strand
TGGCTGGCGCGGCTGTGATGCTGCTTGCTTCTTGCGCCCCCATTGAGGGCCTTGAATACGATAGCCCGATGACCAAAAGCGAGTATCGTCGGAGTAAAACGGTCGGCGCGGAGGGCGGAATTTTCTCCGGCTCGGGTCTGTCTTTCTTCGATGACGGTGAACAGAACAAAAACGCGTCGGGCTCGCCGATCCCGGTCAATAGTTTCCTGTGGCGGGCCACCCTGGACACCCTGTCCTTCATGCCGCTGGCATCAGCGGACCCGTTCGGCGGCGTCATCATCACTGATTGGTTCGCGCCGCCTGAGACGATCGACGAGCGCTTTAAGATGACGGTCTATATTTTGAGCCGCAGCCTGCGTTCTGATGGGTTGAAAGTGGCGGTTTTCCGCCAGACCCGCGATGAATTCGGAAACTGGGTCGACGGCGAGGTGACCGAGGGAACGGCGCGCCAGCTTGAAGACGGTATCCTGTCACGCGCCCGCGAACTTCGCGTCGCCGGCCTGGCGGAATAACGCCGCATCCGCCTTCCCGCGGCCGGCGAAACGCTCAAACCGATCAAACCCAAACGCCGTGACGGCGTATCGGTGTGAGGCCCATCACTTGCCGCAATCCCGGGGAATGCCATCTTTATGAATGGAGGGGCAACCAGGTTAAGGAGACGACGGCATGAAACTTTTTGACATGGCGCGGCTTGCGGCGCTCTCTCTCGTGGTTAGCGGCTGTGTTGGCGTGACCACCACCAAGGTCTCTTACGATAAAGTCGGCGTGCCCAACATCTTCCAATATGCCGCCTTGGACCGCGATTTCCTCACCGTAATCCACGGCAACCCGAGCAGCGGCTCCAAAGCGGCGTTCGATGCATCGGTTATCGCCGCCACCCACGGCAACGCCCGGGGACGGCCGTCCAACTTCACCACCACACCATCCTCAAACGCCCGCGAAGGCTATCGCATGGTCCTGGTGTTCAGCGGCGATCCCTATATGAGCGGCGAGGCGGCCTGCCGGGACGTCGATGCCGACGCCCTGCCGCCCGTCACCGGCCGGGTTGAGATGCAAGCGGCGTTCTGTTACCGCGACGATGTGCTGTCCCAGGCTCATATCGCCTATCCGCAAGGCTCGGCGCCTGACAGTGCGGTGACCCAGGCTGTTCTGGCTCTCTTCCCGATTCACGACCCGGCGATCGACCCCGGCAGCAACAACGACAACCTGTTTCCGTAAATCTAACGCGCCGACTCGTCCAAATTGCCGCACCGTTAGCGCCTGGCGCCTATGGCAAGGTGTTACGGAGCATGCTAGCTTTGCGCCCGCGAATCCATGTGATTGAGGCGGGGTCGATAAAGTTTAAGCATGGCAAGGTATAACGCCAAAACGGTTGAGCGGAAGTGGCAGGAAGCCTGGGAAACCCAGCAATGTTTCCAGGTCGATACCGAGTCCGAGCGCGAAAAATTTTATGTGCTGGAGATGTTTCCCTATCCGTCGGGGCGCATCCATATGGGGCATGTGCGCAATTACACCCTGGGCGATGTCGTCGCGCGCTACAAAAAAGCAAGAGGATTCAATGTTTTGCATCCAATGGGCTGGGATGCATTCGGAATGCCGGCGGAAAATGCGGCAATCGAAAACAAGGTCCATCCGGCGCAATGGACCAAAAACAACATCGCCACCATGAAAAGCGGCCTGAAATCCATGGGCCTGAGCTACGACTGGTCGCGGGAGCTCGCGACCTGTGATCCCTCCTATTTCCGCCACGAACAAAAGATGTTTCTCGATTTCTTCGCCAAGGGCTTGGCCTACCGCCGCGAATCATGGGTCAATTGGGATCCGGTCGACAACACCGTCCTGGCCAACGAGCAGGTCATCGACGGCTGCGGCTGGCGCTCGGGCGCGGTGATCGAAAAACGCAAGCTGCCCCAGTGGATGCTGCGCATCACCGCCTATTCGGATGATCTGCTCGACAGCCTCAAGCGCCTCGATCGCTGGCCCGACCGGGTGCGGCTCATGCAGGAGAACTGGATCGGACGCTCAGAGGGTTTGCGCATGTGGTTTGACCTGGCTGACAGCCGGGACGACCAGGGGGGCGGCCGCGACGACCGCCTCGAAGTTTTCACCACGCGTCACGATACGATCTTCGGCGCCACCTTCTGCGCCCTGGCGGCCAACCATCCCCTGGCCGAGGAAATCGCCGCCGATGACCCGGAGCTGGCGGCTTTCATCGCCGAATGCAACAGCATGGGGACCAGCGAGGAAGCCATTGAGCGGGCGGAGAAGAAGGGCTACAAGACCCCGCTGGTCGCCAAGCACCCCTTCATCGAGGGCTATAACCTGCCCGTTTTTGTGGCCAATTTCGTGCTTATGGAATACGGCGCCGGGGCGATCTTCGGCTGTCCGGGCCATGATCAGCGCGATCTGGACTTTGCCCGCAAATACGATCTCGACGTGATCCCGGTGATCGCGCCGGCCTCAATTGCGGCGTCCTTAGGCTCGACATCCGACTTCACGATTGCCGACGAGGCCTATCTTGGCGACGGGGTGGCGATCAATTCGCAATTCCTCGACGGCATGACCATCGCAGACGCCAAACAGGAAATAGCCGAGCGCATGACCGCCAGCGGCAACGGAGAGGTCACCCTGACCTACCGGTTGCGCGACTGGGGTATTTCCCGGCAACGCTATTGGGGTTGCCCGATTCCGATCATCTACTGCGACGAGTGCGGAGCCAAACCGGTGCCGGACGATCAACTGCCGGTCACCCTGCCCGAAGATGTCGTGCTCGACACGCCGGGCAATCCGCTTGAGCACCACCCCACATGGAAGCACGTGTCTTGCCCGCAATGCGGGGGCAAGGCGGTGCGGGAAACCGACACCTTCGATACTTTCATTGAATCTTCTTGGTATTTCATACGCTTCGCCTGTCCCCATGCGGACGGCCCGATCGACTACGACGCCGCACGCTATTGGCTGCCGGTGGATCAATATATCGGCGGTATCGAGCATGCGGTGTTGCATCTGCTCTATTCGCGTTTCTTCACCCGGGCCATGCGCGACTGTGGATATGTTGATTTCGACGAGCCCTTTTCCGGTCTTTTGACCCAGGGCATGGTGTGCCACCAAACCTATCGCGACGAGGCCGGCAACTGGCTTTTCCCCCAACAGGTGCGCGAGGCCGAGGACGGTAGCTTCATCCATGCCGAAAGCGGCGCATCTGTCACCGTCGGGCGCTCGGAGAAAATGAGCAAATCGCGCAAGAACGTGGTCGATCCCGAGGCGATAATTGATGCTTTTGGCGCTGATACGGCACGTCTTTTCATGCTATCCGACAGCCCGCCCGAGCGCGATCTGGAATGGAGCGAGACCGGCATTGAAGGCGCCTGGCGATACCTCAATCGCCTGTGGCGCATGGTCGCCGAACCGGCCCTCACCCTGCCGCCAGTCGACGCCGCCCAGCCAGATTCCTTCAGCGATGCGGCCACCGCTTCGCGCCGGGCTATCCATCGCACGATCAGCGATACCACCGGCGATCTCGACCGCTTCCATTTCAACCGCGCCGTGGCCCGGGTTCGTGAGCTTTCCAACGATCTTACCAGCCTTGATAACGGTAGCGACGACGAAGCCTGGGTTCTGCGCGAGGGTCTTGAGACCCTGGTCCGGCTTATCGGGCCGATGACACCGCATATTGCCGAAGAGCTCTGGCACCTGCTCGGCCATCAAACCCTGTTGGTGAACTCGCCCTGGCCGGAGGCCGATCCCGCCTGGCTCGGGGACGATACGGTGACCTTTGCCCTGCAGGTCAACGGCAAGCTTCGCGGCACCGTGGAACTCGCCAAGGATACCGACAAACAAGCCGCGGAAAACGCCGCCCTGGCCGATCCCGCCATGATCAGGGCGATTGACGGCAAGACCATACGCCGGGTCATCGTGGTGCCCAACCGCATCGTCAATGTTGTGATTTGATATCATGGCGGCTGCGAAACAACAGCGCCGAGGATATGGCTTCATATTCGGGTCTAAACTACTGACACAAAATAAACTTTTACAATTTATTGGGCTTTTATCAGCGGTTGTTTTGCTCGCAAACTGTGGGTTTCGCCCTCTATATGACACGCAAGGCACTGATTCTGCAGCCTATGGGCTGTCTGCAATCGCTATTGTCGGCGTTTCAGACCGCTTGGACCAGAATTTACGAAACGATCTCATTCAAAGACTTACGCCATTTGGTGAACCGGCCCTGCCAACATACAATCTAATCATAAAAGCCGACAAATTCATTAGCGCCTTAGCGATTCAGTCTAACAGCACCATCACCCGCTATAATCTGCTGGTCACGGCTAGCTTCGTGCTTGTGGACCGCGAGAACGACCTGCCGATATTTCGTGGCGGCGCCAGCGCCGTTGGCAGTTACGATGCGGTTCGCTCTGATTTCGCGACCCTGACCGCCGAACAGGATTCCGCGCGCCGCACGGTTCGCGAGGTTGCCGAAGAGATCCGCGCCCAGCTCGGAGCCTTTTTCTCCCGCCGCCAGGCCAATACTGAGTAACATGCTGTAGCTAATGAAATTATCTGCAGGTAAAATCGACGCTTTCATCCGTTCTCCAGATCAGAATATCCGGGCCATGCTGGTTTACGGTCCCGACAGCGGCCTCATCCGAGAGCGCGCCGATTCCCTGGCCCGCCAGATTGTCGACGACCTCGACGATCCCTTTCGGGTTTCCGAGCTCGATCCGGCTATGCTCAAAGATGATCCCGCCCGACTCGCCGACGAGGCCGCCGCCCTCTCCATGACCGGGGGCCGCCGCGTGGTTCGGCTGCGACCGACAAGCGACCAGCAAGCCGATGTTATCGCATCCTTTTTAGCCGATCCCATGGGTGATGCGCTGATTATTGTGGAGGCCGGTGAGCTACAGGCGCGATCGAAACTGCGCAAGGCCTTCGAATTTTCGAAAATTGCCGCGGCACTGCCCTGTTATCCCGATGAAGGCAGTAATTTGGGCCGGATCATCGAGCAGACGGCCACATCTCTGGGCCTGACCTGCGAGCCGGCCGCCCTGCGCTATCTTGTTACGGCCTTGGGCGGGGACCGTCTGATGACCCGGTCGGAAATCGAAAAACTCGCCCTCTATATGGGCGATGAAAAGCTTATCACCCTGGCCCATGCGGAAGCCTGTATCGGCGACAGCTCTATCCTCACCCTCGATGGCATTGCCATGGCCGCGGCGAGCGGTGACATGGCGGGGGTTGAACGGGGTCTTGCGCGGGCCTATCTTGAAGGCGCCGTTACGGTCTCCGTGCTGCGGGCGGCGGCGCGCCATCTGCAACGGCTGCATCTCATGGCGGGAGTCCGCGAACGCGGCGATTCGGTCGATCAGGCGCTTCGGTCCATGCGACCGCCTATACACTTTAAAATAGAAAAAGCATTAAGCACCCAGACTCGTAACTGGCCGAGCGGCCGGGTTAGCCGAGCCATGGAAATTATCCTCGAAGCGGAGCGCGCCTGCAAAACCACGGGGCTGCCGGCGGAAGCGATCTGCAGCCGCGCATTGATGCGATTGACCTGGGCGGCCAGGTCGGCGCGGGGCTAGAGCAATATCCAATTATCTTGAACCTTATTGGTTCAAACTAATTGGGTAAAATTGCTCTACTTTTTAAGAAGTTAGATCATCTTTATCCGTAGGTTGAATCGCGTAAGCGATTCAAGCTAATCGGATGATGATCTAATCCTTAGCACCGAGGCGTCGCAGAAGATCGTCGAGTTCATTCAGCGACCGGTAATGGATGGCGACCGTTCCGCCGGGATCGCGATGCTTGATATCCACGGACAGATCGAGGCAGTCGCTTAAGGACCGCTCTATGGCCCGGGTGTTGGCGTCCTTATGATCAGGCGCTTTGTCGCTGTCGAACCGAGCCGCCGGCTTGCGCAGCAGGGCCTCGGTCTGGCGCACATTGAGGCCGCGCAAGATGACCATTTCCGCCAATGTTGTCTGATTTTCGGCATCGGCCGCGAGCAGCGCCCGGGCATGCCCGGCGCTCAGGCGACCGTCGCCGACCATTTCCTTGACCGCCTCGGGCAGGCCCAGCAACCGCATGCTGTTGGCCACATGGCTGCGGCTTTTACCGATGATGGTCGCCAGTTCCGCCTGGCTGTGACCGAATTCGTCGATTAGCCTGCGGTACCCTGCGGCCTCTTCAATCGGCGTCAGATCGGTGCGCTGAATATTCTCTACCAGACCGACTTCCAGAGCCTCGCGATCCGACAGATCATGGATCACGATAGGCAGCTCGTGAAGCTTGGCAATCTGGGCGGCACGCCAGCGGCGCTCACCGGCGATAATCTCGTAGGAGCCAGGATACTGGCTATCCTGACGGACGACTAAAGGTTGTAATATACCTTTCGCCTTAATCGATGCAGCCAGGGCTTCGAGAGCCTCTTCGTCAAAACGTCGGCGGGGCTGCAAAGGGCTGGGTTTGAGGAATTCGATTGGCGCGGTGGTGGGATCGGCGCCAATTTTCGACTTATATTCCTCAGAGTCCACATCGGCGAGCAGAGCCGACAAACCCTTGGCCAGACCTCGGCGTGGCGGTGAGCCGCTTGAGCTTTTATTCATCAATGGACTCCTTTTACCTGACCGCTTCCGCTTTCGCGGCGTAAAACTTCACTCGCCAGATGCAGATAGGCTCGCGAACCGGCGCAATCCACGTCATAGATCAGGGCGGGCTTGCCGTGAGACGGCGCCTCGGAGATCCGGACGTTGCGCGGAATGACCGTGTCATAGACCATCTCACCCATATGATCGCGCACATCGGCGGCCACCTGGGCGGACAAGTTGTTGCGGTTATCGAACATGGTCAACACAATACCCAGTAGGCTTAGGGTCGGATTGAGGTTCGCTTTGACCCGTTTAACCGTGTCCAGAAGCTGGCTAAGCCCTTCGAGGGCAAAAAACTCGCATTGCAGGGGAACCAGCAGGGAATCGACAGCAACCAGGGCGTTTACCGTGAGCAGCCCCAGCGCCGGCGGGCAATCGATGATAACATAGTCATAGGCGGACATTTCACCGGTAAGCGCCGTTTTCAGCCGGTATTCACGGCGCTCGGCATGGGCCAGCTCGATTTCGGCGCCGGACAGATCGACCACAGAGGGCACCAGATCGAGCCCCGGCACCGCGGTCGCCATCGCCGCTTGAGCCAGCGTTGCATCGCCCATCAAAAGATCGTAGGAGGTAACCGGGCGATGATGGCGATCGAAGCCGAGACCAGTGCTGGCGTTGCCCTGGGGATCGAGATCGATCAGCAGAGTGCGGCATTTCACCGCGGCCAGGGCCGTCGCCAGATTGATCGCCGTGGTGGTCTTGCCAACACCGCCCTTCTGATTGGCGACGGCGAGTACGCGCTTAGGCCTGCTGTCGGCTAATTCGGAGGAATTAGCGTCATCAAGCGGTTTGTCCTGAATTTTTGTCATTATGAAGCTGCCGAATGCAAATGACCGTTGCTTTGGGGTCGGTTAAACTGGGATGTCTTTCGGCCTGCATACTCCAACATTTTGTGGCTTCGGTCAATTCTTCATCTATATGTGCCCCCTTCAGCGCAATCAGGCAGGTATGCGGCGCCCAAAACCGTGCGGCATAGTGGCACAGCTTTTCCAGGCTTGCGCAGGCGCGCGCGGTGATCACATCGGCGGGTGACGGCGCCATTTCCTCGATTCGCTGGTTGTGTATGATCACCGAAACCCCGGCTAACCGGGCGGCTTCGGCCAGAAAAGCGCATTTCCGGCCGTCGCTCTCGATCAGCTCGACCCCCTCAACCCCAAGGATGGCCAACACCAGGCCGGGAAAGCCCGCGCCGCTGCCGAGATCCACCAATCGCTTGCTGCCCGCGGGTATAAGGTCGAGAATCTGAGCCGAATCAAGCATATGACGGCGCCACAAATCGGCCATCCCGGCTCGACTCACCAGATTAATGCTCCGGTTCCATTTTTCGAGCAGGGCGCCATAGGCCTCGAGGCGCGCGGCTGTTTCACGTGAAACATCTGTGGCACGGACGAATCCTGCCAGGGTCAGCGGCCTGTTGTCCGTATCTGCCGGCGGCGGCGCCATAGTGTTTCTCACGCCGCCTGAGTTTTGTCTTTATGACCTGATGCTTGGCCCGATTTGGCGCGCCGCCGCACATGGCCGAGCAAGGCCGTCAGGGCGGCCGGCGTCACCCCGGAGATACGCCCCGCGGCGCCTAAAGTCGCCGGTCGTGCCGCATCGAGCTTCTCGCGGGCCTCGTTCGAAAGGCCACCGATGGTGCTGTAATCCAGATCAGCCGGTAGCGCCAGGGCTTCGTCACGGCGGAACGCCGCCACATCGGCCTCCTGGCGTGCCAAATAGGCGTCGTATCGCGCCTCGATTTCGATCTGCTCGGCCACATCCCGAGGGAAACCGTTGAGCTCGGGCCAAATCGCCCCGAGTCGCGCGAGATCGATGTCCGGATAGGCGAGCAGAGCCCTAGCGCTGCGGGCAACGCCGTCAAGATTGACCGCCAGCCCCTCCCGGCGCAACCGGTTGGGACTGAGGCTGAGTGCCGTCACCAGCTTGCGCGCGACAACCAAACCCGTTGCCTTGGCCTGATAATGGGCGCCGCGCCGGGCCGAGACACAGCCGACCTCCAGACCCCGTGGCGTCAGGCGCAGATCGGCGTTATCAGCGCGCAGGCTAAGCCTGAATTCGGCCCGCGAGGTAAACATGCGATAGGGCTCGGCAACCCCCAGGGTAACCAGATCGTCGATCATCACGCCGATATAAGCCTCCGCCCGATCCAGAATGAGCGGCTCGCCCCCGCCCGCGGCCAGAGCGGCATTGAGGCCGGCCATCAGGCCCTGAGCCGCGGCTTCTTCATAACCGGTGGTGCCGTTGATCTGTCCGGCGAGATAAAGTCCGGCCAGCCGGCGCGTCTCCAGGCTGGGGCGCAGCTCCCGGGGATCGATGTAATCATATTCGATGGCATAGCCGGGACGCAGCATTTCCGCCCGCTCGAGCCCTGGAATGGTGGCCAGCATGGCGGTTTGTACAGCGCGGGGCAGCGAGCTGGATATGCCGTTGGGATAGACCGTCGTATCGTCGAGGCCCTCGGGCTCCAGAAAGATCTGATGACTGTCGCGATCGGCGAATCGCACCACCTTATCTTCGATTGAGGGGCAATAGCGCGGCCCGGTGCCTTCGATGCGCCCCGTATAGAGCGGCGATTGGTCAAGATTGGCGCTGATCACCGCATGGGTCGCCGGCGTGGTGCCGGTAATGGCGCAGGCAATCTGGGGCAGGGTGATCCGATCGGTCATAAACGATAAGGGGACCGGCGGATTGTCGCCCGCCTGGCTCTCAAGGCTCTGCCAATCGATGCTGTCACGGTGCAGACGCGGCGGTGTGCCGGTCTTCAGCCGCCCCATGGCAAATCCAGCTTTTTCGAGGGTTTCCGCCAATCCCACGGCAGGCGCATCGCCATCCCGCCCCGCCGCCCAGGTCTCCTGTCCGATATGTATCATGCCCCGCAGGAAGGTGCCGCTGGTCAACACCACCCGCCCGGCTTCAAAGATCTCGCCGGAAGCGGTGACAACGCCGGTGACAGTGTTTTTACGATCAAGCTGCAAATCTTCAACCGACTCGGCGCGAATCTCCAGATTTTCCTGGGCGGCCAGGGCGGCCTGCATGGCCTGGCGATAAAGTTTGCGGTCGGCCTGGGCGCGCGGGCCGCGCACCGCCGGGCCCTTGGATCGATTGAGCATGCGATATTGAATGCCAGCCTGATCGATGATGCGGCCCATGAGACCGTCGAGCGCATCGACCTCGCGCACCAGAGTCCCCTTGGCCAGACCGCCGATGGCCGGATTGCAGGACATTTCTCCGATGGTCTCCAGCTTATGGGTCAACATCAGGGTGCGGGCGCCGAGCCGAGCCGCCGCCGCCGCCGCCTCGCAGCCGGCGTGGCCGCCACCGATGACGATAACGTCATAAAGAGAGGGATGCTTGTTCGCCATGGGCGCGCACTCTACGCAGCGGGCCCGGTCCTGTCAAAAACCATATCCAGCAACCATGACCCCGGATGTTTCACGTGAAACAGGGACCCACCAGTCACTTATGGAGAGAGCGGATCACTTTCCGATACAGAATTCCGCGAAGATGACGTCGAGCAAGTCTTCCACATCGATGCGGCCGACAATCCGCCCCAGGGCGCGGGCGGCCAGGCGCAGGTCTTCGATGGCCAGCTCCGGCGCCGCCAATTCCTCTTCCCCGGTCGCTAAAAACCGCTCCAGGGCGGCAGCGCAGTCCTCCAGGGCGGCGCGATGGCGCGCCCGGGTCAAGGCGACCGACATACCGGGCACAAGCCGCGCGGTCACCGCCGCCTCCAGCGCTTCAAGAAACCCTTCCAAGCCCCTGCCATCACGGCAAGATAAAGGCCAGACCGTACGGTCCAGTATTTTCGCCCCGGCTCCCCGCAAAGCCTCATCGCCTTGATCTATCTCATTGTTATTATTGATAAGATCAAGCTTATTGACAATCACCATGGTGTTTTTATCCACCAGCATACGGGTCTTCTCGTCGGTCGTGGGCCAAATCGTTGCGTCGAACACGGCGATCTTCAAATCAGCAGTCGTGGCGCGGGCCAAGGCCCGGGCGATACCCTCCTGTTCGACCTCGTCTACCCGGTGGTCCTCGCTCTCAACGCTGGCTCTGAGACCCGCTGTATCGGCCAGAATCACCGGCAATCCGGCGATATCCATATGCACTTCGACCACATCGCGGGTAGTGCCGGCATGATGGGAGACGATGGCCGCTTCGCGCCGCGCCAAGCGGTTTAAAAGGCTAGATTTACCCACATTCGGCGCGCCGACGATGGTGACGAATAGGCCTTCACGCAGGCGTTCGCCACGGTGATCATCTTCAAGGTGTAGTGTTAAACCCTGAAGTATCCCCCTGATTTCGTGGTGAACTGACGAAATCATGTCCTCCGGCAGATCTTCATCGGAAAAATCGATGGCGGCTTCCATCATGGCCAGGGCATGCAGCAGCTCATCGCGCCAGCTGTCGTAGAGTTTGCTCAGGGCGCCGTCGAGCTGGCGCAGGGCCTGGCGGCGCTGGGCCTCGCTCTCCGCTGCCACCAGATCGGCGAGACCCTCGATGGCGGTGAGGTCGAGCTTGCCGTTTTCGAAGGCGCGCCGGGTGAATTCACCGGGCTCGGCGGGCCGCAGGCCGGGCAGGGCGGCGAGCGCCTCGAGCACCGCGGCAACCACGGCACGGCCGCCATGCAGATGAAGCTCGGCGGCATCCTCGCCGCTGTAGCTCGCCGGGCCGGGAAACCACAGCACCAAAGCGTCATCCAGCGCCTCGCCGTCGGCCGCCGTCAGCCTGCGCCGCGACGCTTGACGCGGCGGTGGCAAGTCGCCGGCCAGGGCCTGCAAGGCATCGCCGGCATTGGGCCCCGAAATTCGCAGCACGGCAATGGCCGCACGTCCCGACGCCGTTGCCGGCGCGAATATGGTGCTCATGGATGTAACTGTGGATATAGCATTATCTTATTGTTATTGCTTATTTTTTCGTAGCACCCCCGCTCCACATTTTTTGCCATTGTTCCAAACCCGCCATGCCGTCGGGCATCCAGGCCTTCATCATGGCGTCGCCATCCATGGCGGAGATGGTCTCACTCATACGCTCTGTGAGCGCCTCGACAAAAAGCTCCTGGACCGGGGTCACATCGGGCAGGCCAAGAAAGCTTCGCGCCTCCTCGGGCGTACAATCGATATCGACGGTGATTTTCATGATTTATCTCCCCTTATTGCGAGCGATTGGTCTTGCCCCTGGCGCCGTTTCGCCCCAGGTTACCTCACGTTAAGTCAAGCCCGGCGCGGCGGCAACGCCTGTCGAACATCTCACCCCCATGACGAGCGCCGAACAGCCATGTCCGCCAACCGCCTCGCCCAGGAAACCAGCCCCTATCTGCTGCAACACCGTGATAATCCGGTCGATTGGCAGCCATGGGACCGTCTGGCGATAGACAGCGCGCGCCTCTCGGGCAAGCCAATCCTGCTGTCGATCGGCTATTCCGCCTGTCATTGGTGCCATGTGATGGCCCATGAGAGCTTCGAGAACCCGGACATCGCCGCCCTGATGAATGAGCTCTACATCAACATCAAGGTCGACCGCGAAGAGCGCCCCGACCTCGACAGCATCTATCAGCGCGCGCTCAGCCTGCTCGGCCAACAGGGCGGCTGGCCCCTGACCATGTTCCTGACCCCCGACGGCGAGCCGTTTTGGGGCGGCACCTATTTCCCGCCGGAACAGCGCTATGGCCGCCCGGGGTTCATCGACGTGCTGCGCATGGTGGACGACGCCTATCGGGGGGCGCCGGACAAAGTGAAGCAGAATAACGAGGCGCTGACCTCGGCGCTCAACACCATGGCGCGGCCCGCGGCCGGCGGCGAAATCAGCCCCGATTTGCTCGATCGTGCGGCCCGGCGCCTGCTCGAAGAAGTTGACCCGGTTCATGGCGGTATCGGCGGCGCACCGAAATTTCCGCAAACCATGGCGCTCGAATTGCTCTGGCGGGCCTATGGCAAAAGCGGCGATGTGGCTTTGCGCGACGCCGTGGTGCTGTCCGTCGACCGCATGTGCCAGGGCGGTATTTACGATCACCTGGGCGGCGGTTTTTCGCGCTATTCCGTCGATGAAATCTGGCTGGCGCCGCATTTTGAGAAGATGCTCTACGACAACGCCCAACTGCTTGAATTGCTCTGCTCCCTTTGGCGGGAAACCGGTGCTGCGTTGTTCAAGCAGCGCGCCGCCGAGGTGGTGCGCTGGGCGATGACCGAGATGATCGCCCCCGACGGCGGCTTCGCTGCCGCTTATGACGCCGACAGCGAGGGCGTGGAAGGCAAATACTATGTCTGGCGGGAAGCGGAAATCGATCAGCTTCTGGGCGACGATGCGGCCCGGTTCAAGGCCGCCTATGACGTCTCCGCGCGCGGTAATTGGGAAGGCAATACCATCCTGAACCGCACCCATATAGCCGCCACCGACGCCGATAACCCAGGCCCTGTGGATGACGATGTGGCGCTGAGCCCGTTACGCGATATCCTGCTCGGCGTCAGGGCCGGGCGCGTGCCGCCGCTGCACGACGACAAGGTGCTCGCCGACTGGAACGGCCTGATGATCGCAGCCATGGCCCAGGCCGGAGCCACATTCGACCAGCCCGGTTGGATCGACGCCGCCATCCAGGCTTTCGACTTCGTGGCCGCCCGCATGACCGTGGAAGGCCGTCTGCGCCACAGCTATCGCGCTGATAAGCTCA
>Ga0066376_10003812_pt1 | contig 13328 bp, 13 predicted proteins | sample Knorr_S15_td_Bot_FD_77009 | JGI IMG/M metagenome (GOLD analysis project Ga0066376, IMG submission 77009) | Marine microbial communities from Southern Atlantic Ocean transect - Knorr_S15_td_Bottom_ad_5009_LV_A | ecosystem: Environmental > Aquatic > Marine > Oceanic | place: Southern Atlantic... | reverse complement strand
ATGTATTCTTGAGTAGCGTTTTACGGGGGACCCCATTCTCACCTTACGGGGAGGGGGTCCCCCGTAAAACGCTACGAACACCACGGATCAGGATAACCGAGGCATAATCCGAAGACTTGTAGTATTCATTTTCATTGTGGCCATGTTCTCTCTCGTCAACTGGGAACTGAAAGGGGGACGGCGCCACAGCATGAGAAAGAGAACATACGTTATGTGGGTATTAAATGAGCATTAAGATTCGGATCCACATTCTCGCTGTCGGGATGATGTTGTGGATCATATATCAACTACTGCAGTATTGGTGATGTATTAGGTACGTTACACTGTAATTTAAGAGATTGCCACATTATACAGCGTACGAAAAGAGTCGCAATCCACCTCCAAGAAGCCTAACGGCGTAAAGGCCACGCCGACTTTACAAAGAGAGCCTGGGAGGTGTGCGGCGTCCCCCGCTCCACACTCTACAGGTGGCGGCAGCAGTACCTTAAAGACCTATGCCTGTACCGCATCGTCAGCGGAATCGGGTATACGGACACCAAGAGGATGACGCTGCTGAAGTAACGTACATCAACCGTTCTTGATGGCGTCCAACTATGGATTATATAAGGATATTTAGTCTCTCTTTCCTCTTTTTAGTGCCGCCAGTCGTCGAGGCACAGGACGATGCAAACTGACTGGCTATTATAGTGCAATCCGACGTAACGATGTTGTTTTAGAAAAACCGTAAGGCTACGTGCTTTTAGAAATTATTGACCTTTTATCGACCAGGACTGGTATTAAAAAACGGCTTTCCTTGAATTGGGATCGGAATCGGTAAAAACTACGGCGTTACGCCTTTGGACAATCCGCGTGAACGAGTTTTAGGCCCATGTTTCTACTCTTCCGATCGCCGGCTTCAACCGTGGCGGAAGAGGACGAACTACCCGCCCAGGAACAGGCATGGAGGAAACACCGTTTTATGCAAACAAACAGATTGGATTGTCAGAGTGCCTTGCGGACCAAGGAAACCGAAGAATTGTGTATGGCCCGACCCAACATCCTCTTCATCCTCACCGACCAGCAGCGTTTCGATACACTGGGAGCCAACGGCAATGAGATTTGCCGGACACCAAGTACTGATCGCCTCGCCCTTGAAGGTATGAACTTCACTCATGCCTTCACCCCCACGTCACTGTGCTCACCGGCTCGAGCATCCCTGCTGACCGGTCTGTATTCCCACAACCACACCATGACCAACCTCACCAACGCCCCTGTCTCAGGTGTCTCGGATCTGCCCGATCACCTCGTCACATATGCCATGTTGCTCGGCGATGCGGGCTATCGTACAGGCTACGTCGGCAAATGGCACACGGGCAGGAATAAGTCACCTCTACACTGGGGATTCGACGACTACCGTCCCGGTGACGGATGGCACGAGTGGCTTCCGGAAGGGGCAAGGCTGGAAAACGAATCCGCCATACGTCTCGGCTACAACAGGGACAAACCTATGGCTGCCCGAGTATCATTGCCGCTGAAAGAATACCCTGAACTTAGCCGCACCGACGATGCTATCGCAATGATCGCTGATTACGACACCGACGACATACCGTTCTGTCTGCAGTTGAATTACTTTGGCCCCCACTACCCACACTACCTGCCAGAACCATATTACTCCATGTACAACCCTGGGCGAATCCCCCCGTGGGACAACTTCGAGACCCGACCCGCTGAAACCCACTTCGGTTATCGCTGGCTTCGCGATCGCTGGTGCGCACCGACGGATGAGTGGTCTCATTACGCCGAGATCATGGCCATCTACTATGGTCAAGTCACACTGCTGGAACATGAAATTGCACGCGTTCTCGAGGCCCTCGACAGATTTCATTTGGATCGAAACACCATCGTGATTTTCGCTTCCGACCACGGTGAAATGGGTGGCGGAAATGGTTTGTTACAAAAGGGGGCTGTGGCCTACGATGAGCTCTACAGGGTACCGCTCATCATCCGTTGGCCCGGTAGGATCAACGCGGGTACCGTATGCAATCAGATGGTGAATCTGTTCGACTTGATGCCAACCATCCTGGAGGCATGCGGCGTAGATGCTCCTGCTAACTTGGATGCCAGGAGCATACTGCCATTGATGTTGGGAGAGACACCGGTAGAATGGCCCGACGAGGTTTTCTGTGAATATCTTGCCTGTCAGGCCGGCGACATGGCCCTCAAAATGCTACGCACCAAGACTCATAAATTGGCAATCAACCTGTCAGACACAGACGAACTCTTCGACTTGAAAGCCGATCCCAGTGAAACGACGAACCGGATCAACGACCCTGAATACCGCCTCATCCGTGGAAAACTGGCGCACCGGCTGAAAGCCCAGATGGAGCGCACAGACGATCCCATGCTTGATCAGTTTCTTGAACGTATGGGGGCGTATTTCGTATGATAGACGGGCGTTAGAAACGCCATCACTCAATGTCTGAGCCCCATATTGAACATGCCAATCTCTTCAGCCGAGTCCCTCAGGGTGACCGCGTATGTGCCTTAGATCAAAGTCCAGCCTTATGCTCACATTAACTTCAAGTCGAGATCATAGGCAAAGTACGGTACCTATTGCTGTCCCCCAGCGTAAAAAAGTATCCGGATACAACGCGATAAGAAGGTTGGCAAGCGGAAGTGCCGTACCACGGCAATGCCGTACAGGGCGGACCATCAAGCCGGGAACTCGCGGCGCTGAAGGCGATACATAATATGGTTGTGGGGGCTGTGGAAGGGTTACCGATGCGGTAAGAGGAGTGTAGAGAATTCGCCAGTCAATGGTTTGGCGTCATGGCGTAAGCAGGACAGTGCAACTGATTCACCCTATGAAGAGACTCTGCCATGAATAGCGGTATGGCGATTGAGGAAATCAACACACAATTCGAGTCGGAATGGGTACTTATTGAAGATACCCAGACAACCGATGACCTTGCGGTTCTATGAGGCAAATTGCGCCATCACAGCAAGGATCGCCAGAAGGTATATCGCACAGCTGTTTCCCTGCGTTCAAAACCGTCTGCTGTCGTGTGTACCGGTGAAATAGTGGAAAACACGGCGGTTGTGCTGTGATCTATCCGTTCGACGTCCGGCGTGGTCAGGACCTCGTTCTACGTCTTGCGTTGGATACCGGCACCACAGGAACCATGATCAATGTTGCGCCGGCTACCGTCATTGGATATGATTCCTCTCTCGCCCCGACCGTGTTCTGGACAATGATGGTGATATCGACCTGAAATGAAAAGAAGGCCCGCCCAGTCAGTACGAATTCCACCGTCTATCCGTTGTCCCGGATACGTGACTGGCTGAGTGTACCGTGGGTATGGCCGGCAGCGCCTCGATTAAACAAAAGCGGAAAAGGGTTATGTATTCCGCTCAAACAGTTTTAACCTCTCGCCAGTCGGCCCTTTGAAAAATGCCAGTCGGATGCCGCCTACACCAGCATCAAACGGCTCTTGGTCAAGCGTTATGCTCTGGTCTTTCAGTCCTTGAGCAGCTTCATCTACGCTTTCGACCCTGAAGGAGATATGATGAAATCCTTCCGTGGTTTCCATGGTCTTTTGCGGCATGAGTTCCAAAATGATATCGCCGGATTTCAAAAACACGAAATCTTCATCGTCCTCGTTGGGGAAGCGTTCTATAACTTCCAGGCCCAGGATTTGGGTGTAAAATCGAATACTGCCTTCCACATCGCCCGTTACCAGAGCGATCTTGTGAATCTTACTAATCATGGCGCCCTTCCCCCTCATGTTTGTCGCTAGGTAGCAGAGACTTTCTTGATTTTTGATTGAATATACCGATCTGCCATTATTGCAGCAAGAAATGCAGAGTTTGCCAGTACCATATAATGCGGCGGAATCCCGGATTATACTTGCTCTTCTGTCTTAAAATGTGCATTGTTATGTCCTGATTACACCCCCGAAAAACGGGCAGGCTACTACTAAGTTTACTCTGGTTGTCAACGGTGTTTTCAGTGTCGGGCATCAGGTCGCCGATGGTGAAAATGCGGTGGTTTTCGGTACCCGCGGCACCGTAGATATCGATGCCGACATGTATATCGATGCAGGCAATATCATGGTGGACCTGATGCTGCATATTCACCTGGAGGCCATCCGTATGATCGGTGCCCTCGAATGGCGGTGGCCCCATCACGACTCGGAGCGGCACTGGAGCCTGATGCACAACTACCGGCAGATCGCCCGGTGGATTGGAACCCGGTAAAATAAAGGTGCAACCACATTATGCCTGAACTGACCCCTGAACATCTGGAACGCCTCCACCGCGAACCTGCGGATGACATACCTAAAATCCTTGGGGCCATCAATACCATCAAGGCCCGACAATACGTGTGTTATCGCACCTGTGGTCCCATAACCATCGATGGTAGACTGGACGAGCCATCGTGGAAGAAAGCGCCGTGGACGGACCTGTTCGTCCATATCGAAGACGACCAGAAGATCCCGCCGTTAGCCACCCGCGCTAAAATGCTGTGGGACGATGACTATTTCTATGTCGCCGCCGACCTTGAAGACCCAGACATATGGGGAGTAGAAACGCAGCGAGATGCCCACATACCCGATCCGGACTTTGAGGTGTTTATCGACCCCGACGGCGATGCCTTAAACTATATGGAAATGGAAATGAACGCGCTCAACACGGTGTGGGATCTGCTCCTTGACGAGGTGTACCAGCGCCGCGCCCCCGATCCGGACTGGAATCCTACCGCCTGGGATTGGGAAGGCATTAAAACCGCCGTCCAGATCGACGGGTCGCTCAACGCCCCGTGGGTCGTCGACAAGGGCTGGACGGTTGAGATCGCCTTCGACTGGAAAAGCATGGCGCCCCAATGCATCGGGGTAAGCTGTCCGCCGCAGCACGGCGATCAGTGGCGGGTGAACATCTCGCGGGTGAACCGCAATCGGGAAAGAACGCTCACAGACTGCGACTGGGTGTGGTCCCGCCAGGGCATTTACAACATGCACGTACCGGAGATGTACGGCTATGTACAGTTCTCCGAGACCGTCGTCGGTAAGGGGTATGAACCCTTCGAAGAGAGGGAATAACCATGAATATCCCCCCCGCAGATGCCCTCCGGGTACCCGTCGAACAGCTTAAAACACTCTGTACGACTCTGTACCGCAAAGCAGGCGTTGCAGATGCTGAGCTGATCACGGACCTTTTGATTGACACGGATTTACGGGGCGTCCTGAGTCATGGTACGCGGGCAACACCGGGTTACATTCGCGCCTTTCTGGATGGGGCGCTGAATAAAACGCCGTCGGTGGTTACGGTGCGTGAAGATCTCACAACGGCCGTCGTAGATGGTGATGGGGGTCTCGGCCATCCGGCAACCGGTCGAGCAACTAAGCTGGCTATAGCCAAAGCGAGACAGACTGGCCTCGGTGCTGCAGCCTCCAGAAACCACGGTCACTTCGGCAGCGCTGGAAAATACACGCGTATGGCAATGCAACAGGATTGCATCGGGTTCTGTGTTTCCGGACACCTGATTGGTGAGACACCGCTGCAGAAAGACCCACAATGGAATCCTCTGGGCAACCCGCCGATGAGCTTCGGCATACCTGCCGGGACTGAAACCCCTCTTAATGTCGATATGGGCACCTCCTTTTTCGAACAGGCGGAGTATCTGTCTTATTTTAAACAGATGCCATCCCCGTTTTTTAAGAGTCTCGGTCTCGTCGGTACGGCACTGATGATGGGAGGTGCCCTGTGCGGAATGATGGAACCGGCCTTTTCACAGACCCAGCGCACGTACAGGGGCGCTTCTTACGGGGCCTTCATTTTCGTGGTGGATATCAGCCGTTTTGTGTCTGTGGACACGTTCAAAAACGAAATGGACCGCTCTATGCGGTGTATGCACGGCCTGCCTCCCATGAAGGGGACTGAGCGGTACGATTTTCCGGGCGGACCGGAACACGATCGTGAAAAAGCCTGGGCCGAAGAAGGCATTCCGCTCAGTGATGATCATCGGAAGGGCCTGGAAGACATCGCGAATGAACTGCGTGTGCAGGTCCCCTGGCGCTGACACAAGCAACGATTTAACCGTCAGATCAACACATGGATGCCATGAAGATTACCGGAGTCAGGATTCATCATCCGGCTGGCTTGCTGCGGCTCTGTACCGACGGCGAGTTGGAAGGCTGGTGCGTGGGGCTGACGCCCGATATCAGCCGGAATTTAGTTGAACATATGGCCCCTGTAATCATCGACCAAAGCCCCTTCGACCGGGAGCGACTGTGGCAGGAACTGGCCCGTAGGGACCGGCAGCGACATACTGCCTTGCGGGGATTTATCGATATCGCCCTGTGGGACCTCGTCGCTAAAGCTGCGGCGATACCTGTGTTTCGGTATATAAACGGATTCCGAAATCACTGCCCTGTTTATAAACGGGGAGCGGGGATATCGCCGGACGAGATCTTGGAAGAAGCCCAACAGGCTCGGAATGACGGCTACAAAGGATATAAGGTGGCTACACCACTGCCGGAAGAAACCATGGTGCCGCTTATACATCATCTGCGCGAAACTGTCGGCGACGATTTCTACCTGATGCTCGATGGGCGCGGACAATTAACCATCGCCGACGCAATAAAAATGGGTCGTGCCCTCGATGAAACAGGTTATTACTGGTTCGACCGACCGCGCATGGCGATTGATACAACAGGCGGTAAACAGGTAGCGGACGAACTCGATACGCCGATCACGGCAGAAGTCACCACACCGCTGGAAGCCTCTCAGGTCATGTCTACGCAATCCGCAGATCATATAAAAACCGGCACGCCTTACAGCGGCGGTATCACCGATATCCTGAAAATCGCCCGTTGCGCTGAGGCCTTCGGGGCTTTTTGCCATCTCGACGGCCCGGGTGCCTGTGACGGTTTCGCCCACGGGCATCTACTTGGCGCCATCAAAAACTCACCGTTTTTTGAATGGACAGATCACGACAACCCATCGTCTATAATCAAAAATCCACTCCAGGTCGTCGAAGGTCATATCCAGATCCCTTCAGGCCCGGGGCTAGGTATGGACATCGATCCAGACGCCCTTGATGATCAGACAGCCGAAATAATAAGTACCTGAAAAAATACAGATCCCGTAATCCGTGCTCGACCTCAAAATGATGAGTATAAACCATGCAGATCAAAGATGTGAAATGCTATATCTCCAGAGGAGAGCCGGAAATCCGCAAAGAGAGCGTCATGGATCGAGGGAATATGGAACTGGTGCCACCTGGCATCACGGGTATTTTTACCCATACCCACGGATTTGGCAATCCGCCCGTCGCCGGCGCTGAGTTTATTGGTGAAACCGAAGAACCTACCTATAATTTAATGATCAGGCTGATCACAGATGGCGACCTTGACGCCTATGCCGTCTACGCCAAAGGGTTTAACGTAAAAGAACTCGAATGGCAGGCCAAAGCGTTCCTCGCCCGGTATGCCCATATGCTCATCGGCATAGATGCGTTCGACCGGGAATTTATCTGGCAGCGATTCTGGATGGCTCAGCGGTTTATGTATACCGGGCGACAACTTCTCGACACCATCGACAGGATGCTATGGGATCTGGCCGGCCGGCATGTTCGTATGCCCATATATAAGCTCCTCGGCGCCTGCAGAGAACGCGTCCCCGCGTACTGCAATGTCGGTGGACGGACCATCGACGATCTGGTGGCCAATGCGGTAAAACGGGTGGACGAAGAAGGCTTTATCGGCTGCAAGGACCACTCGTATCGTGGCGTCAAAGGCAACACGGAAATGGCCTTCAAACTGCGTGAGGCGCTGGGCGATGATATTTTTCTTTTCCACGACCCGGTTGAATCATATACTTACGAAGAGGCCGTCAAAATCGGCCGCGTCATGGAAAAATGCAATTATACCTGGATAGAAGAGCCGCTTCAGGATTACGACATTATGGGCCTGAAGAAGCTCTGTGCTACGTTGGACCTGCCCGTCCTGACGCTCGAATGGATCGGCGCTATCGGCGGACAGCCGTACAACACCGCACCGTATCTGGCTCTGCAGGCAGCGGATATTGTCCGGCAGCGCGGCATCGGCATCACCGGTGAGATCAAACAGGCCCACCTGGCCGAAAGCTTCGGTGTACAGGTACACGGCGGTACTCCGAATGTCATTCTGGCCGTCGGTAACGACCCGGTCTTCGAAGCGTTTATGGGCCTGCGTCCCCGCCCGCCAGAAGAAGAACTCGATTGCCGCGGCACGCTGGTTGTAGAAAACGGCTACATGGAAATCGCCTGGAGCGATCGCCCCGTGGTGGAACCCGATTGGGACGACGTGGCGAGTAAAGCAGAGATGGTGATATAATAGCCGGGTGGTCCGATGGAGGTTTGAATTCCCTTCCAACCTCGAACCGGCTCTAAAACAAGGTGAACACATGTAATACGGCCATATCGAAGGTGTCGATAAATCGATATCCCGCCTGGTGCAGGGTACCATCATGTTCAGTACGGCAGAAGAAGAGTATAGCTTTGACCTGCTGGACACGGTATTCGAAGCCGGGATCAACACATTCGATTGCGGCCATATTTACGGCGGTGGTGATTGTGAGCGCGTGCTGGGGAGATGGATCGAAGACCGGGGTGTTCGGAAAGAGGTCGTTATTCTCACCAAAGGCTGTCATCATAATGCGGACCGGCGGCGTGTGACGCCCTTCGACATCTCGGCAGACCTCTACGACTCCCTGGCACGGCTCAGGACGGATCATCTTGACCTGTATCTCTTGCACCGGGATGATCCCCGGAAGGCGGTCGGACCGATCGTGGATACCCTCAACCACTACATCCAGGATGGTCGTATCGGTGTTATTGGCGGTTCCAACTGGTCGCATGACCGGATTCGAAAGGCGAATATCTATGCAGAGGCCAATGGCCTGCAACCGTTCGGCGTCAGCAGTCCGAACTTCAGCCTGGCCGATCAGGCCGAGCCCCCCTGGGCCGAATGCATCAGCATCAGCGGCGCTGACGGTGAAGAAGCGCGGGCGTGGTATCAGGAAAATTAGATACCGCTGTTCACCTGGTCCAGCATCGCCAATGGGTTTTTCACCGGCAAGGTGAGCCGGGACAACTGCAAACAACTTGTTGAAGACGGGATATTGGACGGAAGCTCCGCAAAATCATACTGCACCCCGGATAATTTCAAACGCCTGGATCGTGTCGAAATACTGGCAAAAGAGAAAAAAATGACCATCCCGCAGATCGCCCTGGCCTATGTGCTCAGCCAGCCGCTCAATATCTTCCCGCTGGTCGGCGCCCGAAGTGGCGATGAAATCACGGCCAATCTTCAATCCCTGGATACGACACTAACGCAGGAAGAGATGGCCTGGCTCGATCTCGAGTCGTCCCAAAAACCGGCCAGCATAAAAAGTGCGAAGCGTTAGGTTGGAATAATGGTATGAAACGTTATTTTAATGGTCATGAACCTTATTTCTCAACATCAAAAAGATCTGTCGCCGATCGCCGAGGAACCAGCCATGGGGTATGGTCTTTACTTATATTCCTGACCTTAATGCCCTCACCGTATTTGGTATCTGCTTTAGGAGAATAACAATACTTCAGTACTTTACCTCGTGCCTCATAGTCTTGTGTCTGGTTTTATCTGCTCCCCTGCGAGCCCAACCGGTGCGTAATACGGTAGGTAGAATCATGCCGATGGATGCCGCTGCCCTTGATAAGCAGGTATTTCGATATCTTGTGGTGGAGCCCATCACGCTCGATGCGAACATCGCCAATTATAAAGCCCAGAGTGGTATGTTGCCGTTTGAAGGGTTGACGTTGATCAATTCTAATCAAGAACTCCTGCCAGCTGCGGCAGATCGTTGGGAAGTGTCTGAGGACGAGTTAAAATGGACGTTTTATCTCCGTGAAGGAGCGAGGTGGAGTGATGGGAGGCCCGTTACGGCCCATGATTTCGAATATACCTATAAACGCGGTCTTGATCCAAAAAACGGTAATGTTTATGCTTTTATGAACTATCCCATCAAGGGTGCCGAGGCGTTCAATATCGGCGAGGCTTCAGATCCAAACACGGTTCTTGTTACCGCCCTGGATGATTTGACTTTGGTCATAGAAACCGAGGTCCCCTGTCCGTATTTGCCCTATATTACAACTTGGAGAGGGTCTGGAGCGGTTCCTCGCTGGAAAGTGGAAAAATACGGCGAGAAATGGACCGAACCTGAAAATATTGCCACAAATTCCACCTTTGTTTTAAATCGCTGGGATATCGGCGATTCATTTGAATTTGGCTTGAATCGGTACTATAACGGTCCTCACAAGGCGTACCTCGAGCGTATCATCGGCCGGTTTATCGGCGCTGAATCCCCCTCAGGGTACCTGGCTTATGAAAATGACGAGGTGGACTATCAGACCCTGACCTCCATGGATGTAGCTTCCATCCGGAACAATCCCGTGTTAGGGAGAGAACTCCGTCTCGTCCAAGCTTTCTGGACCGAGTTTATTTTTTTTGATACCACTAAACCGCCTTTCAATAATCTGAAAGTGCGCCAGGCTATTAGCCATGCCATTGACAGAGACGCGTTGTGTCGTATCGTGCTGCAGGATACGGCTACTCCTGCACATTCCATGTTGCCGCCGGGTTATCCTGCCTATGTGGACAATCAGCTTGCCTCTATTCAGCGTTACGATCCGGTCTTGGCGAAAAAACTACTTGAGGAAGCTGGATATCCGAACGGACGAGGTTTTGCACGGCAAGAATTTGTGCTTGGACGTCCTCATCACAGGCTGGTGGCAGAAGCCATACAACAGATGCTCAAATCCACATTGAATATAGATCTGAACATCCGTCTTATGGATTATTCAGGTTACATTGATGCGATGTATCAGTGGCAGTTACCTATGAGCCTGAACGGATTTTCATCGGACTACTACGATCCGAGCAGTATGCTGACCATGGTGTGGCGCAGTCGGCCAAAAGGTGCCGGCCGTCAACCGTGGCAGCATGACGAATTCGATCGGTTAGTGGATGAAGCGGGCAGGGAAATGGATCAGGATAAACGCCTTGGTATGTACGTGGATGCTCAGAGGATACTCAGCGAGGATGTCGGTGGCGTGTTCCTGTTCTACCCGAAGCAAGCTTACCTGGGTAAACCATGGCTCAAAGGAATCAAGGAAAATCCGCTGGGTGAATATCCTTTCTGGAATCACATAGATATCTATATCGGTGATAACAAGCCTTAAAGCGCCCCGGGCGAACCTGCCATCTGTTCTCGGGAGGAAGATATCCTTTTTGTGACGGTAAAACCAATGATCAACGGAAACCCGAGAGGCGAGCCTTCGTGTCTACCTAACCCGCGATTCCCATGAAACAAACAACATTTCTCCCAAATTACTCGAAAAAAAACCTTTCCCATTTCTCGAGAGAGGAACGGTGGTTGCAGAGACTGTGCGTCCATAACGCTCGTTCTCGTCGTTTCTTCCTTTCACAAATCATCCGGAGTATATTGTGAGTCGAATATTCAGACTGACCCCGGCATTACTGATCGCTCTTGCGGGCCTCATATTGTATCGGAGCGACCCGGATGCTCGGATCCTTAATGCGGTCGGCAAACTCATGCCGGCCGATGCGGCGCCGTCGGATCAGCAGATCTTCCGGTTCCTGAATGACGAGCTGCACAAGCTCAAGGAGCGCAAGGCAGCCCGCACGGGCCATCCGATCGAGGAGTCGGTGTTCACGCCCGAGCAGGACGGGCTGCGCTGGTCGTGATACAAGGAGACCGCCCCGGAGCAGATGTTGGAGACTATGCGCGATGAAGTCTTCCCGGTCATCCTCGGGCAAAACGGAGGCGACGAGGCCGAAGGCAACTCGACTTACAGCCACCATATGAAGGACGCGCTATTCATGATGCCCACGCCGCGTGTACTGGCCAATGTGGTGGATCAGCTTGAAACGGTCTGAACTCCATGCTCTTTTGAGGATTCTATTACCTTTCCAGAATGTGATGTGTTTGCAAGAAAAACCCACATCGCTGCCATTACTTGAGTTCCGGGGCTCCTGTGGAATACATATGCTTCTCACCATCTTCCCAGACGGCGAGACCCGATCGTGCTGCATTTAAATCTGCTCCTCGCGATATATGTGTTGACTGATAGTCTCCATATCCCTATTCGTGAGGTAAAGAAGCATTCGTGTACCAAAGCCCATGTTTGCCAAAAAGTAAATTCCCAATCCTAATTTCAAGCATCGGGGGTCTTAATTGAGCACAAGTGACACACAGCACCACCCGAGGCGCACGCTAAGCAGTCGGTTCGCATTAGCTACCATCATCGGCGGCATCATTGGCCTGGGTATCCTGCGCACGCCCGGGGAAGTTGCAGCGGTTGTTCCCGATCCGTTGATGTTTGTGTCTCTCTGGGTAGTGAGTGGCCTGTTTATACTATTGAGCGCGATAGTGGTGGCCGAGCTGGTGGGTATGACGCCGCGATCCGGGGGAACCTACGCCCTGGTGCGACGTGCCTACGGGCCGTTCCCCGGTTTCGTCATTGGCTGGGTCGACTGGTTGAGCTTTGTCGCCGACATAGCCCTCAAGGCAGTCGTGGTCACTGAATTTGCCGCCTTGTTAATTCCAGCAATGGGTCAATGGCAAACACCACTGGCAATCATGGTGTCCTCGGTGTTCGCCGCGTTGCAATTACGGAGCATTGCCCTGGGCGCGAAAATCCAGCAGATCGCTGCTGCCGCCATGGCGCTGATCGTTGTCGGCTTCACACTGGCGCTGGTATTCGCCGAGTCGGCGGTGAGCAATGCGATTTCGATTCCCGATGCGGCTAACGGAATTGGCGCCTGGAGCCTCGTGTTCGCATCCATTATTTATACTTACGACGGCTGGACCTATGCCGCCTACTTCAGTGGTGAAATAAAAGGCGGCAGCGGGGCTGTGGCGCGGGCCTGTATCAAGGGCCTGGTCATCGTATTTCTGCTCTATATATTCCTGGTTGCGGCGTTGGCCTGGAAGGTGCCCCTGGCCAGCCTGGCCGGCACGGAATTGGCATTGGCCAGCGCCGTGGAGATGGTCGTCTCCCCGCTCGCGTCAACTGTCGTACTGGTTGTAGCAATAATGATGTTACTGGCCTATCAGAACCTGCTGTACATGAGCACGCCCCGAATTCTCCAGGCACTGGCGGTCGATGGCCTGGCCGTCAGGCGCGCAGCGAAAATCTCAAAAGGTGGCAATCCGACCTTTGCGGTGCTGCTGTCCTGGGGGCTTTCGGTCGGCCTGATCATGATCGGCGGATTCGAATTCCTGCTGCACCTTTCCATATTTTT
>Ga0066376_10003810_pt1 | contig 13330 bp, 14 predicted proteins | sample Knorr_S15_td_Bot_FD_77009 | JGI IMG/M metagenome (GOLD analysis project Ga0066376, IMG submission 77009) | Marine microbial communities from Southern Atlantic Ocean transect - Knorr_S15_td_Bottom_ad_5009_LV_A | ecosystem: Environmental > Aquatic > Marine > Oceanic | place: Southern Atlantic... | reverse complement strand
GTGATGGTCGACGAGCTTCACATCACTCCGATGGAGGCAATCGTATCTGCAACACAAGTCTCGGCGGACTGCCTCGGCCTGCTCGATGAGATCGGGACGCTTGAAGAAGGCAAGGCCGCCGACGTTCTGATCATCAACGGCAACCCGGCTGAGGACATCAAAGCGCTTCACAGCGTGAACACTATCGTTAAACAGGGCGAACTGATAAAGCAGAAAAATGAGCTGCTGATTTAGTCCGGCTTCCGACCCTCAGGAGGTCCAATTCCATTGCAACCAATCGACGGTAGACAGGCTGCGCTCTCAAAACTCCGAATTTGCGACTTCACCGGTCAACTAGCAGGCGCGGGCGCCACCAAGATTATGGCGATGTTCGGAGCCCAAGTCATCCGAATCGAGGACCGTCTCACCGAGGGCGGATGGGACATATTTCGAGGCAACGGTCCCTGGATTGACGACCGTCGAGGCGTAAGCCTGGGCGGCGCCTTCAACAACCACAACGTCGAAAAGCTGGGCGTCACCTTGGACATGAGGAAGCCTGACGCGAAAGGTGTCCTTGAAGAATTGATCTCGGTCAGTGACGTGGTTACCGAAAATTTCAGCGCCGGAGTGTTGGATCGCTGGGGGTTTTCATACGAAGAGATGAGGGCCATCAAACCAGACATAATCTACGTGTCTAACAGCGGATTCGGGCACGAGGGACCTTACGGAAACTTCAAAACCTGGGGTCCTATCGTCCAGGCTGTCTCTGGCCTAACATTTCAATCTGGACTGCCCGACATGCCGTCTGCCGGTTGGGGTTTTTCGTTCATGGACCACACCGGCGCGTACTTGATGGCCATCGCAATTTTGATGGCGGTGTTCCATAGGAACCAGTCCGGTGTGGGACAGTGGGTGGATATGTCGTGCAGTGACGGTGCGGCCACTCTGAATGGGCCAGCGATGCTGGATTACACGGTCAACAATCGTGCATTGAGGCGCCCCGGGCAACCGAACAGCAACCGAAGCGACTTTCCGAGGATGGCCCCTCACGGCATATACGAGTGCGCCGGCGACGATCAATGGGTCGCAATTGCTGTGCGCGACGAATCCGAATGGTTGACTCTGTGCGAGATCATGGCAATGACCAACGCTGAAAAGCAATATCCGACCTTGTCGAGCCGCATGGGTCACCAGGACGCCATCGACGCCGAAATTACTCAATGGACTAGAAGCAGAACTCCGACCGAAGTCATGAACGCCGTGCAATCAAAAGGCGTCCCATCCGCCGCTGTCCAACATCCCGAGGATCGCATGGAACACGACCCTAACACCGAAGCGTGGGGCTTGTTCCCGACCGTCAAACACCAACTCATTGGGGAGGTGCGAGTGGACGGAATGCCCATGAAATTCTCAGAAACTCCCGCCAAAATTCAAAACGGCGCCCCGATTCTCGGACAGCACAATCGTCAGATATTCAGCGAAGTGCTGGGAATAGATAAGGACACCCTAGAAGCGTTTTTGGAGCAAGGGGTTATCTGATGGAATCGCGCGGAGACTCCAGTGTTTTACACGGCGTTCGAGTTCTAGAAATAGGAGGCGAACTCGGCGCGTGGTGCGGCAAGCTCATAGCCGATATGGGTGCGACGGTCATTAAGATTGAGCCTCCTGAGGGTGATCCGACTCGCGCATATGAACCATTTTACGAAGATCAACCCGATCCCAACAAGAGCCTGTACTTCTGGCACTACAACACGAGCAAGAGAAGCGTGACGCTCGACCTGTTGTCTGATCGAGGCCGTGATTTGTTCTTGAACATGGTCGAATCCGCAGACGTGATTATCGACAGCCTCCCAGCCGGTTGTCTGAGTAGCCTTAGCTTGGGATACGAACAGATCAAGACGCTATCACCTGCCATCGTGATGGCGCAAATCACGCCATTCGGTCAAGAAGGGCCGTTCAGAGATTACGCCAGCGCCGATCTTACAGCCCTAGCATTTGGCGGGCCGGTTTGGAACTGCGGTTACGACGATCATAGCATCCCGCCCATCCGAGGTGGCGGAAATCAGGGCTATCACACCGTTTGTCACTACGCCGCAATCGGCATAATGACCGCCCTAGTGTATCGGCAGTTTACCGGAGTCGGCCAACACATCGACGTGAACATGCACGCCGCCCTCAACGTGACCACGGAAGGGGCTACCTACAATTGGCTGGTTGCCGGCGACACCGTGCAGCGCCAGACCGGACGCCACGCCTCAGTCACTCCGACTGCGCCATCACAGATATTGTGTCGGGACGGTCGATACCTGAACGTCGGCTTTCCAGCGCGCACAGAAGAGCAGTGGTTTCACCTTCTGGCATGGCTAGACGAAGAGGGCTTGGTTGAAAGCCTGGGCGAGTACCTGGACCCTCCAAACTGGGCGGCGATGCGAGCCGGAGACCCCAATGCCCGCGAACAGCAGCGAAGAGTTGCCGAGGCGATGCAAGCCCTGGCTATGAAGACCGACTCATACGACCTGTTCAGCAGGGCGCAGGGCTTGGGTTTCCAATGGGGCATCATCTACTCGCCAGAAGATGTCCTGAACGACCCGCACTTCCAAGCGCGCGGCTTCCCTACCGATGTCGAACATCCTGAATTGGACGCCAGTTTTGTTTACCCTGGCGCGCCGTACAAACTGCCCGCCTCGCCCTGGGCCATCCAGGGCCGCGCTCCCCTGCTGGGAGAACACAACGAGCAGGTATATCTCGAAGAACTCGGAATTGAGGCTGGGGAGTACGAGAGCTTGAAGTCACGCGGTGTAATCTGACCAACTCTCACGAGCTTACCGATGCGACCAGTCACTTGAATCCCCTGACGATGGAGACAAGCCCAGAACATCGCCACCTGTGTTCACGCCAAGGCCCAACACCATCCGGTTGGCATAAGCGAAGTAACTCACAACTTGATTCACTTCTAAAATCTCACCGTCATCGAAGCCCGCTGATCGCAAGTCGACAATGGCAGACTCGTCGACGTCTGATGCTTGGATCGTAAGTCGTTTCGCATATCGGAGTCCCGCCGACTCTTTGGAATCGAAGACCGAGTCAAACTCAGAAGCCTTCAGCGCACGGAAAACCGAGTCGGAGCGAGGGCCATCATCCAACAGGCGCTTCATCCCCTCGAAGTGATGCCGAATGCAATATTCGCATTTGTTGATGAGACTGACGTACACGCCCAGACATTCCAGATACCATTTCGGCAATGTGTTGGCCGTGTGGTGCAACACATTCTTGTAGAGCGCAAGATGCCCTTCCATGCTATGAGGGCGAAGACTGTGGGCCAGCATGATGTTGTCCACATTGTCATCCGGCCCTTTGATGCGGTTGTACAGAGACTTCAACCAACCGGTCGCGTTCTCATATGAAATGGTCGTGATCCAGGTCATAATCGAAAATCCTCCCCTACGACGCCTTCCAGTATCCAAAAAATCAGGTCGAGTGAAGTGCATCCAATCAGCGTTTTGAAGGAGATACCGAGCGTTAGGGAATGTCGGCGTCCAGTTTTGCCCTTCTTTGGACAGATTCCAGCCTACGTGGTCGCCATGGAGATGAGTCAAGAACACCGTGTCGATATCTTGGGCTTCGATGCCATTATGCTTGAGGTCGTCCATCAACTCGGCCGGACCCGGAGTCGCTTCTGGGATAGTGGGCCAAAGCGTCGGTCACATAGAATACTGGCCCACGCCAGTGTCCACCAGGACCGTTCGGTCGCCTGGCCGGATTACGAACGAACCCAGATTTATCATGAACCCGCTGGAGCCAAACGCTTCCGGGAAGCGGTCACGATACGGGTCCCAGACGTTAACCGAAGTCTCAGAAAATAGCATGTTCATGGGCAAGGGCACAACGCCGTCAGAAACTGAGGTTATGTTTATGTTCCCAATATCCAGACGGTGTCCCGTCTCAGATGTGGTCATCAATGCCCCACTTTCTGCTTCAATAATGCTGATATTCAGGCCAGTGGCAGGTCGACCCAGGCTCTTTGTTTCACGGATAGCTCCACGGCATTTATCACTTCCTGAACCCACGCTCCATCTTCAAAATCACCTTGGTTTGTTTCACTACCGCTGGTTATTTCGTCGATGAAATCTTTGATCAGGTTCGCGTAAAACAGACTGCGCCACGACTCGCCTGGATGGCCCCCGTGAGGATAGAAAAGCTGAGGAATCTCGATTTGCCGAAACTCGACGGAATCAGGCTTGGCGATCTTGATAGTTTCCGCCACGCCGAACTCCTCGACCATGCGGCAGATGATTGCTCCCTTCTCACCGTAAATTCGAGCCTCGATTCCTGGATAGTTGCCGACGGTCACGAAGCTTGTTTGAATCGAGCTCATGACATCGTTGGTGTGTTCTCCCATGAACATATCGCCGTCGTCGATGTTCATCCTCAGTATCTCGGCGCTGCCTCGGATTGGTCGGTGAGTGATGAAGTTTCGCATCATCCCGACCACACGACCGTAGTCCGCGCCCACCCACCAGTGGCCGATGTCGATAATCGGGGCGCCGTACTCGAGCAATGAGGCTGTCTGGATGACTGATTGATCTTGCTGAGGCTGGACCTGCCGGAGAGGAACGTTCGGGTCAAGCCATTGGGAATTTTGCTCGAATCCGTTGAATATGAATGGCCGCCCGATAAATCCATCATCGATCAACGATTTGGCATATTGCGCCCCTGGGGTGTATCGAAACGTGAACCCAAGCTTTGTCTTCAGCCCCTTTTGCCTGGCTTCACCGGCCACGCGCCGGGTCTGCGTGAAATCGAAGGCCACAGGCTTTTCGCACAGAACATGCTTTCCCGCCTCAATTGCCGCAGACGCCAATTCAAGATGGGTGCTAGAAGGGGTCACGATGTCGATGACGTCGATGTCGGTTCGGCTGATCACTGACTGCCAGTCACCGCTCCACTCCGATACACCGTGCTTTGACGCCATTAGCTGCGCTCGCGTTTTGTCGACATCGCAAACAACGACTACCTCACACCGAGGGTCTCGGTTCCAACCCGGGATATGCGCGGAGTCAGCCCAGGCTCCAGCTCCCAGAATTCCGACCCGAATCTTACCTTCAGCGTGCATCTATGATCCTAATTATCTTGATCAAGTGTAAGCAATTCGATCAACTGGCAGAGTTTATCAACAGAATAATCCGTGGTCAACGGATTCTAGGCCGATTCCAGTCAACCTTGTGGCTGAGCCACATCCAGTGCAACTTTCCATCCCAGCAAGCATAAACCTCAGCGTCAGGGAGATCCTGCCAATCTATTCAGACAGCCGCTGCTCCGTCTCTACTGGTGGATCGAGGTAATGCCACCGCACCATAAATATGTTACAGCATGCCGACGAAATACCGACGGGGCATAAACTCGGTTTCCAGGAGGAACTGTGGCCGAAAAACCGTTCAAAACGGCTCTGAAAACGTGACCTTTGGTTAGTCCGTGCGCGGCGGCTACGTCATCGACTGACGCCCCATCCACTAACGAGATAATATAGCTGTCTGGGATGGAATCGCCTGCCCTGACCGTGACCACTGGCTGATGTGGCAGCAATCGACCTCAAAACCGCCATTACTGCGATCAATAGTGGCAACGGTATTCGGCGAATTAAAATGTGATTCTCCTGTGGGTTCGCACTCTGATGGCCTTTTGATGAAGTCTATAAATGAGGCCATTTTGAGGTTAATTCATGAGCCTTAACGAATCCATTACCTTTGGGCGTGATTTGTGTTTGGATTCGGTCTACGTCAACCCACAATGTATGGTTGAATCGAGTAACCTGCAAGCAAGTGAGTTCTATTGTTGAACAAGCCGCTCATGAGCGTCTACCTACGTTCGGTGACTACGTCGGTCTCAGTTTCATGGACAGCATTGTTCCAAAGACAGCCTGGTTTGAGTTTCGAAATACGGTCCAATCCGTCAGGATAATAAAAAAAGCGTCGCATCTGCGCCCACGACAGCGAACCGTTGACTCCCGAATCGCGACTGGCCCGTTTCGCGCATCAACCTGTCGGACTGTAATTCATTGCCTGGTCGACGAAATCGATACCTACCATTTCGCTCCATGCTGATTGCAATTGTCTGGTGATCGGACCCGGAGTTTCATTTCCCACGGCGCGATTGTCGATGCGACTTGCAGGCAGAATACAGTAGGTCGTGTTGGTCAGGAACACTTCGTCGGCGGTGTAAGCGTCATAAGGCTGGAGGTCTTCTTCGACTGTCGGAATACCGAGTTGAGCGGCCATCTGAAATATCGCCCTTCGTGTGTCACCCTGGAGAACGCTTCGGTCACCTGGCATTCGCAACACCCCATCGGTGACGATATAAAAATTCCCGGCGATATGCTCCGCTATGTTGCCATCGGCATCGAGAACCACAGGGTACGCGTCCGGGTCAATATCAGCGGCTTCGAGACTCGCGAGAACGAAGTTCATCCGGCTATAGTGTTTCACTTTGGGGTCCAGTGATTCCACCGTGTAGGCACGAGTTCGCGGTATGACAACATGAATGCCGTCCCTATAAAGAGGAGCCAACGCCGTCAGATCAATGTGCTGGGGCATGATACACACCGTTGGATTCGTCGCCTGAGTCACGGTGGCTCCCTTGCCGCGGGTCACGAACTGGGTAATTGAGATGTCCCCTCCAGGATGCAGGTTGTCGCGGTTGCGGTCGACAACCTCGTTGGTGAGAGTCTCAAGCTGGTCAATGTCAAGCCCCGGTTCCAAGCGGGTGAATTTCAGTGAACGTTCAAACCGTTGAAGATGCTCACGAAGTCGATAGAGCTTGCCTCCGAAGGTGCGCTGGAGATCGTACACAACGTCGCTGGTGCGGAAACCCCTGTCAGTAGCGTGGATCAGGCACTGGCTTTCGGGAACGAACTCTCCATTGAAGTACGCGATCAACTCTGACATGTTTTGCTCCATATGCCTGACGATTCTTACCCGTTACGATTTGCGACCCACCGAGGCTGATCGCAAATCTGTCCGAGGAACTCCATCATAGTGTGGGCAGCCAAATAAGACGTTATTCCTGTCCCCACGTCTAGTTGAGGATTCACCTCAACAAGATCGAACCCAACGATCTTCGTGTGCTTCGCCAGCGCCGCCAGGGAGTCTCGAAGCTCGGCATAGGTCATGCCGTTGGGTTCAGCCGAAACGCACCCGGGAACCAACGGAAGGTCAAGCACGTCGATGTCGATGCTGACGTAACAATCAGCGTCCGGCGGGACCAGCGCAGCAACGCTATCGGGCCCCATTTCTCCGAACTCCCGCATTCCGATGACTCGGTTGCCGTCGTTGATAGAATCGTCCACCCAGTCCTTGTTGTTACGCACGCTGCGAATCCCAACTTGCGTCAAACTCTCGACATGATCCATGTGATAGATATGTCGGAACGCGTGGGTGTTGGTGTACTCGAATCCGTGAACGAACGGCGAATAGTCGATGTGAGCATCAAAGTGGACAACATGAAGCGGCTCGCTATATGCTCGGACGACCGGGAACGTGACTGCGTGGTCCCCGCCTATGACGACCGGCATCGCGCCCTTGTCCAAAACCATTCGAGTCAGGTTTGTGATGTTCTCGAAAGTGCCCTCGACGTTGGTGATTAGAACATCGGCATCGCCGACGTCAACGATGCGGTTATTAGCCAGTTCATATTCGAGAAAAACTTTGTTGGCATCGTGGTCGAAATAGCCCGAATTGCCGAAGCGAAGCGAGTGTTCTCGTATCGACCGAGACGCGAAACGCGAACCGGGCATGAAGGGCGAGCCTTCATCTGTCGGCGCGCCCATCACTGCAATGTCAGCATCCAGCGTATCCAAATCGTGACACACTGGCGCCCTGAGAAAAGAAACAAGGCCTGCGAACCCGTATGTCGGTTTGCCCCAATTTGTGGGGTGATTTTGTCCCGATTGTGTCATGTGGCGCTTCCTTCACTCATAATCTGACAAGACTCACAACTTCATCTTGGCTATGATCTCGCCGTTTTCAACCTCGCCAGTCGGCTCGAATCCGAATCTCTGATAGAACCCTTCCCGGCCGCCCTCACCACCGTGGTAGCTGACGTAAAGCTCCTCAGCGTTGGGACGAGTTCGCACATGATTGATCAGAAGGTCCATCGCTTGTCTGCCGAAATTTGATCGCTGGTATCGAGCGCCAATCATGAACCTCAAGAGAAAGTAATCGGCCTTCTTTATTATATCCGATATCATGACGAACCCCACCGGTGTATATACGGCATATATGGCCCCGGAACCAGGCATCCTCAGCGAAGTGTGCCTCGGCGATTAACTGGTCGTTCGTCGCCATCCAATTGCTCCTGATCGGGTCCAACCTTTAAGGCCATGATCTGTGTGACAGTATCTTGTGAAATCTCGCGGAGCGTTACATCTGAGGCCATTGTGACTCCGTCATGAGACCTTGATTCAGAAAAGATTCTTTTTTAGACAGCGCCTGATTATTCAAACTTAAAATCCTAATCGGAATGTCTCAAAAATTGCACGTATGCAGCGCCGATTCGTAGTATATACTTTTTGCATGGCATCGTTATTACAGGCCCAGAATCTAACAAAAGCGTACGGTGAAACCCTCGCCTTGAACTCGGTGAATTTCTCAGTTGAAAAAGGTGTCACTGGACTACTGGGGCCAAACGGCGCAGGCAAAAGCACCGCAATTAAGCTGTTCCTCGGGTTGTTGACTCCGACAAACGGCTCCGCCGAAGTCATGGGCGAAAAGCCCTATGAAACCATCGAAATCAGGAGTCATCTCGGCTACATGCCCGAACACGACTGTCTGCCCACCGCGGTCACAGCCTCGGAGTTCTTGACACACATGGCGCAGGTTTCGGGGCTGCCCCCGGTCTTCGCTAGAACCCGCGCGGCGGACATTCTGCGGCACGTAGGTTTGGACGAAGAGCGCTACCGATCCATCGGCGAGTACTCCACCGGCATGAAGCAGCGCGTCAAGCTGGCGCAGGCGCTAGTCCACGACCCCGTTATCGTTCTGCTGGACGAGCCGACTGCCGGCCTTGATCCTGCTGGACGAGAGGAAATGCTGGCTCTTGTGCGTCGCACTGGCCAAGATTTCGGTATCAGCATTATGCTCTCGACTCACCTGATGGGCGATGTTGAATCCACCTGTGACCGCATCATCGTCCTGGAAGGCGGGTCCGTGGTGGAATCCGGGGACGTGTCCGGTTTCACTCAAGAGACGGAAACAGTCTTCATCGACGTCGACGACCATCTGGAAGAGCTTATCGCAGCCCTCAAATCCAAGGGGCTGCAACCGACAATGGATGGCGTGTCGGTGGCGATACCGGACGCGGGCGACGCTGAGTACGATATGATTCGGGACGCGCTGGTTGAGGCCGGATCCCGGCTTCGACGCCTAGGACCCCGCAGGCACAGGCTTACCGAAATATTCAACAACGATAGTTCATGACAGCTCCAGAGGGACAGATATTCGATCTGGGGTACCAGAACTACGACGGGCCGCGCGAAGGTCGTATGCGCGCTCGCAAAGCTTTGTTCGTCAACGGCGTTCGAACATCTTTCGGAATCGGCAGAGGCGCCCTATCGAAAATTCTGCCCATTCTGTTTTTTACGGCTGTGTTGGCGCCTGCGGTTATTCTGGCTCTAGTCGCAGCTACCATCGACCAATTTGGAGTAAGTCCGTCGCCTGAAATACCCGGCCCTGCGGACTATTACCAGATTGTTTCGGTCATCCTCTTCTTGTTCTCCGCAATTATTGCTCCAGAGTTGCTTTGTTCGGATCGTCGAAATGGTGTCCTGAGCCTGTACCTCGTCAGGCCGCTGACTTCGACCGATTACGTCGTTGGGCGCTGGTTAGCATTTTTCGTCGTGTCTCTGGTGTTCATCTACGCAGGCCAAATCGTGCTACAGATCGGGTTGATCCTCGGCGCGCCTGAACCGCTTGAGTACCTCAAAGGCAACTGGCTGGACATCCCGCGATTCCTGGCCGCCGGTGTTGTAATCGCACTGATCACGACCACGATCCCTCTCGCGGTGGCGTCGTTCACCAATCGTCGAGCTTACGCGTCCGCGTTCGTGATAGGCTTGTTCATTCTCTCATCAGCGGTCGGTGAAATACTCATTGAGTGTCCCGATCAACATGAAGGCCCTGGGTTCCAACAAGGCCCGTGCGAACCTCTGACGCGGGATTTTGCAAAGTATGCGGGTCTGAGCGCCGTGGGTCGAGTGCCGATTCACGTCAGTGACATGATTTTCGACAAGGACAATGAGTCCAAGCTATCGGTAGAGGTTGCCAAGCTCAATGACAGCATCCCGATTCTCTGGTACGTGTTATTGACCGCGGTCCCGGGAGTCATACTCTGGCAGCGCTATCGGAGAATAGCATCATGACCACGCAGTCCAACGGCGTGATTGACGTCGCTGACGTGTCAAAGTGGTACGGGAGCGTCGTGGCGGTCAATGAAGTGAGTTTCCAGGTGAATCCAGGAATCACCGCTCTACTTGGTCCTAATGGCGCGGGCAAGACGACGATGCTCCACCTTATCGCGGGCCTCGCTAAATGTTCTGATGGTCAGATAACGACGCTTGGTGAACCCGTGCGAAACAACCCGTCGCTCTACCAACGCGTCGGTTTCATGCCGGAACACGAATCGGTTTACGGTTTTTACACCGGGAGGCAACTGGTCGAGTTTTCAGCGAAACTGTACGGCCTGAGCCCTCTGGGCGAAGCAGTGGATCGAGCCATCCAAATCGTGGGCATGGAGGATGCTCAAAACCGGACGATGGACGGATACTCCCGCGGCATGCGCCAACGAATGAGACTTGCGGCAGCAATCGTTCACGACCCCCAAGTCATGATTCTTGACGAACCCCTCAACGGCACCGACCCGCGCCAGCGCATTGAGTTTCAGGAGGTGATGGAACGATTGGCCTCCCAAGGTCGGACAATACTGATATCGTCCCATATCCTCGAAGAGGTCGAGACGATGGCCGGCAGAATCTTGTTGATGGTGTCGGGCAAACTGGCGGCGTCGGGCGACTTTCGCGCAATCCGGGCAAAATTGGACGAGCAAGCCTATCAGGTGCGTATCGTCGTGGACGAACCCCGCAGGATGGCGTCCGCCATCGTCGCCCTGGACGATGTGGACTCGGTGAGCTTTGACGACGACGGATCCATCGTCGTCCTAAGCCGCAAGGTCGCGACGATTCAGACAACGCTCCCCAGGATGGCTCAGGAGAATGGCATTCGTCTGACTCGGATGGAACCCATAGATGAGTCCCTAGAGAGCCTGTTCGAATACATCGTGGAACGATAGATGTTGACTCTACTTCGTCTCTCGATGAGACAACTCGGAGGCAAGAGGCGCGTCGCGTTAATTTTACTGTTGAGTATATTGCCGATAGCCCTTGCGGTCGTTGTGTCCATTGCAGAAGGCGAAGACGAGTCGTTTGACTCTGACTTCATCAACATTTTATTGGACGGCTTGATGGTCGGCGGCATATTGCCAATTGTAACGATGGCGGTGGCGACCGCCGCTTTCGGAAACGAACTTGAAGACCAGACCCTGAGCTACATCGTTCTGAAGCCGATACCACGATGGCATATCGCGCTGCCGAAACTTTTAGCGTCCATCATTATTGCCGGGCCTTTGATAATCGCCAGCGGAGCAATCGCAGCTTGGATTGGAATGGGCGCCGATCCAAGGATTTCAGCCGCTGTGGGGTTAGCCCTGTTCGTTGGCGTGACGACCTACTCCTCAATTTTCTCATGGGCAGGTCTCATGACTACTCGCGCGTTGGCTTTCGCGATCGTCTATGTATTTTTATGGGAGGGGTTGATCAGCTCCTTCATCAACGGCGTGGACTACTTAAGCGTCCGAGGGTACACCCTTGCGATAATGCACGGCATAGACAAGGACGGTTTGGGAGAGTTGAGCGAACGCGTTATCGAGTTCCCTGCGGCAGTTGGCGGAGCCGTGGCGGTGTCAGTCGTATTCTTCTACCTGACAGTCCGGCGATTGCGTAACATGGACGTTCCCTAATTCAATTCGGAAATTGACGCCCCCAACACCAAGGAGCCGCTAATATGACCAAATCCTCCCCTGCGCCCAGTGAAAAATGGGCGGACATCGGCGATCTGCGCATGCGATACCTGGACTGGGGAGGTGACGGCGCTCCGGTTCTCGCGCTCCACGGGTTGGCGTCGTGCGCCCATTGGTACGATCTCGTTGCGCCGGAGTTGTCCGAGAAGTTCAGGATTATCGCCCCCGACCAGCGGGGACACGGACAGACCACACAGGCTCCAACCGGCTACGACTGGCAAACTCTGGCGTCCGATGTTGCAAGCCTGATGTCTCACCTCGGCATAAACGAATACCCCGTTCTGGGGCATTCTTGGGGTGGGAACGTAGCGATAAATTTGGCCGCAAATTACCCAGACCGAGTTTCAGCATTGGTGATGATCGACGGTGGATTTTTCGGGGCCAGGTTACGTAACACCACAACCTGGGAAGAGTTTCAACGACGCCGTCCCCGCGATGTGTCAGGAACCCGTCAACAATTTTTGGAACGTATCAAGGGCCAACTTAGCATCTGTTGGAACGAGGACATCGAAAGAATCGTTCAGACAATGGTTTGGGAAGATGACCAGGGCCAGATGAATGACATCTTGGCCCCTGAAAACCACGACCAGGTGATGCACGCGATGTGGCACGATCCAGCATCTGATACGTGGTCCCGCATCTCAAGCCCCACGCTGATCGTGGCGGCCGGGCCAACGCCCGACCGCATAGGAAGCGAGTTCGCACTGCGTAAGCAGGAGATGGTCAAATTGGCGTCTCAGGAGATCAAGAACAGCCAGGTTCACTGGGTTCCTGAAACCATACACGACATTGGCTTCCACAAACCTGTGGAACTTGCCGACACCATCTCAGATTTTTGTCGAACGGGTAATCGGGAATTCTAAACGAAACGCTCTCTGTCTATCCTCGTTTAGTCCTCTAACGGCAACGATGCGGTGATACGCGGCACGTTCCCCACAACTCGGGTCGTGTGGCCTCTGCCTGACATGTCCTCTGCTAGTGTGACATGTCCGGGGCCAAACCGATATACGGTCCCGTCGCCCAGACCTATCTCACCTTCGCCTTGAATCGTGATGACGTACTGGCGACGCGGCGCGTGATGCCAGTCTGAAAAATGCCCAGGCTCGGACTGCCTGAATACGATACCCGTGACTGAATGCAATTCGGTCAGATTGGGATGAGATTCCAGGTCCATCTCCTCAATGTGAGACTCGCCATCATCTCCGCTGTAAATTCTCATGAATCCCAT
>Ga0066376_10003807_pt1 | contig 13334 bp, 19 predicted proteins | sample Knorr_S15_td_Bot_FD_77009 | JGI IMG/M metagenome (GOLD analysis project Ga0066376, IMG submission 77009) | Marine microbial communities from Southern Atlantic Ocean transect - Knorr_S15_td_Bottom_ad_5009_LV_A | ecosystem: Environmental > Aquatic > Marine > Oceanic | place: Southern Atlantic... | reverse complement strand
CCTGTGTTTTCCCCAATCGTTCTATATTTGATTATTTTACCAATAGGTGGTCAAGCTGCTGCACTATCAGCAGTTGGGGCTATGTTGTTAGGTGTAATTATTACAGGATTATTTGTAGCAATTTCTATGACTGCTGGTGGCGGTGCATGGGATAATGCAAAAAAATATATTGAAGATGGAAAATTTGGTGGAAAGGGTTCTGAAGCACATAAAGCCGCTGTAACTGGTGATACCGTAGGAGATCCTTATAAAGATACTGCAGGACCGTCAATTAATCCGATGATAAAGATTACAAATATTGTAGCTTTGTTATTATTAGCTGTTATTGCTGATTCTTAATTTCTTTTCTTTTTTTTGCACGAACACCTAAAGGGTCATTAATTTTTTGTCTCATACTTGATAAAAAATCATAAACAAATGATCTTTTAGAATATGTTATTTCAGTTTCATCTTCAATGAAGTCTATTTCCTTCATATCTTTTATGTTAAAAAATTCTTTTTTTGCTAACAATCCTTTATTATCTATCTCTAATAACAAAACATTATTTATATATATTTTCTTTTTACCAAGTTTTAATAATGTAGTTCTTGTTTTCTTACTTTCTATATAAATCCAAAGATCGTTATCAAACTTACTTTTTGTGGAAGGTGGTCCTAGTAAGTAAATTATGTCATTTTTATTAGATAAATTAACTGTTAATTCTTTTTGTTTTTTTTCTAGATAGTGAGATCCATGACTATCTACAATTTTATTAAATTTACAATTTACAACTAATAAAAAAATTACTAATAATACTATTCTCATAATGGATAATAACTATATTAATTTTTATAACAATTTAGTAGATTTAACTAGAAATAAAATCTTATATAAAGATTTTGCAGATCAAGATACTTTTTCTGATAGATTGGCTATTTTTTTATTCCATTTTGCCTTCTTTTTAAATGTATTTAAGTCTTATTCTCAAAAGAATATTCTTCAAACTGTTTTTGATTATATATTCAAACAATTGGAAATCAGCTTAAGAGAAATCGGCTATGGTGATACAGCTATTAATAAAAGAATGAAAAGTTATGTAAACTTTTTTTACTCAATTTTGAACAAAATTGATGGTTGGGAAGATTTAGATAGAGAAGGTCAAAAAAAAATTTTTAAATTTTATTTGAATATCAAAAATGAATCCTTTGTTTTAGTTGAATATTTTGAAAAATATCGAAATTATTTAAAAAAAAGTACTTTTAATTCCTTATTAAAAGGTGTAATTAAACCTAATTTTTAATTATGGCTGTACCAAAACGCAAAACATCACCATCAAGATCTGGTAAAAGAAGATCTCATATTAAGTTTTCAGCGAAAAATATTGTTGAAGACAAAAAATCTGGCGAATATAGATTGTCTCATCATATGGATCTTAAAACTGGTATGTATAAAGGTAGACAAGTCTTAGACCCTAAGGAATAAATAATCTATAATATTTTAATGTTAAAAAAAATAACGATTGCAGTTGATGCAATGGGCGGAGATAATTCTCCCGAAAAAGTTATTAATGGAATTTGTCTTTATTCTAAAAATACTCAAAATATTTTTTATAAAATATTTGGCGATTCAGAAAAAATTAAAGAAATTATTCCAAAATCACTTCCCCAAAGTTCGTTTGAAATAATTCATACAAAAAATGAAGTTAAAGGTACTGACAGTGCGCTCAGTGCAGCTAAAAGAGGAAAAGAAACTAGTATGTGGCTAGCCATAGATAGTGTTAAAAATAAAGAATCTGACATAATCATTTCAGCTGGCAATACAGGGGCTCTATTTATAATTGCAAAATTAAATCTAAAAATGATTGAAAATATAGATAAACCTGCTTTATCAGGATTGTGGCCTAATAAAAATGGAACTAATATTGTTCTGGATCTTGGAGCAAATGTTGAATGCAATGAAAAAAATTTAATTGATTTCAGTTTAATGGGTTCGGCACTATTTAAAGCTTTATTTCCAGATCAAAACCCTAAAGTTGCTTTGCTAAATATTGGCTCAGAAGAAATTAAAGGAAATGAAATAATTAAAAACACATATAAAAAACTTAACAACCAAAATAATAATATTTATGAATTTAAAGGGTATATAGAAGGTAATGAAATGATGAGTGGAGATGTTAATGTAATAGTAACTGATGGTTTTACGGGAAATGTTGCTTTAAAAACTGCTGAAGGAACAGCAAATTTTATTACAAACGAACTTAAAGAAGCACTGACTGGTAGCTTTCTGGGGAAATTTTTATCCATTCTAAACATTAGAAATATAAATAAATTCAGAAAAAAACTAGATCCTAGATTATACAATGGAGCAATACTTTTAGGATTAGATTCTGCTGTAGTGAAGAGCCATGGATCAACTGATCATATTGGTTTTGCCAACTCTCTTGATTTATGTGTAAAAATAGTCTCTGGAAATTTGATTGATAAAATTAAACAAAGTATAGATTGATATATGAGAATCAATTTGACAAAAAAAGAGATTATAAACTCTTTATATATGCAAATTGGTTTTTCCAAAAAAATATCAGAAGGTTTGTTGGAAGATATATTAAATATTATTGTAGGTAATTTAAAAAAATATAAAAAAATTAAACTAAGTAATTTTGGAACATTTTCTTTAAGGTCAAAAAAAAGTAGACTAGGAAGAAATCCTAAAACAAAAGAAAAAAAAATAATTTCTGAGAGAAATGTAGTTTTATTCAAACCTTCTAGAAACTTTAAAGATTATATTAACAGCTATGAAAAAATCTAGTGAAGCTTATAAATCTATAGGTGAAGTAGCAAGAATTTTGAATTTAATAAATATGAAAAATGGCTCTCTTAATACACACACAATAAGATTTTGGGAAAAAGAATTTAAAAGTATAAATCCAATAATTTTGACTGGAAGAAGAAGATATTATGATGAAAAATCTATTGAAGTTTTAAAAAAAATTAAATTCTTGTTAAAAAATCAAGGTATGACTATAAAAGGTGCCAAAAAGGCTTTGGAGACCTCTGATTCATTTAATCTTGACGATTCATTAAATAAATCTATAAACTTGGGTAAAAAAAGTTTAGTTTTAAGAAAGAAAGTCACCAGAATTTCAAAACTAATTAAAGATATTAAAGATTTAAAGTAGTATGGCAAAAAAAACACATGTTAAAGTTCGATTAGTTCCAGAAGCTAAGCCAGATAGTCCTTTTTTTTATTATGTAAAAAAACCTGCTGGCGGTGAAAAGGCTAAAGTTAAGTTAAAGGCCAAGAAATATAATCCTGCTACTAGAAAGCATGAAGTTTTTGTTGAAAAAAAACTTCCTCCTCACAGTAAATAACTATTTTTTTTTAAAGTTTCTTTTTTCAAAATCTATATAAGACCAAATCATATTTTTCCATATTCTTTGAGTTATTTTTGGATCTATATTCCTTTTCAAAGACTCTTTTCTTATATTTTTTAATATTGTTGTAATTCTTTTTTTATCAACAATTTCATTTTTGAATGATTTCAAAGACAGGACTTTTTGTACAATCTCAGTTCTTTTTTTAATAGTTTTTAGTAATCGATAATCTAATTTATCTAATCTCTTTCTGAGTAAATTTAGTTTTTTTTTGTTTTTTGGCGACATTTATTCAATTGGATTTATTAATAATTAATATATTTATTCTTATATGTACATAGATAATAAAGTATTAAAAAAATATATTTCTTTGTGGTTAGTGTCTATGTTTTGGGTTATAGCCATAATGATTATTGTAGGAGGCCTAACTAGGCTTACAGATTCGGGATTATCAATAACTCAGTGGCAATTGTTTTCAGGAATTTTTCCCCCATTTAATGAAACTCAATGGAATCAGTATTTTGAGTTATATAAAAAAATCCCGGAATATAACTTACAAAACCATTCAATGACCCTAGAGGAGTTTAAAGTAATTTTTTGGTGGGAATTTATCCATAGATTTTTAGGAAGGTTAATAGGGATCTTGTTTTTTGTTCCACTGATTTTCTTTACATTAAAATTGGGATTTAAAAAAATACTAAGCTTATATTTAATTTTTATTCTTATATGTTTTCAAGGTTTTATTGGTTGGTACATGGTTTCAAGTGGATTAGTAGATAGAGTTGATGTAAGCCACTATAGACTTTCTCTACATTTAGTTTTAGCTTTCATTATAATTTCACTAATTTTTTGGAATTATTTATCTTTACGAAATATTAATCTTTCGTTTAAAAAAATAAATAGACAAATACCGATTATTTTTATTTTGATAATTTTCCTTCAAATTTGTATAGGTGCTTTTGTTTCAGGAATGGATGCTGGAAAAATTTATAATTCCTGGCCTTTAATGGGGTCAGGTTTTTTTCCAGATGACAATTCAATTAAAAATTTATTTTACTTATCAGCTCTTAACGACCCGTCAATGGTTCAATTTATGCACCGTAGCTTAGCTTATTTAATTTTTTTATTTTATTTATTTATCTTTGTAATAATTTATAAAAATAAATTATCAGGTTTATTTAAAGCTATTATAGTTACTGGTTTTCTATTAATCTTGCAGATCGTTCTTGGAATTTTAACTTTATTATATAGTGCACAGGTAATTATTGCATCTATGCACCAAATAAGTTCAATTTTGTTAGTAAGTTCAAGTATTTATTTTTTATACCTGAACAATAATTCTAGCTAACAGCTTTCAGACTAGCTTTACTGGATGCTAATAATGCTTGATCTAAGTCAGCAACAATATCATCATAATGTTCTATGCCAATCGATAGCCTAATATATCCTGGCGTTACACCTGCAGCTAAAAGTTCTTCTTGAGTCAATTGACTGTGAGTAGTTGTAGCTGGGTGTATTGCTAAACTTCTAGCATCACCAATATTAGCAACATGGTAAAACATTTTTAACGCTTCAATAAATTTTTTACCTGCTTCAACACCACCTTTAACTTCAATACCAACTAAACCACCATTGCCACCTTTAAAGTATCTTTTGGCTCTATCTCCAATTTCACCTTTGTGTATATTAGGATAAATAACTTTTTCTACATTTTTGTGTTTAGTTAAATAATCAACAACTTTTTGTGCATTTGAACAATGCTGTTTCATTCTTAGAACAACTGTTTCCAAACCTTGTATGATACCAAAAGCATTATCAGGTGCTAAAGGAGCTCCAAGATCTCTTAACAAAACTACTCTGGCACGTACAGCAAAAGCGACATTTGCTCCAGTTAATTGAGGTACTACTTCTCCCCATACAGCACCACCATAACTTGCATCAGGTTCGTTAAATAAAGGTTGTCTTTTTTTATCAACTGTCCAATCAAAATTTCCACCATCAACTAAACATCCGCCAATAACAGTACCGTGACCACCAATATATTTGGTAAGTGAATGAACTACTACAGCAGCACCATGTTCAATCGGTTTACAAATTATTGGCGATGCAGTGTTGTCCATTATTAGCGGTATATTGTGTTTTCTTCCAATATCAGAAACTTCTTTGATAGGAAAAACCCTTAAATGTGGATTTGGTAGAGTTTCAGCATAAATAGCTCTAGTTCTATCATCAATAAGTTTTTCAAAGTCTTTTGGATCAGTAGGATCGGCGTATCTAACTTCAATTCCTAGTCTTTTTAAAGTATGATTAAATAAATTTACTGATCCGCCATACAGATCTGTAGAACTGATAAAATTGTCTCCTGATTGACAAACATTTACCAAAGCAAAAGTTGATGCTGCTTGACCTGATCCAACAGTAACACAAGCTAAACCACCTTCTAAAGCAGCAACTCTTTTTTCTAATACGTCATTTGTTGGATTCATTATTCTAGTATAAATATTTCCAAACTCTTTTAAGGCAAATAAGTTTGCCGCATGATCAGTATTGTTAAATTGATAAGATGTTGTTCTATAAATCGGAACAGCCACAGCTGTAGTTGCCGGATCACTTCTATAATCACCACCATGCAAAGCTATAGTTTCTGGATTTTTTAAAGTTTTCGCCATTTTATGTTCTTTTTTTAATGCTTTTGTTTATCAAGGTTCACAATATAGTTCAAATACCTTGCAAAAAAAAACCGCTTTAAAAGCGGTTATACCTTAAAATATTCACACTAAAAAATTGACTTTATTGCAAATTCTCAGTATTTATGCGCATTCTAATGACAAATTTTGTTAAAAAAAGTGAAATAAAGAATTACTGGTATCTTATAGATGGCAACAATGCCGTAGTAGGGAGATTAGCTACAATTATTGCAAAAATTATAAGAGGAAAACATAAAACAACTTTCACTCCTCATATGGATGATGGTGACTTTGTTGTAGTAAAAAATGTAGAAAATATTAAGTTTACAGGTAAAAAATTTAAAGACAAAAAATATTATAGACACACAGGATATCCTGGTGGAATAAAAGAAATAACTCCAGAAAAACTTCATGATAAAAAACCAGGTGAAGCTTTAAAGCTCGCAGTTAAAAGAATGTTACCAGATGGACCGTTAGCAAAAAAACAGTTAACTAAGTTAAAAATATATACAGGTGACAAGCATCCTCATGAAGCACAAAAGTTAACGGTTTTAGATTTGTCAAAATTAAATACTAAAAATTTATTAAGAAACTAAAATGGAAACAAATCAAGTCGCAGCAAACAAATCCGATAAAATTAAATTAGATTTTAAAGATAGTAAATATGCTACTGGAAGAAGGAAGACTTCGATAGCTAAAGTATGGCTTAAAAAAGGATCTGGTAAAATTTATGTTAATGGTCAAAGCTTTGAAACTTACTTTAAAAGAGATGCGTATAAAATGCAGATATTAAGACCTTTTGAAATTATAAATCAACCTACAGATTATGACGTTAGATGTAATGTAACAGGAGGTGGCCACACTGGACAAGTAGGAGCTATGGTTCTTGGAATTTCAAGAGCTTTATTGTTATTTGATGCTGAATTAAAACCAACTTTAAGAAAAGAAAAACTTACCACTAGAGATTCACGATCTGTAGAAAGAAAAAAACCCGGACGTGCAAAAGCAAGAAAAAGCTTTCAATTTTCTAAAAGATAATACTTTTTTAAACTTTTTACTGTTATATATGAAAAATGCGTAAGCTTAATGTACTGATTGCTGGTTCCACAGGATATATTGGTGTTCAACTTGTTAAATTATTAAACAAACACCAAAACATAAATATTAAGTATTTATGTGGCAATTCATCTGTAGGAAAAAATATCTCTTATTATGATAAAGATTTAAGAAATAATAAACTTCCAAAAATAGTTAAATTTAATAAATCGTATTTAAATAATGTTGATATAGTTTTTACAGCACTTCCTAATGGAGAAGCGCAATTGTTATCAAAACACCTTTTACCAAAAAATAGACTTATAGATCTTGCAGCAGATTTTAGACTGCATGATCATAAAGAATATAAAAAATGGTATAAGATTGATCACAAGGCAAAAAATAATATCCCAAATAGCATTTATGCTTTACCTGAAGTAAGTAAGAAATATTTAAAAAATTATAAAATTATTGCTTGTCCAGGATGTTATCCAACTTCTATTCTTTTACCTTTGCTGCCATTATTAAGAAAAAATATAATTTCAGAAAAAAATATAATTATAGATTCAAAATCCGGATATTCAGGAGCGGGTAGACTTGTTCATAAAAAATATGCAAATAAGAATCTTTATGAGTCTTTAAGTGCATATGAAATAGGATTTCATAGACACAATTCTGAGATAGAACAAGAGATTTCAAAAGTGTGTAAGAAAAAGTTTCAATTTAGCTTTACTCCACATCTGACACCTATGTTTAAAGGTCTTTTAAGTACTATTTATATAAATGTACCAAAAAAAATGAATGCCAAAAGAATATATAACAGTTTGAAAAAAGTTTATAAAAATAATTTTTTTATTAAGTTTGCTAAATTTAATAAAGCAATTAGCACTAACGATGTAATTAACACAAATAATTGTCTTATTTCTGTTTGCAAAAGTAAATATAAGGATAAAATAATTATTCTTTCTGCAATTGATAATTTGATTAAAGGAGGATCTGGTCAAGGAGTTCAAAATATGAATGTTATTTATAACTTTCCTGAATCAAGAGGTTTAATATGAAAAAATTTATTATATTTTTATTTTTATTAACTTCTTGTTCTTTTAATAGCAATACCGCTTCTTGGAAAGAAAATTTAAATTCAAGCTATCAAGAATTGAAATATGATGAAGATTATACATTTGATGAATATGAGAAGATTTTAGATCGCTATAATGAGAGAAAAAAAACTCCAAAATTAAATTAAAAAAATTATGAAAAAAATTGGTATAGGAATTGTTGGGCTAGGAAATATTGGTAGTCGTTTATATAAAGAGATAATATCTAAAAAAAAAGATATTGGTCTTAAAACTAGTACAAACATAACTATTGCAGCTATTTCAGCAAGAAATATTAATAAAAAAAGAAGTTTTAAAGTCAGAAGAAATATCTTTTTCAAAAATCCTTTGGATATAACAAAAAATCCAAAAGTTAATATAGTAATTGAATTGATTGGATTGTCTGACGGCATTTCTAAAAAAATTGTTGAAAGAGCATTAAAAAACAAAAAACATGTTATTACAGCTAATAAAGCTCTCATATCTAAACATGGAGACTATCTAGCTTCTATTGCTGAAAAGAATAAAGTTAATTTAGAATTTGAAGCAGCAGTAGGTGGAGGAATACCTGTGCTAAGAACTATTAAAGATGGTTTGGCAACAAATAAAATTAATAAGATTGTAGGGATTTTAAATGGTACATCTAATTATATTCTTTCAGAAATGCAAAAAACAAAGAACTCTTTTAAAAATGCTCTGAATAAAGCTCAACAATTAGGTTTTGCTGAAACAAAACCTAAATTTGATTTAGACGGCACCGATGTTTTAGCAAAAATTAGAATTTTATCTTCTTTGTCATTCAATAACAAAATTTCTAAAAATAATTGCTTAATGAATGGAATTGAAAATATTGAACTTAAAGATATTGATATGGCAGAAAAATTAGATCTTAGGATAAAATTGCTAGGTATAACTGAAATTATTAATAATAAATTATTTGAGAGAGTTCATCCATGTTTGATTAAAAAAGATAATTATATAGCAAATATTGATGGAGTAATGAATGCTGTGATATTGGAAGCCAATCCAGTTGGAAAAAGTGTTTTGCAAGGGGAGGGTGCAGGACCCGGTCCAACTTCATCAGCCCTAATGTCTGATCTTTTATCAATATTAAGGGGAAATATTAAATACCCTTTTGGAATACCTTTTAGCAAAAGAAAAAAAGTTAGTTCATATGATCAAAATCAATATTCAAATTCTCTATATTTAAGATTTGAAGTAAAGGATAAGCCTGGTGTTTTGTCTCAAATTACTAAGCAACTAGCAAATTATAATATTTCAATAGATCGTTTAATTCAGATTCCTGATCACAAGAGAAAAAGAGCTTCAATCGTAATCATTACGCACAAGGCTAAAGAAATAAATTCAAGCAAGTGCCTAAAATCACTCAAATCAAATAAAAATGTGCTGAAATCTCCAACATTGATAAGATTGCTTTAAAATGGCAATATCTATCAGGCTTTTTGAGGTTTTATTTCCTGTATTTTTATCCATAGGTATTGGATATTGGTATGGAAAAAAAGACGCTAAATTCGATACTAATTTTATCACTACATTTTCAGGTAATATAGGGTTACCGTGTATAATATTTTATTCTTTAACATTTTCAGATATAGATTTTGATATTTTTTTAAAGTTTTCTGTACTTACTTTTGTATACGTTGGAATTTTTTCAATTATTGGAATTATAGTTCTAAAATTATTAAACAGGGATATTGTCAGATTATTACCACCACTAATTCTTCCAAACACTGGAAATATGGGGATGCCTTTATGTTTATTTGCTTTTGGTATAGAAGGATTAGCTATAGCAACTGCTATTACTTCTACAATTTTAGTTCTTCACTTTAGTATTGGCATTTTGTTAGCAAGTAGAAAGTTTTCTATTCAGCCGCTGATTAAATGTGTGCCTGTTTATGCTATAATATTTTCACTATTTTTTGTTTATTATAAAATTCCAGCACCAAAGTTTCTTGAGAATGCAACTTTTTTAATAGGTTATTCGGCTATTTTTTTAGTGTTAGTTTCTTTAGGAGTTGCTTTAACAAAGTTAAAAGTTTTTTCTTTTAAGGAAACTTTAATTTATTCTTTAATTAGAGTTTTAGTTGGACCTATTATTGGTTTTGCTTTTGTTAAATACTTTAAGTTAACAGGAGTTGAAGCAGGCGTGATGTTTATTCAAGCCTCTATGCCATCAGCTGTTTTAACTTATTTGGTAGGTAAAATGTATTCTCCTAGAAAAATAACTGATAGCATAGCTAGTACTGTTGCTCTTTCTACATTTTTATCACTATTTACTTTAGTGTTTATAGTATATTTTGCTCTTAAATATTTTAGCTAAACTTAGTGAAAGCAATTATTTTAAATTTATCTGCTTGGATAATGTTGCCAATCATGGATGGTTTTGCCAAATATTTAAGCTCATCATTACCAGTATTGCAAATTACTTGGTCTAGGTATTTTTTTACAATTGTAATTACTTTACCTATCATGCTAATTTTTTTTAGAAAAAATCTCACTTGGACTGAACAACCTAAGCTTCAATTAATTAGAGGGCTATTATTATTCTGCGCAAATATCTTATTTTTTTATTCAATATCAATTATATCTTTGGCTAAAGCTCTTACATTAGCTTTTATTGCACCTTTAATTGTAACCGCTTTGTCTCCAGTTTTATTAGGTGAAAAGGTAGGCTTTAGAAGATGGGCAGCTGTTGTTACTGGATTTATTGGTTCATTAATTGTTATAAGACCAGGTTTTGTAGAACTAAATTTAGCAAGTATTGCCGCTTTAGGAACGGGAGTTCTTTACGGTTTTTATTTAATCATAACCAAAAAATTACATGATTCAGATAATCCACTTTTAACTCTTTTATTAACCGGAATAGTAGGGGCTATTTTAGGTACAATGATTTTGCCTACTGTATGGGTCCAACCAACTATCAGTGAATGGTATATGATGTTTGGTATTGGTTTTTTTGCTTCACTAGGTCATTTGCTCTTAATATTGTCTTTAAAGTACGCAGATGCCTCTAAATTAGCTCCATTTGGCTATTTTGAGATAGTTACGAACCTAATAATAGGCTATTACTTCTTTAATCACTTTCCAGATAACTGGACTTTCTTCGGATTGTTCATAATCATCTCTTCAGGTATCTATATCTTCAGAAGAGAGATCCAAATTAAGGGAAATTAGTGTAGTAACGAAAACGTACCTATATAATGATGTATTACTTTAAGTATAAATGTTATATAATTGAAATAATTAAATAAATTTAAATACTTAATGTTAATTATAATATAGTTATTTATCTAAATACTAGTGATTAAAGAAGATGCAATTTCATAGGTAAATATCAATAAATTGAATAAACACTAGTAAAATAAGGCTTTCTAGCATGGTAATTAAACGTGATTTTAATGATATCGCTAACATTACAATATTTTAAAGGGTAAAAAAAGTTAAAATAGAGCGTTTTTTAAAACTCAAATAAGGGTTGATATGCTTAGACTCTATAGCTTTGCATATACTGAATATAGCGTTTAAACGGCCATAGAAGGGGTTTATTTAGCGATATATCCATATGCAGTACAACTTAAGGAAGAAACTATAAAATTTCAAGAGAATAGGGGTCTAATGTGTAAAAACATTGGTATTACTAGTTTTTAGAGCAAAAAACCCTCCTTTTTTAGGATCTTTTTCTTGGTTTTTGTCCCACCAGGGCCCGAGTAGCCCCCCAAGGTGCCATCAGATCTAATTACTCTATGACAGGGTACTTTAGGGGCATATGGGTTCTTAGCACAGGCATTAGCCACTGCACGGGCTGCTTTAGGCTTATTTATGCCTATAGCGACCTGTTTATAGGTCTTTACCTTACCTTTAGGTATGGTTTTAAGGTATTTCCACACTTTTACCTGAAATTTAGTACCTTTTAACATCAATTAAACAATAGAATAAGAAGCATTACAAAAGCCAACGCTATTAACCCAAATATCGCTACAATAATTTTATTTTTACCTTTAGCAGTAAGTTTAGACCAATAACGCATTATAAAAAATGAACCAATTATGATTGCTAGACCAATTAAAATATACTTAGGCATTTTTTGATTTTAATACATTGACATTAAAAATCACTTATTATATAACTTCCGATAATTAATGGTTATCGGAAAATATTATGAATGAATTAATAACTGACATAAAAAGCCTTGAATTAGAAACTTTAAAAAACCTAAAGAATTCTAAGTCTGCTAATACATTAAGAGCTTATCAGGCTGATTTTAAGGACTTTTCTGCGTTCTGCGCTAAAAATGGATTAAGCTCAATGCCGACAGAACCTAAAATACTTTCATTATACCTTACTCATTTATCAGCCACCTCAAAATTTAGCACTTTAAAGCGAAGAATAGCTTCAATAAGCGTGATTCATAAGATGAAAGGGCATTATTTAGATACAAAACATCCATTAATCATGGAGAATTTGCACGGTATAAAAAGGGTAAAAGGTAGCAATCAAAAATCTAAAAAACCTATATTAATCAATGAATTGAAACTAATAATTAATGCAATAGATGAAGCAAATCAATCTGAAAATAAAAAAATTAGAGATAAAGCACTAATACTTATAGGGTTTTCAGGAGGCTTTAGAAGATCAGAATTAGTTAATATTGAACATGGAGATATTGAGTTTGTAAATGAGGGTGTGAAAATATTTATAAAAAGGTCAAAAACTGATCAATCAGGAGAAGGAATGATTAAAGCTATCCCCTACTTTGACAATAAATCATTTTGTCCAGTTCTAAGCCTTAAAGATTGGATTAATTATTCAGAAACAAATTCAGGTAAGATTTTTGATATTTCGGATAAAAGCGTAGCTCTGATTATTAAAAAATACATTTCGTTATCAGGTTTAGATCCAAATAGATATAGCGGTCATAGTTTAAGATCAGGTTTTGCTACATCAACTGCAGAGTCTGGTGCAGAAGAGCGTAATATTATGGCAATGACTGGACATAAAACTACTCAAATGGTTAGAAGATATATTCAAGAAGCAAATTTATTTAAAAACAATGCTCTAAATAAAATTAAAATATAAAGATAAGCTTAATTTTACACAAAATATAATCAAAAAAATAATTAATATTTTTTCTAGGGTCTTT
>Ga0066376_10003806_pt1 | contig 13337 bp, 14 predicted proteins | sample Knorr_S15_td_Bot_FD_77009 | JGI IMG/M metagenome (GOLD analysis project Ga0066376, IMG submission 77009) | Marine microbial communities from Southern Atlantic Ocean transect - Knorr_S15_td_Bottom_ad_5009_LV_A | ecosystem: Environmental > Aquatic > Marine > Oceanic | place: Southern Atlantic... | reverse complement strand
GCCATTCACACGCCATACGCCTCGAATCACATCAAACTGCAGCTCCCGCGTGCCTAGCGGCAGGCCTAGCCATAGGGCAGCCACCGTGGGCGCCTCGTGCCACACAAAATCGCCATCAATACGCTCTAACCAGCGAGCACGTTCATCAGATTTACCAAGAGCCGTGATACTTAATTCATCCAGGCGGCGCGCATCAAAAAACAGAGCCCCCTCGGCATCCACCTGCAAGCCAAGTAACGGGCTATCAATATCAATAGTGGTAACATCTAAGCGCGGAGAATCACTGAGTACCTGGAGCAAATCTGGCTCTAAGCGTGATAATAAGCCTTCTGCCATAGGCAGGCTGGCATCGCCCCAAGCAGCCTCCTGACGCAGCCGACGAATGGTTGCCCGCACTGCATCTCCGTTTAGCCGGGAAAGCTCCGCTTCTATACGGCCGCTTAACAGCGAGGTATCAGGTGCTTCGCTAGGCACACGCACATCGCCAATAATCAGCTCGCCCTTCAAGCGCAACTCACTCTCATCCAGCTCCATATGGCTATGCACATCTAAGGGTGTGACATGAATATCGTAAGCGGGATAGCGCAGCGCTAAACTTTCAATATGCAGATGGTCGCGCTGAGCAAAATGGTAGGCATCTTCAATATAGGTATAACGGCTTTCTAGCTGGGTTGGCCCCAGCGTGAGTTGGGCAAGGCCATCGGTCAGCGTGAGCTGTTCCAGCAACCCGCGCAAACGCCAGTCACCAAACAGCCCCTCTAGCCGAACGCGAGCACCACGAACCGCCAGCTCACGCCCGCTCTGCTGAATCACAAAGGGCGCCAGGGCCAGACGCAGTTCGGTGTGCCCACTCAACGTTTGGTAGCGGCCTTGCCAGCGTGGCACCGAAGGCGCCGAGACCTCACCCACCGCTTTCTGCAATACACTATCCAAGCGCGGCAATAGGGTGCCTTCAACATCCGTGCTGAGCACACCATGACGGGCCCGGTAGGTCAGTTCCAAACGCCAAGGCCGACCTAAAAGAGGAGAAAGAACCAGCCCTCCACGGGAGGTTAGCCACCCCTGGTGGTTCTCAATTCGACTGACACGCCACTCGCCCCGCGCCTCCAGATCTTCCAGTGCTTGGCGTAGGCTACGTTCAAAAAGAACGCTGGATAGCAGTTGCGCGACCATCCAGATCACGGCCACGGCCGCGAGGATAGGCACGATCAAACGTTCCTTGCGCATGCTATCTCCTTGAATAGCCTCGCCAAGAAGGCTTCTCTCCATACAAGCAGTAGGCGTGCAACACAGTCAGCATAGCAGTTGATGCGCAGGCTTAACTTAATGCAGCCAAAACCAAAGGTGCATAGTACTCCAGGCGTAGACCCCTGCCATCACATCATCAATCATAATGCCAAAGCCACCGGCTACTCGGCGGTCAGCCCAGCGAATGGGCCATGGCTTAAAGACATCGAAGATGCGAAATACCACAAACCCCCACAGCGCTGCCTCCCAGGAGAAAGGAACCGCTGCCATGGTAATCCAGTAACCAACAAACTCATCCCATACGATCCCTGAGTGATCATGCACCCCCAGGTCATGAGACGTTTTATCGCACAGCCATACGCCAACCACAAAGGCTGCCAGCACAATGCCTAGGTACCAGCCTAGCGTCAGGTCGGCCATCATCCAGTAGAAAGGAATCGCAGCCAGAGTACCAAAGGTGCCCGGTGCCCAAGGCACCGTGCCACTGCCTAGGCCAAAAGCAAAAAAGTGGGTGGGGCGCCGCCAGACGCTCGCCGGTGCTCGGTTCATTGGTCACCCCCACGAAAATGCTGCCAGCCAGTCGCCCCTTCTACAGGCACTCCCGCCACCCCAAGCGCTTCGGTGCAGCGGCCAATAATGCTAAGCGAAAGGCCTAACTCGGCCAGCTGCATTTGCGCTTGAGCAACCTGGGAGGGAGGTAGTGTCACCAGCAGTTCGTAGTCATCACCGCCAGATAGCGCTGCGGTTAAGGCCGCTTCGCTGCCCAGCACTTCGGCTAATCCTTCGGCTAGGGGTAGCGAGTCGGGCTGCAAAGCGACACCTACCTGGGACGCTTCCCGCAGATGCGCCAGATCCGCTAGCAGGCCATCGGAGATATCCATCGCCGCTGTGGCCAATCCGCGTAGCGCAATGCCGGCCTTTAGCCGGGGCTGAGGCAAGAGATAGCGCTGTAGCAACGGGTGTTTCAGGTCGCGTTCACCCTGTTGCCACAACGCTAGCCCGCCAGCACCGCCACCTAATGCACCGGTCACGGCCACCACATCGCCCACCTGCGCGCCCGAACGCGTTATAGCCGTGCCAGTAGGCACTTCGCCCATCACGGTGACGCTAATGCTGAGCGCGCCAGAGGTAACATCGCCTCCAGCGAGTGTCGTCGCGTGCTGCTGGCAAAGCGTGTGAAAACCGCTGGCATAATCGGCAAGCCACTGCTCAGCGGCAGTGTCATCTTTAAAGGCGCGCTGATCCAAGGTGATAGCCATCAAGCACCAGCGCGACTTAGCCCCCATCGCGGCTAAGTCGCTGAGTGCCACGGCTAACGCCCGGTGTCCTATCGCATAGGCGGGGGCATCGTGGGGAAAGTGAACATCGACGACGGATGTATCAACACTCACCGCCAGCTGCTGCCCCGCCTGGGGTACCAATAGAGTGGCGTCATCGCCGCATCCTAGGGCAACGCCATCTGTCGCTTGTGCCTCCTGCGGCGACATAAAGTAACGTCGAATCAGATCGAATTCGGCAAGCACAAAGGCCCCTTAAACGCTTGATCAGGCGGCCCGCTTACAAGCGGCGGGCGCTGACTTCGGCACTTCGTAAGCGGTTTGCCAGCTTATCGAGAATGCCATTCACGTATTTATGGCCGTCGGTGGCGCCAAATGATTTTGCCAGCTCAACGCCTTCGTTAATCACTACGCGGTAAGGCACTTCCATTCGCCGGGAAAGCTCGTAAGCGCCGAGACGAAGAATCGCCAGCTCCACCGCGTCCAAATCTTCCAAACGGCGATCAAGCAATGGGGCAATTTCACGGTCCAGCTCGGTTTTGAAACGCACCGTGTTATGCAGTAGCTCATGGAACAGCGCTTTGTCCGCGATTTCCATGACCTTTACCCAGTTCTCATGATCTTCTAAGTCATCGTCAGCCACTTGGCTACGAAACTCAGCTTCAATCGTGGTAATGGACTTACCGGTCATCTGCCACTGGTAAAGCCCCTGTACCGCTAACTCCCTTGCGGCGTGACGCCCCTGCTGTGCCGCAGAGGGCTTGCGCTCACGACGCTCGCTCATTGAGAGTCTCCTACCGGCAACGCGCGCAGTAGAGACACCATTTCCATCGCGGCCATCGCCGCTTCGGTGCCTTTATTACCGGCTTTGGTGCCTGCACGCTCAATGGCTTGCTCAATAGACTCAACGGTTAATACGCCATTGGCTACGGGCGTATCAAACTCAAGTTGGAGATGGTTAATAGCCGTGTTGCAGCCACCCGCCACGTACTCAAAATGTGGCGTGCCGCCACGAATGACCGCACCGAGGGCAATCACCGCATCCGGCTTCATCACATTGAGTACACGCTTCACGGCCAGGGGCAGTTCCCACGCGCCCGGCACATGAACGATATGGATATTTTCCACATCCACACCGTGGCGTGTCAGGCTATCGACGGCACCTTCCACCAAGCTATCGACCACGTGGTGATTAAAGCGGCCCACCACGATGACATAGCGTCCATCAACGTCTACAAAAGTGCCTTCAATTTGCGAAAGGGGTTGCATCAATTTATTCCTGCTGAAAAGTTGGCTCATACGCCGTGTCATTGGGCCCCAGGCGCTCGACTACTTCAAGACCAAACCCAGAGAGCGCTGAGAATTTCCACGGAGAGCTGAGTAGCCGCATTTTACCAACGCCTAAGTGGCGCAGAATCTGCGAGCCAGTACCAATCGTTAAGTAGTTGCCAGAACCGTCTGAGTCGCTGGTACGCGGCTGGCGTACGCGATCCAGAAAGATATCTAGCTGGTCTTTCAAATCTTGATTAGGACGCCCATCATCAATCAGTACAAACACACCGGCCTGGGCTTGGGCAATTTCATGAATAGCGCGGTTGGCATCCCACCGACACTGCTCACCCTTCATTAAGCCCATCACGTCGCGCAGCGTATCGGCAAGGTGCACACGTACGGTGGTGGCCTGCTCCGGCGTCGGCTGCCCTTTTACCAGCGCCAAATGGTGCGCACCTTGAATGCGATCACGGAACACATGTAGCGCAAGCTTGCCGTGAACGGTCGACACCTGAGAGGTTTCTATATGGTCCACCGTTTGCTCGTTCACAATACGGTAGTGGATCAGATCGGCAATGGTGCCCATCTTAATGCCATGCGTCTTCGCAAACACTTCCAGTTCCGGACGACGCGCCATACTGCCGTCATCGTTCATAATTTCACAAATCACACCGCTGGGGTCAAAGCCTGCCAGCGCTGCCAAATCACAGGCCGCCTCCGTATGACCGGCACGGCGAAGCACGCCGCCCGGCTCGGCCATCAGCGGGAAAATATGCCCTGGCTGAACGATATCCGACGGTTTAGCGTTCGGTGCAACGGCTGCCTGCACAGTGCGCGCGCGGTCAGCCGCTGAAATACCGGTCGTGACGCCTTCGGTTGCCTCAATAGAGAGCGTGAACTTGGTGCCAAAGCCTGAGCCGTTGTCCCGTACCATCAGCGGCAAGTTGAGCTGCTCGCAGCGCTCACGGGTCATCGGCATACAGATCAAGCCGCACGCGTAGCGTGCCATGAAGTTGATATGCTCAGGCTTCACCATTTCGGCGGCCATGATGATATCACCTTCATTCTCGCGATCCTCATCATCCATGAGAATCACCATTTTGCCCTGGCGAATATCGTCCACCAGCTCAGCGATAGGGGATAAGCCCTCAGAAGAGGAGTGCGCCATGGAATCTCCAAAAAATGTGGTCGCATCGTATGCGATTTCGGGCGTCAGGGTACCTTGCAATGACGGCTTGCGCTAGTCAGCGTGAGGGGTGGCGGTGATCCACCAGTCTTGCCCAACGGTTCGCGACTCTTTAATCGTCAAGCGTTTCTGATCGGCCATCTGGGTAATTCCCGGCAGTGCAAATAGTGGCCTTGCTTCACCGCCTAATAGCGTAGGAGCAACAAATAGCTGCAGCTCGTCGACTAAATTCGCCTCCAGTAACGCTCCTGCTAGCGTTGCGCCGGTCTCTACCAACAGCTCGTTAACCTGCTCATTATCTGCCAGCCAACGCAGCATGTCAGCCAGCGCAATCCGGCCCCCTTCGGCAGGAAGCACCTGAATCTCAGCACCCGCCGCCGCCAGTTTACGCCGTTTCTCTTCGCTATGCTGATCGGTGGTGATAATCAGCGTGCGCCCTGGCTCTCGTAGGCAGGCCGCGGCAAGCGGTAAACGAAGGCGCGAATCCAAGATCACTCTTAGCGGCTGGCGCTGCACGATCTCGGCGGCGTTATCCAGTGCCAGTTGGTCGGCACGCAGCGTTAAGCGTGAATCATCCATAATGATAGATTCCACGCCGCTCAGAATAGCGCTTGAGCGGGCGCGCAGCCGCTGCACTTGGGTGCGCGCTTGCGGGCCGGTAATCCACTGGGACTCCCCCGACCCCATGGCGGTACGGCCATCCAAGCTCATCGCCATTTTCAGCCGCACAAAGGGGCGCTGACGCTCCATACGGGAAATAAAGCCCGGATTCAGCGCCCGGGCATCTGCTTCCAACAGGCCTACCTGCACCTGAATGCCTGCTGCTTTCAAATACTCAATACCGCCACCGCTGACCTGGGGATTAGGGTCCCCCATCGCCACCACCACGCGCGCAACACCCGCTTGCGCCAGCGCCACCGCGCAGGGCCCTGTTCGCCCGGTATGTGAGCAAGGCTCTAGCGTGACATAAGCGGTGGCACCCTGGGCGGCGCTGCCTGCCGCCTTTAGGGCGTGAATTTCTGCATGGGGTTCTCCCGCACGCACATGGTATCCCTCGCCCACAATGCTGCCTTCCGCGCTGCCATCAAAGTGCACCATCACACACCCCACCCTGGGGTTGGGGTCGGTGGTATAAAGCCCGCGTTTGGCTAGCTGGATAGCGCGAGCCATGTAGCGATAGTCGGCGGTGGAGAATTCACCCATTACGATGCTCCGTGCTGTGTCCCACTGCCCTCTGGCTCATCCGTGGGCTCTTGGGAGAGGCGGTCGATTTCCGCCCGGAACTCGTCTAAATCCTGAAATTTACGATATACCGAGGCGAAACGAATATAGGCCACTTGATCCAAGCTACGCAGCGCTTTCATCACCGCTTCACCAATCTCACGCGCGTTGACTTCACGGTCGCCACGGGCGCGCAGCGTCTGGCGAATACGCTCTACCGACACTTCAATCGCTTCAGCGCTTACCGGGCGCTTTTCCAGCGCGCGCAGCATACCGTCGCGTAGTTTCGCCTCATTAAAGCTCTCGCGAGAGCCGTCGGATTTTACGACCCGCGGCATAATCAGCTCAGCGGTTTCATAAGTCGTAAAACGCTCTTGGCAGTTGGCACACTGACGGCGGCGGCGCACCTGGTCGCCTTCCGCCACCAGCCTGGAATCTGTCACTCGGGTATCATTTGCACCACAAAAAGGGCAATGCATGGCAGTCAACCTATTATCAGTACGCACTAGTAGCTGTGCGTGCAGCGTGTCAGCCTATACGAATAAAAAACGCTACAAGGCTTCATGCCCTGCCCGTTATTCGCCATTTTATAAACTGTTTTATCGCCTATTGTCAGCGGCAGCCTTATCGCTGCCCTTAGGGCGTAGCTGTGTTATACAACGCGTATCAACACGGTATTGTAACGATTTGGCACACAAGCTGCAGCGTTTGTCGAAGGTTGATTTATAGGACGCCCTTTATGACCCCTTTCGAGCAGACCGTTCACCACTACCTTACCCACCTGTATGGCCCCCGTGCGGGGGAAGTACAGCGGCGTATTGGCCAGCATCTTGCGAATTTTCGTACCGCCTCGACGGCTTCCCCACCCGCTAACACGGCGGGCCACGACGCACCAACATGGAGCGAAAAAGATCAGTGGGTCATTTGTTACGGTGACTCCATCTTGGATGAAGGTACGCCGCCTTTAGCGGTGCTGGATACTTTTCTACAGAGCTATCTGGGGGATGCCATTAGCGGGGTTCACGTACTGCCCTTTTTCCCCTGGAGCAGCGACGACGGCTTTTCGGTGATTCACTACCGCGAGGTCAATAGCGAGCTGGGCGAGTGGGCGCATATCCAAACGCTAGCCAGCCACTATGACTTGATGGCTGATTTAGTGCTGAACCATGTCTCCAGAGAGTCGCTCTGGTTTGTGGATTACCTGACCGGCAGCCTGCCCGGTCGCGACTACTTTATCGAAGTGGATCCGGATACCGATGTCTCCCAAGTCACCCGCCCGCGCAGTAGCCCACTTCTAGTGCCGATCTCTACGCGCCGGGGTACGCGCCACGTGTGGGCGACTTTCTCGGAAGACCAAATAGACCTCAACTTCGAAAACCCGGATGTGTTGTTAGAGTTCGTGGGTATTCTGCTGTTCTACCTACAGCAAGGGGTGCGCATTATTCGCTTGGACGCGGTGGCGTTTTTGTGGAAGCGATTGGGCACCTCCTGCATTCACCTGCCGGAAACCCATACCGTTGTGCGCTTACTTCGCGCCATCGTGGATGAAATAGCCCCCGGCACGCTGCTGATCACCGAAACCAACGTGCCCCATGCCGAAAACATCAGCTACTTTGGCTTGGAGCGATTAGCGAAAGGCGCGCCCGATGAAGCCCACATGGTGTACCAGTTCGCCCTGCCGCCCCTGCTGCTGCACACCCTCACCCGCGGCGAAGCGACGACGATACAAACGTGGTTAAACAGCTTGCCGGTGCTGCCTGAACAGTGCACCTACTTAAACTTCACCGCGAGCCACGACGGTATTGGCGTACGGCCGTTAGAAGGCCTGTTGCCTGACCATGAACGCGACGCACTGCTGGAACTGATGCATCGTTTTGGTGGCTTTGTCAGCATGCGCAGCAACCCTGATGGCAGCGACACACCCTACGAAATTAACATTACCTGGTTTGAGGCCATGTGCGGCACCCGCCGCGGGCCAGACCCGTGGCAAATTGCGCGCTTTCTATGCAGCCAAGCGATCATGCTCAGCCTACAAGGAATACCCGCACTCTATATCCATACGCTCACCGGCACGCTAAATGATGTCGAAGGTGTGGAGCGCAGCGGCCGCTTACGCTCGATTAACCGTCGCCGCTGGCAGCTTGATGAGCTGGCACTGCTGCTGGAGAGCCCTTCCACCCCCACCCATGACGTTTTCCATGCCCTGCACCGGCTACTAGTGCAGCGTCGCCAAGAGCCCTGCTTTCACCCCAACGCCCCGCAGCGCGTGATAGAAACGCCACCCGAGCTGCTAGCCATTGAGCGCGGGCCACTCCGTAACGGGCGACGCCTACTCGCGCTGTATAACGTCACCGATAGTAAGTTTGACCTCGCTCACGCAGGCGATGCCCTGAACCAAGCGCTTACCCAGCACCACTGGCAGCCGCTAGACCCGCTGACAGCTCACCACGAAGAAACACTGCCGCCCTATGCCGTCCGCTGGCTGGCTGCTGAAGCATAAGGCTTGCGACATAACGACTCAGGGCAACGAGAGATAATCGTTAAATAATCTTGTTCTGACACACTTACGCTAAACCACTGGTGAAAGCGTGAGTGACTATGTTGCAGCAAAGTGTTGCGATTGGCCCCATGGGGTTTAGTCTGCATCAATTGATGATTGGATTTGCCTTTTTACTGGCCCTGCTAGCGGGTGCGCTTATTGGCCAGCGGCATCGCGTGGCGGTCAGCGATACGTTATTTACCCTGCTATTTGTGGCGCTGGTGGCCGCACGCCTCGTCTTTGTTGTGCGTTACTGGAGCGACTATGACAGCATGCTATCGCGCTTAGATATTCGCGATGGCGGCTTCGATATACTCGGTGGTATAGTGGCGGGCCTTAGCTACGCTGGATGGGCAATATGGCGCTCACCGCGCCAACGAGTACCGCTTGCCGGGGCGCTTTTGGTAGGCGGTTTAGCCTGGGGCTTGACAGCTGGCAGTACGCTACTGATCGAACAGCAGGCACGCCCACTGCCCACTACTCCGCTTGCTACGCTCAACGGCGAGCCTATTACCCTGCCCAAACTTGCTCAGCAGGAGCAAAAGCCCATGGTAGTTAACCTATGGGCAAGTTGGTGCCCGCCATGTATTCGTGAAATGCCGGTGTTTGAAGAGGCCCAGCAACAAGCGCAGGACATTACCTTTGTGTTCGTTAACCAAGGTGAAAGCCTTCAACACATTCATGCGTTTATGAGCGAACACGGCTTTGATTTGAAGAATGTATGGCAAGACCCGAGCAATGCCCTGGGTCAAACCACCGGAGCCCATGCCATGCCCACAACGCTTTACTACAACGCGGATGGACAGCTCGTGAGCACCCATTTTGGCGAGCTTTCCCGCGCCACTTTGCAAGATGGCCTTTCGCGTATTCGCTAATATATTTTGCCTCGCGGCACCCACACCAAGCCGTTTTCATAAGGATAGTGCTATGCAACGTGTTTTCTTACCCCATGTTGGCCGTTTCGCTTTACTTGCCGCGCTGGGTAGCGCAGCGGCAGCCAGCCATGCCGACGAGCTACCAGCCCCCGTGCAGGCGCTGGCCAACCAGGGCTTAACGATCCATGGGCAGTTTGATGCGCCGGGCGGAATGCGCGGCTTTGGGGCCAGCGTGCAAGGGCAAGATATGGCGATTTATTTAACACCTGATGGAGAACACGCCATTATTGGCACGCTGGTAGACAGCGAAGGCAGCGACATGACTGAGGCACAGCTTGACGAGCACGTACGGGCACCCTTAGAGGCCGAAACCTGGAAGCTGCTTGAAGAGAGCCGCTGGATTCAGGATGGCGACCCGGATGCCCCACGCGTCATCTACACCTTCACCGACGCCAACTGCCCTTACTGCCGTCAGCTGTGGCAACAAACCCGCCCTTGGGTAGAGGCTGGTGAGGTTCAGCTACGCCATATTATGGTCGGTATTCTCGCCCCCAATAGCCCTGCGTTAGCCGCTACCATTCTCGGCGCTGACGACCCCTCCGCTGCCCTGCACCGTCACAGTGAAGGTGATGAGCTCTCCCCCAGCGCACAGCCACGGGATATCGAAGAGCAGGTATATGCCAACAACCAGCTCTTTGAAGAGCTAGGCCTCTACGCCACCCCCACCAGCGCTTTCCAACGTGAGGCTGAAGGCGGCACTGTGCGCATTGACCGAATCCAAGGCCTCCCCAGCCAAGAACGCCTCATTGAGATGATGGGTAGCGAAGCGCCTTAACAAAAGAAGTAGGAGGCCAATTTATTGGGCGATGGCGGCGTCAGCCGCCCTTAGCCTACCGCAGCAGTGGTGCCTTCATCATCGCGAGCTGAAGCTCCCTACCACACAGTCATTACCTACTCCTCAGATAATACTGACCTTAACCAGAACAAAATTTTTGCACAGCAGAAGCTCCGTATTATTGGCCCAACCCAATAGCTCGGGAGGGAAGGTCACTGATCGAACAGCGGCAAACTCAACAGTGGGAGGCCAATTTATTGGGCGACGGCGGCGAAAGCCGCCCTTAGCCTGCCGCAGCAGAGGTGCCCTAATCGTCGCGAGCTGAAGCTCACTTGGCTGCGCCCGGCTACGCGCCGCAGTAGCGCATGTAGCCTTGCCACCAGCTCATCTAAATCAAAGGGCTTCACTAGGTAATCATCGGCCCCGCTTTGCAGCCCACCCACTCTGTCGCGCACGGCATCCCTGGCAGTCAGCATGAGCACAGGTGTCGTCACGCCCTCATCGCGCCAGGATTGCAGCAGCGCCAAGCCATCGCCATCGGGTAGTCCACGATCAAGAATCACCACGTCGCTGGCGACACTTTGCATCGCCTGACGCGCAGCCTGCACCGAGGTAACGTGCTCCACCACGAAGTGGTACATCATCAGTCCAGAACGAATACCCGAGGCCACCAGTGGATCATCTTCTATGAGTAGGACGTGCATAGCGGTTTCCTTGTGATGGAAGCAGCATGACAAACGTGCATTAACCGAACGTTAAGCCCTTTGGCCAAACCCTTGCACCAGATCAAAAAAAGCGCCCTTACCAGGGAAAGTAAGGGCGTCATCGTGAACGGAGTTGCTCACTTAGCGAGCGATACGCTGGGCAATAAACCAGCCCAGCACCATCGCCGCCAGCAGTGCAAGAAGCGGCAGCGTTAGCCCACCAATGGAGGCAATGGCAGGCCCAGGGCAGTAACCGGAAAGCCCCCAGCCCACCCCAAACAGCGCCGCGCCGCCTAGCAATTTGGCATCAAGCTCCTGCTTGGTCGGCAGTTGAAATTTGGCGCTAAACAGCGGCGTACCGCGAGCGAATACTAAGCGGTAGCCCACAAAGGTGGTGCCTACGGCGGCCCCGAGTACAAACATCAACGTGGGATCCCAGGCACCGGCAATATCCAAAAAACCCAGCACCCGCGCGGGGTCTGTCATCCCAGAGATCGCTAGCCCCAAACCAAACAGAAGGCCTGCGATGTAACCCGCCGCTGTTTTTACAGCTGGTGTACTCATACCCCACCCCCAATGACATGCCGCACCACATAAACCGTGGCTATCGCCGTGACCAAAAACATAGCCGTGGCTGCCATGGAGCGGGGTGCCAAGCGCGCCAAGCCGCAGACGCCGTGGCCGCTGGTGCAACCACTCCCAAGCCCAGTGCCTACCCCCACCAGCAGGCCTGCTAACAGCATTAGCGGTACGCCACCCGCTGGCTCACCAATCACGGCACTGGGCACGCCTGCCACGTTCCCCAGCCCACCCCCAACGGCCATGACGAGCAGCGGGCCACTAATTAGCCCCGCTAAAAACGCTACCCGCCAAGCACTGTCTCCTTTAGGCCGCTGAGTAATTAAACCGCCAATAATGCCGCTGATACCGGCAATGCGGCCTAGTGCGCCCATCAGCCACACTGCTGAAAGTCCAATCAGCACACCGCCCACTAGCCCGTGCAGGCTCGCTATCCAGTCCACATCTAGCTCCTTATGTTACCCAACGCTCGTTGCCTAACGCTTGGTTTTACAGGTGGATATACCCATGAGCGAATACACCGGGCAGAAATTGAATAGCCCCGTTGCCAACGGCGCGACCCCTATCCACCCCCATACACCAATCGTGCCCATCAAGGTCAGCACGATTAACAGTAACCCCACAGCAATCCGCGCTATTTTGTCGATGCCGCCTACGTTCGTTTTCATCGCTGTTTCCTACCCATTTATGTGTCGTTAAGTAAACCCACCGCCGCTTAAAACCTGTTAATTGGTACTTTTAGGTATACCTGACCGTTATCTTCGGCGGGCGGCAGCTCGCCGGCCCGCATATTGACCTGTACCGAAGGAATAATCAGACGTGGCATTCCCAGCGTGGCATCCCGTTCGGTACGCATTTTGACGAACTCTTCCTCACTAATGCCGTCATGGACATGCACGTTCGTTTTGCGCTGCTCAGCAACGGAAGTTTCGTGCTGAAATAACTCGCGCCCTGGGGCTTTATAGTCGTGGCATAGAAATAGCCGCGTTTGCTCGGGCAAAGACAGCACTTTCTGAATGGAGTGGTAGAGCGTGCGAGCATCGCCGCCAGGAAAATCGCAGCGCGCGGTGCCGTAATCCGGCATAAACAGGGTATCGCCCACAAAGGCGGCATCACCGATCACATAGGTCAAACAGGCAGGTGTATGTCCAGGCGTATGCAGTACACGCCCCTCTAGTGCACCAATTGCAAAGGTATCGTTCTCTTTAAATAGCGCATCAAACTGGCTGCCATCCCGAGCAAACTCGGTGCCTGCATTAAACGCTTTACCAAAAATCTCCTGCACCTCGACGATATGAGCACCAATGCCCGTTTTGCCTCCTAACTGATCATGCAGATACGGCGCTGCGGAGAGGTGGTCAGCGTGGACATGGGTTTCCAATACCCAAGCCACTTCCAGCCGTTTTTCACGGACAAACGCTATAATTTGATTAGCTGAACGAATATCAGTGCGCCCTGCCGCGTAATCAAAGTCCAGAACAGAGTCGATAATGGCGCACGCGCTGCTATCAGGGTCTTGCACCACATAGCTGAACGTATTGGTTGGTTCATCAAAGAAGTGGGTAACGATAGGGCGCTGCATTCTGGAGCCTCCTGAGGAT
>Ga0066376_10003805_pt1 | contig 13337 bp, 10 predicted proteins | sample Knorr_S15_td_Bot_FD_77009 | JGI IMG/M metagenome (GOLD analysis project Ga0066376, IMG submission 77009) | Marine microbial communities from Southern Atlantic Ocean transect - Knorr_S15_td_Bottom_ad_5009_LV_A | ecosystem: Environmental > Aquatic > Marine > Oceanic | place: Southern Atlantic... | reverse complement strand
ATCGACGCAACGACCTGTTTTCCCATCTTCAATCCCTGTCCCCCAGCTTTTACCAACGCAACCCCACCGGGGACATCATGTCTCGGGCCACCAATGACCTCAGTGCTGTTCGAATGGTGCTCGGACCCGGAATCATGTACTCCATTAACACCCTTTTTACGGCTGTTTTGGCCATTAGCATTCTGGTGAGCATCAACCTGCAGCTGGCCATCCTCACCCTTCTTCCTCTCTTGGCTGTGAGTGTCTGTGTGAAGTATTTCGGCAAACAAATCCATAAGCGATTCGAGAGGATCCAGGAACAGTTTGCGACCCTCACGACCCTAGCCCAGGAAAATGTCTCGGGAATTCGCGTGGTCAAGGCATACAACCAGGAAGCAGCATTCATTGGACGTTTCCAGGAGGCTAATGAGGTCTACGTCGACAGAAGTCTTTCCTTGGTCAAGATTTGGGGAGTCTTTAACCCGCTGCTGACCTTTCTGCTGGGCCTCTCCTCGGTGGGGCTGCTCTGGTATGGAGGGCGTCAGGTCATTCAGGGCTCCATGACGGTGGGCGAGTTCGTTGCTTTTATGGCTTACCTCAGCATGCTCGCCTGGCCCACCATCGCTCTCGGATGGGTGATCAACATCTTTGAACGGGGCTCAGCTTCGATGGGGCGAATGAATCAGATCTTTCAGTCAAGGCCGGAAATCAGGGATGAGCGCCCGAGCACCCTCTCCACACTCGAGGGTAACATTCAGGTGAAAGACCTTACATTTTCCTATAACGGGGCGCCTGCCCTCAAAAACGTAAGCTTTGAAATTCCTTCAGGTCAGACCTTGGCCATCGTGGGAAGGACGGGAAGCGGAAAGTCCACGTTGGTGAACCTGCTGTGTCGCTTGTATCAGGTTCCCAAAGCGGGCATCTTCATCGACGGCAACGACATCAATGATATTCCCCTGGAGACGCTACGAAGCCATATTGGCTACGTTCCTCAGGAAACCTTTCTTTTCTCAGAGACCGTCCAGCAGAACATCGCTTTTGGGAGACCTGAAGCAAGTCCTCAGTCCATCCAGGAAAGCGCGAAAATCAGCAACATCTGGCCCGACATACAAGAGTTTCCCCGTCGGTTCGAGACCTTCGTAGGGGAGCGCGGAGTTACCTTGTCGGGAGGCCAAAAGCAGCGAATAGCCATTAGTCGGGCGCTTCTGGTGAATCCCAAAATTCTCATTCTCGATGACGCCTTTTCCAGCGTCGACACCGATACCGAGGAGCGCATTCTGCAGGGGCTTTCCGGAGAATTCTCAAATCGGACCGTTCTCTTGATTTCCCATCGGATCTCAACGGTCAAGATGGCCGATCAAATACTGGTCCTGGAGAAGGGAGAAATCGTAGAACGGGGAACCCACGAGGATCTCCTGAAAACAGAAGGACCCTACGCCACCCTCTATCAGAGGCAACTGCTGAAGGAAGAACTGGGCGCGGGATGAATCACTACCACGAAGAAGAAATCCTTGGGAAAGCGTATGACAGCCGTTTGGCACGGCGACTACTGAAGTATCTGCGCCCCTATCGCCCTGTTGTGGCGATCTCTATCCTGCTGCTCATCATTGTCTCCGGATTACGGCTGGTGGGACCCTATCTTACCCTGGTGGCCATTGACCGCTATATCATGACCGGAGATTCCGCCGGTCTTGCCCCCATCGCCCTGCTCTTCCTGCTCGTTCTTCTATTTCAGTTCGTTGTTGGGTTCGTCCAGACCTACCTCATGAACTGGACGGGGCAGAAGATCATGTACGACCTTCGCATGGAGATCTTTACTCACGTCCAGAAGCTGCACATGGGTTTCTTTGACCGAAATCCAGTCGGTCGTCTGATCACTCGAATCACCAACGACGTGGACGTCCTCAATGAGCTTTTCACGGCGGGCGTAGTCAGCATCTTCGGCGATATCTTCACCCTGTCCGGCATCGTGCTGGTCATGCTCTGGCTGGATTGGAAGCTGGCGCTGGTGTGCTTTTCCGTTGTACCTCTTCTGTTTGTTGTCACCATGATTTTTAAGACCAAAGTGCGCGGATCCTACCGTTGGGTACGCCGCAGTGTGGCAAAGATCAATGCCTTTCTTCAGGAGAACATTACGGGGATGTCTGTGGTTCAGATTTTTGTTCAGGAGAAGCGCAAACTCCATCAGTTCGATGAGAGGAACTCCGAGTATCTCAAGGCTAATCTCTTATCCATTTCCTACTACGCGATCTTCTATCCGGTGGTCAACATGCTCGGGGTTGTTGCCATCGCCCTGATCCTCTGGTACGGGGGAAATCAGGTTCTTGGGGAGACTCTGACCCTGGGCGCCCTGGTGGCATTCATCCAGTATTCAGAGCGCTTCTATAAACCCATCAGTGATCTCAGCGAAAAGGTCAACATCCTGCAAAGTGCCATGGCAAGTTCCGAGCGTATCTTCACACTTCTGGATACCCAACCGGAGATCGCCCCTCCTTCCCAACCGCTCAAGCCCGCAAAGATGGAAGGAAGAATCGAATTCAAGAATGTTTCCTTCGCCTACAACGAGGACACCCCGGTCTTGAAGAATATCGACCTGAGAGTGGCCCCGGGAGAAAAGGTGGCCATTGTCGGAGCAACAGGAGCCGGCAAATCCACCCTCATCAATCTGCTATGCCGATTCTACGACGTCCAGGAAGGAGAAATCCGCCTGGACGGAGTTCCAATTCAAGAGCTGGACCTGAGCCTTTTGCGTCAGTCGATCTCCGTTGTGCTTCAGGATGCCTTTCTCTTCAGGGGTACCATTGCAGAAAATATCAGTCTGTGGGGGAGACCCCTCGGACAGCAGGAAGTGGAGAGAGCGGCCCGGCAGGTTCACGCACATGAATTCATTCAAGCTCTTGGGGATGGATATACCACGCCAGTGGCGGAGAGAGGGGCTGGTCTCTCGGTGGGTCAAAAACAGCTCTTGGCTTTTGCGCGCGCGCTTGCCCATGACCCACAGCTGCTGGTGTTAGATGAAGCCACTTCCTCAGTCGACACCGAAACCGAACTCCTCATCCAGGATGCTTTGGATCAACTCATGAAGGACCGAACCTGTTTGATCATCGCCCACCGGCTCTCCACGATCCAAAATTGCGATCGCATCATTGTTTTGCACAAAGGCGAAATCCGGGAGGAGGGATCCCATTTCGACCTCCTGAAAAATCGGGGAATTTATTACAAGCTTTATCAGCTACAGTACAAGAACCAGGTGGGGCAGCTAAGCCAGCAGACCGGCTAAGAGCATGACCGCCCTGACCGCATGACCGCCTGACCGCACCTGGAACTTGGAACTTGAAACCTGGAACGCGGGCGAAGCCCGCTATTCGCTTGGAACCTGGAACCTTTACCTGTAAATTGTAGTGGGAGTGACCTAGAAGCATGAAAGTCGAGTGTATCGATTACCGGCAGCTGCCCAATCTGAATCCTCTTCTTCCGCAATATCTCTACCAGTACGACCAAGTGGACACCCTCTATGATTGTCCGGTGCATCTGAGCCTGGAGGATCTCAAGAGACGAGCCGATTCGGTTCTAAGAAATCCGCCGACTTTTCCCCGTGATCAGCTAGTGGAATTGACCCTCGAGTTTAATCAAAGAGTTGGGGCCAGCGAGGAAGCTTTCCAGAATCTCGAAAAGCTGCGGTCTTCCAAGACCCTGGCGGTGGTTACGGGGCAACAGCCAGGATTTTGCGGGGGTCCGGCTTTTACCGTTTACAAGGCACTCACGGCGGTTCGCCTGGCCCAGATCCTGAATGAAGAGGGCTACTCTGCGGTTCCTGTTTTCTGGTTGGCATCGGATGACTCCGACTTCCAGGAGGTCCGCTCCACATCCTTTTTCGACGCCGGTGGAGAGTTGTTTTCGGCAAGCTATCCGGGCCCCCAAAAGAACAGCTCACGAATGGTGGGAACGATCCCGCTGAACGCTGTCGAGGAGTGTTTCAGCCATTTACAAGAGCGGGGGCCGAAAGGAGAGTTCCAGAAGGAAGTCCTCCAGATACTCCAGGACACTTACTCTCCTACAAGGAATTTCCGAGAAGCCTTCGGCTCATGGCTAAGCCAGCTCTTTCGACCGTACGGTCTGGTTCTGTTTGATGCACTTCTTCCCCAATATAAGCAAGGACTGGAATCTTTGTTTTCCGTAGCCATAGAAAAGCGTCAGGACATCGTCCAAGCTTTGCAAGAAAGAGCAGAAGTGTTGAAAGAAAAGGGATTTGAGGCTCAGGTTCGGGTTCAGGACTCGGAGAGTCTCATTTTTTGGACCGAGGGTGAAGAGCGATACAAACTGGAGTATAGAGCAGAGCAATATCAGAAGAAGGCCGGCACCCCACTGCAGTTGAGCGGCCAGCAACTTCAGGAGGAGCTGGGCAAGCAGGCAGGAAGGTTGGCTCCCAACGTGCTCCTGAGACCCATTGTTCAGGACCATTTATTTCCCACAGTGGCTTATGTGGGTGGGGCTGCGGAGGTTGCCTATTATGCACAGATTTGTGCCATTAGTCCGTTCTGGAACAAGGAAATAGCTGTTTTTCCGCGAGTGGGCATCACCCTGGTGGATCGAAAGGCTCAACGGTTGCTCAAGAAATATGGGTTGAAAGTCACCGATATTTTACAATGCACCCCACAGGAGATCTCTCGTCGACTCGTGAAAGGGAAAGACCCGGAACAAATTCTGGGGAAACTTGAAAATGTGCAGGAAGAACTTAAAAGCGCCCTAAAGTCATTAGCAAGTGATATTGTGAAGATTGACCCGACAGTAGCAGAGATGCTGGGAGGGGCTGAGAAGAAAATTCTTTATCAGATCGAGAAGATCCAGAAAAGATTTATTGCCAACCACCAAAACCAGCAAGAGAACTTTGGGCAACACCTGGATTATCTGTATTCTCACCTTTACCCCAAGGGAAAGCTTCAGGAACGTGTCCTCAGTTTCAACCAGTTCATGAGTGAAGAGGGTCCCGATCTCGTCGAGCGCCTAATGGATGTGATCAACCCGTTTTGCCCAAGTCATCAAGTGATATCATTGTGAGACCTTTCACGTACCTGTTCCCTTTAGACTCCTGAAATGTTTCATCGCCAGCATCGACTGTATACGAATGTGCTTCTGGCCGCTGACGTCCTGGCAGGTCTGTGGGGACTGTATCTCGCATACTACCTGCGCTACTACCTGGTTCGCTTTGCTCCTCTTGAGATCAGTAGTTTTTTCAATCCGGAACTGCTTCCCTTCCGAGACTATCTTTTCTACTTTCTGATATCCGCTCCTTTGTGGGTCCTTCTTTTGATGTTGACCCAGCGCTATTCTGCGCTCCTGCGCCTTCCCTTGGGAGTACAGGCGTTTCGGGTTTTACAATTCCTCGTGGCCACCGGCTTCTTCATGGGCTTCCTGACCTATAGTTTCAAGCTCCTGGTCAGCCGGCCGGTTTTCTTTGCCTTCTGGTGTTTTGCGGGGCTGATCCTTCTATTCAATCGAGTGATCCTGCATTGGATTCTTCGCACCGGCAACCTCAACGAGCACAGTCAGATCAAGATTCTGATCGCCGGTACGGATGACCGAGCAAGACGGGTCGGTCAGTTGGTGGAGAGCTACAAAACGTGGGGTTACCACATTGTCGGTTACTTAAGCAGCGAAGAAGGCCAAGAACCCCCACAGGACTTGGAAGTGGTCGGTTCATTGAAGAATCTGCCGAGTCTGTTGCAGGAGCATGTGGTCGACGAAATCATCTTTCTGGGATCCCAAAGGGGAAATTTGGAAGAGTTCGAGGGGCTGGTTGAACTCTGTCAGGATCTCGGCATTCGAATTCGAGTTGCCACCGATTTCCTTCTCAATATCACTTCCGAAGTCTCACTGGAGTACCTCGAGAACCTGCCCATGCTCACCTTTTCAACGGTTCCCGAGGACACCATCGGCATTCTGGCCAAAAGAGTGGTGGATGTGTTGGTGGCCTTGGTTCTGCTGGTGGTATTTTCCCCATTTGCCCTGATTACCGGGGCTTTCATCAAATTGACTTCTTCCGGACCCATGTTCTACAGACAGGTTCGATGCGGTTTGTATGGACGGAAATTCGAGCTCTTCAAGTTCAGAACCATGATCGATGGTGCGGAAGACAAACTGTGGGAGATTAAACATCTCAATGAGATGGGGGGCCCCGTCTTTAAGATGCGCAATGATCCTCGAGTCACCCGACTGGGTCGAGTTTTGCGGAAATTCAGCATTGATGAAATACCCCAGGCCTGGAATGTCCTCAAAGGGGAAATGAGCATGGTTGGTCCTCGAGCACCGCTGCTCGAGGAGGTCCAGCATTACACCACAAAACAGAGGCGACGGTTGAGCGTGAAGCCCGGAATCACCTGTCTTTGGCAAGTTTCCGGCCGGAACGACATCGACTTTAGCAGATGGATGGAGTTGGATCTAGAATACATCGACACCTGGTCCTTCTGGCTGGACATTCGAATCATGTTGAGAACCATTCCGGCGGTATTCAGCGCTCGGGGAGCAAGATGAAGAGACTCACTGACCTCCTGACCCCCTGACCCCCTGCCCCACTGACCTTGACACACTAAGCGCCGCACCCGCGAGGTATACTCTGAAAATGATTGATGCGTTCGTGATCGCCTTTGGGTTGGCGATCGGTAGCTTCTTGAATGTCTGCATCCATCGGATTCCCCAGGGACAGTCCATCACGCGCCCCAGGTCAAGCTGCCCCCACTGCCAACATTCCATCAGACCCTGGGAGAATATTCCCGTCTTCAGCTATCTCATTCTGCGAGCAAAATGCAGTCAATGTGGGGAGGGAATTTCCTGGGTTTATCCAACCGTGGAGTTGGTTACCGGCCTCACCTTTTACCTCCTCTTTCTCAAGTACGGATTTCACACGCCCGTGTTTGTCAACATGGTCTTTTTTGGCCTGCTTCTCATACTGACTTTCGTTGACCTTTTCGAGAGGATCCTTCCCAATGTCTTGACCCTGGGTGGCGCGGTCTTCGGTTTTCTGGTGTCACCCTTTCAATCAGGAGAGTTCTTTTACCCGTTTCGCTTCCTGGATCTCCCCAATGTCGTGTGGACCCACTATGTGGACTCCGTCATCGGCATTCTGGTGGGTGGAGGGTTTCTTTGGTTCGTAGCCGAGCTTTACTTCAGAGTCAGGAAAATTGAGGGCATGGGCTTTGGCGATATCAAGATGATGGCGATGGTGGGTGCCTTTCTGGGATGGGGCTATGCTTGGTTAACCATACTCCTAGGATCGCTGTTGGGAGCCGTACTAGGATCCCTTTTCATTTTGATCTCTCGTAAAGGGCGCAGATATGAACTACCCTTTGGAAGCTTCCTAGCTGCGGGTGCCATAGCCAGCACCCTTTGGGGACGTCAAGTTTTCTCCTTCTATTTGAGTCAATTCTAGCCGGGACAATTCACGTACCCGTAAGGGTCAGCCAGTGCCTCACCCGATCTTTCTGTCAGAGCCGCAGGCTTCATCAGCCTGCGGGCCATTGAGAGCCACCTGCTACGGGGGGCCCGTGGGCTAAAGCCCACGGCTCTGACTGCGTCTTGCCGTGAGAGGGTGCCATCCTCACTGTTCGAGCGAGCCACTCGTGGCTCCCCCCCTCCGAAATCTCTTCGTAGTTTTCCCGATTGGCGCGTTATAGCAATGAAAGGAGAACACTGTGATGAAAGTAAGAGAATCTGGCTGGCGAGTGTCCATAGGAGTTTTGCTCCTCTTTCTGCTGGCTCCACCGACACTGGGCGAAGAGAGTCCCAAGATCGACCTCAACACGGCAACACTCTCACAGCTGGATAGTCTGCCAGGTATTGGACCGGTGATCGCTGAACGCATTCTGGAGCTTCGCGAGAAGAGTGGCCCCTACAAGCGAATCGAGGATTTGATGAATATCCGGGGAATCGGTGAGAAAAAGTTTCTGAAGCTAAAGGACCTGATCACCGTCAAAACACCCAGGCAGGTATCCGACGGCAACAGTCAGTAGTCAGAGGGGTCAGGAGAAACTGTCAGCTGTCAGCCGGCTTAAGCGTCGTCTCGTTTGAGGGTCGGTCGATCCTTCTGCAGAGTTGGTTTTTCCTCTGAATCACCTTCTTCCGTGCCTTCCCGATTGGTCTTGCGCTTGAGGGTGGGTCTCTTGGCAGCACCGCCGGCAGCGGATGAACCGGGAGCAAGCAGGCTGTTGTCGATCTCGATCAGACGGGCCTTGACCCGCTCGAACTCAGAGCCATTGAGAATATATTCCTCCTTGACAGGAAGGTACGAAATCTCCTCCTGGACCTTGATAATTCGGGATTCATGGGTGGGATGAGTCCGCCAGAAGCTGGCGAATTTACCGGGTGTGTTCTCTTCCTTGGCCTGCAGTTTCTCAAAGAAGGTGATGAAGGCATTGGGATCATAGTCGGTATTCCACAGGTACTGAGTACCCAGCTGATCGGCTTCTTCCTCCGATTTACGGGTGATCCCGAGAACGGCCAGGGACATCCCCATCCCCAAGGCAGCGTTGATTCCGTATTGGGCCCAGTACCCGCCACCGACGAACATGGCAGGAAGTGCGGCAAACTGCATCAACTGACCCTTGGTCATCCGTTCAGTGGCATGACGGGCGGTCACGTGAGCGATTTCATGAGCCATCACACCCGCCAATTCGGATTCACTTTCAGCCTCCAAAATAAGCCCTTTGTTGATGTAGAAGTACCCTCCCGGCAAAGCAAAGGCGTTCACGTCATCCGAATCAACGACTTTGACCACAAAGGGGACCTTGGCATCCGAGTGCTTCACGATGTTCTGGGCCAATCGATCGATGTATTCGGTGACCACAGGATCCTCAACAAGACGCGCGGTCTGCTCGAAAACCTGTGAGTACTCCGCGCCCATTTGAATTTCCTTCTCCAAGGAAAAGAAATTCGGGAAGAAAAAGGCGACTTTGCCGTTGATCTTGCGGTTCCCGATGTCCTCTACGTCTTCATGTTTCCGTCCGGCAAAGGCCTGCAAGGGAAACAGTAAGACCAGGAAAAGTAGAAATCCAACCGTTTTGTGTACTTGGCGCTTCATTTCGGTGTGCCTCCTGTTGAGTCTTCACTACATTTTAGCCTAATTCAATCTTTTCTTCACGTTTATTGTTTGTTACTGTCGTCACCTATTCAGACGAGAACTCGCACCAAATGTTTCACTTCAATTAGGATTAGTTTGAGGCTCCATGGTGCAGGGTTGGAAAGTCAACCAAAATGAAATAGTAATGAACCAGTAAATGCCTTAAATGAAGATTCTTACCGCAAAGCAGATCAATCAGGTGGATCATCTCACCAGTGAGCAGCACGGCATTCCCAGCTCGTTGTTGATGGAGAACGCGGGTCTGCATCTTTATAAGACACTGGAGAAATATTTCGAGGATTTGGACTCTTGCCTCATCGCCATTATCTGCGGAAAAGGAAATAACGGCGGAGATGGAATCGTTCTCGCGCATCACCTCGTCCAGCGCGAAATCAAGCCGGACATCTACCTACTCAGCAAGGTGACGGATGTCTCCGGTGATGCTCGAGCCAACCTGGATACCTATCTGAAATCTGGAGAAAAGGTCCTAGAGGTCACTGACACGGGGGAATGGGAGAGAATGAGCGAGGAATTCAGCCGCTACGACATCATCGTGGATGCCCTTCTAGGGACCGGGATCAGCAAGCCTCTGGAGGGCCTCTATTCCAAGGTCGTTGCCACCATCAACCAAAGCGAGGCCTTTGTCCTGTCCGTGGATATCCCCTCCGGGATGTTTTCCGACTCCTTGACCGGGGGCGTTCCAACCGTCCAGGCTGCGGCCACCGTCACCTTTACCGCACCCAAGATCGCCCATATCCTCAATGAGGATCAGAAAGCCCTGGGCGAACTGCATATCGTCCCCATCGGCAGCCCTTCATCACTTCTGGAGAACCCGGAATTCGACTTGAACCTCCTGACTCGCGAGCAGATCTATTCTGCACTTCCTCCTCAAGAGATCCGGTCCCACAAGGGACATTTTGGGCATGTGGCCCTGATATCGGGAAGTCGCGGCAAATCGGGAGCAGCTGTTCTCAGTGGCCGTGCCGCCCTTCGGACCGGTTCTGGCCTGGTCACGCTTTGCATCCCTGAGGCGATCCAGGATGTGGTCGCAACCTTTCAGGCTGAACTCATGACCGAAGGTCTTGCTTCGACACCACAGGGAGCCCTTGCATCTCAAGCGACCGATCACTTACTGGAGCTTCTGCAGGACAAAGACGCAGCCGGAATAGGTCCGGGGCTGGGTCGAGAAAGGGAAACCGTTGACCTGATCCACACGGTGGTCAACAAGGCCACCCTTCCCCTTCTCCTGGATGCCGATGCCTTGAACGCCTTTGAGGGCAAGACCAACAAGTTGCGAAACGACCAGGGGCAACCTCTCATTCTGACGCCTCACCTGGGAGAATTCTCCCGTCTCCTGGGACGTCCCACCCAGGAAATTCTTCCCAAAAAGGTGGAACTTGCCCGCCAGTTTGCTCAGGAAACAGGTGTCTGGTTGGTCCTCAAGAGTTTTCGAACGCTGATTGCTGAACCGGGCGGCCAGGTTTTTGTCTGTCCACTGGGGAATCCCGGTATGGCCACCGCGGGTATGGGTGACGTTTTAACAGGCACGATCACCTCGTTGTTGGGGACCTTTGCAGCTCGGGGCATGACCACACCACAGGAGATTTCTCAAGCGGTGCTGGTGGGCGTCTATCTGCATTCCCTGGCAGGTGATCTGGCGGCTCTAGCGGTGGGTCTTCGGGCCCTCACTGCCGGAGACGTGACCGCTCATCTCGGCCAAGCCTACCAGTCGCTGAGCAAAGAGTTGCCCTGATGGAGATTCAAAACTCCAAGAGTGCACAGGAGACTCTTCGGATTGGCGAGAAAATCGGCAGGAAACTTCACCCACCTCGGGTGATCTTGCTTTACGGGGAGCTCGGTTCGGGTAAAACCGTTCTGGTTCGAGGATTGGCCCAGGGTCTGGGCGTGCAAGATCCAACCCTGGTGCGGAGTCCCTCCTTCACCCTTGTCAATCAGTATGCAGGCAAGGAAGGCACGATTTACCACATCGATTTCTATCGGCTGGAGGGCCCGAGGGACTTCTCTTCCCTTGGTCTGGAGGAGATCCTTGCCAGCCATTCCATCGTCATCATCGAATGGGCGGAAAAATTACTGCTGGAGCTGGAAAATCCGCTCAAGATTCGTATCCGCACCAATGCCGATCCCGACACCCGCCTATTTGAAATCGAAGACGGTTGAGTGCCTTACTGACCCAGACCCGGATCACTTGCGGTGGCCGCAGCATCGGCTGTGGTATAGCGGATCGCACCCGACTCATCGGTAAAGAAACTTCGGATACCACTGGAACCGTAGATCAGCGGCCTGGCATCGATCGTGTACTGAACGCCACTCCCGGAAAGGGAGTACGAGTAAGCTTCCGCGGTTCCTGACCCCATGACGCTGTCGATTAAATTAGCGCTCTGCAGCGTGGCCAGGTCCGGTGCAAAGTCCCCGGGACCGGATCTTGTTGCATAGGTGATCTGAGCAGTCACCAGACTGCGCATCCCACTGATGGCGGAGCTTTCATGGGCTGCCATTTTCGATTTGGCAAGATTCGGCATCGACAGGGCAGCAATGATCCCGATAACCAGAACAACGATCATCAATTCGATCAACGAAAACCCTTTGTTTGCTTTTATATAACGTACGACGAATTTATTCATAACAATCCCCTCGATTCAATAATGTTGGGCTGTATCCTGAAAATGAGAACTTGAGGACTATCTTACGCTGTATCCACAGTCGTTGCAGTGACGGGTATCACTGCAATGGCAAACAGCTGAACAGACAGCTGACCACTGGCCGACCAACTGTAGCTAACAACTCGAATCTGGAACCTGGAACGCCCGCTAAAGCAGGCTCCTACCTGGAACTTGGAACTTGAAACCTGGAACGCGGGCGAAGCCCGCAAATTGGAACCTGGTATGCGCGCAAAGCGCGCTAGAGGTTCAGGCCTTCATACTCTTCCTGCACCAGTTCTTTGTCGTATAGCCTCTCCAGCCGTCGAACCACGAAGTGTCCTTGAGCCATGTCCTGAAAATGATTGATGAAAATGGAATTGATCAATGCTCCACCGACAGCGCCAATAGCAGGGACAGACATGGCAGCCACTTTTTCGGAGACGGCGATGCCGAAACGCGCAGACACCGCCGAGAGGAGTCGAACCAGAGCGGGTGCGCCTTTTTCAATCAGGCCCTTTTCGGCGATATGCTGAGCGGCATCAGTCACAGCTTTTGCCAAAGCAGACCGGACTGCGAAATAACCGGTTTCCACAGCATCATCGGCGCTTGATTTCCCTCCCAGTGCGAAAACCTCCAAGCAAGCCAATCTTGTTTCGATGGAGTCGATGTCCTCGCCTTCACTGCGAGCGATGTCGGCAATCGAGCGGAAAATGATGGTGGTGGATATGGGCAGTTCGACCATCAACCCGGGCAAACCAAATGCCCCTCCCGTGGCCCCTGCCGTGATAGCAGCCAGCGCGTGGAAGCGGTCCTGAGAGGGACCGCTGCCCTTCCCCAGTGATTTCACCGCCACTTCAAGGGACTTGTGCAAAGAGCTGTTGACCACCTCGTGGATCGTATCCGACCAGCTCTCCGGCAACAGACCAAAGCCCTTTTCAATCGGCGCTCCCACCTTATCCGTCAATCTGGCGGCCAGGCTGGGCCTCTCAAGCAACTGCTTGGCGAAGCGGAGGTCGTCAAGGTGTTGTCTGGAAATCTGCATGTTCCGCCTATGACTCTTTTCTTTCGCTCGATTCTAAACTCGCACAAGAACAGGGGCAAGTCCTTACGGAGTGTCCAGCACTTCGATCCTGATTTCCTTCTCCCTTAATATAACCGCTAGTACCCTGTTTTTGCCCGGACTATGCATAAATTCTCTACTGCAGCCACGAAATCATCCGGCGTGCGTTGCGCACCGCCTGTGTTGCACGACCCGCAAGCGGGTACCCCCGGCCTCCTCAACGTACTGCAGAGAGTACGTTTGCGGGGGCCTTCCGTCGCGCGTGGCGCAACGCACTCAGGTCGGCACGTCGCTTCGTGACGAGAACCTATGCATAATCCGGGCTAGTGGAAAGGGACAGGTTACCGGTTGGGCCTGGAGTCCGAGTTCCTTAATTCTATGGCCTGTTTCACCAACTCCAGAAACTCCCCACGATAGCCATGGGGATCGCTGCCCTTCCCCTCTTGGGCCAGTTCCAGGACAGCAGCCAGGGTTTCCATTCCCTTGGTAGGGAGATTGGCGAAGGATCATACCAAAAGAAGCCACT
>Ga0066376_10003804_pt1 | contig 13338 bp, 9 predicted proteins | sample Knorr_S15_td_Bot_FD_77009 | JGI IMG/M metagenome (GOLD analysis project Ga0066376, IMG submission 77009) | Marine microbial communities from Southern Atlantic Ocean transect - Knorr_S15_td_Bottom_ad_5009_LV_A | ecosystem: Environmental > Aquatic > Marine > Oceanic | place: Southern Atlantic... | reverse complement strand
TCAGTGTCCGGATTAGGTGCGGCAGTTTGTTTATCTTCCATGTGACAAAGCGTCCAAACTCCTTTGAAAAAGCGGGCAAGCCCCTCAATTCCATGAGGGTTCCAGGACGCCCCCGCGTCCCATGGTCCCAGAAACATCAGGTAAGCCCGCACAGTATCTGTTCCGTACTTTTTCACCAGCTGATCCGGATTAACCACATTGCCGCGGCTTTTGGACATTTTTTCGTGATCCTCACCCAAAATCATGCCCTGATTAAACAAACGTTTTGCGGGTTCCCGAAAATCGAGCAGACCTAAATCAGCGAGGGCTTTTGTATAAAAACGAAAATACAAAAGGTGCATGGTGGCATGCTCAATTCCTCCGGTGTATTGATCAACAGGACACAAAGACCTTATTTTATCCACATCCCAGGGGGAATCAGTTTGGGCCAGAGTTTCTCCTTTTTTCCAATAAGGAGCAACATAAGCATAGTAGTACCAGGAGGAGCAGATAAATGTATCCATTGTATCGGTTTCTCTTTCTGCTTCACCCCCGCATTTCGGACATGAGGTTTCCAAAAATCCTTTGTGATATTTCAACGGACTTTCACCGGTCGGCTTGAATTCAGCATCATCCGGAAGCACCACCGGCAGCTCCTGATAAGGCACGGGCTGCATTCCGCAACTTTTGCAGTAAACCACAGGAATAGGTGTGCCCCACATCCTTTGGCGACTGATCAGCCAGTCGTGCAGACGGTAATTTACCTGACGCTCGCCAAATCCATTCTTTTGCATATGGTCCACAACACGGTTGAAACTTTCCGGCCAGACCGCCCCAACAAAGCCCGGGCTGTTTACCATCACCGAATTTTCTTTCTGCAAAATCGGCTCAGTTAATTCAGCTCCATCCGGAACAGAATCAAGCTGTTCCTGAGCAACAATCACCACCGGAGTCGGCAATTTATATTTACGGGCAAAATGAAAATCACGCTCATCGTGTCCCGGAACTGCCATTATTGCGCCTGTTCCATAGGAAGCCAGCACATAATCCGCAATCCAAATCGGCACCGACTCACCGTTCATCGGATTGACCGCAAATGCTCCTGTGAACACACCGTCTTTTTCCTCCCCCTCCGCGGTACGCTCGATTTCGTTTTTACGCTGCGCAGCTTCTTTATAGGCTTCAACAACCTCTCGCTGTTCCGCAGTTGTGATCTGATCGACCAGCACATGCTCCGGCGCTAAAACACAAAACGTCATGCCGAAAACTGTGTCCGGACGTGTGGTGAAAACACTGAAGCACAAGTCTTTGGCCGGGATGTAATCCGGCCCTACCGTATTTTCTGGGATGTAATCCGGCCTTGTTGTTTCAGATACAGCGATTTTCAGGGAAAACTCCACCCCTTCACTGCGTCCAATCCAGTTTTGCTGCATCGAACGCACTCTTTCAGGCCAGTCCAGTCCGTCAAAATCAAGCAGCTCATCCGCGTATTTCGTGATCCGCAATTTCCACTGATTCAATTCCTTTTTTATCACCGGATTTTGGCAGCGCTCGCAAACCCTGTCTTCACCCCAAACCTGCTCACGTGCAAGGGTGGTTTGGCAATGGTTGCAATAATCAACCGGAGCGTGTTCACGATATGCCAAATCGTTTTCCAGCATGCGCAGAAAAAACCATTGGCTCCATTTATAATATTCAGGATCACAGGAGACAACCTCATTTTTCCAGGCGAACATGTTACCCATTGTACGCAACTGTTTTTGCATGCGCTTTATATTGGCATACGTCCACGACTTTGGATGAATATTATTTTTGATAGCAGCGTTTTCCGCAGGCAATCCAAAGGCATCAAAACCGATTGGGAAAAAAACTTCATTGCCCTGCATTTTCATAAAACGCGCATAGCAATCCGAAGGAGCCATGGCATACCAGTGACCAATGTGTAAATCCCCCGAAGGATAGGGCAGCATGGTCAGCATGTAAAATTTGGGTTTTTCCGAAGCGAAATCAAAGTCCAGCAAACCTTGTTCTTCCCAGTAGTTTTGCCATTTGGCTTCGATTTCTTGCGGAAGATATTCCTGCATGTTTTTTTCTTGAGGGCTGTGAATTTTATAAATGTATTGAATGAAAACGTCGTAGACAATTGTCATTACCGCGAAAGCGGGAATCCAAGATGAAGAAATAATCTGGTACAACTACTTCAATCATGGATTGGATTTTCGTTGGGCTTCGTTTCTTTGATACATTTCTACTGCTTAAACAATTTTTCTCTTTGCGGATCTACTCAACTATATTTTAGATAACTAAAAGTGAATCAAATATTAGACTTAAAATTAGGTTTGCATATATTACGTGTTTCACTCTGAGTGATTTCTCCTGGATTCCCGCTTTCGCGGGAATGACAACCAATTGTGATAGTTTAACTTTTTACGCCTTCAATTAATAACCTAAACTTTTCATTTTGATTAGAATTGAAGAAAAATACAATCGAAAAGGAAGTACAAAAATTAATCTGCGGGCAAACTGGAAGAAGTACTGGCAGCGTCTCTAAGTTTTGGTCCCAGTCGTTTTACAGTTTCAAGGCTGTTGAGAGCGTAAAGATGAACTCCCTCCACTCCTTCCGCGAGTAGTTCATCGATCTGCTGTTCAACATGCTCAAAACCGATTTCTCTGGAAGTTTGCGGTTCGTTTTCGTATTTGATCAGGGATTCGGACAAATCTTGCGGAATGTTGACACAGCACATTTTTGACATACGTTTAGTCGCCTTCCAATTTGATGGAGGAAGAATACCGGCGACTAACGGCACATTTGCACCTTCATGGTGTAATTTGTCCCGCCAACGTAAAAAATGAGTGTTTTCCAGAAAAAACTGAGTCACAATAAATTCTGCTCCGGTGGCAATTTTTTCATGCAGATGTTTACGGTCATTGTCTATGTCCGGATTTTCCACATGGCCTTCCGGATAACCTGCTGCGCCTATACCAAAATCACTGTGTTCCCGAATAGCTGTAATTAATTCAACAGCATAACGGTAACCTCCTTTGGGCTGAATAAAGCGCTCCGTTCCTGCTGTAGGATCGCCGCGCAGTGCCATCATGTTTTCGATTTTACTATTTTTGAGTTTTGTCAAAACATCGTCTATTTCTTTTGCTGTGTGTGAAACACAGGTCAAATGCGCCATAGCCGGAACGTCCAATTCATGCTGAATGTATGCTGACAGTTCATGTGTATTTTCACGGGATGTTCCGCCGGCTCCATAAGTTACAGAGAAATAATCAGGTGCACTACTCCTGAAAGCTTCCAGAGTTATTTTAAGTTTTTCCATACCCTTTTCTGTTTTAGGGGGAAAAATCTCAATGGAATAAACAAAATCCTGTTTTTGGTATAACTCAATCAAGTGCATGTTATTGTATTTTCAAAAATGGAGATTAGCCGCTTTCGATTCTTCTCCATTGTCATTCCGGGCGAAGCGCAGCATAGACCCGGAATACAAGGGAAATGTTTCAAATATTGTACTCAAGCTGATCGGTGATCTGGATCCGGGATCAAGTCCGGGATGACAAAAGAAAAACTTTTTCTTAAGCCTTAACTTAGCGTCCTTAGCGGCAAAAATAATTGCGAACGTGAATCATACTTAGCGCACTTAGCGGCTAAAATTACTAGCGCGAATCATAACCCAAAATAGGAGCCAGCCAGCGTTCAACTTCTGAAACTGACATATTTTTGCGCACCGCATAGTCTTCAACTTGATCCCGGTCAATCTTGCCCACCGCAAAATAGCGTGACTCAGGATGGGCGTAATACATACCGGAAACTGAACTGGCAGGAGACATTGAGCAGCTTTCTGTGAGTTTAATTCCGCAGCGTTTTTCGGCATCCAGCAATTCAAACAGAATCAGTTTTTCAGTGTGGTCCGGTTGAGCGGGATAGCCTGGAGCCGGTCGAATTCCCCGGTACTTTTCGCCTACCAATTCGTCCAGTTTCAGATTTTCTGTAAGGCCATAACACCATTCATCTCGTACTTGTTTGTGCATGTATTCGGCAAGCGCTTCGGCCAAACGGTCACCGACGGCTTTTACGAGGATCGCATTGTAGTCGTCAAGCTGTTTTTCAAAACTTCCTGCCAACTCTTCCACTTCCGCACCTGTGGTCAGGGCAAATCCTCCCAGATAATCAGCGCGTCCGGAAGCTTTGGGTGCGATAAAGTCGGACAAGGCCTGATTCGGTTTGTCGTCGGCTTTGGCTGTTTGTTGACGTAAAGTGTGAAAAGTTGTTTGAACTTTTTTACGGGACTCATCGGTGTAAATCAGGATATCGTCGCCTTCACTGTTTGCAGGGAAAAAACCGATCACGGCTTTTGGCTGGAATCTCCGGTTTTCAACAATATCTCTCAAAAGAGTTTGGGCGTCCTCAAATAGTTTACCGGCTTCTGTTCCCAATTTTGGATCTGCAAGAATTTTGGGGTAGCGCCCTTTCATTTCCCAAGTGTAAAAGAATGGTGTCCAGTCGATATACTCTATCAGGGTTTCCACTTCAACTTCATAATCTCTCAATCCGAGAAAAGCCGGTTTGTCAATCACACAATTACTCCAGTCAATAGGTGTTCGATTCTCGCGTGCGTTTTTAAGGGACAGTAATTTACGTTCGCTATTCCGATCATGATAAGCTTTTCTACGTCGTTCATGTTCTTCAAGCAGTTCCTGTGCGGCTTGTTCTTTACTGCCGGGATTCAATAATTTACTGATAACTCCGGCGGCTCTTGACGCATCCGGGACATAGGCCACAGGCTGGTCGTAGTGCGGAGCGATCTTGACTGCAGTGTGTACTGGACTTGTGGTAGCGCCGCCGATTAAAAGCGGCAGGTTGAAACCTTCACGTTTCATTTCGCTTGCAACATGCACCATTTCATCCAGTGACGGTGTGATCAATCCTGAAAGCCCAATTAAATCCGCTTGATGTTCGCGTGCGATTTCCAATATTTTTTCACAGGGCACCATCACTCCCAAATCGATGACTTCGTAATTGTTGCAACCCAGAACGACGCCAACAATATTTTTACCAATATCATGAACATCACCTTTGACCGTGGCCATCACAATTTTCGGCATCTTGGTTTTCGTGCCGGACTTCTTCTTTTCTTCTTCCATAAAAGGCTCAAGGTAGGCCACAGCCTGTTTCATCACACGGGCGCTTTTCACGACCTGAGGCAAGAACATTTTGCCGTCACCAAAAAGATCACCCACAACTTTCATGCCTGCCATCAAAGGTCCTTCAATTACTTCCAATGCAAGATCAAAATTTTTACGGATTTCTTCCGTGTCCGCAATGATATGCTCCGTAATACCTCTCACCAAAGCATGAACGATTCGTTCTTCCGCCGTTCCTTCACGCCATTTTGTATCCTTTAGAATTTTGCGCGTTCCCTCAGCTTTGTAGTTTTCGGCAAAATCTATCAGTCTTTCGGTGGCATCTCCTCGACGATTGAGCAAGACGTCTTCGACAAGTTCCAGCAAATCTTTGGGAATTTCCTCGTACACGTCGAGCATGCCGGCGTTAACGATCGCCATGTCAAGTCCGGCATGAATCGCATGATACAAAAAAGCGGAGTGCATCGCTTCGCGTACCGGATTATTACCACGGAACGAAAATGAAATATTGCTTACTCCACCACTTACCAGCGCTCCCGGACACCGTTCTTTGATTTGACGAATTGCCTCAATGAAAGCCAACGCATAGTCGTTGTGTTCCTCCATTCCGGTGGCCACCGTCAAAATATTCGGATCAAAAATAATGTCGTGCGGCGCAAAACCAACGGTTTCAGTCAGTAGTTTAAAGGCTCGGTGACAAACTTCAACTTTGTGTTCAAGCAGTGTTGCCTGTCCTTCTTCATCAAATGCCATCACCACTGCAGCCGCACCGTACTTGTGAATTTCGCGGGCATGATGCAAAAAGATTTCTTCGCCTTCTTTGAGGCTGATCGAATTGACAACGCCTTTACCTTGTATGCATTTCAATCCTGCTTCGATCACCGACCACTTGGAACTGTCGATCATTATCGGTACACGCGCAATGTCCGGTTCAACCGCAATCAGGTTGAGAAAATGTGCCATTGATTTTTCACCGTCCAGTAACCCCTCATCAAAGTTTATATCAATAAAGTTTGCACCGGATTCTACTTGTTGACGGGCGATGGCGAGTCCGGATTCAAAATCGTCATCCAAAATAAGTTTCCTGAACTTGGGAGAGCCCATGATATTTGTGCGTTCCCCGACCATCAAAAATCCGATATCAGGATTGACATTCAGGGGTTCCAATCCGGAATAAAACGGAATTCCCTTCGGAACTGAAACAGGGTCCGAATTGTTGTCAGGAGTTTGCCCGAAACGCATTTTTAGCTGCGGGTTTAATGTTCTTGGAGTCAAATGGGTAATTTTTTCGGCCAGTGCTTTGATGTGTGCCGGAGTTGTTCCGCAACATCCCCCCATGAGGTTGGCCCAGCCTTCTTCCGCAAACTCTGCCATAATTTCGGAAAACTCTTCCGGAGTTTGTTCGTATTCTCCCATGGCATTCGGTAATCCGGCATTTGGATAAACACCGACAGGAAATTCGGAAATATGCGCCAGTTCATCAATAAACGGACGCATTTCTTTTGCACCAAGCGCGCAGTTGATTCCTAAAAACAGAGGTTTGGCGTGATGGACAGAATTGTAAAAAGCAGCCAGGGTCTGTCCCGAAAGCGTACGGCCGGAAGCATCTGTAATTGTAACGGAAAGAAAAACGGGCAGTCGTATTCCGGCTTCTTCAAAATAACTCGCTAAAGCGTAAATTCCGGCTTTCATATTGAGTGTGTCAAAACTTGTTTCCAGCAGTAGAATATCTACTCCACCATCAATCAATGCAATTGCCTGTTCCCGATACGCCTCTGCGATCTGATCAAAGGTCACTGCGCGGTAGGCAGGATTGTTGACATCCGGAGACATGGAACAAGTGCGGTTTGTAGGTCCAATTGATCCTGCCACAAAAATGGGATGATCCGACTGAATTTCCTCTGCTGTTTGCCCGGACTGAAAATTCGCTACTGCTTTACGTGCTATTTCTACCGCGGCCAGATTTATTTCAGCAACGCTATTTTCCAAATTGTAGTCAGCCTGCGAGATTCGATTTGCGTTGAATGTATTGGTTCCCAAAATGTTTGCGCCTGCCTCCAAAAATCCTAAATGTATTTTCTCAATCACGTCCGGACATGTGATGGAAAGCAGGTCGTTATTACCTTTCAGCGGAGATGAGTGTTCCGGAAAATTAGCCCCGCGGAAATCTTCTTCAGTGAGACTTTGCCGCTGAATCATCGTGCCCATTGCTCCATCAAACACGACAATCTTTTGTTCCATCATGTTTAAAAGCCTGACAGCACTAGGTTTCGTATAATTCATTATGTCTCTGTTGTAATCTGCATTAAGATTTGCTGCCTGCTGCAAGAATGATTTGGAATAATTCTTCGCGACGTAAAGGCAGGATTTCTGATTGATGATTACTAAATCCGGCTGTCTGCATGAAATTCAGCAAAGTCTCTTTTTCAAATCCGAGCCACTTGTGACCGAGTTTTTCCAGCACCCACTCTTCGCTGTGAGTAGCGAGTTCCATCACCAGGACCTGACCTCCAGGACGCAGAATACGTGATGCTTCTATGAAACCGCTTTGTGGATCTTCGAGGTGATGCAGCGACTGCGAAAAGAACACAACGTCTAATGATTCGTCCGGTATCGACAATTGACTAACGTTTTCCACGATTAAACTAACGTTTTTCAAACCAAGTCTGTCGATGCGCTGGCGTGCAGAGGCCAATATTTCCGGATTGTAATCTACACCAATTACCATTTTGGCAAATTTTGCCATTTCCACTGTTAACGTTCCATCCCCGCAGCCGAGGTCAATAATTTCCAGTTCGGAAGATCCTGAGTCAAATCCGGATTTTCGTTCTCCGTTATGTCCAAGCAGTTTTCCCAGTAGACACGACCAGGCAAACCACGATTGTCCCGGTTCGAGAAGCCGTTCATTTAAACCGCCACCACTGATTTCACGTTGACGCAATACTTCATGCAAACGTACTCTATCGTTGTTTGGATCTTTCATCGATGCCAGTTGTTCCTGCAGATAACTCCAAAGCAGATGCAGTTCACTGTCCAGCGATTCCTTTTGTGCCAGTTGATAAAATGTCCAAATACCTTCTTTGCGCTCCTGCAACAACTTCATTTTTCGCAGGTGACTCAAATGCCGTGAAATTCCGGATTGGGCCATTCCTAAAATTGTTGTCAGTTCACTTACATTTAATGCTGTGTGTGAGACCAAAATTAAAATCCTGAGACGTGTTTCGTCTCCTAATAATCTTAAAACTTGAGCAATACTTGACATGTAATTCAGGAGTAAAAAGGCCAGAATGTCTTCTTGTTTCAATTAAATCATTATATATCAATATATCGATTTGTATGTTAAGGCAAGCAAAAAATTGCCCATTTCTGTTTTGGAGGACAAGCGGCTTGGGAATCGAGAAAATAGATTTGTTTCTCAAAGAGCTAGATTCTAGCGTGGATTTTGGAATATACGGGAAATATCTGGAAGAAATTTGTTCTAATCAAGAGCGGAAATTAATTTTTAAGGAAGATAATGTCTGTAGTTCGGAGCTGAAATAAAGCAAAATTTAACTGAGTCAGCCTCGGCAGAAAACCCATTTGCCGGCGTGACTCAATTCATGGTTGAAACTGTAACCATCATAATCAAAATTTTGCAATTCCTCCGCTTTTTGTATATTGTTATCGATGGCGTAACGCACCATCATGCCACGAGCTTTTTTTGCAAAAAAACCGATCATTTTATATTTCCCATTTTTCCAGTCTTTAAACTCAGGAGTAATCAGCCGTCCTTCCAGATTTTTCTTTTGGATTGATTTAAAGTATTCATTTGACGCAAGGTTGATCAATACCGGCTCATCCTGTTTTTCCAGCAACGAATTCAGGGCATCAGTTATCTGCTCACCCCAAAATTGATATAGTGTTCTACCTTTGTTTGTTTTAAGCCTAAGCCCCATTTCAAGGCGGTAAGGCTGCATCAGGTCGAGCGGGCGCAATAAACCATAAAGACCGGAAATAATTCTCAAATGCGACTGCGCATATTCCAGTCTGTCTTCAGCAAGTGCAGTTGCATCCAAGCCTGTATAAACGTCACCTTTAAACGCTAAAACCGCTTGTTTTGCATTATTCGGATTGAATGGCAGCTGCCATTGACTAAAGCGCTTTACACTGAGTTCGGCGATTTTCTGACTGGTCTGCATCAGCTTCATCAGGTCACGATAAGATTTTTTTTTGACGACAGCAATCAGTTCTGCGGATTTATCCAGGTAGTCCGGTAAACTATAACTCGCAGTTGTTGCCGGTGTCTCATAATCCAGCGTTTTAGCTGGTGAAATAAGCATTAGCATTGAGAATCCATTTGATGAGTTTTTGCGTTTTGCGCCAAGATACAATTATTGTTCTGCAACCATACTTTTGTTGACAGTATTTTATTGTATCAAATTCAATCAAAATTTGGAGGTTTTTCTTGAATTAATCAGGAGGAGCTTATACCTTGTACAAGTCTAAACAATCACATTATTCCCAGGCTGCGCAAACCTTTGCGGTATGCTTTACGTTTCCAGGGCACAACTTTCTTTAAACCTCTCCGGGGCGATATCCACTGAAATGCATCGAACTCAATCGGTTGATGGCTGAAGGAAATATGTTCGGTATCACAATTCAGCTGTACAAGATACCAGCGTTGTTGCTGACCGCGGAAAGGCTTCCATTCCGGTTTTTGATGGAGAACGCGCAACATTTTGCAGGGGTAATGGTAACGTATCCGTGTTTTGGATGCACGGATGATGGTGACATCCCGAGTACCAATTTCTTCTTCTAGTTCACGAAAAAGTGTTTCTTCTTCGGTTTCCCCAGGATCAACTCCGCCTTGAGGAAATTGCCAATTCCAGTGCAGTTGTCCGCCATCTGACAATGGTTTATTTATTTCATTTTTTTTTGCAATTCGCCGGAATATCAATACTTTATTATTTGCCGGATCAAATATTACAGCAGCCACATTTGGCCTGAATTTTTTGGCACTCATTTCTTTTTTTCTTTAAGATCAAAATGACGTTCGCGAATTATTCTCACCACATCAAGCACGGGCATGTCAGGAAAATCTTCCCATTCCATTAGTTTAAATAAATATTTTTTCAATCTTCCACGTGACAATCCACGACTTTCCCAGTTTAAATATATTTCTTCATATCCTGTCGGCAAAGGGCGTCCGTCCAAATTTTTACGCAACAAAAATTTTATGGTACTGTCAGGATAATTTCCGACAAATTTAATCATCGATTTTAGTTCAATTGAGCCGTCTCCAAAAACCACATCGCTGTCATCCTCAATTTCTCCGTGTAATCCGCCTGCGTCAAAATCAAATTCTTCATCGTGATCGTCCGCATCAATTTCTTTAAATAATGAAGCAGCCGAAACCACGGGTTTTCCGGATGAAGATTTTATTGATTTTTCCCTTTCCGGTTCAGTTTTCCTCTCCGTACTTTCTACTGCAAGAGTCTGTTCAACCGCGGACTTTTTTGTTTCCTCAGACTGAGTGTCTTCTACTGATACTTCAGAATCTGTTAAAGAAACCTTATCTTCTGCACTTGCTGTTTCCGTGCTTAGTCCGGTTAATAAAGCACCTTTTTCCGGAATTAAACTTTCCGGAGTTTCAGCTTTTTCAGAATCGCCATCCCGGACAGACTGAGTGTGATCACGCACCAGTGAAAATGAAGGTGCAGGATTCTCAGGTTCATAAGACGGGAAAACAAAACGGCCTGCTCGACTCTGCTGCACATAATCCACCACAGGATCATAAGTAGTCTGATCTTCAACCAGAGCCTTGATATCTTTAGGGAATATCCAATCCAATTCAGGAGTTTTCGGCGTGCTGAAGTATTGACGGGCATCCTGAACGGCATCTTCAGAGAGACTCAAAGTGTCGCTGGCGGATTTATCCGTTGGAAAAATACCCTGTTGAAAATCTTCCAACAACGACTCTATTTGGTAAGCAGAAAAAAGCATGATTTTATGAATAAAAAGTTTAGTTCAAGTCAACATGTTTTTGATTTTTGCACTTTGCTGAATCGGTCCTTTCCGATACTGCATTTGACGACTGAGCTCGGCAATTTGTAATGAAACCGCTTTTTTTTCGCGCCCAACCACTTTTTCGAAATCCTTTTCTGAAAGCACAATATTTTCCAGTAATACCTGTAGGTTTACGTCCAGCTTTTGCTCATCTGACCGTAAAGGCCTGTCGTATTGCGAGTGCCATTTTTCAAGTAAAGAATCTATTTTTTGCAACTCTTCAAAGCAGTGGTCTTTTTGTGACATAAGTCCATCCAGCCCAACCTGATCTGATTCAGCGAATTGGCGTTGGGAAAATTCCAAAAACTTTATCAAAATCGATTCCTGTTTTTCAAGCAGCAGTTTCAAGTCACTGTCTGTCAACTGTTTATTTGCCAATACAAAACTCCGAAAAAATCTGTCCAAGCAAATCATCAGGTGTTGTTCTGCCGACTATTTCACCCAGGGCATTCAAGCAGGATCGTAAATCGACGGCAAGGAACTCTTCACCATTTGAATTCTCTAGTACTTCCCGTGCCAGATCCAATGCAGCCAGTGCTTTTTTAGCGGCCTGCTGCTGCCTGCGGTTTGTAATCCAGATTTCATCTTGCTGCGGCAGTCCGCCCAGAGTGGCTTTTGCATACAAACACGATTCGAGCTCATCACAACCGTCTCCACTTTTTGCTGAAATCAAAACTGAGTCCACTCCGGTAATTTCTTTGTGCCAGAGAGGCAGTTTCCCTGGAATTAGATCCTTTTTATTGAGTACGACAATTGCCCGTTCCTTGTCGATTTCACTGATTAAACTCAAGTCTTCTTCAGCGAGAATTTCACTGGCGTCTAAAATCAGCAAAACCAGGTCAGCTTTTTCCCGGACAATTTGTGTACGCCGGATACCTTCTGTTTCAATCAGATCGGCGGTCTTTCTAATTCCGGCAGTATCAGTTAAACGAAAAGCAACCCCCTGAATTTGTACTGATTCCTCGATGGAATCACGGGTGGTTCCCGGAATGGTGGTCACAATCGCTCTCTGCTCACGCAGTAAAGTGTTGAGTAGCGAAGACTTACCGACATTCGGACGCCCAATCAGTACTACACCAAATCCTTCACGCATCCTTCGTCCCTGCTCTGCATGTGAAAGCAGGCTTTTTAAATCAGCACAAGCATTATCCAGACGCTGAAGACAATCTTTCTGCTGCGTGAATTCATGGCCTTCTTCCGGAAACTCGATACTGGCTTCAACCAGTGAAGCAATTGAGACTACCTGTTTTTTGACTGCATCAATGGCATGATAAAGATTGCCTTGCAGTTGCTGTGCAGCCAGTTTTGCTCCAACGTCCGAATCAGCATGGATCAAATCCACAACTGCTTCAACCTGTGTCAAGTCCAGGCGTCCATGCAAAAAAGCCCTTTGAGTGAACTCTCCGGCCTCCGCCAAACGCACTCCCTGCCGCAAAACCAAATCAAGGATGCTGCGTAAAACAAAGGGACTGCCGTGGCACTGAATTTCTACCACTTCCTCTGTCGTGTAAGAATGCGGCGCACGCATAACAACGACTAAAACTTGGTCGATAAGTTTACCGTCATCATGTATCCAACCATGCACGAGCTTGTTTGTTTCCGCCTTTTTCAGCGATTTGCCTGTGCCCTTATACAAAGATTCCACCACGGAAACAGCCTTAGTTCCGCTGACTCTGATTACTCCAAGTCCAGATGGCTGCAATGGTGTTGCTATTGCAGCAATGGTATCGTCAAGGCGCATTATTCTTCATTAATCAGTGGTGTGCGAAAAATGACCAATGATTTTGTCCATTATGGTTGAACAACAGTCTTAAAACACGAGTTGTCGTTTGATTTGCCTGTGCGACAGCAGCAGCGGCTACTTCCGTGATGATTTGATTCTTGGTGAAATTTGCCAATTCCAAAGCCATATCTGTGTCCCGAATGCTGGATTCAGCAGCAGTTAAATTTTCTGCGGATGAACGCAGCACCGAAATATTTGTTTCTAGCGTATGTTTTTGAACGGATCCAAGTTGGCCGCGCATTGATGATAATTGATCAAGAGCTTCATCCACAAGGCGAATTGCGTCGATGGCTTCTTGTGTAGATGTCAGCCTGATTTGGGACAAATTTTCAAATCCGCTGGAATTATCTACACCCCTCCCCAAAACTGTAGAATGAGTGCTA
>Ga0066376_10003802_pt1 | contig 13340 bp, 10 predicted proteins | sample Knorr_S15_td_Bot_FD_77009 | JGI IMG/M metagenome (GOLD analysis project Ga0066376, IMG submission 77009) | Marine microbial communities from Southern Atlantic Ocean transect - Knorr_S15_td_Bottom_ad_5009_LV_A | ecosystem: Environmental > Aquatic > Marine > Oceanic | place: Southern Atlantic... | reverse complement strand
CGGGGCCTGACCCCTTTTCAACCAGCACTCGTTGCAACTCGAAGAAGGGGTCAGGCCCCGCCTGTGAAACGCGACAGGTGGAGCAAACCCCGTTGTGGGCGGCGTCTGACCCCAAGGTCCGAGCTATTCAATCCGCCGCAGGCGGACTAGGCCGGGCTCTCTCTCACACGTCCTGCCCGGCGGCCCGCAGGCGTTCGACTTCCTCGCGGCTGAGTCGCCAGAGTCCGTAGCCGAGTCCCGAGAACAGGCACAGCGGCACACTGAGCATGAAGAGGATGCTGATCATGTAGGCTCGAGGCCTCGCGTCGTCGCCATCGAGAGCCGCCTTGCACATCGGGCAGGCGGTCGCGGTGGGCACCGCCGGGGAAAACCCCCAGGTGCCGACGACCAGCGCCAAAGCCAGCAGCATGCGACGTGTCATCGTGGGTCCCACTGGTAGAGCATCAGGTAGATGATAACTCCGGTCACCGAGACGTACACCCAGATCGGAAAAGTGATCCGTGCGATCCGTCGGTGAGCCTCCCACTGCTGCCGAAGGGCTCGACGAATCGTCACGATCGCCAGCACGGGGACGGCGATCGCCAGCAGGACGTGAGAGATCAGGATCACGAAGTAGATGCCGCGAATGGCTCCGGTGCCCTGGAACTTCACTCCGCCGTGCCCGGTGTAGTGGTACATGGCTCCGTGGTAGAGCAGGTAGACGGACAGGAAGAGGATCGAGGTGGCAAACGCCGCCAGCATGGTCTTCTTGTGAGCGCCGGAGTGTCCGCGGCGGATCAGCACAAAGCCGGTCACCAACAGGACAAACGCCAGTGCGTTGAGGCTGGCGTTGACGGCCGGCAGCGACGAGACCCAACCGGGCATGCTCTAGTGGCCCTGGTCGCCGGTAGCGTTCAAGCTGTTGTGGCGCTCGGCTTCGATCATCGTCTCGGTCGGTACCTTGTGGTAGTAGTTCCAGCCGATGTCGGGCATCAGTGCGATCGGCAGCCCGATGGCAAGGATCGTGGTCGGAGCCAGCAGCACGTACTTCCAGCCGCGTTCCCACTTCAGGTGCATGAAGAACAGCATCACGCACGCGGCCTTGGCGACGGCGATGGCCAATACAACCACTCCGACCACGCCCGGTGAGGCCCCCTTGAACAGGTCCGCGATGGCCGAGAGCAACGTGAAGACGCACAGGGCCCCGAAGACCCTCAGGTAGAGCTTGTCGTGCGATTCGTGGTCAGCCATCGGGCCGGCTCCAGGTCAAGATGGGACGATCAAAACTGGACGATCAAAACTGGACGATGTAGATCAGTGGGAACAGGAAGATCCAGACCAGGTCGACAAAGTGCCAGTACAGCCCGGCGTTCTCGACGTACTGCGCATCGGCCTCCTCGAGCCCCCCACCCATCAACCCCTTCTTGATCGGGATGAAGAAGATGATCATGCCGACGATGACGTGGATGGCGTGGAAGCCAGTGATCGTGAAGTAGCAACTGGCGAAGAGGTTTCCGTAGGGGATGTAGTAGGCGGCGTGGTGTTCCTGGTCGAGTGAGACCAGGTTGCCTGCTGCGTCGCGGGTCCGGTCGTGATAGATCCTGGCCATCATGACGTTCGATTCGATCAGCTGACCGTAGGTCTCGTTCTTGGTCAGCGCGACAACCCGCGCCTCGGTCGCCGCCAGGGTCAGCTTTTCCTGGCGGAGCAGGGTTTCGAGTTGAGTGTGTTCTGCGACGAGGGCTTTCTTGGCGGCGTCTCCACCGAGAGTCTCGGCGTCGAGTTTGGCGACGGTGCCGATTTGTCTGACCGCCTTCTCGACCGCCTGCAGCCGTGTCTCGGAGATCCGACCGGGGAGGATATCGCGGACCCATTTGCCGTGGTATTCGAAGCCCTTGATGCCCAGGAACAGCACAGCACAGGCGAAGACCAGCAGCAGGTCCCTCAGTCCTTCCTTGAACTGGCCGCGGCCGATTTCTTCGTGGGCCTTGACCACCAGCCAGCTCGAACCGATCAGCACGAAGGTGTTGATCGCACCGGCGATGGTCACGATGTGAGTGATCTCGTTGCTCGGCCAGGCCGGGTCCCCGTCGACGTCGACCGACGAGAGTCTCAGCACGATGTAGGTGCCGATCAATGCCGAGAAGAACATGATCTCGGTGCCCAGGAACAGCCAGATGCAGAGCTTCGAGTTGGCCATCTTGAGGCCCATCTTCAGCGGCTCGGCGGCGGTCGGAAGTGAACTGTGTGACATCGGGGTGTCTTGGGTCAGAACGAGGATTCGTGGTGGGCGGTGAACGCGTGGGGAATGGCAGAAGTCTCAGCGCAACATGCGGAAGTGATCCCAGGTCAGTACGGCCAGCAACAGCGGCAGGTGAACCAGGCTGGCGTACAGCACGCCTCGAGCGGTCCGTGTCGATTCGTTCCACCAGAACCTGATCGTGGCGACCAGGTAACCGAGTCCCAGCACGATTGCGGCTGCGAGGTAGGCATTTCCGGCCAGTCCCAACGCACGGGGCCAGGCGGAAACGCCCAGCAGTGCCAGGGCGTAGGCGATGCCCATCAGCCCGGTCAGACCCGGTCGTCGTGCCGCGACACGGGGCAGCATCTTCATGCCGGCCAGCTCGTAGTCATCTCGACAGAGCCAGGCGATGGCCAGGAAGTGAGGGAATTGCCAGAGGAAGAGGATGGCGAACAGCGAGAGTGCCGCCGAATCGAGTGCTCCTCCAGCGGCCAGCCAACCCAGCACTGGCGGCAGGGCTCCGGGGACCGCTCCGACGGTGGTGGCCAGCGACGAGTGGCGTTTCAGCGGTGTGTAAACTCCCAGGTACAGCACCAGGGTCACGGCAGTGGCGATGACGGTGGCCCAGTTGGTTTGCCAGGCGAGCCAGCCCAGCCCGAGTGCGGCCGAGGTGAACCCGACCACGAGCACTTCGGTTTCCCCAAGCCGTCCGGCGGGCAGCGGCCGGTCGGCGGTCCGGGTCATCAGCGAGTCGCCGTGTCGTTCGAGGTACTGGTTGAGTGCTCCGGAGGCGACCGCGGCCAGGCCGATGCCTCCCAGGGCATGCAGCAGTCCCGACCAGGCCCAGCTGCCTCCGGCCCCCAGCAGGTAGCCGACCCCCACGGTCACCAGTGCCATCACCGCGATCCGTGGCTTGGCCAGCGCGGCGTAGTCGGCCAGGCGGGTGGAACGCGCTGCTTGGGCGGCGAGTGGGGCGGCGAGCGGGGCCGAGGTGGTCGTGACATTGGAGGTGACCGGACCGAGTGAACTCATGCCAGGCCTCCTTCGACCACCACCTCGGCAATCAACTCGCGGCGGGTCAGCCAATCGAGTCTCAGGATACGGATGGCGAGAGTGACCGAGGCGAGCAGCAGCAGTTGTCCGGTCACGGCATGAGTGGTTCTGATGGCGACCTGCAGCGGGGCTCCCTGGACGGCGACGTAGTGTGAGTCGGGCCAGCCGAAGCGGGTGACCCAGGCGGCGGCGCCCAGGCCCAGCTGCAGCAGCAGTACCAGGGCCAGGATCAAGGCGTTGGATTTCAGCCAGTGTGCCCCGTGCCTCACGGCCAGCACGATGACGCAGGCCCCCAGCACGAGCACGACCAGGGCGAAGCCGACGTGTTCCAGCAGCCCGCCACCAAGGTGCCGGATCCAGCCGCCCAGGGCACTTTGCACCAGCAGCACAGCGGGCAGGGCCCAGGCGAGTGTCTTGAGTCGGGTCGAGGGTGAGGGGGGGTGTTGGCCGGTGACGCCTTGCCAGCCTCGGCTGGTGACCAGGGCCAGGGTCCCCATCAGTGCGAGCACGCAGGCGGCGAACTGGCCGTGCACCAGCGCCATCCGCGGATCGTTGGCCAGCACGCGGCCTCCCCCGAGCAGCCCCTGCAGGATGACTCCTCCCAGTACGGCGGTGGCCAGCCAGCAGACCCAGCGTCGAGGTTCGCTCTTCCAGGCCCAGGCGGCCAGCACGATGCTGAAGCAGCCGATCGTGATCCCGGCCAGCCGGTGTCCGTGCTCGGTGAACTTGTCGATCGCCGAGCCGAACCACGGGTAGGCGAACATGCCGTGTCCGTCGGAGCTGGGCCAGTCGTCAAATGCCATGCCCCACTTCATCGTGGTCACGATCGCCCCGATCGAGATCGGCAGCAGCGCCGCGCAGCAGGTGGCCACGGCGAAGCGGTGCAGCCAGCGGGTGGGGCGAATGGGGTCGGACATCGAGTCGGTAGGTCAGCGGTTGGTGGTGAGTGGTTCAGGACTCCTCGGCAGCGCCCTCGGACGCCTCACCAGGATCCTTGTCGGTTTCGGCGTCGGTTTCAGCGTCGGGGTTGTCGGGTGAAACGGTCGAATCGTCTGGATCATCCGGCTCGTCTGGATCGTCTGGATCATCCGGCTCATCCAAATCGGCTGGCGGCAGGTATTCGGTCTGCATCAGGAAGTCGCGGCCTTCGACCAGTGGCGAGGAGTATTCGTAGGGGCCACGGTAGACGATAGGTACGACTTCGAAGTTGCCGTGCGGGGGTGGTGAGGGTGCGGACCATTCCACGCCGTTGGCGTTCCAGGGGTTCCGTCCGCACTTGGGTCCCCAGAAGATGCTCGTGACCCAGTTGTAGAGCAGGATCAGCTGGGCCAGTCCCATGATGAGGGCACAGACGGTGATGAACTGGTTCATCGGCATCAGGTGTTCGAGGTAGGGGTGGATGTAGGGATCGGCGTAGCGACGGGGCATGCCGGCGACCCCGAGCAGGTGCATGGGGAAGAAGGTGCCGTTGAAGCCGACGAAGGTCAGGAAGAAGTGGATCTTGCCCAGCCGTTCGCTCATCATCCGCCCGAACATCTTGGGGAACCAGAACTGGATGGCACCGAAGATGCCAAACAGGGTGGATCCGAAGAGCACGTAGTGGAAGTGGGCGACGATGAAGTAGGTGTCGTGGATGTAGATGTCGACGGGCACCGCGGCCATGAAGATCCCGCTGAGTCCTCCGACGACGAACTGCGAGACGAAGGCGATGCAGTGCAGCGTGACGGTATTGAAGCGGATTTTTCCGCCCCAGATCGTGCCGATCCAGTTGAAGGTTTTGATGGCCGAGGGGAGTGCGATCATGATCGTGGAGACCATGAAGGTCATGCCCAGCGCGGGGTTCATGCCGCTGGTGAACATGTGGTGTCCCCAGACGATGAAGCCCAGCCCGGCGATGGCGGCCAGCGAGTAGGCCATCGGCTTGTAGCCGAAGATGGGTTTACGGCACATGGTGGCGAGCATGTCCGAGACCATGCCCATGGCCGGTAGCAGCATGATGTAGACGGCCGGGTGCGAGTAGAACCAGAAGAGGTGTTGCCAGAGCAGGGCCTGTCCACCGCCGATGGTGGGGTCGGCGTTGTTGACGATGATGCCCGAGGGGACGAAGAAGCAGCTGTGGATGCCGTCGAATGCTCCCCCGAGTTCGGCTCGGTCAAACAGCATCATGAACCCTGCAGCGGTCAGCACCGGCAGGGCAAACGCCTGCAGGATGGCCGTGATGAACATGCTCCAGATCGTCAGCGGCATGCGGAACAGGGTCATGCCCGGTGCCCGCATATTGATGATGGTGGTCAAGTAGTTGACCGAGCCCATCATCGAGGAGACACCGACGAAGGTGACGGCGACCAACCAACAGTTCTGTGCGTGTCCCGAGCCCGGGGCGGCTTCGGGCAGTGCCGAGAGCAGCGGGTAGCTGGTCCAGCCTGCGGCGGCTCCTCCGAAGTAGAAGCTGAGTCCGAAGAAGAAGATCGCTGGCCACATGAACCAGTAGCTCATCATGTTCAGCTTGGGGAAGGCCATGTCGTCGGCCCCGATCATCAGCGGGATCAGGAAGTTGCCGAAGGCCCCGGCCAGGATCGGGATCACGACCAGGAAGATCATCACCGTGGCGTGCATCGTGAACAGCATCGTGTAGAACTCGGGCGAAATCTGTCCGCCCTCGCCGGCGAAGAGGCTGCCGAAGACCGGCATGTCGTGCCACGGCCAGGCCAGCTGCCAGCGGATGCCCAGCGCCAGGGCTCCCCCCAGCATCATCATGATCAGCGTGGTGATCAGGAACTGGACGCCGATCATCTTGTGATCGGTCGAGAAGATGTACTTCTTGATGAACGACGGGTTGTGGTGGTGCAGGTCGTGGGCGGGGCCCGAGGCGGGGTTGAGCGTATTCATGGTGTGGCCTCTCCCGACGCCTTGGCAGAGGTGGCCTGCGGCGGTGTGACTCCGTCGTAATCCTGCAGGCTCTTCAGCCGTCGCAGCTCGGCCTGGAGGTCTGCGACCGCCTCAACTTCGCCTCTCATCTTGTAATGTCCCCACCCGCACAACTCGGCACAGGTCAGGTTGAACTTGCCGGCGCGGTTGACGGTGAACCAGATATCGATGCTCTGCCCGGGCATCGCGTCCTGCTTGACTCTCAGGTCGGGGACGAAAAACGCGTGCTGGACGTCACCGGACTTAAGATAGATCAGCGTCTCTCGGTTCAGCGGCACAAAGAGCTTGTTGACGGCGTAGACATCGCCGGCGTGGGGCTTGGCGAGCCAGTCCTTGACCTGCTTGTACGTTTTGAACTTGGTGCCGGGAGCCGGGTAGCGGATCCGCCACTCGAATTGCCGCGCGGTGACCTCGGCCACCAGGTGAGCCGGCCTGGGGTCGACGTCGCGGTTTTCGTAGTCGCGGACGCGGTAGATGGCCCAGACGTCGATCTGGTAGAGCGCGATGAAGAGCAGCACGCCCGAGGGGACGATGGTCCAGATGACTTCGAGGTTGTGGCTGCCGTGGCTGAACCAGGCCTTTTCGTCCTCGTTCCGGGACCCTTTCCAGAGCACGTAGGCCAGGGCGCCCATGGTGCCGATGAAGGCGACGGTGACGATGCCCAGGATCAGGTAGAACAGGTCATCGATGCGTTGCCCCAGCGGCGTGGCGGCTTCGCGGTTGCCCGGGAAGCTCCAGTCCATGGCCGGAGCGATGGCGCAGACAACGATCGCCACGATCGGCCAGAAGGTAAAGAACAGGCACCAGAAGATTCTGCTCACGGTTGCGTCTTCTTGTCCTGGGCGGACTTGGTGGGTACAGGCTTGGTGGTCCGGGAGTCCGCCGGGGACGAGTCCTTTGGCTGGGAGTCGTCTGTGGCATGTGGAGTTTCGTGTGAGTGTCCGTCGGAGTGGTCGTGATCGGCGTGCGGGTTGGTTCCCCCGTGGTACTGGTGGCCGTGCTCGTCGAAGAACGCCCCGTCGATCGGAATGCTGAGGACATAGTTGACGAGGTGCCAGCGATCCTCTTCGGGCAATGTGGCAAAGCCGGCCATCGGAGTGGCCTTGATTCCGGCGGTGACACGTCGAAAGACATCCAGGGGTCGCCGGCCACCGCGGTAGACCCCCGACGTGAGGTTGCGTGGCCGGATCATGTTGTGCCAGGCGTCACGCAGACCGGGCGTCTCGTAGTTCTGTTGTGTCTCGGGATTCTTCTGGAAGTCGCCGAGGAACGCCCCGTTGCCGCGTCCCCCTTCGCCGTGACACTTTGCGCAGTTGATCTTGGTGCTGATGAACAGGTTGCGTCCCTTGAGCCGCGACGTGGCCGTATCGGGCAGCCGGGCCTGTGACGGGTTCACCGAGTTCTCGGGCAGCTCGGCGTTGCTCCAGTTCTCGGCGACCAGCGACGCCGCATCGGCAAACGCCTCGGCGAATCCATCGACGGCGAGTTCTTTTTCGAGGCTCTTGAGGTCCGCGGGCGGTTTTCCGTCGGCGGTGGGCATCAGGTCCTTGAGGTGATCCAGCAGCCTGCGTTCGACTTCGCCTCGCATGGCCAGGAACCGAACGTACTCGACGATCGCATCGAGTTCTTCGGTCTCCATCAACAGGAACGACGGCATGTAGGTGCCGGCGAGGCCCTGGGTGATGGTCCGGCGGAGGTCATCGCGGCTGGCGTAGAAGCCGTTCTTGGTCGAGGTGAACTTGAACAGCCCGCGGCGATAGTCACGGGGCCGAGGGTTCAGCCTGTGGTTGGCGATGTAGCGTGCGGTGGGTCCGTTGCCGTCTCCGGTGACGCCGTGGCAGTGCATGCAGTGCTGCATGAACAGTCGGCGGCCGGCCTGCAGGTTGTGGCCGATCAGCCGAATCGTGGTACCGGGGGCGACCGCGGCGGCACCGTCCTGGGGAACAAGTCTCAGTGTGCGGTTGGCCGCATCGTAGTCGGCGGCGAGGCGATTGTGGGGTGTCTTGGTGCCCAGGACCACGGCGACTCGGCCGAGCCGGCCGGGTGGATCGCTGTCGAGTGCAATCCGCAGGGTGTTGATATCGGTGGATGAGAGTACGGTGCCGCTGATCTCTCCGAAGTCAATCGGCAGTGCGCCCCAGGCGACCAGTGTGTTGGGACTACCAAAGTGTTCGGCCAGGATACCGCGGACATTCACGGCGGCGACTGGGCTCGACTTCTGCAACTCCTCAACCCGCTCGTCGTGGACGAATTCAGCCTGGTAATCGCCGCAGCCGACCGCCAGGGGCAGCAGGGCCAGCAGAGTCAGGATGAGTGGTCGTGAAATCAACGTGTGGTCCTTGGCCGGGCTCGGTCCCGGTCGGTGATGTGGCTTACAGTCCAAAGTCGCTCAGTTGGAATTCCAGGTCCTGGGCTGAGGTCTCGCCCTTCTTGATCGTCACCTTGAGCGATCGTTTCAGGAACCCTCCCTTGCCTCCGGCCCGTTCGTGCCAGACTCTGAGGGTGAGATCCGTGGCGGGCAGGTCCTTGAGTTCAAAGGACCCGTCGTCCTTGGTCAGGGTGCCCCAGGGGTGGTCGAGTGCGAGGTGGAAAGCCTGCATCCACGTGTGCATGTCGCACTTGACCGGGAAGGGGAGTCGTTCGTGCTTGTTGTAGACAATCGGCAGGCCGTCTCGTTCGAGCGCCTTGATGGCTCCATTGAAGCTGCGGCTGCGGCCGGGGTAGGTGTGAGTGTTGTGACCGGCGTCGTCCTGGCTCTTGATCAACAGGGTCTGACCGGTGCGTACGACCAGTGCGTGGGGCACGAAGACGCAACCCTTCTGGTCAAAGAACGCTTCAGCCGTGGGAACCGGGGGAACGGTGGCTCCGGGAGGCGTCTTGTCGATGTAGATGAAGACATTGGCGATGCCATTGCCGGTGCCGACAACCAGTGACTGATCGACGATAGCCGTGGCGGCACCGCAGACGCTCGGATCACGTTTCGCGGTGCCCCGTGCGACGATGACCGTGGGTGTGGGAGCGGTTCCGACCAGCTTGATGGTGCCGGTGAGAGTGCCGGTCCCGTCGATCTGCGTCACCGGTTCGCCGTTTGTGTCGGCCGTGTCGCCGCCAGGCTTGTAGGTGATTGTCGGCGTGGCCGAGGCGCCTTCGCCGCAGCCGACCAGGAGACCGGTCGAGGTGACGGCGAGGGAGGCGAGTGTAGCGAGGGTGACTGTGCGTTGGGTGAGTGTCATGGCTTTGTGGCCTTCGCGCTGGTGTCCACCGATGCGGCCGCGGCCGCGGGCTTGGGAGGTGGCTTGGGCGGTATGTAGGTTCCGTCGCGTTCCATCAGGCGGTTGTAGTTCATCAGTGCGTCACGGACGGCGGTGGTCTGTCTCAGGCCGTTTCCTTCGAAGTGCTCAGGAAACAGCTTCTGGTTCTTGAGGAACGGCTGTGGCATCGAGGTGTAGGGGGTGACCCACTTGGGGTTGGAGAGCCAGACCTGCACCCAGTCGGGTTGCAATCGGTCGTGGGCCAGGTCGAGGTTGGGGCCGCGGATGTCTTTCTTGGGGTCACTCGGAGTGAACTGGCGACCGCCGAGCGAGTGGCACTTGATGCACAGTGGTGCGTTGAACAGCCGCCACGACTCACTCAGGTAGTCGTGATCTGCTCCGCTGAACTCGATGTCTCGATCGGCCAGGTAAGCCGGTTGCCGTTGCGGCACTCTCTGGTAGGGGTACTCGGCCTTCTCGGCGGCGGCGAAGTAGTTGGCCAGGGCACGGGCTTCGGCGTCGTCGAGGTTGAAGCGGGGCATGCGGAGCACGGTGGTGTGACGCAGCCGGCCGGGGTTCTTCAGGAAGCGGTACAGCCACGGTGTCTGGACCTTGATGCCCTCGGCGATCAATGGTGGCGGCGACTGTTGCCAGGCCAGGTCGCGTTCGTCAGGACCACCTGTACCTCGTGATCGAAGATAGGCGACCAGCCACTCGGCGAATCGCCCTCCACGGGCGGGGGTTTCGGAGACCAGGAACGGTTCAGACACCGAAATGCGAGCCGAAGGGAGCACCGTGCGGGTCTGCCGTGTCGGCTTGCCCTTTTCGTCCTTGCCCATCCAGTTGAATGTGATCGGTTCCCAGAGATTGTAGGCGTAGAGGCGTTCGTCGGCATCGAGATCAGCATCATCGGGACCGGGTCGAGTGACCGAGAGACCGTGGAACGAATAGGAGACGTTTCCGTTCTCTTGAGGTGTCATCGGAACGGTCCGGGCCGGCCGGATCTTCAGCAGCAATTCGCGCGACTCGGAATATTCCGTTGGAGCCAGCGAGCCGTCGGGGAGGTCGGCGATGGGCATCTCGACCCGGATTTCGGGCAACTCGACCATGTGGCAACCGACGCAGTTGAACTTCTGCAGCAGCCTCTCGCCCTCGATCCGGTCGGCCACCCGCGTGTCGGGCTGGTAGACGTACTTGACCGGAGGCGGTTCGGCGACGAGTCCGAGAATGAAGGTGGCGATCGCTTCGATCGCCTTCTCGTTCTCCATCGGGTCCTGTGCGAAGGTGAACTTCGGCATTCTCAGACGCTCGTCGTACCCCTTCGTCTCGATCTTCTTGTGGTCGTAGCTGCGCGGGTCGCGGAGTTTTTGCCACAGGAAGCCCTCGCGGCCGTGGTGCAGCAGGCTCGAGTAGAAGAACGCTGCGCGGGTCTCATCTTCTTCGATGTCACGGTTCTCGAACTTCTGCGTCCCCAGCGAGTGGGCTCGTGCCTGGGCCATTTCCTTGTCGACACGTTTGCGGGTGGACGAATTGTCGGCTTCACCGTGGTGATGCAGGAACTCCTCGATGTGTTCGCTCGCCAGCTTGGTGCGGTCCTTGCGGCCCCAGTCTTCGAGCTTGGTGCCGATCGGCCGGGCGGTTTCGAAACCGGGGATGTCGTGGCAGCCGTAGCAGCCGTAGCGGCTGACGGTCCGCCGTCCGACGTAGGTCAGTTTCATCTCGCGGGTCACCGAATCGCCGTGCAATTCGACCTCGTCGCCCTTGATCTTCGACTTGTCGCTCTCGGGGTAGCGGCCCCCGTTATCGACCATCGTCTCGGCCGCAGCGGCTCCGATCACCTTGCCGGCGTAGAGCTTGACGAGTTGATCGAGTGCGGAGTCATCGGCATCGGGCACGGGATTTCCGGCCAGTTTCGTGGTCGGTTGCGAGAGCAGGAAGGCGGCGATGTCGGCGGCCGGGTCGACTCGCTTGTCGCCTTTGCCCTCGGGGTCGAGGAACAGGTCGGGCATGCGGGTGCGTGAGAAGTGTTTCCGGGGGTCACGCAGCCAGGTATAGAGCCAGCGGAATCCGGAATCCGAGGCACCGATCGGGTTCTTTGTGTCGTGAGTGATCTTGTCCTGGATCCGGGACAGGTCGGGTCCGAAGGTGGCCGAGAGTTGCTTGCCGGGGTCGGGGATGGCCTTGTGGCTGTGGCAGGCCAGGCAGCCACGTTCGCGGAAGGTGATCTCACCCCGCCCGGCGTCGGCGGTGATGCCCTCGGGGATCGTATCGAGCTTGAAGTCGGCACTGGCCTTCCTGCTGGTTTCCAGCAGGAAGTGCGTGACCGCGGCGATTTCAGCCGGTCCGAACTGCTTGCCGTGTAGGTCGTCCTGGTTACTGAGATCGAAGAACTGGGGCATCCGCGTGGTGGGTCGGAAGTCGCTGGGCTTGCGGATCCAGCGTGCGAGCCAGTCGGAGTTGGTCTTGAGTGCGACGTGGGCGAGGCTGGGTCCGACCTTTCGCATCTTGCCGGGGAACTGGTTCGGGTCGGCTTCGAGTGCGGCTTTCAGTTCGGCGGTGGCCGGTTCGAGCCTGAGGTCGGGTCCGATGGGGTTGACGCCGTCGAACCCGGAGATCTCGTGGCAGCCGAAGCAGCCGAAAGTGCGGACAAGTTGCCATCCTTTATAGAGCTTCGGGGCGGTGGGTCCGTGGTCGGGGTTGATTCCCAGGTCGACGACCTGGTGATGGCACTTCAGGCAGGTCGATTCCCTGAGCCGCCTCGGCTGCATGGGGAATTCCCAGTGGTGGTTGGGGAAGAACCCGTACTGGGCATTCCATTTCTTGTAGTCGGCCGGGTGATTGGGTCCGTGCTGGGCGTTGTGGAAGCTGGTGGCCGACCCCTGTCCGTCGTGGCAGACGGTGCAGCCGAACTCGGTGAGCGGATGCGGGCTGGCGGCGGTGAGGTAGAGATCGGGTCGAGGGTGAGTGGCAAAGGGGTGCGGGTAGCCACCGGCAGCGACCCACGAGGCGGGTTCGGCGTCGGCCTTTGCGTCGGCGGCAAAGGGGAACTCGGGCACGTTGCCGGTCAGCACGCGGTCGATGCCCAGGTGGCAGGTCCGGCAGCGGTCGAACCGCGCCGTGGCGGTCATCCCGAGAGTGATTCTCTGGTCGGGCAGCCAATCCTGCTGGACCCTGTGGTGCGAGTTGAACCCGTCGATGACCGGTTGTTCCATCAACCACCTCTTGATGGCCTGGATCGTGCTGTCGGGGGCGACGACGTTTCGGCTGCTGTCGGTCAGTTCGAGTGCGGCTTCGAGCGCGGCGAGTGTTTTTTCTGCATCGGTTTCTTCGCCGGTGAGCTGGGCGACGTCTTGCTGAACCCCCTTCGTGTCGTCCAGCGCGGCTCGCAACTTCCGCTCGGCGTCGTCCACGGTCTTCTGCTTGGCATGGAAGTCGGCGAGTTTGGCTTTCATCGAGGGGTCATTGTCGCGGACGGCGAGGTCGTAGTTGGCCCGGGCCACGTCGCGGAAGGTCCTCAGGGGCTTGGTCACCCGCAGCTCGGCCGCGGCCGCGGCCTGCTTCACGGCCAGCTCGGTTCTGTGGGTCTCGAGCTGGCCGGCGATCGTTGCGAGATGCGTCTTCCTCTCGGCGATCTGCGTCTTGAGTTCTTCGGTCTTTGAGGTGAGCTGATCCTGTTGATCGAGCCCGATGCCTGAGAGGCGGGCCTCTTCGATCCGGTCGAACTTCTGCTGCCAGACCCGCCACTCGTCGTTGTGGTCGTCGTAGAGCATCCACAGCGTCGCGGCCAGCAGCAGCAGGCTGCTGAAGGCAAAGACGTTGTGAGTCTTTGACAGCGATCGGAAGAAGCCGTCGGTGGCTGGCATGGGACTTGGAGGTTTGAGGGCTTG
>Ga0066376_10003800_pt1 | contig 13345 bp, 12 predicted proteins | sample Knorr_S15_td_Bot_FD_77009 | JGI IMG/M metagenome (GOLD analysis project Ga0066376, IMG submission 77009) | Marine microbial communities from Southern Atlantic Ocean transect - Knorr_S15_td_Bottom_ad_5009_LV_A | ecosystem: Environmental > Aquatic > Marine > Oceanic | place: Southern Atlantic... | reverse complement strand
TAAAGGCGTAGAAATCAGAATCCAAACCGCCCATGGTGCGCTGGTAGTAAAGGCCCGCCAGGGTGGAAGCGTCCACTACACCAAATCCATTGCTCCCGGCAAGAGGCTGACCGTCGACTGCCTTGGTGTAAATCACATCCAGGGAATGGGCGTCTGTAGCGTGTTGAAACAGCAAACCATCCCAAGCAGAACCACCGTCGTTCCAGTCATAGGAAGAAAGCATACGACCTTTGCCATAATTCAATTCGAAACGACCCGCTTGCACATCAAACAAATCACCGCCGAAGCCATTCATGCGCATGTAAGCCTGGTGCAAGGTGAGGTCACTAAGTTCGGTTCCGATGGTCCCGTTGGTTTGAATTTCCACAAAAGTCGAAACAACTTGGTCCAGCTCTTTGGCCATATTTAACCGCAACCGACCCGTATGGTTCTTGCTGGCGTCGGAGCTCGTGGTGCGAAATCGCATCTCGCCGCCAAATTGGAAATCATTGCCAGAATCCTGCGCAGGGGCGGGAACAGCAAAAAGAAGCAGGGCCGCAGCAGCAGTCCAAACGGTGGTTGAATTTTTCATGTTCAAATTGAGGTTAAGGGAGTCCGGAATCAAAGCCGACGGCCTCGGATAGGTACGCCAGCCAATCAGCGCCACAGTTTATAGCTCCGCCCAGTCAGTGACTAGTTGCTTCCTCGCGCTTGTTCCAAATAGCGAAAAACGTATTTCCCCAGTAAATCCCCCTCCATGTGGAACAAATCTCCCACTTGATTCGACCCGAGAGTGGTTGTCGCAAGGGTTTCGGGAATGAGCGCCACGGTGAACTGGTGGTCCGCCAGCAAACTCGCCACCGTCAGACTGACCCCGTCTATGGTTACTGACCCCTTGGGAATGAGTAAAGGCCCCACTTCCGGGGGCGCCTGAAAAGTAAATACCGCAAATTCCCCCTGGTCTTGACGAGCTAACAGACAACCCAGGCCATCCACGTGGCCGGTTACAAAATGGCCCCCTAAACGAGCGTCGGCCCTCAAACTAAGCTCCACGTTGAATGTTTTTCCAATCGGGGCGTCAGCAAAGCAGGTTTTTTCGATGGTTTCGGGTGAAACGTCAAAAACGGCCACCACGCCCTCCAATTCCACCACGCTCAAGCACACCCCAGCCACCGCCACCGAGGCGCCATGCTCCAAGTCCTCGGCAAGGCCACCGAAATTCAGCTCTAAGCGCAGGCCCGCGGGGCTTTTTCGCATCCCCGTGAGCTCCACTTTCGCCTCCACCAAGCCGGTAAACATGGCGCATACCCTAGCCTGAAAAGGTGGCCGCCACAAGTTCGCTTTTCTGGCTGACTATTTCCGCCCAATTCAGCTCTAAACCTTGCTCAGAACAGGCCTCTAGCTTATTCTATTCGGCCCTTTTCCCGGAACGCCGGGATGCTAGAAGTCCATCTCCTCACCTTGTTTCCAGAAGCCGTCGAGGGCTACCTCGCGGCCAGCATACTTGGACGAGCCCGCAAAGCCGGGCTTGTGAAGGTGCACCTTCTAGATTTTCGGCGTTTTTCTCAGGATAAGCATCGGACCGTGGACGACCGCCCCTTCGGAGGCGGACCCGGCATGGTCCTAAAACCGGAACCGATCTTTGACGCCGTCGAATGGGTGGAATCCACCTACGGCCCTTGCCGACGAATTCTTCTTACCCCTGATGGAATCCCCTTCCGCCAAGCTGGCGCCAAGGAATTCAGTCAGGAAAAACGACTGTTGCTTTTGTGCGGTCGTTACGAAGGCTTCGACGAACGCATTCGTACCGGAATGCCATGGACCGAAATTTCGATGGGAGACTTCATCCTTTCCGGTGGAGAACTCCCGGCTCTGGCTTTGATTGAAGCAACCGCCCGCCTCATTCCTGGGGTACTCGGCCACCATCAATCTGCCGAAGCCGATTCTTTTACCAACCCGAACTTACTCGACCATCCTCATTACACCCGCCCGGCGGAATTTAGAGGCATGGCCACCCCCGAAGTGCTGTTAAGCGGCGACCACCAAGCGGTGGCTGCTTGGCGACACCAGCAGGCTGTCCAACGCACCCACCAACGGCGCCCGGACCTCCTGCCCGACTTACCACCAAAATCAGACTGAAATGGACAACATCATCATTGAACTCGACAACCGGAACATGAAGGAAAACCCACCTTCCTTCGCGGTTGGTGATTTCGTTCGCGTTGAATACCTCATCCGTGAAGGCAAAACCGAACGAGTCCAGCCTTTCATCGGCCAAGTCATTCGCTTCGTAGGCCATGGGGTTCGCAAAACCTTTACGGTACGACGCATTGTTCAGGGTGAGGGCGTAGAGAGAACTTTTCCTCTCCACAATCCTCGGGTGGTCAACGTCAAGGTTGACCGCGGCCCAAACCGTAAACCAAAGCGCGCCAAGCTTTTCTTTTTGAGAGACCGCACCGGCCGCTCCGCCCAACTCTAGGCTCCGAACGCCCCACCACTTCCTACTCGGAAACACCCGATGGTCACCAACCTGTCCCGTAAAATTTTCGGCATCGTCGTTTTGTCGGCGCTATCGATTTGGTCAATTTTCACCTTTGACATTCACCTTGGCTTAGACCTTTCCGGTGGCTCGCGGATTGTCTACCGCTTTGACTTTGAAAAAGCCGTTGCCGAAGGACAGATTTCGGAACAAGAAGACCACCAAGCCGTTTTACAACAAACGGCAATGATTTTCCAAAAACGCCTGGATGGTTCAGGCATGGCGGACATTCCGATTTACCCCCAAGGTGACAGTAGTTTAGTTGTCGAATTACCCGACCGCTCTAAGGAGGAGGTCGAAGCGGTAAAACGAACCATTATCAATCAGGGCTCCTTGCAGTTCCGGATTATTTTGGATTCTTCCGATGACCTCGGCTTAGACGGGGAAATAGAAAAGTTCCGGAATTGGCGGACAGCTAATCCTGATTTGGAAGCCGTTGCATTCAACCGGGTTGCCGAACCAGCGGGTGGTCCTCGCGAAGGCATTCTTTGGTACCCACTTTCTGCCAATGCTCTTGCCAAAGAAGCCGCCGGTACTGGCGGCATGCGGGTTGCCCCGGACCTGTCCGCAATTCCAGTCCGCAATGAAGGGGTACTTCGCAATACTGGCCCCGAGGACCCAGACTCATGGGATTTCAGCGGCTCCGGCCTCAGTTACGTCGGCCCATCGGTAGACAGATTTGGCTTTGGCGTGGTTGCTTTTGAATTTAAAGAACACCGCAAATCCGCTTTTGCAGATTTCACTGAACATTTCCGAGATCGGGCTATGGCCATCGTCCTTTCCAATGAGGTAGATAGCGCCCCTAATATCAATGAACGCCTACCCGGCTCAGGCGTCATCAGTGGCGGAAGCATCGGTGGTGGATTCTCTCAAGAAGATGTCATGGAATTGGTCACCGTTTTGCGGACAGGTTCCTTGCGCATCAAGCCTCAGCTCGAAAGTGAGAGTTTTGTAGGCCCTTCGCTTGGTCAAGATTCCATTGATACCGGCATTTCATCCGCCACCTTTGGCGGTGCGGCAGTGCTCCTTTTTCTCCTGCTTTACTATTGGATGAATGGCCTGGTGGCTTGCGCTTCTTTGGCTTTCAATGCTTTTTTATTGGTAGGTGCACTTTTCTTCACCCAAGCCACCTTGACTTTGCCAGGCTTAGCCGGTTTGGTACTGACCATAGGCATGGCAGTGGACGCCAATATCCTGATTTTCGAAAGAGTTCGCGAAGAGCGTAAACGGGGGCGCGAAGTTCCTCAGGCTTATAAAAATGGCTATGAGCGCGCTTTCACTACCATTGTGGATGCCAACCTCACCACTTTGATTACTGCCCTCATTTTGTACCAAGTTGGAACTGGTCCGGTGCAGGGTTTTGCGGCCACCTTGTCTTTAGGGATTGTCACTTCGCTGTTTTCTGCCCTAGTCTTCTCTAAAGTGCTCATGCATGGTTTAGTCTTTGGCAAAAACAAAATCATCAAAGAAGTACGAATGATTGGAGCTTTGGCTGGAGCCAGAACCATTCGCTTTACCTCGGCCCGCAAGGTGATGGGCTTGGTCTCCCTGCTCCTCGTCGCCGGTAGCACTTGGCTATTCGCCGCCAATGCCAACCAAATGCTGGGCATTGATTTTGCCGGCGGCTCGGCAGCTCGGGTGCAATTGAGTGAATCTACTGAAATTGGAACGATTCGCTCTGCTTTACCAGGCTTCAGCGTGACCCAATACCAAACCACCGCTGGCCAAAGCAGTAGCACCTCTTCCGACATGTTCTTGGTGAAGAAAAAACTCACCGCGGAACAACGCGCTGCCTTCCATTCCGGTTCGTCGGAAGCAGTTGACTTGCAAACTTCCTTTAAAAATGAATTGGAAACCAAGCTAGTTGGGTTGTTGGATAGCAATGACCCCTTCCCCGAACTCAATACGGTCGGCCCCCGCGTAAGTGGTGAAATTCAGCAAAAAGCAGTGCAGGCCATTCTGCTTTCGCTGATTGCCATCATCATCTACATGAACTTCCGATTTAAAGAATACCGTTACGGCATTGCCGCCGTAATTGCAGTATTCCACGACGTCATGATTGCTCTGGGTGCTCTCGCATTGGCAGACTCTCAAGGGTGGGTCAACGTCGAGATCAACTTGGAAATCATTGCGGCATTCTTGACCATCATTGGCTACTCCTTGAACGACACCATTGTGGTCTTCGACCGAATTCGGGAAAACTTGCCGCGTCGTTCTGAGGGCTTCCGCCATATCATCGACATTTCCATTACTCAGTCGTTAAGCCGAACCATCTTGACCTCCCTCACCACCTTCTTCGTGGTCGGAGTGTTGTTCGTTGCCAACCGACCCATGCACAATGTTCTGGAAGGCTTCTCCTTTGCCATGCTCATTGGCGTTGTGGTCGGAACTTACTCCTCCATGATGGTCGCTAGCCCACTATTGCTCTTTCTCGACCGCTATGCCCGAGTCAAGAAAGTGAAAGTAGGAGACGATTAAACCCGCGCGCTGATTTTCTCACCCACAGAGGGCGGGCATCCGGCTATCCTGCCGGGATGCCCGCCCTCCTTCTTTTAGCCTCTCTCATTTTGCTTTTGCTCGGCGCTGTGTTTTGGCGAACCCAATCGTCCGAAGCCCCCAAGCTGGATCCACAACACGGTCAAGGAACTTTACTCCTGGGCTTAGAAGCTCCACCGGAGGGAAACACCCAAGCACCTCCAGTCGGAAAACTTCCTCCGATGGCCTCGGAAGCCGCCGAACCATCCCAAGCTAAGGAACTCCAACTGGAAGAGCCTTCCCCAGGCTCAGTTGCTTACAAAGCCACCCCCGCCGCGGAAGATACTCCGCTTTCCTACACGGTGCAGGCTGGTGACAGTCTCTACCGGATTGTCCGTAAGGTTTACGGCACGGCCGACGACTCCTTAATTCAGAAAATTGCCGCCGCCAACCAAATGGCCGACGCCGGATCTTTGGCCATCGGCCAAAAACTTAGCTTGCCTCTTCTGGAAGGTTACCCAGCGCCGCAACGCCCTGAGTAATTTCAAAGCTTCCTCCAACCCGCTGCAGGTCCGCGTTGAGAACCGCCCAATGGCGTGGCGGAAGGGTCACTTTGGCAACCCAGAATTCTGGATGGTAATGAGCATCGGAGATTTTGGATACCATTTGGAAATCAGCGATGAGCTTGCCTTCACTCACCGGAATTCTAAGCTCCATGTGCAAAGACCAGCGGTCCAGCGTTGCCGACAAAACAGCATCCAATTCATCTAATCCTTCTCCATCAGTCGCCGACACAAAAACCGCTGCGGGGAATTCCTTGCGCAAGAGCATTTGCTCATTCTGGTGGAGAAGGTCAATTTTGTTCAAGATGAGCAAGGTCGGCTGAGGTTTCTTTTGCAAACCTGCCAACACCGTTTCGACGGCTTCCATTTGCAAACCTAAGTCGGGAGCCGACGCATCACATACATGCAAAAGCAAATCAGCATGTATGGTCTCCTCCAAAGTGGCGTGAAAAGAGGCCACCAAATGGTGGGGTAAATCTCGAACAAACCCAACCGTATCGGCCAACATCAAAGTTCGCTTATCACGTAATTTCCAATAACGAAGCTTGGTATCCAAGGTGGCAAACAACTGGTCTGCAACAAAAGTTTGACTGCCGCTTAGCCTCGTCAACAAAGTGGATTTACCCGCATTGGTATAGCCGACCAAAGAAACGGTATGGGGATCTAATCGGCCTACCGCCCGTCTTCGACTCCGCACCGCAATGCGAGATAATCGTTTTTTGAGGTCGGAAATTCTCTTCGCCACCAGACGACGGTCGGTCTCTAATTGGGTCTCCCCTGGGCCACGAGTTCCAATCGCCCCTTCGGTCCGCTCCAAATGGGTCCACATCCGCTTTAAGCGAGATTTCATGTACTCCTGCTGGGCCAATTCCACCTGTAGTTTGGCTTGGTTGGTATTGGCCCGAGTACAAAAAATGTCCAAAATCAATTCGGTACGGTCCACCACTCTCACGTCCAGGGCCTTCTCTAAATTTCTGCCTTGGCTGGGAGAGAGATCGAAATCCACAATCAATAACTTGGAGCCGGTGGCCGTCAGCCGGCGGTGGATTTCCTCCACCTTCCCTTTGCCAAATCCAGTTCGTGGATTGGGACTGGCCAATTTTTGAGAAATGGCATCCACGACCCTCGCTCCGGCTGCCTCAGCCAAGCCTTTGATTTCCTCCATCGGAAATGCCGACGCCTTGGCCGAACTACCGGGAAGAAACAAAACCGCCACGATGGCTTTTTCTTGCGGTGCCTGGGTGGAGTGAGCTCCTCTCTTCAACGCCTCAGTCCCCCGCAAGCGGCACCGCTTGGGGTTGAGATAGAACTGGCGCAGAGGCCCGAACGTGCAAGCTGCCTGCTTGGCCATCCAACAGCGTATGGCATTGCCAATTTCCAGTGGTTGCGGCATAGTCGGTGCGGAAATGAGCTCCACGGGATTCCCTCCTGAACAGAGCGGAATGAGCAATGGTTGCCCCCACCTGAACCATGTTGACCACTTCCACCGCACCAGGTGTAAAAGGTCCTAACCGCGAAAGGTAACCATTCCATAAATGCAAGCGCTCCAGAGCTTCCGACAATCCGGCTTCGTTCCGTTCAATCCCGACCTGGCGCCACATCAAAGATTTCAAGGAATAGGTCATATCCAGCAAATTTAATTCAGCCCCGGTGCTTTTAAGCGGCGAGGTGGCTTGGGAAAACAGAAAGCGACGTTCGGGCCCGAAGGAAGTTTGGCTGATGGCTTGGCCAACCATGCGGCCATGCACTAAGCCTTCCAGCAAACTGTTGGAACCCATGCGATTGGCACCATGAAAACCGGTTGAAGCACATTCCCCGGTAGCCCAAAGACCGGGAATGGATGTTTGGCCGTGCAAATCAGTTTGTATTCCGCCGACTAAATAATGCACCGCTGGACGGACCGGGATGGCGTCTTTCCCTAATTCCATGCCGAATTCCCTAGCAATCTTGGCAAGGGCAGGGAATTGTTGCTGAGGGTCGGCTACGTCGGAAAAATCCAAGTAAACGTGGGTATCCCCAGTATCCACCATGCGCCGGAAAATGGCCCGGCTGACCACATCCCTAGGCGCCAATTCCGCATCAGGATGGGCTTCCTGCATAAAGGCGTTGCCGCTCCGGTCTTTCAAAACGGCGCCAGCGCCGCGAGTCACTTCACTAATCAAAAACCGAGCTGCGCCAGCCAAGTAAAGAATGGTCGGGTGAAACTGGACAAATTCCAAGTCTCTTAAAGTGGCTCCAGCCCGCAGGGCCATGGCTAAGCCATCACCGGTTGCCAATTGCGGGTTGGTGGTCTCCCTGAAAATTTGGCCGCCGCCGCCGGTGGCAAAAGCTACCGCTCCAGCTTGAAATATCACCACTTCGGCATGGGAATCGACGTTCCGGTGAAGAAAGGAAACCAACCCGCAAACTCTGCCTTCAGCATCTTTGAGTAGTTCAATCGCGGTAGCCCGCGGGATCAAATCAATATTTGGATGAGAACGAGCCCGAGCGTGCAAAGCGCGTTGCAGTTCCAAGCCAGTGGCGGTTCCATGACTGTGCAATATGCGCGCCACCCGATGTCCACCTTCCCGCCCCAAGGAAAGCGATCCGTCGGCATGGCAATCAAATTGGGTCCCCATTTTGAGGAGCCAGTCCACAGTATCTCCGGCGCGGCCAGTCAGCTCATCCACAACACCGGGGTCACAGAGTCCGTAGCCAACCTTGACAGTATCGGCGGCATGAAAATCAGGGGAATCATCGCGGCCCACGGAAGCAGCGATTCCCCCTTGGGCAAAGCGGGTATTGGTGTCATCCACACCTCCTTTACAAAGCACAATGACGTGAGCACCAGAATCAGCAGCCTCAATGGCGGCGGCCAAACCCGCGGCTCCACTGCCAACCACCAATACATCGGAGCGAAACCGGGCCAAACGACGAATCGAGGCCTGGAGCCGCAAAAGAGGGCTACCAGCGGCAAAAGAGTGGACTTGAGCTTCCATGAACCGGGAATTTTAACGAAGTTCTTGCCAAAACTTTTCCAGAAAAAAGTAAAGAAAGTGGCTTGTTAGGGGTTTGTTTGCCGATAAGCTATGTAGGCACTTGTTAGGCCATCCCTTGGTACCCCTTCAGGGGCAAACCACAACATATAGAGAATAAAAATGAAAACCCACATCTTCAGAGCTCACAGACAAGAAGTTGAAGCCACCCTTTGGGTCGCTGTCCTGCTTTTGGCGGTCATGATTTTTTAAATTCGTGGCCCGCCCCGTCACCCGCCGCCAACTTGAGGTCTTACAGGCCTTCCACCTAAACCAACAGGAACAAGGCTTGGCCCCTACCCTTGAGGAACTCGGAAAAAATCTGGGCGTCAATCGGGTCACCGTTTACGGTCACGTACAAGCCCTTTTACAGAAAGGCCTGCTGGAAAATCTGCTCCCTGGAGCATCCCGAGGCTTAGATCTAACCACCGAAGGTCTCGCCATTCTGTCCCCCCAGTTCAAACAAATGGGTCCCGTAGTTTCCCCTGGCAACGGCACTGCCATCCCCGGGGCAGAGGAAACTACGGCGGCCACTTACTCCACCCAAGTCATTCCTTTTTTAGGCAAGGTTGCCGCGGGGTCTCCTATGGAGGCCATAGAGAACCGGACCGAAATCCCCCTTCATGAGCTCATTCCAAATCGGCAGGGGCATTATTTACTTGAGGTAGACGGAGATTCCATGATTGAGGCTCATATCGCTCCAGGTGATTTAGTCCTGGTAGACCGTGACCGTCCTCCCCTCGCTCAAGACATTGTGGTGGCGGTATTGGCCAATGAAGAAGCCACCCTGAAACGTTATGTTCCCAACCCAGACGGTTCCACTTATTTGGTACCGGCAAATGCCAACCTAGAACCCCGCAAGGTAGCCGCCGGAGAATTAGAAATTCGCGGAGTGGTGACCGGCGTTGTTCGGCGTTACCCGTAATGCGCTGTGGAAAAAAAAAGACCGTCAAGTTTAAAAACTTGACGGTCTAGAAAAAGCCCGGCACTGACCTACTTTCGCGGACGAACCACTATCATCGGCGGTTGCTGCTTAACGACTGAGTTCGGAATGGAATCAGGTGTGGCCAACAACCCATGGGCACCAGGCAGAATGGTAGGCAAAGAAATGTAATCTAGAGATCGTGCAGATCCCTGCCGGGATGCGCAAGCACATCACAGAAGGGGAACCAAGCCGATCGGGTTATTAGTACGGCTCGCCTGAACATGTTGCCATGCTTACAGCTACCGCCTATCAACCAGGTAGTCTCCCTGGACCCTCATGGGACGACTCGTTTTGGAGAAGGCTTCGCGCTTAGATGCTTTCAGCGCTTATCCGTTCCGAAGTTAGCTACCCGGCGGTGCCTCTAGCGAGACAACCGGTACACCAGAGCTTCGTCCTTCCCAATCCTCTCGTACTAAGGAAAGACCTCCTCAATCGTCCAACACCCACACCAGATAGGGACCGACCTGTCTCACGACGGTCTGAACCCAGCTCACGTACCACTTTAATTGGCGAACAGCCAAACCCTTGGGACCTTCTCCAGCCCCAGGATGTGATGAGCCGACATCGAGGTGCCAAACCTCCCCGTCGATATGGACTCTTGGGGGAGATCAGCCTGTTATCCCCGGAGTACCTTTTATCTGATAAGCGACGACCCTTCCACTCGGAATTCGCCGGATCACTAGGCCCTGCTTTCACACCTGCTCGACTTATAGGTCTCACAGTTAAGCACACTTATACCCTTACGCTCTACGAGTGATTGCTAACCACTCTGAGTGTGCCATCGGGCTCCTCCGTTACTTTTTAGGAGGAGACCGCCCCAGCCAAACTGCCCACCTGGTAATGTCCTCGGCCCTGATTCAAGGTACCGAGTTAGAACACTAACACAGCAAGGGTGGTATTTCACTTGGTGGCTCCACGAACACTAGCGTGTCCGCTTCAAAGCCTCCCACCTATGCTACACATGCTGTGCCAGGGCCCAATGCCAGGTTACAGTAAAGGTTCACGGGGTCTTTCCGTCTTGGTGCGGGAACGTGGCATCTTCACCACGACTACAATTTCACCGAGCCCTCAGTTGAGACAATGGAGCAGTCGTTACGCCATTCGTGCGCGTCGGAACTTACCCGACAAGGAACTTCGCTACCTTAGGACCGTCATAGTTACGGCCGCCATTCACCGGGGCTTCAATTCGGAGCTTCGCCGAAGCTAACACCTCCTCTTAACCTTCCGGCATTGGGCAGGCGTCAGACCCTATACATCGCCTTGCGGCTTAGCAGAGTCCTGTGTTTGAGGTAAACAGTCGCCACTCCCGATTGTCTGCAACCCCCCGAAGCTTCGGCAGCAAGTGCCTACACCACTGGGGGCGCCCCTTATCGCGAACTTACGGGGCAAATCTGTCGAGTTCCTTAACTGAGGTTATCTCGAGCGCCTTAGAATTCTCTTCCCACCAACCTGTGTCAGTTTTGGTACGGTCACCTTTCATCTCCCTAGAAGTTTTTCCAGGAACCCACTCCAATCGCTTCGGCTTAAAGCCTCGGCATCACCCCTAGGGCTTATTGCTGCGGATTTACCTACAGCACCCCTCAGGCTTGCACGGGCACTACTATCGGCCCGACGACCTTTGCGAATCCGTCACTCCATCGGTCAAATGATGTCCGGTGGTACAGGAATATTGACCTGTCATCCATCGACTACGCCTTTCGGCCTCGCCTTAGGAACCGACTAACCCTGGGCGGATTTACCTTCCCCAGGAAACCTTAGGTTTTCGGCGAGGGGGATTCTCACCCCCTTTATCGTTACTCATTCCGGCATAAGCACTTGGTTACGCTCCACCGCTCTTTTCAGTACGGCTTCAAGGCAAAACCAACGCTCCCCTACCGCGCATAAACGACATTGTTTATGCACCCGCAGCTTCGGTGTAAAACTTGAGTCCCGTTCATTATCGGCCCAAGATTGCTCGACCAGTGAGCTGTTACGCACTCTTTAAATGATGGCTGCTTCTAAGCCAACATCCTGGCTGTCTTAGCAATCTCAGATCCTTTACAACACTTAGATTTACTTTGGGACCTTAGCTGGCGGTCTGGGCTGTTTCCCTTTCGACAATGAACCTTATCGCCCACTGTCTGACTGCCAAGGTACCACACACGGTATTCGGAGTTTGGTAGCGGTGGGTATGCGGGTAGCACCCCAGTCGCAATCAGTATCTCTACCCCCATGTGCTATTTTACTTGACGCTAGCCCTAAAGCTATTTCGGGGAGAACCAGCTATCTGCAAGTTCGATTAGCTTTTTACTCCTAACCACAAGTCATCCAAGAAGTTTTCAGCCTTCATTGGTTCGGGCCTCCACGCGCTGTTACACGCGCTTCACCCTGCCCATGGTTAGATCACCTGCTTTCGGGTCTACAGCACCTGACTAAACGCGCTATTCGCACTCGCTTTCGCTTCGGCTTCGTGCCGGAGACACTTAACCTCGCCCTGTACTGTAAGTCGCCGGATCATTATGCAAAAGGCACGCAGTCAGCCATTCCCCGAAGGGCATAGGCCTCCTACCGCTTGTACGTACATGGTTTCAGGTACTTTTCACTCCCCTAAAAGGGGAACTTTTCACTTTTCACTCACGTTACTAGTCACTATCGGTCGTCAGGTAGTACTTAGCCTTACGGGGTGGTCCCCGCGAATTCACACCAGGTTTCACGTGTCTGGCACTACTTGGGGTGGCTCCGAGAGTCCAACACCTTTCGATTACGAGACTGTCACTCTCTTCGGTCGTTCTTTCCAGAACGTTCATCTAGGTATTGGATTTGTAACTCTCTGGGTATTTTGTGGTTTACCCTGGAGGCCCCACGACACCAACAACGCAACGGCCACAACCTTGGCACGATGTTGGTTTGGGCTATTCCCCGTTCGCTCGCCGCTACTGAGGGAGTCGATTTTTCTTTACTTTCCTGCAGGTACTAAGATGTTTCAATTCCCTGCGTTCCCCACCTATGGTTATGTATTCACCACAGGTTGACCAGGTATTACCCCGGCCGCGTTACCGCATCTAAGAAATCCCCGGGTCACAGCCTGGTTAACGGCTCTCCGAGGCTTATCGCAGCTATCCCACGTCTTTCTTCGGCTCCTGACGCCTAAGCATCCACCATGTACGCTTAATTACTTGGTTGATCTTTCTGCGCTCGATCTTTTCGATTACATTTCTTGCCTGATTGTGAATGAACTTTCAGCTTTCAATCTAGAGGCCTCACGGACTCCAATGGTGGAGGTGAGGGGGCTCGAACCCCTGACCCCTAGCTTGCAAAGCTAGTGCTCTCCCAGCTGAGCTACACCCCCCAATTGGACGACCGCGAGACTGTGGTGGGCCAATGTGGATTTGAACCACAGACCTCCCGCTTATCAGGCGGACGCTCTAACCAACTGAGCTACTGGCCCAATACCAGATGACTCGCTGAGTGAAAGTAGGTTGACCCTGTCTGCTGTAAAGCAGGCAACAAAAAGTTGTTGTTTGACTCTTGTCCCAGCAAGCTGGTTACGAGTATTTAACCAATGCCGAAGCACTGGTCCAGATTATCCTCTGGAAAGGAGGTGATCCAGCCGCAGGTTCCCCTACGGCTACCTTGTTACGACTTAGTCCCGATCACCGAGCTCGCCGTGGGCGTCTACCCCCCCGAGGGTTGGATAAACGACTTCGGGCGCTCCCAGCTTTCGTGGCTTGACGGGCGGTGTGTACAAGGCTCAGGAACATATTCACCGCAGTGTAGCTGACCTGCGATTACTAGCGATTCCGGCTTCATG
>Ga0066376_10003798_pt1 | contig 13346 bp, 13 predicted proteins | sample Knorr_S15_td_Bot_FD_77009 | JGI IMG/M metagenome (GOLD analysis project Ga0066376, IMG submission 77009) | Marine microbial communities from Southern Atlantic Ocean transect - Knorr_S15_td_Bottom_ad_5009_LV_A | ecosystem: Environmental > Aquatic > Marine > Oceanic | place: Southern Atlantic... | reverse complement strand
TCGGCCCCATGCGCCATCAAGACGCGCACCAGCTCCGGCGCCCGACCGAGCACCGCGGCGTGCAGCGCGCCACGTCTGATGGCCAGTTCCGGACGTGAATCGAGCATGAGCCGAACCTGCGCCAGATCGCCGGCCCGCACGGCAGCAACCAGCCGCTGGTCGGTGGCGCCCTCCACGTACGCCTTCAGTTTGGGCCAACTCTGAAACCCGTACGCACGAGCGAGCACGAGTTGCGCATTGTGTAAGGCGAAGCTGGCCGGCTCCGCGTTTCGATAGTGCGAGGTGACCTCCGCGACGGCGTCCGGTGTCCGCGCCCGGAACGCCTCGCGCAGTTCCTTCGCCTGTCGTCTGAGTTGTTCGAGATCCGGTCGGTCGGCGAGCGTGCGGGTGGGCAGAGTGGAGCGAGTCACGACGAGTCTCCTTTCCGAGCCGCGCTGCTGCGTCGGCTGCGCGCCCGTGGTCCGCTCACTCGGGCAGAGAAAAGAAACTCACCAGCGATAGTCGTACGACGTCGTCTCAGGTGGACGCAGTCCTGCCCGCGGACACGGAAGCGCCCTGACGCGCTGGAGGCAGAATAGCGCCGTGACACCCAGGCGGCAAGCGGGGTGCACACTCTGGCGCAGGCTCTTGCCGTCCGGGATGACTATGGGATTGTTGGCGAACCCGTGCGCGTGACCCACTCACCGAGCCGCATGACTTGGTCGATCTCCAGCGTGTTCCGAATATCGACCAAGGGATCGGCGTTGAGCACGACGAGGTCGGCCACCTGGCCGGCTTCGAGGGTCCCGAAGTCGGCCTCGCCCACTGGGGGCAGCTGCGCGGCCCCGGTGGCCGTCGCGGACACGATCGCCTGCATCGGGGTCAGGCCGGCTTCGACATACATCTCCATCTCGTGGTGCATGCCCCACCCGAACGGCACGTTCGGGGTGCCGGCGTCGTTGCCCAGCGCGACCTGGATACCGGCGTCGTGGATCGTCTTGACAAAGTCCTGGAGCTGTCGAAACGCGGCCTTGCGGTCTTCAAACTCTGCCGCGTTGACGACGGCAGCTCTAATCTCAGGGTCATCCCAGCGGGCCAACGCATCCGGATTGAACGCGGCCCGCAACCCGGGGTCATCCAGTAGTTCCGGGTGCTCGGCGAAGTGCCAGGCGTTCTGGACAATCGAGAGAGTGGGGGTGAAGGCCACGTCGTGTTCGAGAGCCAGTTGCAGGAACTCTGGCGACGGGTCGGCGTCGTCGACCGGAGCCCCGCCTCCCGGCCCGAAGGTCAACACGGTGGTATGCAGAAAGTCTCGCAAACCGGCCTCGATCAGCTGTCTGGCCTCGGCTTCGCCATCGATGTGGGCGACGGGCACCGCGCCGTTGCGGATCGCCTCGTCGACAATCGCGGTCCGCATCTCCGGCGTGATCTGCAGACCAGGCTCCGGCATCTCGGTCACCCACATCTTGATGAAATGCACGCCCAGTGCCACCTGGTCGCGGACCAGCGCGCGCGCCTCGTCCTCTGTCGCCGGCGCATTGCGACCCGCCGCATTGAAACCGTTGGGATGCGAAAAGCCGAGACCGGCAGTGTACGCGCGGGTGAAGCCCGGTCGACCGGCATTGGCCTCGAGCAAGAACGCGACCGCCTCTGGTGAATCGCTGCCGATACTCCGCCCGGTCGTCACGCCGTAGGAGAGCTGGGTCTGAAATTGACGTTCAATCTCTGCCGGCCCACCGCGATAGTGCACGTGTAAGTTCACGAGCCCAGGGATGATCGTCTTGCCGGTGACGTCAATCACCTCAGCCCCGGCGGGCACAGCGGTGGCCTCCCGAGTGCCGGCACTCGCTATCCGTCCATCACGAATCACAACGACCGAATCCGCCACCGGCGCCGAACCGGTGCCGTCTATCAACTGGGCCCCGACCAGCGCGAGTCCGCCGGGCTCGGCGACGGGGGCGGCGCTCTCAGTGCAACCAGTCAGGACCACGGCCATCCCAAGGACCGCCACGCACAGTCGTCTCATGAAGCACCTCCCACACACACGGGGCATCGCCCACTACGGCCGAACGCGAATGTACTTTTGCAGCCGGCGCGGCGCCGGCTCGCCGCCATAGATGTTCCCGTGGCGATCGACGGCCACGAACTCGGCCCCGTTGCCCGCCGTGCTGCGTGGGTCACCCCACGGGTAGAGAATGAATTCTGTCACCCAGCCGGTCGCCACGTCTCCGATACGAATTCCCATTTCCCAGCCAGGGTTCTGCACGTCGTCCGACTCGGAGTCCGCCACAAAAATTCTGCCGGTGCGGTCGAAAAAGATGCCGCTCGGTCGCCCGAACTGGGTCCACTGGGCCAGGAACTCCCCTTCCTGGTCGAAAATCTGGATGCGGTTGTTTGACCGGTCACCGACGTAGATCTTCCCGTCGTTGTCCATCGCGATGGCATGGAGGGTCCGAAATTCCCCCGGTCCGTAGCCGGTCTTGCCCCACGACTTGATGAAGGTGCCGTCCGATGAAAATTTCACGACGCGGTTGTTGGTGCTGTCGGCATGTCCGTCGGCCACGAAGATGTCGCCGTTGTCAGCCACGACCACCGCGGCCGGTGCATTGAAGCTGTTGTTGCCAAGTCCCGGCTTGCCAGGGGTGCCCAGGGTCATCAGCACCTCGCCGGTCGGGCTGAACTTGATGACCTGATGCCCGCGCGTCCCCTCCGGAGTGCGGGCTTCGGACACCGCGTCGGTCACATAGACGTTGCCGTCGTTGTCGACATCGATCCCATGCGGCCAGATGAAGAGACCACCCCCGAAGCTCTCGACGACCTCCCCCTCCTGATTGAATTTCAGCACCGAGTCGAGATCGGAGTCGAGACACTCGTTCCCGAACCGATTGGGAGCACTCGCGTCGCAGCGAATAACGGCCCAGAGATGCTCGCCGTCGGGATCGATCGTGACCTGGCCGACGGCGCCCATCGTGCGACCACCGGGCAAACTGGCCCAACTCTCGACCTGCCGATAGGGATTGGAGAGTACCTGCGCCGACACGGTAGAGACGGCCAGCATCAGCACCAAGGCGACGGCCGCTGCGTGAAAGACTGTTCTCGACATCACTCAACCTCGTTTCACGTAATCCGGCACCGGCCGGAACATTCGCTTTGAAAGTCCGCCAATCATACTTCTCTCCAAGCGAAGACGCCCGTCCACCGCGCCCAGCGGTACAATGTGGCCCGGACCGACACCTCGCCCCACCCCTGTGGAGAATCCTTCATGAGCACGCTGTCGTCCCGTTTCGCGCAATCCTCCGCGGCCATCATCAGCCTGGCATGCCTGTGGCTCGGGGCGACGCCCAGCTTGGCCCAGCCCCCGATCGTACAACCCGGCGCGCCCGGCGAACCCAGTCGGCTCATCTCATCAGCCGAAGCCTCGGATCTCGCCGGGATCGGGTTCACCGACGCCGACGTGAAGTTCATGCAGGGGATGATCTCTCACCATGCCCAGGCGACCGAGATGACCAAGCTCCTCGCGACGCGAAGCAACAGCGACGGGATGCGGCGGCTGGCCCAACGCATCGAGATCTCACAAGAAGACGAGATCGCCATGATGCAGGGGTGGCTGCGTGCACGCGGACAAACGGTCCCCGCGCCTGACACGCACCAGGCCGCTGGCTGGGAACCGATGCCGGGGATGCTGACGGCGGAGGAGATGGACCAGCTCGAGCAGGCTCGAGCGGGCGACTTTGACCGGCTTTTCCTCCAACTGATGATCACGCACCATCGGGGCGCGTTGACCATGGTCGACACCCTGCTCTCGCAACGCGGGGCGGCGCAGGATTCGCAGCTGTTCGCGTTCACCTCCGATATCACCTCCGACCAGAGTATGGAGATCGATCGTATGGACGGCATGCTGGCCGTGCTGTCCCCCGATCCACGGGTCGGGCTCGCCGCTGGTTTCCACGACGCCGGGCAAGCGTCGTGGAACATGGCGTTGGTCGCCACGCGGCCGAAACCGGACGGTTTTCACGACCCCAACCTCCCCGCGGGCCGGCCGACGCCGACCGAGTCCGGGCCGGAGACCGAGCCGACCGAACCCAGCGAGGAGAACGCGGAGGAAGAGGCGGACGAGGACGAGCCCGCCCGCCGCGGACTGCTCAACTTCGCGAACACCGATCTCGCGTTTTCAGGAGACGTGGTGTTTGAAGGCAACTACCACGGGTTCAGTACCTACCGCGTCGAGACCCCCCTGTCGCCCCAGCTGGTCAGCTCGGTTGTCTGCCCCGGGGGGCAGGGAGACGTGTCGGTCGTGGGCAACCTGCTGATCATGTCGGTCGAGCAGACCCGGGGACGGCTGGACTGCGGTTGCAGGGCGTCGCCGAGCCGGTGAGCAGCGAGCGGTTCCGGGGAATCCGGATCTTCGACATCAGCGATATGCGGTTACCGCGGCAGGTCGCGGCGGTGCAGACCTGCCGCGGCTCGCATACCCACACCGTGGTGACGGATCCCGATGACGACGGCAACATCTATGTGTATGCCTCTGGCACGAGCTCGGTGCGCCCCGGGGAGGAGCTCGAGGGCTGTTCGGACGGGACCCCTGGCGACAACCCCGAGACGGCACTCTTTCGAATCGACGTCATAGAGATTCCGCTGACCCGACCCGAAGAGGCCGGCATTGTCAGCCGCCCCCATATCTTCCGGGATCCGGAGTCGGGGGCGATCGCCGGCCTGTGGGACGGCGGCGACCACGGGACAGGCACACAGCGCACACGAGCGACCACTCAGTGCCACGACATCACCGCGTATCCGGAGATCGGCCTGGCCGCCGGCGCGTGCTCCGGCAACGGCATCCTCCTCGACATCTCCGACCCCGTCAATCCCGTCCGACTCGACGAAGTCGTTGACCCGGGTTTTGCGTACTGGCACTCCGCCACGTTCAACAACGACGGCACGAAGGTGATCTTCACCGACGAGTGGGGTGGCGGTGGGCGGGCCCGCTGTCGCGCGTCAGACCCCAGAGAGTGGGGGGCGGACGCGATTTTCGACATCGTCGACGGCAAGATGCAGTTCCGCAGTCACTACAAGCTGCCGGCCCCGCAAACCGAACAGGAGAACTGCGTCGCGCACAACGGCTCCCTCGTGCCGGTGCCGGGGCGCGACATCTTTGTGCAGGCGTGGTACCAGGGAGGCATTTCGGTCATCGACTTCACCGATTCCTCGAATCCCGTCGAGATCGCCTTTTTCGACCGGGGCCCTCTCGACCCGGACGAGATCATCCTGGCCGGGTACTGGTCGGCGTATTGGTACCGAGGCTTTATCTACGGCACCGAGATTGCCAGAGGCCTCGACGTCCTGGAGCTGCTGCCGAGTGAGTTCTTATCGCGAGATGAGATCGCCGCCGCGTCCTCAGTGGCCCCCGACACCTTCAATGCGCAACAGCAGCGGCGCATCGACTGGTCCCCACGCCCCGTGATCGCGCGGGCCTACCTCGACCAGCTCGACCGCAGCAACACCCTCGCCGCCGAGCGTCGTCAGGCGCTGGCAGACTTGCTCGACCGCACGGATCAGGCGCTGTCAGAAGGGACTCGAACCGACGCCGCCGTCGCCGTCGCCGGACAGCTTGACACGGCGGCCGCCGCACTCGAGCGCGACAGCGCTGGGGCGGGCATCGGGAATCAGAGACGACTCCGCGCCCTGTCGGAGACCCTGGCGAACCTGGCCGAACGCCTTCGATGAGTCAACCAGGCCGGCGTCAGTCGCTTGGGGTGTCGCGGTTGATCGTCCGGTGCTTGATGCGCCACCCATCCGGGGTCCGCACGAATTCGTCATCGTAGTAGCCGGTGAAGGTCGTCGCCGCCGGGCGCGTCGTCACATCCAACAGGACGTAGTACGCGCGGCCTTTCGCCCCGTCCGGGGTCGCCGTGATGAGGTAGCTCCCGGTCCGATGGCGTCGTCCCACATCGCCGGTCTGGCCCTGATACCGCTGGACGCGTTCGGCCCGGAGGGCCGTCATTCCCTGAATGCTGCTCCCATCGGCTCGCACCATCATGGCGTCTTCGGCGAACGCGGACAGGAACAGTTCGGCGTCTCGAAAGTCACTTCCCTGGCTGTAGCGCGCGTAGAGGGCCTCGATCTCGCCGTAGTCCTGGCCGGTCAACGTACCCGAGCCCGTGCCTCGCGACTGAGCCGACACCCACCCGAGCCCTGCGACGACTACCACGACGGCCGCCACCACTATTCGTATCTTCGACATGTTTGCTCCTCTTCCGTCGGAACACCGATTCGTTTGCGGACGCGCCACGAGACCGCCGCCGGCACGTGGCGCCGTGCTCACCCCTTGACCAGAAAGCCCTTTTTCTCGAGCACGTCTCGGACGCGGTCACGGAGCTTGCCTTGCACTTCCACCCCGTCGTCCAGGACGGCTCCCCCCGTGCCACATGATCGTTTCAGATCGCCGCACAACGACTTCAGAAACGCGGTGTTCCGCGGCAGGCCGTAGACGACGGTCACCGTCTTGCCCCCACGACCCTTCTTTTCCATGCGCAGCTTCGCGACGATACGCGTGGGCACCGGCTCGGTGCCGGCGCGCGGACGGCTACACTTGCAGTCGCGACGCGGCCAGCCGCAGCCGCCACACACGCCGCCGGTATCCGTGGAGTAGACGAGGCGCGTGTTGCTCCTGGCGGTCACCGCGTGATCATCCGCGACTGGCCGTTTGCCGACAAGCCATTTCCTGGCCGGTGTAAGATTGGCGCTCTGCGGCGAGCAACAGCGACGACTGTCCGGCGCCCAGGGAAGGAGACGACGACTTGACCGCAACTCCATGGGCCCTGCGGGGTCACGGTTATGAGTACTGCAACTGCGACTTCGGTTGTGGCTGCAACTTCGGCGGATTTCCCAACTCCAAGGACGGGAGTTGCCGGGCCCTCGTTGGGGTCCAGATTGACACTGGATCCTGTGGCAGCGTCGATCTGTCCGGCGTGACGTGCGCCGCGATCATCGACTGGCCCAAAGCGATCCACGAGGGCGGAGGCAAGGCCGTGTTCGTGGTCGAGCCGACGACGACGGACGAGCAGGCCGCAGCGCTGGGTCAGATCTTCACGGGCCAGCTCGGCGGGATGCCGTGGGAACTGCTGGGGCCGTCGTTTGAAGTGGTGGGGATGGAGAAGGCGGCGATCACCATCACGGGCAGTGGCCCCAAGAGCACGTTCACCGTCGAAGGCATCGCCGAAGGCCGCGGCGATACCCTCAAGAATCCGGTGACCGGCGAGGATCACCTGGCCGAGGTGCACCTCCCGACGGGCTTTATCTGGACCAAAGGCGAGTGCGGGAGCGGCACTTTCCATGCCTCCGCCGCCGGCATCTCGATTGGCTCTGAGAACTCCAATTGGATCCTGTACGGATTCGACTGGTCCAACGCCGCCTAGCCGCTCCGCGCGCACGCGGACGCGCCGTCAGACCGCGACTCGATCGCAGATTCCCCGGTGGATCCACAGACGACCTTGGAGACCCTGTTGCGACGAGACCGGGTGCTCGTCACCGTAGGTCTCGTCGCGGTGGCGGCGCTTGGCTGGGCCTACATGCTGTATCTGGCTCGAGGCATGTCTGGCATGGCCATGGGTACCGACATGGCCATGCCGCAGATGCAGGCGTGGGGCGTGGTCGACCTGGCCCTGCTATTCGTGATGTGGGCCGTCATGATGGTGGCGATGATGGTGCCCTCGGCCTCGCCGCTCATCTTGATGATGGCGGCCGCCAACAGAAGACGTCGCGAGCGAGATGACCCGCTGGTCTCGACCGGTCTGTTTCTGGCTGGGTATCTGCTGGTCTGGACCGCCTTCAGCGCCGTGGCGACCGCCGCCCAGTGGGGGCTGCACGCAGCCGCGTTGCTCTCACCCGCCATGGTCGGCACAAGCCCGGTGCTGGGGGGACTTCTGCTGATATCGGCCGGGCTGTTTCAATTCACGTCGCTGAAGGGGGCGTGTCTCTCACACTGCCGGTCGCCGCTGGGATTCGTGATGAGTCACTGGCGCGACGGTCCTGTCGGGGCCCTGCGGATGGGGCTCGAGCACGGGCTCTATTGCGTCGGCTGCTGCTGGATCCTGATGGCGTTACTGTTCGTCGCCGGGGTCATGAACCTGATCTGGGTCGCGGCGATCAGCCTGTTCGTGCTGGCTGAGAAGGTCTTGCCCCGCGGCGACCTGGTCGGCCGGGTTGGTGGAACCGTGTTTCTCGTGGCCGGGCTGGTCATGCTGATGTAGGTTTTCCGACGAGGCGCGTGTAAAGGGCGGACGTCGCGGCATTGACTCAGCGGGGTCACAGCCCACCTGGCTGCCCCTCCGCGCGCCTGGCCTGACAGGCGCCTCGTCGGAAAACCGGTCGTATACTCTGAGGCCATGGTCATCAAGCAGTCGTCGTCGACTACGCTCTCGAGCTGCACACGCATCATCCGATGGTGTCTCGCGGCGGGGCTGGTCCTCGCAGGCGCCGTCGCTTCACCGCCTGACGCGACTGGGCAGGTGCAGGCCACGGCTCGGCCCGGCGCCACGCCACCCTGGAACAAGGGCATCCTGCCGATCTCGCCAGAGAGCTACTACCACGCGATCGAGTGCGGCACGCAGGGCGGAGACGACCCGCCGTGTGTATTCTGGGACACGGGGCTCTGCCAGAACGACGACTTCACCCTGGCCGCCCACAGCGCCTACAAGCAGGTGGCCTACGAGGTGTGGGTCGCGGTGCAGAAGGGGCAGCCGGCGCCTCAGCCAGACTTCCAGGCGGCCCGGCGCACGCGCGTGACCATCAGCGCCACGCCGGTTGCGGGCGCCGAGAATCCGCTGACCGATCTCGTCCTCATCCGAGGCGGCGAGCCCGTCCTCTCCGTCGATCGGTCCGTCAGAGACGGCAGCGGCCGTGCGACCTTTGACTACCCCGCCTGGGCCCCGACGGCCGCGGTCACTCTCGAGCTGGTCGGCGAGGCCCGCACGATCTCCTGCGTGATAGAGCCCGCGGTGCTGCAACAGTTTCGATGAACCCAGTCCGTTTGCCGACAGGGTATGAGCACGTTGCGCGACACGGCCGCGGTGACCGGTGTCGGGGAAACCCGCTACACACGCGGTACCGAGAAGAGCGCGCTCCGACTCACCTTGGAAGCCTCGCTCGCCGCAATTCGTGATGCGGGGCTGACACCGCCCGACATCGACGGTGTCGTCGCCTACGCCAGTGGCGCCGTCGTCGCCGAAGACCTGCTGACCAACTTCGGCAGCGACGATTTCCGCTTCTCGGCCACCACCCCGATGGGTGGGGCGAGTGCGGTGGCGGCGCTGCAGTGCGCGGCGATGGCGGTCAGCACCGGTGTCGCCACGCACGTGCTGATCCCACTGGGACGAGACGGCTATTCGGGGGCTCGTATCAATCGACGGGTGGGACAGATGCGGCAGTTCCGGGTCGTGTCCGAGTTCGAAGCCCCGGTGGGCGCCAACGCGCCGGCGCAGTACTACGCGCCGATGGCCCGACGCCACATGGAGCTCTACGGCACGACCAGTGAGCAGTTCGCCGAGGTCGCGCTGACCATGCGCCGCCACGCCGCGCTGAACGACAACGCCTTGATGCGGACGCCGATCACCGTCGCCGACCACCACGCGTCTCGAATGATTGCCGATCCGTTCCGGTTGCTGGACTGCTGCCTCGAGAGTGACGGCGGCGCCGCGGTCGTGGTCAGCGGAGCGGAACGGGCCGCGGACATGCGACAACCACCGATCGTGCTGTCGGGAATGGGCGTGGGCCACCCCGATTCCCCGAGCGCGATCACCCAGCGGCCGGACATGACCCGCCTCGGTCTCGCCAAGGCCGCCCCCGCGCGTTCGAGATGGCGGGCGTCACCCACGACGACATCGACGTGGCGGAGATCTACGACTGCTTCACCTACACCGTCATCTGCCAACTCGAGGATCTCGGGTTTTGCGCGAAGGGCGAGGGCGGAGCGTTTGTCGAGGACGGCCGGATCGGCCTCGGGGGCGCCCTGCCGACCAACACGCATGGCGGACTGTTGTCGCAGGCGCATGTGGCCGGTCTCAACCACGTCGTCGAACTGGTCCGTCAGCTTCGGGGCGACACCGGGGCCCGCCAGGTCGACGGGGCTGAGGTCGGACTCGTGACAGGGTATGGCGATCTGGGTGACGGCTCGATCGCGATCATGCGACGCCAATGACCCAACGCGACCCCGATACGCCCCTGCCGATGCCGACGGCCGAGAGTCGACCCTACTGGGACGGCCTCAAAGCGCACCGGCTCGTCCTCCAGCGTTGCGCCGCCTGCAAGAAGCCGCGTCACTATCCCCGACCGATGTGCGCCGCCTGCTTCTCGCTCGATCACGAGTGGTTCGCGGCCACCGAGCGAGGCCTGGTACACAGTTGGACCGTGTGCCATCACGCATTCCACCGTGGCTTCACGTCCGATACGCCCTACGTGCTGCTGACGGTCGACCTGGCGGACGGCGTCCGCATGCTAGCGCCTCTCGTCGAGGCGGACGCCAGCCGGCTCTCAATCAGGCTTCCGGTCGTTCTCGACTATCAGGACGTGAACGAGGAGATCACGATACCGAGGTTTCGTACTCATGAATAAGACGGGTGAGACACGGGAGGCGGGTGGGTTGATCACCCCCGAGATTCGACAATGGATCGGGCGCTCGGATGAACCGCAGCGGCTGGAGGTGACCCGGCGCGACATCGTGAAATACGCGATAGCCACTCAGCAGCGGCTGGACAAGTATCGGCGGGGCGACGAGGCGCCGCCCATGTTCCTCTTCAACGCGCATCAGCCGCTGGTCGACCTCGAGACGCTCCGTCCGGACGGCCTGACGGTGGACCCTTTGCTCCCGGCACTGCCATTGACGCGGGTGATGGCCGGCGGGGTCACCAACACCTACCACCGCCGGGTGAGACCCGGAGACGTCCTGCTCCTGACCCGAACACTCACCGACATCTACGAAAAGCAGGGAGCCTCCGGACCGCTCATTTTCGTGACCTACGCCGTCCGGGTCGAAACCGAGGCCGGCGAACTGGTGATGGAAGAAACACGACGGAGAATTTTTAGATAGCGGTTCAGGACAGAGAGTCACCGATGCCCACACTCAGCACCGTCACGGTCGGCACCCACCTCGACGAACGGACGCACGAACCGTCGATGGTGTCGCTGTTCCTCTACAACGCCGCGATCTGGAATCCACATCGCATTCATTTCGACGCGGACTATACGACCCAGATCGAGAAGCACCCGGGCATTGTGGTGGACGGGCCACTCCAAGGCGACTGGCTGTCGCAAACGGTGACGGAGTGGCTCGGCGACGACGGTGAGCTCGTCGAGCTCGAGTACTCGAACCGCCGGGCCGCGTATCTGGGCGAGCGTCTGCGCGCCGGGGGTGAGGTGGTCGAGGTAGACCGGCACGCCGGGACCGTCACGCTGCAGATCTACATCAAGAACGCGGACGACACCGTGATCTCGCCCGGGCGTGCGGTAGTACGCCTAGCGCGCTAGCGCCGTGGGCGCGGCGCCGACGCGCTCTTGCGGTTGGGTCGATAGCCGGCACCAGACTCGTGGCGCGATTGCCGCTTGGCCGGCTTCCCCGGTTCCACGCTCGGCACGGTGTGGACATACTCTCCGGCGAACTGCTGGTTCGCCCGCGCGCGCCGCCGGACGACCGCCTCCCGAGGGGGCGTTGAGGGAATCAACGCGTCGCAGCCACTGCCGATCAGGTCGCCTCGGCCGGCCTTCAATAGCGCTCGCCGTACCTCGACGTAGTTCTCAGGCTTGAAGAACTGCATCAGCGCCCGTTGTAGCTTGCGGTCGCGCAGGTGCTTGGCGATGAAGACCGGCTTTTTGGTGAACGGATCAATGCCCGTGTGATACATCGCGGTCGCGACGTCAAACGGGGCCGGAATAAAGTCCTGGACCTGGTCCGGTCGGTAGCCTCCGCGCTTGAGGAAGACGGCGAGGTCGATCATCGCGTTGAGATCGCAGCCCGGGTGGCTCGCGATGAAATAGGGCACGATGTACTGCTTCTTCCCGGCCTTCTTCGATTCGGTCACGAACTTCTCGGCGAACTGCTCGAAGTCGTCGCCCGAGGGCTTGCGCATCCGCGCCAGCACCTCCGGGTCGGTGTGCTCCGGAGCCACCTTCAGGTGACCACCCACATGATGTCGGGTGAGCTCCCGGATGTAGCGTGGGGAGCGCTGAGCCAGGTCCATCCGGAGCCCACTGGCCACGAGCACCTTCTTCACGCCTGGTGTCTGCCGGGCCGCGGTCATCACCTCGATGAGCGGGTCGTGGTTCGTCCCGAGCAGCTTGCAGATGGTCGGATGCACACAAGACTGGCGGCGGCAGATCGCTTCGACCTCCGGCTTGGTACATTTCATCTCGTACATGTTCGCGGTCGGGCCGCCGATGTCGCTGACCGTCCCCTTGAACCCCGGGTCGCTCGCCAGCTGGCGGACCTCGTCGAGGATCGATCGCTTGCTGCGTGACTGGATGATTCGTCCCTGGTGCGTGGTAATTGAACAGAACGTGCACCCGCCAAAGCAACCACGCATGATCGTGACCGAGTCCTTGATCATCTCGAACGCCGGGATCGGCTCCGTATAGGTCGGGTGTGGCCGCCGGGTGTAGGGCAACCCGTAGACCCGATCCATAGCGGGCTGCGAGATCGGCAGCGCCGGACGGTTACAGACGATCGTCCGGCGGCTGTGACGCTGCACCAACCGCCGCGCGTTGTAGGGGTTGGTCTCGTTGTGAATGATCTTGGTCGCTTCGGCAAAGGCGCGCGTGTCGTCGCGGACGTCTTCGAACGACGGGAGCATCAGGGCGTCATCGGGCGGCGCCTCAGACGCCCCCAGCGCGAAGGCGACGCCGCGCATGTCACGCAGGTCGCGCACCGTCTCCCCCGCGTCGAGGCGACGGGCAATCTCGACAATGCCCTCCTCGCCCATGCCAAACACGAGCAGGTCCGCTTTGCAATCAAGCAGAATCGAGCGACGCACCGTGTCGCTCCAGTAGTCGTAGTGGGCCAGACGCCGGAGCGAGGCCTCGACGCCACCCGCAATCACCGGAACGTGGCGATACGCCTCCCGCGCTCGCTGACAGTACGACAGCGTGGCGCGATCCGGCCGCGACCCAATCCGACCGCCCGCCGTGTACGCATCGTCGTTGCGAACCTTCCGGTTGGCCGTGTAGTGATTGATCATCGAGTCCATGTTGCCGGCGCTGATCGCGAAGAACAGCCGCGGGCGGCCGAACCGCGTCCAGTCGTCGGTCGAGTGCCAGTCCGGTTGGGACACGATGCCGACCCGGTAGCCGGCGGCCTCGAGGACGCGACCCAGGATCGCCATGGC
>Ga0066376_10003795_pt1 | contig 13349 bp, 10 predicted proteins | sample Knorr_S15_td_Bot_FD_77009 | JGI IMG/M metagenome (GOLD analysis project Ga0066376, IMG submission 77009) | Marine microbial communities from Southern Atlantic Ocean transect - Knorr_S15_td_Bottom_ad_5009_LV_A | ecosystem: Environmental > Aquatic > Marine > Oceanic | place: Southern Atlantic... | reverse complement strand
CACAAATGGGAGCTTTGTTAAGTGGTAATATATGGTTTGTTTTGAGACTTGTTCTTATTCAAATCAGTCGAAAAGGGGTGTGGGTTGGATTTTGTATTACAGAAATCTGGAATGAGTGAGGCTCGAGGAGGAATGAAAAAAGGGATATTTGCGCAAAAATCGCAAATATCCCTTCTAGTGGAGATGCAGGGAATCGAACCCTGGTCCAAACAAGGAATCTGAGAGCTTTCTACATGCATAGTATTCGATTAATTTTCGAGTAAAATCGGGAAGAGTACATTCCCAAAATCAAACCTTATCCTCTTAGTTTCGCCTTTAGGTCGAGACCTCCCTATTGGCTAGTTCATCCTTTTGATGATGCTCGGTGGGATAGAAGCGATCAACCTTCTTCTATCCGCTGAGCAAAAGCTAGACTAATCCTAGATTAGGCAGCTAAAGCGTAGTTAGACTCGCCGTATAAAAAAATTGTGAATTGGATATTAACGAGCCATCTCACCATGCTCGGCATGCTTACAAACCTATTCATCTCGCTGTCAAAGCCAGTCATCCCCAGTAATATCAAAGATCTACAGCAAAGATAGGATATATAGTATTTAGTACAAGGTATTAAGTCAAAGTATCTAGTACATAGTATTTAGCTATCAGAAATAGTATATTAGTACTAAGTACATGGTATCAAGTACAACATCCACCGCCTACTGTCCATCGACCAAGAGTTTAAACTCAACACCCAAAACTTCTTTACTACGATTTACCATTTGTCATTTACATTTACTCTATACATTTTGTACTTTTGGACGACTCAAAAACGACCTCAAATGAAAATTGGAATCCTCAGAGAAGGGAAAACGCCACCCGATAAACGTGTAGCTTTAAGTCCTGCTCAATGTGTGCAAGTACAAAAGCAGTACCCTAAGCATGAATTGGTAGTACAACCGAGTCCTATCAGACGCTTTCAGGATGAAGAATACCTTGCTCTTGGAGTGGAAATGCAGGAAGATCTATCGGACTGTAATGTCTTGATAGGAGTGAAAGAGGTACGTAAGCAAGACTTAATCGCCGATAAGACTTATTTCTATTTTTCTCATACCATAAAAGAACAGCCTTATAATAGAGACTTACTTCTTAAGATGCTCGATTTGAATATTTGCATGATCGATTACGAAACGCTTACCAATGCGAATGGGAAACGTTTAATCGGTTTTGGTCGTTATGCGGGAATTGTGGGTTGTTATAATGGCTTTTTAGCTTACGGAAAACGTACAGATGCTTACGATTTGAAAGCTGCTAATCAGTGCGAGGATCGCAAGGAGATGGAAGCAGAGTTTAAGAAGATAAATTTACCAGCAATAAAGATTATTGTTACCGGTTCTGGAAGAGTTGGAAATGGAGCTCTAGAGGTTATTAATGGTATTGGTGTTAAGGAAGTTTCTAAAGAGGATTTCTTAAATAAAGATTTTGATGAAGCTGTGTTCGTTCATTTGAATACCCTGGATTACAATACGCGTATTGATGGAACTGGAGATAGCAAATCTGATTTCTATGCAAATCCAAAAGACTACCGCTCCGACTTCATGAAGTATGCTAATTTAGCTGAGTTCTTCATCGCTGGGCACTATTATTCTGCCGATTCACCATATTTATTTACCAAAGAGGATGCAAAGTCAGCTGATTTTAAGATTAGAACAGTTGCAGATATTTCTTGCGATATTGACGGGCCAGTAGCTAGTACTATCCGCCCTTCGACGATTGTAGATCCAATTTATGGTTATAATAGAATTACTGAGCTAGAAGATACTTTTGATAAAGAGGATGTGATTAGCGTTATGGCAGTTGATAATTTACCTTGTGAATTACCTAAGGATGCTTCTGAGGATTTCGGTGAAGAAATGATTAAACACATATTACCTTGTTTACTCGGAGATGATCCTGAAGAGGTGATTACTAGAGCAACGATTTGTAAGGATGGCGCATTAACGGAGTACTATCAATACCTACAGAGCTATGTTAATGGGTAATGACACCTAAAATATGAGTACTTCCCTCCTTGTAAACATATGTAAAAATTTATATGTTTGTAAAGATTTTATTCCTGGGGGGGATTTAGAGTCTGAATTAAAAAGGGTTTCGCGATAGTGGAACCCTTTTTTACGTATGAAAATTGCAGGTTATCTCACCTAGCTAAATACTCAGAATAATCGTTGCACCTATATATAGGTGTTTATATGTTTACACCGATTTTTTCCCTAGGTGGATTTAGAATCAACTAGTAGGGATCCGCAATAGATTCCTGCTTTTATTAGGATAACAAAAAGGGCGAATCAATTGATTCGCCCTTTTTTATGAAATAGAAAAACAGCTTAAACAGCTTTGAGTTCTTTAATCGTTGCTTTTGGATTGTCTGATTTAAAGACAAAGCTACCAGCCACCAATACATCTGCTCCAGCATCGATAAGTGCTTTAGCGTTGTAGATGTTTACACCTCCATCGATTTCAATTAAGGTAGAAGCACCCTTTTTAGTGATTAGTGATTTCAGTTGTTTTACCTTATCGTAGGTGTTCTCAATAAAAGACTGACCGCCAAAGCCTGGGTTTACAGACATGATACAAACTAAGTCGATATCTTGAATGACATCTTCGAGTAGGTGAACAGGAGTATGTGGATTTAAAGCTACACCAGCCTTCATGCCTTCAGCTTTTATAGCTTGAAGCGTTCTGTGAAGGTGTGTACAAGCTTCGTAGTGAACGGTAAGAATGTCTGCCCCCACTTTTTTAAATGTACTAATGTATTGATCAGGATTGACAATCATCAAGTGTACATCCATCGGTTTTTTTGTATACTTTTTCATGGCAGCCATCACGGGCATCCCAAAAGAGATATTCGGTACAAAAACACCGTCCATAATGTCGATGTGAAACCAATCGGCTTCACTTTCATTAATCATTTCAACATCGCGTTGAATATTCGCAAAATCTGCTGCTAATACAGATGGGGCGATAAGATGTGACATAACTTTAGTTTTTATTGAAAAAAAAGAAGGCGTGAGCCTTCTTATCCTAAATAGGTTTTTAAAATTTTGCTTCTCGTAGCATTTTTCAGTCTTCGAATCGCTTTCTCTTTAATTTGACGTACTCTTTCGCGCGTCAAGTCAAAACGTTCACCGATTTCTTCGAGTGTTAGCGATTGCTTACCACCCAAACCAAAATACAAACGAACTACATCGGCCTCTCTAGGAGTAAGTGTAGCCAGAGCTCTTTCGATTTCAATACGAAGCGAGTCGTCTAATAAATCGCGGTCTGGATTAGGGCTCTCGCCCGAACGCAATACATCGTATAAGTTAGAGTCCTCACCTTCAACCAATGGCGCATCCATTGATACGTGACGACCTGAATTTCTTTGTGATTCTTTTACATCTGCCTCGGTCATGTCGAGCATGTTGGCAATTTCAGATGGGGAAGGCTCGCGTTGTTCTGCTTGTTCAAGAGCAGCGTAAGCTTTGTTAATCTTATTGATCGAACCAATCTTATTTAAAGGAAGACGAACAATACGCGATTGCTCAGCTAAGGCTTGAAGAATAGATTGACGAATCCACCATACGGCATAGGAAATGAATTTAAAACCACGAGTCTCATCGAAACGCTGTGCAGCTTTAATCAAACCTAAGTTACCCTCGTTAATTAAATCGGGTAAGGAAAGTCCTTGATTTTGATATTGTTTTGCCACCGATACTACGAAACGAAGATTGGCCTTGGTTAATTTCTCCAAAGCTATCTGGTCTCCTTCACGAATTCGTTGAGCTAACTCAACTTCTTCTTCAGCAGTAATCAGATCTACTTTACCTATTTCTTGTAGGTATTTGTCGAGGGAGGCAGTTTCACGGTTGGTTACCTGTTTGGTAATCTTTAGTTGGCGCATTGGATACTATTTTTAAATGGTACAATTATATATACGAGCTTAATGAATGAAAGGTTACATTTATTGTGTAATTATTTGTCTTTTTTTAGATAATCAATCAATTCTTCAATATACCCTTGATTCTTAAACCCTGGAATGATTCGGTCTGCAAATAGTTTACTTGGTTCAATAAATAAATCGAACATCGGTTTTACCGTTGCCTGATATTGTTTGAGAACAGATTCTCGAGTCCTGCCTCTTTCTTTAATGTCTCTTAGTATTCTTCGCTTTAAATTCGAAGCTTCGTCATTCTCCACATAAATACTTAGATCGCAAAGTGACCTTATATTCTCCTGACTTAAAATTAATGTTCCTTCCACTAAAATATTTTTTAAGGCATGAACTTCATTAGTAGACTCAAGACGTGCATGAGTACTAAAATCGTAAATAGGTTGATTTATTATTTCCCCATTTTTTAATTTTAGTAAATGTTGTTCCAGTAAATCAAAGTCTAAGGAGTCGGGATGATCGAAGTTTTGTAAAGATCTTTCAGAAGGGGTGAGATGTGTTAAATCTTTATAATAGGAGTCTTGGCTGATATAGAGAATTTCTTCATCGCATTGTTTGATGAGATCTTTACAGAATGTTGTTTTTCCGGTGCCACTAGCGCCACTCACAGCAATTATAAAATAGGTGTTATTCATTTTTTGAAGATAAAAAAATCCCCTCGATTTCTCGAGAGGATTTTAATAGTATATCTAAACTAAGCTTAGGATTCTGTTTTAGCTTCAGGCTTAGGAAGTAATTGTTTTCTAGAGAATTTCATCTTACCAGTTTTCTGATCTACTTCGATGATTTTTACTTTCACCGCATCATCTACTTTTAAGACTTCTTCAACAGTTTGAAGACGACGCCATTCGATCTCAGAAATGTGTAGTAAACCATCTTTACCTGGTGCAATTTCAACAAATGCTCCGTAAGGTTGGATATTTTTAACACGTCCATCGTATGTTTCACCGATAGTAGGAGTAAAGGCAATCTCTTTAATCTTCTTAATCGCTGCATCCATTCCTGCTTTGTTAGCACAAAGGATCTCAACTTTACCTTGACCATCAATCTCTTCGATTGTAATCGTAGTTTCAGTATCAGCTTGTAACTGTTGGATAATCTTCCCACCAGGTCCGATAATCGCACCGATACAGTCTTTAGCAACAAACAACACTTCAATTCTTGGTACGTGAGGTTTCAACTCAACTCTAGGAGTTTCAATAGTTTTCAACAACTCGTTAAGAATGTGCATTCTACCTGCACGCGATTGCTCTAAAGCTTTCGTTAAGATTTCGTAAGACAATCCTTTTACTTTGATGTCCATCTGACAAGCAGTAATACCTTTCTCAGTACCTGTTACTTTGAAGTCCATATCACCTAAGTGATCTTCGTCTCCTAAGATATCAGAAAGCACGGCAAATTTACCTGTTTCCTCGTCAGTGATTAATCCCATAGCAATACCAGAAACGGGTCTTATCATTTGGATACCTGCATCCATCAAGGCTAGAGTACCAGCACAAACAGTTGCCATTGATGAAGAACCATTCGATTCTAAAATCTCAGAAACAATACGAATTGTGTATGGGTTCTCTTCAGGAATCATTCCTTTAAGAGCTCTTTGAGCCAAGTTACCGTGACCAATTTCTCTACGGCTTACTCCACGAATAGGACGAGCCTCTCCGGTAGAGTATGGAGGGAAGTTATAGTGTAAGTAGAATTTCTCCGATCCTTGAAAAGTAACGTTGTCAATCCTGTTTACATCTAGCGCAGTACCTAAGGTTACTGTAGCAAGCGATTGAGTTTCACCACGTGTAAAGATGGCAGAGCCATGTACGCTTGGTAAATAGTCAATTTCACTCCAGATAGGACGAATGTCAGTAGTTGCTCTACCATCTAAACGAATACCTTCGTTAAGTACAACATCTCTAATCGCGTCTTTTTCTACTTGGTGAATATATTTCCCTAAAAGGAATGATTTTTCAGCTCTATCTTCTTCGCTAAGTGTAGCAATGAATTCTTCTTTAATAGCACTGAAAGCTTCTTTACGCGCATTCTTATCTGGATTACCACTTTTGGCAACAGCATAAGACTTATCATAACATGCTTCTCTTATTTGAGCTAATAAATCTAAATCGTCAGCTTCTTCGTGACAGTATTCTCTTGTAGCTCCAACTTTCGCAGCTTCCGCTAATGCAAGTTGAGCAGCACATTGAACTTTAATAGCTTCGTGAGCAACTTTGATACCTTCGATCATGTCATCTTCACTAACTTCATCCATTTCACCTTCAACCATAGCAACGCTATCCATTGATGCACCAACCATAAGGTCGATATCAGCGGCTTCTAGTTGTTCTGGGTTAGGGTTAACGATGAATTTACCATCAACACGTGCAACACGTACTTCAGAGATAGGTCCTTCGAATGGAATATCAGAAAGTGATAAACAAGCCGAAGCAGCTAAACCAGCAAGTGCGTCTGGCATACAATCTTTATCGTAAGACATCAATTGAATCATCAATTGAGTTTCTGCATGGTAATCAGAAGGGAATAGTGGACGCAATACACGGTCAACTAAACGCATTACTAAAATCTCTTGGTCTGAAGGGCGAGCCTCTCTTTTCAAGAATCCACCTGGGTAACGTCCGTCGGCAGCAAATTTTTCGCGATAGTCAACTGTTAAAGGAAGGAAGTTAACCCCTTCTTTAGCGTCTTTACTAGAAACGACTGTGGCAAGTAACATAGTGCCACCCATCTTTACTACTACCGATCCGTGAGCTTGTTTTGCTAAACGACCAGTTTCGAGTTCGATAGTTCTACCGTCGCCTAAGTCAATGATTTGTTTAAGTCCTTGTGGGATCATAATGCAATAATTATTAGTGCTTTTAGTAACCAGATTTGGGTTTACTTCTAGGTTTTGCACCTAAGGGTTTATAAGGCTGGGTTAATTTTTTAAATAAAATACTGACCACTAAAAGCCACCTTATATAAACCAAAAAAAAGGCAATTAAATTATTGCCTTTTTTATGAATTCTAGAAATCTTACTTTCTTAATCCTAATTCTTTTACGATACTTCTGTAACGCATAATGTCAACTTTCATCAAGTAGTTAAGAAGTTTTCTTCTTTTACTTACTAAGTTAAGTAGAGAACGTTGAGTTCCGTAATCTTTTTTGTTATCCTTTAAGTGCCCAGTTAAGTGAGTAATACGGAAAGAGAACATAGCAATTTGCGCTTCTGGAGAACCAGTGTCTTTTTCAGATTTTCCGTGCGTCTTAAAGAATTCTTGTTTCTTTTCTGCTGTAAGGTACATGCCTAAATTGATTTAATGTTAGTTATGTATGTAAAAATGAGCTGCAAAGATAAACTTTTAATCCTTACAGCAAATTCAATTATGAATAATAAGTCATTCTAAGGAATTGACCCACTTTGTCTTTAAGGTCCTTGCGTTCCACAATAAAGTCAAGGAAACCATGCTCTTTGACAAACTCTGAGGTTTGGAAGCCTTCGGGTAAGTCTTTACCAATGGTTTCTTTTACCACGCGTGGTCCTGCAAATCCAATTAATGCTCTTGGTTCAGCGATATTAATATCACCTAACATAGCAAAGGAAGCAGTAATACCTCCAGTAGTTGGATCGGTAAGCATCGATACATAAGGAATGCCTTTTTCGGCTAATTGAGAAAGTCGAGCCGATGTTTTTGCCATTTGCATGAGCGAAAAGGCGGCTTCCATCATTCGAGCTCCACCCGATTTAGAAATCATCATAAATGGAATTTCCTTATTGATAGAATGCTTAATCGCACGAGCAATTTTCTCGCCAACTACCGAACCCATAGAGCCACCAATAAAATTGAAGTTCATACAAGCAATGGTAATATCCATCCCGTTAAGTTTTCCATAACCAGTAGTCACAGCATCTTTAATGCCGGTCTTCTTTTTGGTAGCCACCAAACGGTCGGTGTATTTTTTAGTGTCTTCAAAATTCAAAGGGTCACACGAAGTCATATTAGCGTCGAGTTCTTTATATCTCCCTTCATCAAACAAGAGATCGAAATACTCTACTGAATTGATGCGTTCGTGATGATTACAGTTATGACATACCCAGATGTTTGCTTGGTGCTCATCCGTAGAAGTTACCACCTTACATTTTGGGCATTTATACCATAGACCTTCAGGGATTTCCTTCTTGTCCTTGGTCTCTGTAATTACATTTTTATTTTTTCGCTTAAACCAAACCATAGTCTAACCTATATAGAGTTAACATTGTTCAAATCTTCGAAAGAGCGTTTTAAACGCGCTTTAAAAGTAAGCTCTCCTGCGCGTAAATATTTGCGAGGATCGTAGTGTTTTTTATTTGGGATTTCAGCTCCGTCAGGATTCCCTATCTGAGCCATGATATAATCTTTCTTCTCAAGGATATAATCTCTGATTCCCTCAGTAAATGCAAATTGTAGATCTGTATCGAGATTCATTTTGATTACACCGTAAGAAATGGCTTCTCTAATTTCTTCTAAAGAAGAACCAGAACCACCGTGGAATACGAAATCAACAGGCTTGTTGTCTTTCGTGTTGAACTTATTTTGAATAAAGTCTTGAGAGTTTTTCAAGATTACAGGAGTCAGTTGAACGTTCCCTGGCTTGTAAACACCATGAACATTACCAAATGAAGCTGCAATTGTAAATCTATCTGAAACACTTTTTAGTTCTTCGTAAGCAAAGGCAACTTCCTCAGGTTGCGTGTACAAATCAGCATTGTCAACATCGCTATTATCGATACCATCTTCTTCACCACCTGTAACACCCAATTCAATTTCGAGAGTCATTCCAATTTTACTCATTCTCTCTAAGTACCCTTTACAGATTTCAATATTTTCATTGATAGGCTCTGCAGAAAGATCAATCATATGAGAAGAGTACAAAGGCTTGCCGTGAAGTGCAAAATACTTTTCACTGGCATCAATTAAACCGTCGATCCATGTTAGCCATGATTTTTGACAGTGATCGGTATGTAGAATTACAGTTGCACCATATAGCTCGGCCATTTGGTGTACGTGCATAGCACCTGAAATACATCCGTTGATTGCCGATTTCTCGTCTTCGTTGCTCAAGGATTTACCTGCAAAAAACTGTCCGCCACCACGAGAGAATTGAATGATTACTGGAGCGTTTAATTCAGCCGCAGTTTCGATAACTGCATTTACAGTAGAACTAGAAGTAACATTTACTGCCGGAAGGGCAAATTTATTGTCTTTAGCGAATTGAAAAATTTCTTGTACTTGGTCACCATAGGCAACTCCAGCTTTGAATTTTCTGCTCATCTCTATATTTTTTGTTAAAAGAGTTTAGATTGCAAATCTATTAATTTATTCTGCTAGTCCGTTTGTTTGTCACTAAATTGTTTTATGCCCTTTTGTCTTGACATAAAACCGCGAACAAGTCAGGGCTTACAAAACTCCGTTATCCTGCTTTTGTAAAGATTAACTGTGGTTGGGTGATCTCCTCATAAAAATTCGGAGCTTCCCAATCTTACTAAATCTTTACTTTGATCAGAACAAACCTTTTTAAATGCCCTTTTTATCTTTTTCGTATTCTTATAAATCAAGAGCGTAAATATTTCTTGTAGCCTTGGAGGAAAATTAGTTTTTGATTTATGGTTTTGCTCGCAGAGCAAAAAGACCTTGAAAAAGTGCCTTTTACTCGCACAAGTCCATTTTCAATAGAGCTCGTGATTTAAAAATTCTTTGGTTCGTTTCTTTGGGCAAGCAAAGAAATGAATAAAGTATTTCAATAAATAAATTTGGGGTCGGTAGTAGACTAATAGTTAATTTATTTGGGTTGATAGGAGCTGATTAAAAAGGATAGCCGAGTCCAATATTGATTTGTGCATGCTGCCAGTTAATGCGTTCTGGCTTCCACTTTATTGCTTCAGAAGGCTCTCTAATAGGGAAACCTATATCCGATCGGAAAACGAAATATTGAAAATCATAACGTAAACCGAAACCTACATCCATGGCTATTTCTTGGTGAAATTTATCCCATTGGAAGTTCGCATCTTTATACTTCTCATTATTGTTTTCGAGTTCCCAAATGTTCCCTGCATCCATAAATACGGCCGCTTTTAATTTGCGAATTAATGAGAACCGATATTCGATGCTAGTCAATAATTTTACACCTCCAGAAAATAGAGTGTCAGAAGCGGCCATGGTTCCCGCAGGTCGTTTAAAAGCTTTCCATCCTCTGAGGTCGTTTGCTCCACCCGCCAAGAATTTTTTGTGAAAAGGGACCTGATTGGTGTTGCCATATCCATAAGCGATTCCTCCCATTAATCGGAAAGCAAGGCTGTTTTTTTGATCGATTTCCCAGTAGTATCTGTAGTCGATACTCGTTTTTATATACTGCGTGAAAATATTCGATTTAGACCATAGGTTCAGCGTGTAAATAGGATCGCCATTGTCTTGAAGAATTAAGTTTCCCTCATCATCAGTTAACTGTTCAAAATTGAGAGGCTTCGCTAATGCTCCAAAAACACTCCCCGACGATTCGATATGCAAACGGAAGAAGGAGTGGCTACTTAATTTGTTGATGTTTTGATTGTTGTAGGTATACGTATAAGAGCTTGTCGGAATCAAGTGATTCGAATAATCTTTTGCAATTAGGTATTCTGAAATTTCGCTAAGATTGGTGGAGTCTCCTTCGAAATTCACATAACTAATGTTAAATAGGGAAAGCTTGTGGCGACTGTAGGCCCTACTTTTCCATTTGTAACCGATACGAGCTAAAATACTATTTCGAACAAATTCGGGTCTTTGTTGTTTAGAAACAGCAATGGAGAAAATACTTTTAGTTCTCGATTTATTATTGAAAACCCTATCCACATTGAAAGGACTTATAAGGCTAGGTATTGTTAAGCTCAATTCGCCACCCGATTCTTTGATGTCATTAAAATTAGTAGAACCTTTAAACGTAAGCCGTAAATGTTCCGCTCCACGGAAGAGGTTATAATGACTTAAAGATGCTTTCCCTGAGATACCTTCACCTAATATTTGGTTGTAGGTAGCTTCAGTTTCTAAACTGTAGGCAAGCTTTTTCCCTGGGCTAAGATAAATGTGTACATCTAAATATTCTTGATCTTCTAAACTGGATACTGGAATAAATTCAAAATCTATTTTTTTGAAATTTTTTAGTTCTGAAATAGCTTGATAACTCACATCTAAAAGATCCTTACTATAGGCCATTCCTGGTCGAAAACGAATCTTTTCGAGGAGTCTTGAGGTGTTGAATTTAGTCTCAGAAAAAATAAAATGAAGACCTTCAACAATTAAGGTGTCTCTAAGAAGACTGTTTTGATTTTCGAGGTGTACATATACTTCTGAAATAAAACCAGAGCGATGTTTTTCCTCTATCAATACTCCATTGATTAATCGTTCACGATCTTTAATCAATAAGCTAAGATCAACTGTATTGTTTGCTTGGCTGGTGTCTGCAATAAAGTGAATAAACTCTTTTGATAGCTGGTGGTATCCGGAATTTTGAAGTGCGTGGGCGATTCTTTTTCTTTCTTCTCGTAGGAGTTCAAAATTGTAGTATTCCCCTTTTTTCAGTAAGCTAGCACTCTTTTGATTGTTGATTGCCTCCACTAATTTCTCATTATCAATATTTAAATATTGAATCTTGGAGATTTTGTATCGTTCGCCTTTAGTAATAGAGAAAATGTTCTGTGCTTTTTTTCTTTTGGGCACAAACTGATTAGTCACTCTGGAATCGAAATAGCCACTGTTTTTGAAGTATAACTCCAATTGTCTAGCCGACTTTTTACTCAAGCGGTGATTGAGTATGCTAGGCTCCTCACCGATTCTTTTCAGCCAAGAATCTTCTTCTGTCTGATTTGCTAAATTGTATAAGCCAAGGTAAACTGGAAATAGTTTTAGGAATTTTTTGTTGGGCTTTTGCTTGATAAAGTTGTGTAGTTCTCTATCCTTGGTGTTTTTACCATCAACAAGAACTTTGTTCTTGCTTAGCAAATACTGGTGTTCTTCTAGATGTCTCGCAGGATTACATCGCGAAAGGAGTAGGCCCGAGAGGATTATAAGTATGTATAAGAAGAATTTATTATTAGCTTTCAAGTACAATGGTTTTCTACAAATATATCATAAAGTTAGAAGTTAAAAAGTTATATGCTGATAAGCACAAATATCTTCTCTGTCTACTTTACTTCTTTTTAATGTCGTGTAGTCTTACTGTCATGTTTTCAATTTAAAGACTTAGTAGGAAATAAATGATGGAGCAACGTCTTCTGATTCCTGACTCCTGAATTCTATTTCCTTTTTCTACAGTCTGTTTCATTAATTATTAGTAATTAAAAATTCTCTTTCCTGTCTCCTGAGTTCTGTCTACTTTTTATCATCTTTGGACCTATGTTGAGTAAAAATCAAACCAAGAAATTAAGAGCACTCCAGCGTAAGAAAGAACGCAAAAGTTCTGGGCTTTATGTTGTGGAGGGGAAAAAGATTGTAGAAGAGATTCTCCAATCTACTCAAGATTGGTTTGAGCTTTATGCTAGCTCTCGTTGGTTTGAGAGCCATACAGAATTAGCTGAACTAGCGAATAGTTTTGTGATGAGCGACAAAGATTTAGCTCAAGTCTCCACACTAAAAACGCCCAATGAGCTCTTGCTGGTCTTAAAGCAAAATCCTGAACTTGATTTTTCAGCAGTGCAATCTGAAAAAATATTGTTGGCACTCGACGGAGTTAAAGATCCAGGGAATATGGGGACGATTATCCGTTTAGCAGATTGGTTTGGAATACAGCATATTCTGTGTTCTTCCGATAGCGTTGATCAATACAATCCAAAAACGGTACAGTCGGCTATGGGCTCCATCAATAGAGTTCAATTGCATTATGGTGATTTAGCGCAAATGCTCTCCGATTTAGATGCTCACCAAATTTATGCTTGCGATTTAAATGGAGAATCTATTTATAAAACTGAATTTGCTGAACAATCAATTCTTCTAATGGGTAGTGAGTCTCACGGAATATCTGATGAAATTCTCGATTTAGTTAATCAAAAAATCACCATTCCTTCCTTCTCAAAATCAGGGATTGATTCATTGAATGTAGCTACGGCTACTGCAATTGTATTATCTGAATTTAGATCTAAGTAGATTTACTTTATTACTCTTTTCTCTACAACTCCATTTTCGTAAACATAGAAGTATAGCATGTTTTCCTTATGTTGAATTACTTCACGACCTATAACATCAATAATACGAATCAAATTACCTTTCGGAGACTTATCGATTTCTTGAATTCCAATATCGGTTATATCTATAGGTTGCTGTTGGGTAATACAATGTATCATTCCCCCAACAGATAAAATATTTCTAGAATCGATTCCTATTACTGATTTGT
>Ga0066376_10003794_pt1 | contig 13350 bp, 13 predicted proteins | sample Knorr_S15_td_Bot_FD_77009 | JGI IMG/M metagenome (GOLD analysis project Ga0066376, IMG submission 77009) | Marine microbial communities from Southern Atlantic Ocean transect - Knorr_S15_td_Bottom_ad_5009_LV_A | ecosystem: Environmental > Aquatic > Marine > Oceanic | place: Southern Atlantic... | reverse complement strand
GTGGTATTTGTCCAGCTGCAAAGGATTGGTACGAACTTCATAAATTGCTTGGACCACCCAAACCAAAGCGGGGATAAATTAAAGGCAGGAAAAAATCCAAGAGAAAAGGTCCGATGCTTTTGTGGTTTGGCAGGATGCTTCATTAAAAACCTTAGGCGTAGAAGCACAGCCACCCAAAACAGCTGCGCCAGTCAATAATCCGGCTAATGTTGCTTTTTGAAAATTAGATACTGCCATTGATATTCTCCTTTTATAGTTGAAGATTATAGTGGTTATATGGACTTATGTCAATAAAATAGAAATTTATCTATTGGGATTAATGGCTTAGGATGGAGAGGATGTTTGGCTTTGTGCTTGGTTTTCTCTCTCTAGCCCGGCTGACTGGCTAAACCCTAAATATTCCATGGTTCTGGTTTCATCTTCGGGAAGAATGAATAACGCCATATCAGTCATATGGATATTTGGTGATCCACCACTGCGGTTATCACGCGCCAAATTAAGTACAGTTTGCCAGGTTTGAGGATCAATATTAACGCAGCCATTAGAAATATAATTATCTTCTGAAGTCGGACTTAAAAGACGCCGGGGTCTGTTTTCTGACTGAACCGCTGTCCATGTCTGATGCAAGGACGTGCATAAACTGCGCTCTTTGTTACATATAAAATGCAAAAGAGTATTTGTCCCATAGCTTTTATAAGCCTCTGCGTCACGGTAAAGCTGGATAGAGAAATGACCAGCCGGGGTAACCGGACGGCTCCAACTTGGTTCGTCTGTTGGTCCTAGATCATCTCCCTTTTGCTTTCCTAGCAGTACGGGCGCACTGGCAATCTGTTGACCATCATTAAAAATATGTATTCTTGCTCTGTTTTTATCGACCACTATGAAGTCCGAATAACCACGGCTCCTGATTTCCCGGAGAGTTGTTTCTGCTTGTGAGGAAAACTCACCATCGGAGGCCGTGATTGAACTGGGTTCAGGTATCTGCGCTTGAGCAGTTACTGGTTGGAAAGCCAACCCAAGCGAGAGAAGTGTTAGTTTTGATAATCTTTTAAATTTCATGTGTTTTATCTCAAGTTCTAAGCCTGCAAATAATACATAAACTCTAACATTATGTCAAACCAATAATTTACGCAAACGGCCTGCGTAAAAAAAGCCGGGACTTTCGTCTCCGGCTTTTTATAAATCTGTATAAATTACTGTGTTGGAGCAGGAGCTTGTCTGCCTGGCTGGCTTTGTTCGCTGCCTACAAATGTAACGTTTACATTTGTTGAAGGGTTGGCCTGCGCTGCAGGTTTTCTTGCGCTTGCAGCACCGTTAAGTGAGTCTAAAACTGAAACCATGTTTCCTAGGTTAGGATCATTAAGCTGCTCTCCGTACTGACGGACTGTAGCAAGTGTGCGTGCTCCCTGATCAGGTGCGCTGATCATAACCTGAGCATCTACATTACCTTCTGTAACAGTTTTTGTACATCCATCGTCGGGTGACATTGTAGAGATACCACCGCCAACTACTGGAATAGTTGCGCTGAAACCCTCGGAACAGAAGCCTGCACCGATAATTGTACCTGCAGCACCTGCCGGAATTCTAGCTGCTTCATAATTGTCTCCACCAACTGTTACGCTGGAGTTGTCATTAACAGTTGTTTGGTTGCCTGTTGAAGAAGCATTACCGCTGTTAGCACCGTTTACTGTAGCTGAGCCACCTTGTGCAGAACCACCTTGTCCGCCAAAAGAGCCGCCGGAGATGCCTGTTGATGTTGAGGATCCGCCTTGTGAATATGAGCTACCGCCATTTGCATAAGCATTGGACGCCGCGGTTGATGTTGAAGAAGAATTAGCAGTTGCTGTATTTTGGTTCGTGTTTTGATTTGTATTTTGGTTCGTATTGGTTATCGGACCAACAGAAACTGTGTTATCGCCTGGAGTAGAAGGCGGGTTAATTGGCTCGAGTACGCAGCCACCTGAACTACAAGGAGTTTGTTGTGCATTTGCGGCTTGTGGGACAAGCATAGCTGCTGAGGCAGCAAGTGCAGATCCGGCCAGTGCTGATAGTTTCTTTACATTTTTCATTTGGAACACCCTTTCCATAAAAATTAATTCCGTTTGTGGAAACAGGTTATACATCGAACGCCGAAGTTATGTCAAGAGAAATTAACATAAAATTAATTTATTTTTTATTTGCATAATTACCATAATATATGTATATATGTGTCCAGGTTTAAATAAATATATGTAAACCATATATAAAAGAAGGTGTGTAATTATGAACAATACTAATGAGTTAGACTTGGATGGCTTCGAAGCTGAAGAACAAGCGTCAAAGAAAGGTTTCGGTCAGAAACTGTCTTCTATATTTGGCAGAGCTGCAAAAAATATAAAAGAGTTTTCAAGAAATCGTGCATCTGAGGTAAAAGATCTGGGTCGTAACTGGCTGGGTACAGCAAAACTCGCCAAAAATTACCGTTCAATGTCTGATGAGCAAAAAGCTGAATTTAAACAGAAATTAAAAGACTCCATGCCCAACACAATACTTTCAGTAGGTGTTGGTGTTGGTACAAAGCTTGCTGTCGGAAGTGTGGCGATAGGCTCTGGTGCTGCCGGTCTTGCGGCCGGTGCTGCTGTTGCAGCAGGTGCTGCGACAATGACAGTTTCTGCTGCTAAAACTGCACGTGAAATCTGGGTAGCGCGCGAGGAAAATGAGAAATTCCGTGAAGCTGCAAAGCGTATCGGCGTCAGAAGCACATTTACAAATAATGTGAAGAAGACTTGGGCCGGTGCTGGCTTGGGCGGTATTTTCGGTTTCGGCCTGGCCGCGGGGATTGGCGAAGCGCTTGATTCAGTGTCAGATGTATCCGAAGCTGCTAATGTGGATATGCCAACTGAAACGGTTGAGGTCGCGAATGATGCTCCGGCTCCTGTTGAAAATGTCGAGCCCGCAGATGTAGATGTTTCTGCTGAAACTGTCGAGCCTGAAGCAGGTGAAGTTGAAGAGCCTGTGGTAGAGGATGCATCGGCTGAAGCTCCTACGATGAGCGCGGCTGAAGCCCAAGCCTTGAAAGATGAGGCTCTTGAGCTTTACCGCACTGGCGGAACACAAGAAGATGTTGTCCGCGCAATTGAGATGTATGAACAGGCCGCAGAGGCTGGTAATGCACAGGCCGCATCCGATTTGGCATATCTTAAGGCCAACGGTGTTTATGAAACAGCGATGAATAATCCGGTCTCGCCGAGTTCTATGGAAGGGTTCGAGGCTCCAGCCTCTGAAGTCGCTGAGTACGATTATCAGCCTGATACTGAAGCTGAAGATATGCCTGCTAGCTCCGTTTCACCGCATGGTGAATATTATCAGGATCTTAAAGAAGACGATCTTTATAATGCTCAAGCTGTTGAAGGCACTGAGACTGTTGCCCCTGAAGATGATTTTGCTACTGAATATGCTCCTGAGGGTGCAGATGCATACGCACCAGAAGCTGGATACGAGGCAGCTGTTACAACGGACAAAACAGACGTAATAACAACTTGCCGTAGTGTCGGTGAATCAGAAATCAACGGCGAATTACGCTCTAATTTCATGTGTACCGACCCTCTTGCGGAAAATCTTGAAAGAGGCGATGCGATTGATTTTGTAAATGATAATGGCGACATTGATCGCTATATTTATACAGATGAAGAGCCTGTGAACACATGGAGCTTTTTCGCAAGAGTGAAAAACACTTTCGGCCTATAAAGAATTAACACACCCAAAAATAAAGCCCTCGAAATTTTCGGGGGCTTTTGTTTTGATGTGCTGTTTAAATTATCTGAGAAAGGGAAGTTGCCATCTTCTTTTGTCTTGTGCGTTTTCCCAGATTGAAGGGGCTTCCCTGAGTGGTACAAGTCTGTTCCCATCTCGTTCTTTGAATTCCTTTTTCAGGTCCAGAGAGTAATCAATCATTTTGTCGGTAAATCCATCCTGATTGCTTCCTGATATATAAAGCCCCGCATTTCTTATTTCAGCATTATTGCTAAAGCGAATTGTCCAGTCACCTTTAGTATCTTCTCCAAGGAAGCCGGTGCTTCTGAAAACAATTCCTTTGATATCCCCGCGATCATTATGGGAGTCTTTATGTAGTTCAAGTGTATATTCGGTTCCGGAAGGCGACACGAGGGTGGCACCGCGCATTAAAAAATAATCGAATGCATCGTCGACTTTTACTTGTGCTCGGCCAATAACTGTACCGGTTACAAAATCCTGCTGAATGTCTACTATTGCTTCAGATCCGTTAATAATTCCAGCATCCGCGGATTCCTGGATTTGAGTGTCTTCCAGGCATTTGCCGGTACGTTCACCGTAATTATAGCCCAGAAGCCTGCGTGTCATGCCTTCATCGGCAAGGCCATAGCCGCGCTGTCTGTCGTTAAAATACTGCCCTCGTGCATTTTTTACGCTGGGTTTGAAGGCAACTGCTCCGGAAAGTGTTGCGGCCCAGATAGAATAAGATGATCTGGGGCAAGCTCTTTGCTCATCGCTATATTCCAAAACCACGGAACTCATAACACCCCCAAAATAAGGCGCCGCAAATGACGTGCCGTTCAGTCCACCTACCAATTCGCCTGCATCGGGACTAACCAAGGAGCCATCATACGGGCTTAAACCATATTTCTCGATTAATCCTCGTGCGCGACCTTCTCCTGGATAATAATCATATTCAAATCCGCGCGCGAAGGCGTTAAAGAAAACAATGTCTGCACCGGGGGAGCTATATCCCGGAACGCCTACAGTATGAAAAGCACCTACCTTGATCTGAGTGTCGCTGTAAAAGACCGGATCCGAGCCTCTTCCAAAAGAATTAACACGGTCATATCCATCATTTCCGGCGGCTTTAAATATGATTGTAGGTGAATGTTCTGCCCAGAATTGGAATGCCTCACTGGCTGAAAAATCAGGCGCTATGCCCACCGAAGAGGAAATAGTAACAACCGGCGTTGCCATGAAAACTTTGTTCATAGGCGTTGGTTTATCAGCGTTGAAATCGATATTGTAGTAACGACCGTTAACAAAGCCGGCGCTATTTTTGTTTGCCCCGCTCCATGAATAATAGGCATCAGATAAAATTTGGGCAGAAGCAAGTGCGTGCAAGCTGTAATATTCGTTGTCACCAAGCATGCCTTGCCCGTCCATGCCCATCTTTATATCTTCTATATGTACAACAAGATTATTAGGCTGAACTTCCTCAGCCGTAGTGTATTCGGGGCTTGAAACGTCTTTATTCAATTCACGATCAGGTATGTGGTTTTCCGGAGCGCAACCCGTCAAGGCCAGACTTGTAAAGACTGACATTAAAGGTGCGGATTTCAATACGGATTTAAGCATAGACCTTCCTGTTACTATTGTCATAATAAAGAAATATGCCCCGAAATTCAAGGGAAAAACAGGGAAATTATTTTTAACTCACTTCCCTGTTTGACTCAAATATTTTGCATAGCTTAAAAAGCTTTTTGCCAGCCGACGGTAACAGCGTAATCCCGCTCCATCTGTGGCCCGTTCAGGTCTTGATAGACAGGGGCCGTAACTTCAAAGGCGAGCCTGTGGCCTTGCAGCGGCCCCGCCTGAAACAGATAATTAGCACCAGCAGATAGAGAAAGGCGTTCGCCTCCGTAATTATCGGGATTTGCTGTCTGGACAGGTGCCGTGATATCGGAATCCATTCCATCAATGTGCCCTTCCGTTTCGGCTGTTGCGCGAAGAGAGGTGCTGAAAGACGGCGTCCATAAATAACTTCCCCATGCTGTGATCTGATGCTTGTCACCCAGAGTATAGTCTTGACTGTTCTCACCAGTGCGGATCGTGGCTTTGTATTGTGCCCCCCAGCCCCAGTTATCTTGATTCCCGTAGTAAGTTAAGCCTGGCAAGAGGTCATATGTTCCTGATCCCAGTTGCATAGCGTAGGGGAGCCGCAATCTGGGAGTAGTACCCATAGGTGTTAAAACGTCATCTTCTTCCTTAATAGAGCCAGTCGGAAGAGATAATCCTGCATTCAAGTGCAGATGGTGTATGTTGTCATCATACAAGCCTATAAGGCCTGATAGACTTGTATCACCAATACCTTGCACCTTTGTTGTAAATTGGCCAAGCTCTGTGGTGCCGGCCATTCCGGCATAGGTCAAATGCTCCATCTCTCGGTCAATATATTGCCCCATGACCATCAATGTCAGCCAGTCACTTGGTGCGTACATACCTCCCAACATATGCATATCTATATCCATTTCGAGCGGCACAACACGCAAAGTCGGTGGCGGCGCAAAAGGATTGGGAGTTGTAGTTACGATTTCGTCAGGTGACAATGAATCTGTGCCGTCACGGTTGCCTTCCATATGCATCCGCATGAAACGATAAGAGACCATCCATTCACCGGCCTTGTGGCGGTGGTCGCCCATGACCCCGATTGGGGCATGGTCATCGGCGTTCGAGGTTTTCGCGCTTTGCTCAACATTGCCAAAATGCGCTTCATGAGCTTTGGCTTGTTGCGCTGTTGTGAATGCGCCAGTAATTATACAGGCGGCGCACAGGCCTTTTTTTATCAAAGTTTTCATTGATGTGTCCTTTTAAAGATTAAATTTTAAATATGTTTAAGTCTTAAAAGGGAGGGGTGGTGCGCGGCTTTCAGGCAGACTGCGGACAGTTTTTGTGAACGCGCTTTCCTGCTCTTTTACCCGGACGGGCAGAACCGCGTGACCTGATAGGTTAAACACGGGGGCCGTGGAAATAAGTGCGGTAGAAAAACTTGAGCAGAACAGACAGCTATCATCTTTGACCTGTTCGTCATGCTTTGAATTATTGTTTTGGCTAATATCGGAGAGGGCGATTTTTTGCAGGCCGGATCCTGTGCAGATTTCCAGATAGCTAGTAGACTCCCCGCCCCATAGCTTGACGCAGGCAGGTGACAATATGCCTGCCAGAAATGTCAGTATAAAAAGAGCGGATAAAATGCGGCGCATAAGTTTTCCGTGCCAAAAAATCTAATTAACCCGTTTTGCGAGTTTTTGATTTATTGCGCATTTCCTTGGCGGCGGCAATCATATTTTCCAATGCCGGTTTAACCTCATCCCATCCACGCGTTTTTAAACCGCAATCGGGGTTCACCCAAAGAAGGGAGGGGTCAATGACCTTGGCAGCCTTTTCCAATAAGGTGACCATTTCGTCTTTGGTTGGAATACGGGGCGAATGAATATCATAAACACCGGGTCCTATTTCATTGGGGTAATTATAATGCACAAACGCATCCAGTAATTCCATTTGTGAGCGTGAGGTTTCGATAGAAATGACATCGGCATCCAGTGCGGCTATGGCCTCGATAATGTCATTAAATTCTGAATAACACATATGGGTATGGATTTGTGTTTCATCCTGTACCGAGCAGGTGGCAAGCTTAAAGCTGTCCACGGCCCAGTCCAGATAAGCTTTCCAATCATTGCGACGAAGGGGGAGGCCCTCGCGTATTGCGGGCTCGTCCACCTGTATGGCCTGAATGCCTGACGCTTCAAGATCTGAAACCTCATCGCGGATGGCCAATGCAATTTGACGGCAGGATGTTTCCAGCGTCACATCATCGCGCTTAAACGACCAGAAAAGAATGGTGATAGGACCGGTCAGCATGCCCTTCATCGGGCGATCTGTCAGGCTTTGAGCAAATTTACTCCATGTCACGGTCATAGGTGCAGGGCGTGATACATCACCATAAATAATTGGAGGCTTCACACAGCGCGAACCATAGGACTGAACCCATCCGAGTTTGGAGAAAATATAGCCGTCCAACTGCTCCCCAAAATATTCAACCATATCATTTCGCTCGGCCTCTCCATGAACAAGCATATCCATGTCGATTTCTTCCTGATAACGAACGACTTGCTCAATTTCTGCCTTCATGGCGCGTTCGTAATCTTCCGTACCAATGTCGCCTTTTTTAAAGGCTGCCCGTGTTTTGCGAATATCTTGGGTTTGCGGAAATGATCCTATCGTGGTCGTCGGGTAAGCAGGAAGGCCAAGAGCATCTTCTTGCGCTTTTTGTCTTTGGGCAAAACCGCTTTTGCGTCTGGACATTCCTGGCGTAACTTTTGAAAGCCTTTCTTTAACCGCTCCGTTATGTATTCGTGGAGATGTACGTCTTTCTTCTGCAATTTTGTCGCTTTCAGAAAGGGCATCTGAGATCCCTTCGCCGCCATCCTGTGCGCCCTTGGCTAATATTGCAATTTCCCGCAGTTTTTGTTTGCCAAAAGCCATCCAGCTTTTTATCTGTTCATCCATTTTTTTCTCAAGTTCCAGGTCAATCGGAACATGCAGCATGGATGAACTGGAAGAAACCATAACTCTTTTATGGCCCAATTTATTAATGGCCATATCAACCATGGAAAGGCTGTCTCGTAGATTGTTTTTCCAGATATAGCGGCCGTCAACCAATCCGAGAGATAAATATTTATCATCTGGAATTTTACTCAGTACCGTATCGAGTTCGCCTGCTGCGCGTCTTATATCAAGGTGTACGCCTTCAACTGGCAGATTGAGTGCCAAGTCCATATTATCGCGTAAGCCCTCAAAATATGTCGTGAGCATAATCTTGCCATCAAAAATTTTGGCGATTTCTGTATAGGCCTGGGTATAGGCTTTTTTCTGTGTGTCTGATAAATCGAGTGTCAGATAAGGCTCATCCAACTGCACCCAATCCACATTCATGTCAGATAACTTTTGGAAAATCTTTTTATAAACAGGAAGAATTTTGTCCAAAAGCTCCATTGTGTCGCCGTTATCATCACGTTTACCAAGTGATAGATAGGTCACAGGGCCGATAATAACGGGGCGCGTGGTTATGCCGGCGCGCTTGGCTTCCGTATATTCATCAAAAATCTTGTTTGAAGACAGTTTGAATTCCTGATCTGACTTAAATTCCGGCACAATATAGTGATAATTTGTATCGAACCATTTTGTCATTTCACAGGCGATAACATCACGACCATCGGTCTGGCTGCCCCGCGCCATCGCGAAATAAAGATCAAGCCCTATCTCATGCCCGTCCCAGTTATATCTGTCGGGTACACATCCTAAAGTAGCCGTCATGTCCAGAACCTGATCGTAAAGTGAAAAATCGTTGGACGGGATATGGTCGATTCCAGCCTTTTTTTGCATGTCCCAATGCCTGAGGCGCATCTCTTTTGCAACCTCCAGCAGCTCTTCGCGTGTTGTTTTGCCTTTCCAGTAACTTTCCAATGCTTTTTTCAGTTCGCGATGCGCGCCGATGCGGGGAAAACCAAGATTTGCTGATGTGACCATGAGAGACCTTTTTTATTTTTTGAAATATATTGGATGTTTATGCAGTTTTGGTATTAAACCGCAGGGCTTAGGCTTTGACAAGCCATATCCACTATGTCGGATTTATTTAAAGTATAGAAATGAATGTGAGGACACCCTTGTTTAGCAAGGTCTTCGACTTGCGCGCAGAGTAAATCTCTCGCCAGATTTTTTGCGCCTTCGGTGTCGTTTTCAACCTCTTCAAATTTTGCCCGTATCTCACCGGGTACAGTGGCGCGGCATTTCTTTGCAAAGGACAGCATTGATTTAAAGTCATGTATAGGAAGCAAGCCCGGCACTATCGGGGTTTTTATATGCGCTTTTTCGCATTCATCCAGAAAGTTGTAATAGACAGAATTATCAAAGAAAAATTGAGTGATCGCGCGGTCTGCGCCAGCTACGCATTTTAAGCGCAAAGCCTTAACATCTGCCGCCAGGCTGGGGGCATCTGGGTGTTTCTCGGGGTACGCCCCGACTGAAATGTCAAAGTCATGCCAGCTTTTAAGGGCGGCGACAAATTCACTGGTATATTGGAAATAATTTCCCTCCAGATCCAGTGGCCAACTCAGGTCATCAGGTAGATCTCCGCGTAGTGCGACCAAACGCTTAATACCACTGTTCCAAAGCTCATCAGCAAAGTCCTTAAGTTGCGGGATCTCTGTATTTATAAACGTGACATGTGCCGCCATCGGGATACCTGTTTCGTTTTGAAGGCGGGTTACAGTGGCCAGTGTACCGTCTTTCGTGGACCCTCCTGCGCCATATGTCACAGTCATAAAGCTTGGCTTCTTGTCAGCCAAACTGGCTGCGGTATCCAATAGGCGCATATCGCCTTTATCGGTTTTTGCAGGGAAATATTCAAAGCTAAAGGTCGTCACACGATTAAGTTTATCAAAAAACGGTTACTTCACCAGACCGGAAATGGAGATAAGAAGAAAAAAATTGATTTTTTGGTCTTATGTAATTAAGTTCACCCCATAATTTATAAATAAAACAAAGTCAGGGTATAAAACTATGTCAAAAATCTGGGTTTCTCTTCCTCAAATCAGTCCCGTTCAGGATTCTATCGCCTTTGCCGCTAATCTGGAAAGTGAGGGGAAAAAAGTTATACGGCTGAATCAGGGCGCGGAAGAAACAGTTCCGGCACAAGGCGCGCTGGCTGAACTGCGTAAATATGACGGGTCTTTTGATAAAGGATATAACAAGGCACCCGGCGGTGAAATGAAAGCCCGCGAAAATGCAGCGTGGTTTTTGAACAAATTTTTAGGGTATGGCATTGATCCTGAGAATACCTTTATTGTCATGACCAACGGACGCAACGGTCTTCATCATGCCTTTCATATGGCGGCATTCGACCAGATCTCGGCGAAACTCGAGGGCCGCTCTGATCTTAGCCCCTGTGTGATCCTGCCGGAATTGTGCTGGCCTATGGTTATGGATGCGGTTCGTGAAAACTATATAACAGAAACCCAAAGCTTCGAAATGGTCAGGGACGGAACAGCCGAGGCTGTGCGCAGGGCGGTTGCACAAAGGGTAACAGATCCGTTGCACTTTGCAGCCCTTTATACCAATTTCCCCAACAACCCCCTTGGTCTTATCGGCTCGCCCGAAGACTTGCGTGAAACAAACCATTTTTTGGATCAATTAAACGTAATGAACAGACATGCCGGATTACCCAACACTGTACATATCGTTGACAATCCTTATTTTGGCGGTCTCTCACAACGTGGTAAGCGAGCGGAAACTGTATTGCGCTCACCCTATGATGGGATGCGGGATAACGGAACACTGACTCCCCACATCTATAATACCAGTCTGGCAAAGGCGTTTGCGCTGGCAACGCCGGGTGCGCATATCATGTCATTCTCAGACGCCGATATGGCTGAAAAATATGCCGGAAGTTACGGCAAATCACGCAATCTGCTCAGCTATGATCCGGCGGCAATTGCTGCAATTGGTGGAATGCTGGCACCGGCCAATGAAAATCTGATCCGTGAACACTTTGAATTTTTGAATACTAAATACACCAGAAATTTCAAAGCATTCTCAAAGCATTTAGGAAAAGATTTATTGCCTGCCGACCCCGGTATGGTGGTGACAACCAAGATTCCGGCAGAATGCTTAGGAAAATCTGTCAAATGCTCTGACGGTGTAACGCGTGAAATTAAATCGGGTCATGATTACAGTGAATATCTAGGCAATGAGACAGGAGTTATAGGTGTTGACCAAAGTATTACGCGTCCCAGCGGGCAAAGCTGGTCTCTGATGCGCTGGGCGTTGAAAGCCGAGGATGTATCTCTGGTAGAAGAAGGCGCAGCAAAAATAGCAAAAGCGAATAAACGTCTCGCAAATGCGCCCTCAATATAATTTTTTAAAAAAACGCACAAAGAAATTAGTTGATTTTCCGGTATTATGTAATTATAGTGCCTGCATACTTAATGGCAAAACCAGAGCTGAATTTTTTCAGCCAGACAGTTAAGAGAGAAAAGAACAAGGGGTATCTGATGACATTTTCAAAGGGCGATACGGCCCCCAAAGATGAACAGAAAACTATAAGTAATATATTGGCAATACCAACAATATTGGCAGGGTGTTGGGCCGCAATGGCGATACCTTTTTCAATGGCAGTTGCCAATTATGAAGGCTCTCTGGATGATGAATTTAACAGAAGCGGGTGTCAAACAACCGAAGCACAGGGAAATGTTCAATATACATTTTGCGATGATGGCACCATCCGCACAAAAAAAACGCACGAGACACTTTTTGGCGACTTTCAAAACTCTGCTGTCTATGATCTTAAGCAAAATGCTTTTCACAGCCAGATGGTTGATACCGAGCTTCCGGAAATTTACAAAGAGCGGGCTTGTGAGGCAATGAAAGAAAGCGAAATGACAGGCCATTCGGCTTTTAAACTTGGGTGTGTTTAAAATTTTATAACGGTAAGGGAAACTCATGGAACAAGACAATTACATTGAAAAGATCAAGAACAGATCCAATGGCTGGATATTGCCCGCTGCATTATTGGCAAGTTGCGGTGTTATAGCAGTTCCGGCTATTGTGGCTCATGGAAACTATGAACAGGATCTGGATGAAAAATTTAATAAATCGTCTTGCCAGACTTTTGACAGACCATCTTTGACCAATAAAACTTATGTGGTGTGCGACGATGGGCAAGCGAGAATTCTATCCAGCCAACCAACACAGTTCGGGTCTTCCCCGGCATCTGTTACTTTTGATTTTGCTGCCGGCACACAGGATAAATTCTTATTCACATCTGATATAGATCCATATTACAAAGATGATATTTGTGACGCGCTGGAAGCAGAGGGCAAAATGGATCATCCGGTTGCAAAGCTTACTTGCGGGTAATACAATAAATTATGAACAAAAAAGATAAAAAAAATAAAAATAACAGGGATCCTTTATGGATGGCAGTGGCCGGACTAGCCTTAGGCGCGGTCATTGGCGGAAATCTTTCCAACCATTTTGATTTTAATGCGTTAGGCACAGAGGCTGAGCGTGCTGAAATCCAGTATGTTTTAGAAAAAGCCAATCATCCTCTTGCTGCTTTCAAAAGATAAATAAGCGGGTTGCATCTGCATTTTTTTGTGTCTAAATATGGATATGACACAGACAGCAGAAAATTCCTCCATCATCCTTGATACATCACAGCACCATGACCGGATTCTCATCCTTGATTTCGGGTCACAGGTCACACAGCTTATCGCACGCCGCGTTCGTGAAACGGGCGTTTACTGTGAAATATGGCCATTTAATCAGGCCGACATTGACCGCATAAAAGATTTCCAACCCAAAGGTATTATCCTGTCCGGCGGTCCGTCCAGCGTGACTGATAAAAACTCACCCCGTGCGCCGGAGGGCTTGTTTGACCTGGGCTTGCCCTTGTTCGGCATTTGCTATGGTCAACAAACCATGGTGCATCAATTGGGGGGCAAGGTTGAAACCTCCGACCACCGTGAATTTGGCCGCGCCTATGTCGATATCAAATCGCGTACACAAATCACGCAG
>Ga0066376_10003793_pt1 | contig 13351 bp, 10 predicted proteins | sample Knorr_S15_td_Bot_FD_77009 | JGI IMG/M metagenome (GOLD analysis project Ga0066376, IMG submission 77009) | Marine microbial communities from Southern Atlantic Ocean transect - Knorr_S15_td_Bottom_ad_5009_LV_A | ecosystem: Environmental > Aquatic > Marine > Oceanic | place: Southern Atlantic... | reverse complement strand
GTTGCCCTTGAAGGCCGTCAGGTCAGCATTTTATTTCCAGCCAGTGGAGAAAACAGAGTTTATTCTTTAACAGAAGCACCTGTTACTCGTGTCGCATTTAATCCAGGTGATATTATTCGCAGCGTTGAAGAGTGGGAATTAGAAGTCGAGTCTGTTGAAGCGCAAGGCGAGTTACTATGCTATCACGGCACTCGCGTTGATAATGGTGAAAAAGCGCAGTTAAAAGAAACCTTTTTAGATCACTTTATCAAATTCAATAAACCACAAGACCGTTTATTTGCAGGCCAAGTAGACCGCTTTGACCGCTATACGCTGCGCTACCAAACTTGGCAGCACCAGTTTGAGCGCCAGCAATCACCTTTGAAAGGTTTAATTGGTCAACGTGCAAACCTTATTCCGCATCAGCTTTATATCGCACAAGAAGTGGGTAAACGTTTTGCGCCGCGCGTATTACTTTCTGATGAAGTGGGGTTAGGTAAAACCATTGAAGCAGGTATGATTTTACACCAGCAAATCATCAGTGGCCGTGCTAGCCGTGTATTGATTGTTGTGCCTGAAAACTTACAGCATCAGTGGTTAGTCGAAATGCTACGCCGCTTTAACTTACGTTTTTCAATCTTTGATGAAGAACGTTGTGATGAGGCATTTGCAGACTCCCCAAACGTATTCGAAACAGAACAGTTAGTACTTACTAGCCTTGAGTTCTTAAGCAAGAAAAAACGCTGGTTTGAGCAAGCTACGCTGGCTGATTGGGATTTATTAGTGGTTGATGAAGCGCACCATTTAAGTATCAACAATGGTAAACCAAGCACTGAATACCAACGTATGGCAGAGTTAAGCCAAGACATTCCAGGCCTTATTTTATTAACTGCGACGCCAGATCAACTTGGTCACCGAAGTCACTTTGCCCGCTTACAATTACTCGACCCAGATCGTTTCTACGACTACGATGCGTTTGTTGAAGAAGAAAGTAACTACAAAGAGGTTGCCGAAGCTGCTAACCAATTACTGGGTGAAAAAGGCCTTGATGATGCATCTCGAGCAACATTAAAAGAGCTATTAAAAGAAACTGATATCACAGAGCTTTTAGCCAAAGCAGAGCAAGGTGATGAAACGGCACGTAACGAAATTTTATCAATGCTGCTAGACCGCCATGGTACAGGTCGTATTTTATTTAGAAATAGCCGTAGCGGAATTGATGGCTACCCAAGCCGTAAACTTCATGCTTATCCAATGGCGATGCCTAAACAATATAAAACGGCGATGTCAGTACTGGGTAACATGGCTGGTATTCAAAATGCAGAGCTAACTGCTCTTCGCGCTTTATTCCCTGAAAAAATATTCCAAGAGTTTGAGGGTGAAAATGCCAGTTGGGGCGCATTTGACCCACGTGTTGATTGGTTAATCGAAACATTAAAAACCCTTAAACACGAAAAAGTACTGCTTATCTGCGCTAAAGCCGAAACCGCACTTAGCCTAGAACAGATTTTACGTGAGCGTGAAGCAATTAAAGCCTCAGTTTTCCACGAAGGTATGTCGATTGTAGAACGTGACCGTGCAGCAGCTTACTTTGCTGATGAGTACGACAGCGCACAAATTCTTCTTTGTTCTGAAATTGGCTCTGAAGGTCGTAACTTCCAATTCTCGCATCACCTAGTACTGTTTGATTTACCACTTAACCCAGACTTACTTGAGCAACGCATTGGCCGTCTTGACCGTATTGGTCAAACTCAAGACGTAAACATTCACGTGCCGTATTTCGAAAACACGGCACAAGAAGTGTTATTACGTTGGTACAACGAAGGCCTAGATGCGTTTGAAACAACCTCAACAACTGGGCAAATGCTGTATAAAGAGTTTGGCGAAGAGCTACTTGAGTTTATTGGTGCACACAATTGCGACGAAGAAGAGCTAGACCCACTACTAGAACAAGTTGCAGGTCAAAATGCCAAGCTTCGTAAGCAAATGGAAAATGGTCGTGACCGCTTACTAGAACTGCACTCAAGTGGTCAAGGTCGAGCAGAAAGTCTTGTTGCTGATATCGAAGAATTAGACGATCAATTCACGCTGCCAAGTTACATGATCAATGTGTTCGACACCTTCGGTGTAAGCCAAGAAGATAAAGGTGAAAATACCATTATCTTAAAGCCAACTGAGCACATGCTAAATCCATCGTTCCCATGTTTGAAAGATGATGGCATCACGGTAACGTTTGATCGCAGCACCTCGCTTTCGCAAGAAGACGCGCATTTCATTAGCTGGGACCACCCTATGGTGCAAGGCAGCTTAGATATGATTTGTGATGATGACTTTGGTACTGCCTCTGTGGCGTTACTGAAAAACAAAAAGTTACCTGCTGGCACCTTCTTTGTTGAAATGATCTTTATTGCTGAGGCGATGGCACCTAAAGCGTTGCAGGTTGGTCGCTTCTTACCGCCTACGCCAATTCGTATCTTATTAGATAAGAGCAGCAATAACTTGGCCGACAATGTTGCCTTTGATGCCTTCAACCAGCAGTTGTCTGCGGTTGGTCGCCAAACGGCAAGTAAGTTAGCCAGTGCACTACAAAGCGCCATTCACCCAATGATCACCAGCGCACAAGGCATGGCACAAACCAAGCTTGAAACACTACGCGCTGAATCACTAGAGAAAATGCAAACTGCACTCGGTGAAGAGCAAGCTCGTTTAACAGCACTTAAGCAGATCAACCCGAATATTCGTGATGAAGAGCTTAGCTTCTTTGATAAGCAACGTAGTGAACTCACTACTTACATTGAAAAAGCGCAAGTTAAACTGGATGCAATTCGTTTAATTGTGGTTTCTCACTAACCCATTGGCTCGTAAGCGAAAGCTTTAAGGTTTGCTTAAAGCTTTCGTGCTTACCTTCCATCATGCTATTGCATTATCGTTAATAACTTCTCTAGCATACTTTTATTCAACTCACCCATTTGCTCGTTATTGCTTAAAGCGTAAATAGCCCCCTCAACGGCACTTTCGTCGATATCTTGTCTGGACTCTACTACATTTGCCCAAAGTTCTAATTCATCGATATCTATTTCGCCATCGATAACACGCTGTAAAACCTGACAGAAAACGTCTTGCGTAAGAATATACACATCACCTTGTGTGTCAGGAGTGCTTGTAATCACTGAGATTGCCTCAAATCGATTATCACCAAAACGGGCAAACTCATCTAATGCGTCTAATTTATCCATTTGCTATGCTTACCTTTTCAATCTCAAAGCATCTTTTTACTAAATGACAACCCTTACTTGCTCACAATGCAAAGCAACCCTTCACTGCCAAGCTGATAATATTAATGCCTGCTGGTGTAACGAGCTGCCCAACATTTTACCACTCGATGAGGCAGCAACAGAGTGTTTATGCCGAGACTGTACTATAAAAAAGATAAATTCATTTTTATCTAAACTTTATCAACAACCTTTAGAACAGCAACTAGCCTTTGCTAAGCCTTATTTTTCTCAAGGAAATTTAATAGAAAATCTTGATTACACCATGCAAAACAATTACATGGTATTTAGCCGCTGGTTCTTTTTAAAACGCGGCCATTGCTGCAGTAATGGCTGCACTCACTGTCCTTATTCCGATAACTAACCCTCAGGTAGAGTATTTATTCAATTAGTTTGCATTTAATTGCAAATATTGCATGGACGAAAAGAATAAAAACACATTATAATTGGATATAAATTCACTAAATTAATCATTTTTAAGCTTAAACTATTAATAACGTCTATTTTTTAAGCATAAATTTACTGTAACTAAATCGGAATCAATCATGAACACCTTTAAGCCTGCTCTACTTGCAAGTGCAATTTCTGCGGTTTTATTCAATAGCAATATGGCGTTTGCAGCTGAAGATGCTATCGAAGTTGATAAATCAATTGAAACTATTCAAATCACTGCAACACGACGTGCAGGTTCAGTGCAAGATGCGCCACTTAACATTACAGCGCTAAACGGCGATGTAATTAGCGATCAAAACATTGGTGATCTTGAAGATGTCGCGCGTTGGGTACCTGCTTAACAATTTCTGATCAAGGTGGTCGTGAAGGCTCTCCGATTATCGTTCGTGGTTTAAACACAAATACCTCTGACCGTATTTCTGATAGTGGCACAGTAGCCACTTATGTTGGTGAAATTCCACTTAGCATCGACTTACGTTTAACTGATGTTGACCGTGTTGAAGTGCTAATTGGCCCACAAGGTACACTGTATGGCGCAGGGACTTTAGGCGGTGCGATCCGTTATTTGCTTAAGCAACCCGATCTAGATTTAACAGAAGGTCAGGTAACAGGTGATGTATTTAGCATTAACGAAAGTGACGGCACAGGCGGTGAGTTTGGCGTGGTATTCAACACTCCGCTAATTGAAGAAAAACTAGCTCTTCGCGCTAGCTTAAATTATTACGATAACCCGGGTTACATTGACTACACGCACGTGGTTCAAGAGCCAGGTGTATCAAATCCGAATCCTGACTTTTCTGACAGCAGCGATGTAAATGCCAACTTAAAAAGCGTAAGCGATGTTAACGATGAGCAAATCACCACAGCACGTTTATCACTGCGTTGGCTTGCAACCGAAGATGTAGATGCAACGCTTAACTACTTCTATCAAAAACAAGAAAATGGCGGTAACTCAACATCGCAATACGGCTCACTTGCTGATAGCAGTGCGCTACAAGGTATCCCAGGAATGTACGAAAACGTTGCCCGTGTACTTGAGCCAGGCGAAGAAGAAAACGATTTATTAAGCTTAGAGATTAAAGCGGATCTTGGTTTTGCTGAGCTGGTATCTGCATCAGGTTGGTCTAGCTATGAGCAATCAGGTCAGCGCGACCAAACCGATCTACTTTACGATATTTGGTCAGGTTATGCCGACTTCCCTTCATTCGTTGGCTACACACACGACACCTCTGAGCGCGATACCTTCACGCAAGAACTTCGTTTAGTTTCAAATAGTAGTAGCGCTTTTAACTGGATCGTAGGTGGCTTCTATAACAAATTAGAAAGTCACTCAGATGACCGTGAATACACGCCAGGTCTGACTGAATATTGGGGTGGCGGTATCCCTAATGTTGAACAAGACCTTGAGTACATTCTAATTTCAGATAGCGAAACCACTGAAAAAGCACTTTTTGGTGAAATCGGCTACAGCATTTCAGATCAGCTTGATGTAACTCTAGGTGCACGTTTTTACGAATACGATGTTTCTACAACATCAGGTTCTGCTACACCGCTTTACTCAGGGGATTTTGATTCACTTGCTAATCTAGATATGGAAACGGTTAGTGCCAGCGATAGCGGTAACTTATTTAAGTTTAATGCTAATTACACATTTGATAACGGTATTCTTGCTTACTTTACTGTAAGTGAAGGCTTCCGTATTGGTGGTGGTAACGGTATTGCTCCTTGCCCTGATGTATTACCTGAGCAACAAATAGTTTGTGCCCTGCCAAACGAAGAAGATTACAAACCAGATACAACGGTCAACTACGAGCTAGGCTTTAAGTCATCATGGTTACGTAACCGACTACACTTCAATGCAGCGCTATTTAATGTTGATTGGAAAGATGCGCAAGTAGGTAGCAGCACTGTAAATGGCCAAGAGCTAATTACCTCGAACGCAGGCTCAGCTAATTCAAAAGGTGTTGAGCTTTCTACTCGTGCAATGATTGGTGACAACTGGGCTGCATATGCGACATACGCGTATGCAAAGGCTGAATTGACCGAAGATGCGCCGTACTTATTTGGCGTGTTAGGCGATGACTTAGCGCAGTACCAAAGCTACTATGATGGTGCTAAAGGCGACCGTTTACCAGGAGCTCCTGAGCATCAATTCTCGTTTGGTCTTCGTTACGAGCAAGATGTCTTAGGTGATAAGTTATTAAGCGTAAACTACGGTATTACAGCGCAAAGTGATGTAATCACCAAAGTAGGCTTAAAAGCAGACGGCGAAGTATTACCAGGTTATGCACTAAGTAACTTATCTGCCAAAATTACTGGCGATATGTGGTCTGCAACGCTTTACGTAGACAACTTATTCGATAAATATGCATTCACTTCTGTACGTCGTGATAAGTCTTGGGCAGGTATGTCGCAATATGCTGAGCTTAACAAAGAGCTACCTGAGCTACAGCGTGTTTATGGTCACTACACCACCGCGCCTCGTACTATCGGTATGAAGTTTAGCTATAACTTTGAGCTGTAATTAAATATACCCATAAAAGCCTTGCCTCCTTTAGGCAGGGCTTTTATTGGGATTGGTATAAGCCTGAAAATAATTAAGTATTATGGTGAATTGGTATACTATGCGCTTATGCTAAATGATACCCAACAAGCGCTTCGCGCTCATATCCAACAGTTGTTAAGCAACAAACAACTAACCGATGCACATCACTTACTTGTGCAGCGGCTAAAACAAAATCCTGAAGACCACGTTTGTTACTTTTTACTCAGCGAAGTCAACACCGCAGCTGGCGATATCAACAAAGCGATTAAGCTGCTTGAGAAAGCGATAATCCTAGCCCCTTTTGCGATTTATCATTTAGCACTTGCCAAGTTATACGTACTGTTAGGCAAAGTAAGTAATGCGGCTGTGCATTATGAAAGCGCTCTACAAACAGCTGACTTTGGTGCCGCTGACTTTGATACATTAGCCAATATTGCGACCCGTTTAGGGCATTATGACGACGCCCTTAGCTTTCAACAAGCAGCCTACCAACGCAATAAAGATAACCCACAAATTAGCTATAATTTGGCGGTGTGTTATAAAATTCACGGACTGTTCGATGAAGCTAAAAGCTTGTTACAGCAACTAACCACAAAGCAAGCTAGTTTTTATCAAGCCCACTATTCGCAGGCTGAACTCAATACTGTTATCGATGCAGAGCTACATATTCAAAAACTACAAGCCTTGGCGGATAGAGAAAAAAGCATTATTGACCAACAAGTGTATTTTCATAGTCTTGCTCTTAATTATGAGCACCTCAATGACTACAAAAATGCATTTAAATACTTTGCACAAAGTAAGCAAGCGATAGCCGGTAAACTTAATTATCAAGCCACACAGCATCGCCACTTTTGTCAAAAACTGATTACCCAGAGCAAACAACAAGCAATTAAAAGTAGTGACTCTGAGTTCTCACCCGTTTTTGTCGTTGGCATGCCCCGCTCTGGTACAACCTTAGTTGAGAAAATCCTTAATCAAAGTTCAAAGCTACGAGGCATTGGGGAATTAAATGATATTGCGCAATTGATACAACACGCCACGCAATCCGCGCGTGTGATTGACAGCGAAATGCTCGATAAGGCATATGAATCTGAGGCGATAAAGACAGCACTGACTAGCTATCAACAAAGAGCCCAGCTGCTAAGTGGTGGCCAAAGAAGTTGTGATAAACAGCCATTTAACTTTTACTATATTGATTTTATTTTAGCGGCTTTTCCTAATGCTAAAATCGTTTGTATGCAGCGGGACTGGCAAGATTGCAGCATTGCCAATTTTAGGCAGATGTATAGCCCGCAAAGTGTGTTCCATCACTACAGTTTTACACTTGAAGATATTGCCTCGTTCCATCAAGATTACTCGGCATTAGTCAGTCATTTTGCCAACAAGTATCCTGAGAACGTTTTTTTGCAAAGCTATGAGCAATTGGTGGCAGAGCCGACCCTACAAACTCAAAAGCTCTATGCGTTTTGTGATTTAAGCTGGCAGGAAAACAGCCTGACTTTTTATAAAAACAATGCAGCATCAGCCACGGCGAGTAAAAAGCAAATTCGCCAGCCACTGAATAAAAACAGTATCGGCAGCTGGCAAAATTACGCTGAGTTTATTGATGTGGGCCTGTTTCAATAGGTAAGTCGTGACGAGCGCCCCACTCACTCCATGAGCCATCGTAAACACGTAAGTTAGCGTAACCGCATTCATCGGCACACAATGCAATTGCGCAAGCGGTTACACCTGAACCACAGCTAAACTGCAACTGGGTGTGATGCGGCGCTATATGTTGCTCAAATAATGCCTGCAACTCGCTTAGCGATTTAAGCTCACCGTTATTTAGCACTGTTGCAAGAGATAAACTGCGACTATTTGGAATATGACCACTGCGCATGCCTTCGCGCGGCTCAGCGTGTTCACCGGTAAAGCGCTCATAAGGGCGAGCATCAAGTGTTAGTGTGCTTTGTTCATCAAGTGAGTTAAGTACTTGCTCAGCACTGATGAAGTAATCAACACGCGGGCTGGCAACAAAGTTGCCTTGACCAGAAGCAGCTGAATAACTTGCTTGTGTTGCAAAGCCAAGTGCTTGCCACTTAGCCAAACCACCGCTTAAAACTTTTACATTATCAAAGCCCATTGCTTTAAACATCCACCACGCACGGGCAGAACTGAATAAGCCTTGGTCTTCATAAATCACAACTAGAGAGTCTTGGTTAACACCAGCAAGCTGCATATGCTCTTCAAACTGCTCGCTATTGCACATCATGCTTGGTACAGGATTACTGTTATCTGCTAGCGCCTTCTTGAAATCAAAACGCTGTGCATTAGGAAGCATAGCCTTAGGCGCATACTCACCCGGTAAACCAGGACGTACCATTCCTGCATCGAAGATAACCAAGTTATCCTGGTTTAAATGCTCGTTAAGCCATTCTGGCGAGACGATGTTCTTCATTAGCTTTCCTTTTGCGATAGCTGTGCAAATGTATCTTGTTGAGTTAAGCGTTTTTCGACCGCTTCAACATGCTCAGTTGTACATTCTTTCCAAACACCAGGCAAGCAATACACATGCTTTAAGTAGGTAAAAAACTTATCTCTCAGAATACTGTTGGTCTGCCAGCCATTTTGTAGTTTTTCCAAGCTCTTAATCAAGGCAGTTTGATCACTTGCGTGTAGTACGAGCTCATCAATGTTGTAACAAGCAAGCCCCAAGGTAATCACTTTTTTATCAAGTAATAAAGATTCTAAGCCAACTGTCGAGTTAATAGTTATAACGGCTTCAGCACCATTAATAAGTTCTCGAGTACAATTTCCGTTGGCAAAAACGGCAACATCATTTCTATCGTACAAGTGCTCATAGTGCTTATGCCATGAAGGATGTTCTTTAAAAACAACTTTAAGTTCTGGATCATTTAACTGTTTTACAGCTGAAACAACAGCATCGTAATACTCTTCCATTGACTTAAGCCAAGGAGAGTAACAAGCTATTTGAGTATCGTGTGGAACTTGAAATGGCACAAATAAGTATTTTTTGGGTAACTCGATAGCGTCAAACTTACAACGCTTTTTATGGTTCGCTCTAGGAATTAAATCAGGCGCAGAAAATGGCAACTTCCCCTGCGGATCAAAGTTTAAATAGAATTGATTATCTCGCGGTACAGAAGCCGCAAAATTAATACCTTTTGGATCTAAGCTTGTTGTTCCGGGCAGTAACCCATTTTCATAGTAATAGGTGGTCACTCCTAAAGCCTTAGCAGCCATACAAACAGTAACATTCGGTAATTTATTACCATTCCAAATGACTAAAGCTTGTGGCGATTCTGACTTCAATAAATCATAATACTTAGCGAACCGACACCGCTCCACCAACAGCATTAAAGCAGAGTAACTTTTAATTATTAGCGGGTTATTCCATAAACTATTACGCGCTTGTTTACGTAATAGTTGCTCCGAGATTATTTTACTAAAATCAATTTGTATTGCCTTGCTAAAATACTTTAAAGCAGTAAATCTAGGTAAGCCCATGCAGTGCACTTTACTCTTTAAAGGCAGTTTCCTAGTCAGTTCTTTGTAATAGCGGGCGTGCACATTGTTGCGAGAGATAAATAAAAAAGCCATATAAACATCTTATTTTTGATTTAACGTAAGCGCATACAGCTATTTTATTAATTATAAATGACAGTTTGAAGGTTGCCTCACAACTTCTATTATTTCTGTTGTAGAGATAGAGGGAGTACGCTCTAAATAAGTTACATCACAAAGTTGGCTAAATTGATCAAATCGACCAGCCCAATCGTCCCCCATAACTAGCAAATGGGCTTGATGATCTTTTATGTACTCACCTTTTAATTCTAGAGAATGCTCTACAAATACTTCGTCGACACACTTCAATGAACTAATAATTTTCAGCCTATCAGCTTCACTATATACGGGCTTTCGACCTTTCTTAGAGAAGTTTAGTTCATCGGAAGATACACCAACAATCAAATAATCTCCTAACGCTTTAGCTCGCTCTAAAATATTGATGTGTCCCACATGAAAAATATCGAACGTGCCAAATGTAATTACCCGTTTCATTGGTGCTCCTCTAAATAAGATACAATTCTCTTAGCAGAGTGACCATCCGTAATACCTGCCAGTTTATAGACTATTTCTTTTCTTTTTTCTTTAAATTCGGCTGTTTCGTTAACACTTGAAGTTAATAACTGCTTTAAATCTTTATAACTTCCTGCACGAGTACATAGCTCATTGAAGTATTTGATATCTTCATCAAGTCGAGCTTTTAACCTATAAGAAAAAATACCTCTGTAAGACCAGCGCAGCTTATAGAAATCACACCAGATAACAGGCTTTTCTAATGCTGCAAACTCAAATATGGCTGACGATGCATCAGAAATCATTATATCAGCAAGTTCTAAAAAAGGAGTAAGGTCAAAATCGAACTCATTAGCAAGGTAAACATTCTTAGCGCTAGCCCACTTCTCAAGCTTTAGGCGTTGTTTTTTATATTTTTTCTTAAACAAACTAAAGAAATGAGGCTTAACGATAATATTAAATTCATCAAAATGCTCAGGGAAATCATCGCTGAAACATTCTAAAGAACTCGGATAAAAAGTAGGCGCATACAGCAAAGTTTTTTTTGTTGGATCTAGGCCTAGATTTTTGAGGCTTATAGTACCAAGAGTCTGATTAAAAATAGGGTCTAATTTTGCGTAGCCGCTATCAATAAAGTTACCTTCAGGATAGAGTGTTTTTAAACGTTGAAGTCGGTGTTCACCTTCAACAAACCGCACTGTCATCTTGTTGTTCGATACGTCGTAATAACACTGCTTTGGGCCAATTCCATGCTGCATCAGTACAGTCTTTTTATTTAAATTCTCAGCACCTGCAAACGTATTACCAAATACAACCCAATCTGCATCTGAGTTCTGATAAAAGTCAAAGGTTTCACTTGTGTTTGTTAACCACTTTGCAACTATTGCATTTTTATCTATAAAGTCACAACATACAGCACGACTTCGCTCATCCTGCTCTTCATAGAAAACCATGAAAACATGGTAGCCTTTTGTTTTTAACTCCTTTAAAACAGGCAAGTACTGTGGAATGTAATATAGATGCTGAACATCAAAATATAACCGCATTGTTTACAACTTAATAACTTCAACCAAGAGCTATTGTACATAAATTACATTTTTGTTTCAGCCCACAATTAAAGTTTGTTCTAGCTAAATATCAATTACCTCAGGGCGCAGCGGTGCTAAGCGACTAAGAATCTTATTTTGTACTGTTTGCCGGATCTGTTGCTCGTCCATAGCATTAATCAAAAGCTCTACTACGCGGTTAAAGTCTTTTTCAGGGATGTTCATTCCCGTGTGGATATCTACCATATTGTCGCCTTTGTATTCACAAGGGCCGTCTGTGACGCTACACAAATGAGTAATAAAACCTTGGCGAAAATGGGCAACATTCGTTTGTTTAAAATAAGCTAAAATTTGTTCGTCACGGCCAATTTGATTAATAAAACTATCAACCAGCTTTTCAACTCCTTGCTCACCATTAATTTGCTGATACAAGGTGCTATTGTTGCTACTCGCACAACCAACTAACATAACGGCAAATACAAATGTAAAAAGTGTTTTCATCATTACCAATACCCTGTTACAGAAAGATACCAACCTGTTTGATCCTCAGCCCCAGCAATACTTCCTAAGTCTAACCAAGCTGCGGTCACACTAACATGCTTGTTAGGGAACCAAGCAACAAACACATCCTGCCAATCTTGCTCTCCTAAGCCAAGGTTATTGGACTTTTCACGATACTCAACACCCACAGCTATTTGATGGGTTAAAAACACTGCAGTAGATGCTTCAAATAACAATTCTTTATCGCTATCAGGGCCGCCAAAGCCTAACAAGCCTAGCTGATTAGCATCGCTATAACGAAAGGTGGTGTTCCAAAACCAGTTATACCCAGCAAGCGCCCCTAAGTGTAATTTACTGGCAGCAAGATAAATATCGGTACCACTGGTGTCTTTGGCGCCGAGTAGGTTTGCGATACTGCCGTCATCCAGTGATTTATGTTGCACACCCAAGCTCAACTGCGGCCATTTACTGTAAACGATATCGCCGTATAAGCGCAATTTTGCACCTGCAATTGATTGCTCAATATCAGTATTTAACGCCGGAACTTCGAAGCGTTGTTCTGCGTAACTAAATTCAACGCGATCATAAATATTTAGCTGCGCGCCACAAACATCTAGGCGATAATCACTCACATCTGCACGGCTACAAAAACCATTTATTGCTATTTCATCATCACTTGCATAGCCTGCAAGCTGCGCCCAAGGGACAATACCACCACCCGCACTACCTTCTACCTGGGAGACTCCGGGTGTTGCTAATAATTTACCTGACGCCGCAAAGCCAGAACTTGCAAAAGCAAGGCATGTTAACCCAAACAACCAATTAAGACGCTTCATTGTACACCTCTAACCACTGCAAAAACTGCTCTGATTTTAGTGGCCTACTTAAATAATACCCTTGTGCATAATCGCATTTGTTTTGCACTAAAATATCCAGTGAATCTTTGTTCTCAACGCCTTCCGCTACAACCGAAAAGCCCAACTGATGACCTAAAGTCACCGTCGATTGCACTATATATTGATCTTGACGTGACTGGTCTAGTTGCAAAATAAAACACTTATCAAGCTTTAGCTCATCAATCGGTAATGACTTTAAGCGCCCAAGCGATGTTTGCCCTACACCATAGTCATCCAACGAGATTTTAACACCCAAGGTTTTAAGGTTTTCGAGTGCCTTAATGCCTTGCTCTTCGTTCTCAATCATATCTCGCTCTGTAAGTTCAATCGTAATTAAACGCCCATTAACAGCATGTTTCTCAAGTTGTTTAGCAAGGTGTGAGTAAAAGCTTGGGTATGCAATATCTTGTGCAGAGACATTAATCGCAGCCTGCATAGTAATACCTTGCTGTTGCCATGCAGCAACTTGAGACACTACGGTTTTCACAACCCAAGAAGTTAGCTCAACAATCACCCCCGATTGCTCTGCTAAATCAATGAACAGCTCTGGTGAAACCCACTGACCATCTTTGCGTTGCC
>Ga0066376_10003792_pt1 | contig 13352 bp, 9 predicted proteins | sample Knorr_S15_td_Bot_FD_77009 | JGI IMG/M metagenome (GOLD analysis project Ga0066376, IMG submission 77009) | Marine microbial communities from Southern Atlantic Ocean transect - Knorr_S15_td_Bottom_ad_5009_LV_A | ecosystem: Environmental > Aquatic > Marine > Oceanic | place: Southern Atlantic... | reverse complement strand
GGCTCGGGGCGTGCGGATCACGTGCGGGATAAGGACTTCGATACCTCGGTACTTGATAAACCGGGATTGGTGCTGCTGGGTGAGCGTCAGGAAGCGTTTCTGAAGGCGTGGAGTAAGGACTGGCGGGGGCACACAATGAAAGTGCTGCTCAGTCAGACGGTATTTGCCGGTGTGGCGACTCACCACGGCAATTTTAACGGCTACTTGAAAGCTGACCTAGATTCAGGGGCCTGGCCTCAAACAGCCCGGAACCGAGCAATTGAAATTATTCGTGAATCCATGGCACTGCACATTAACGGTGATCAACACCTAGCATCGATCTGCCAATACGGTGTGGCCAAACAACGCGATAGCAACTGGTCTTTCTGTACCCCGGCCATTGGTGCCGGGTACCCACGCTGGTGGCGTCCGGACGAAGTGGGAATGCCCCACCAAAATCGCCCGCAACATGGTCACGCACATACGGGTGAATATCTGGATGGGTTTGGAAACAAGGTTTATGTTTATGCCACGGGCAATCCCGAGGTCGCTACCAAGGGTCCTCGTTATGAACGGGCACACCAGAAAGGGAGCGGCTTCGGTTTCGTGACAATCGACACGGAAAAGAGGATCTACACGTTAGACGCCTTTCGGTTCAACGTGGATCCGACCGACGGTAATCTAAACAACCAGTTTCCCGGCTGGCCGATTACACTTGGGCAGGCGGAAAACAATGGGCAGAACCGTGTCGTCTGAAGACGTATTCAACTCAAATAGAATAGCGCGCTTCGGTTGGCTAGCTCATACTCAAATATGTGGATGCTCAACTAGACATTGAAGTTGACGTAACTCGGTGGCGGTCTGTCCAGCGATGATATCAATAACCACCACATGGGGTATAATCAAAAAACCGAAATCCTGCTGGTTTCACAGGCAGCGTGTTACCACTGGAACTATTACTGAGCTGTTTTGTAGCGACAAGGAAATAAGCCATTGCAGAAACTGATTGCCGGAATCCGACGATTCCAAGCTGACGGGTACGTTAATAACCAAAAGTTGTTTGAGACGCTGATCGGAGGCCAGAACCCGCTGGCGCTCTTTATCACCTGTTCGGATTCACGAATCGACCCGAACCGGTTGACAGACACCCAAGCCTGGCGAGTTGTTCATCCTGAGAACAGTCGGCAATATTGTGCCGCCCTTCGGTAGTATGGTCGCGGGCGAGGCAGCCACAATCGAATACGCAGTCACCGCACTGAATATTCGCGATATCATCATCTGCGGACACTCGCATTGCGGCGCGATGAGTGGATTGCTTGATCCCGAATCCGTCGAGGACATGCCTGCCGTAAAGGAGTATCTCGTGCATGCCGAATCGTCACTTCAAATCGTCGACGAGAGGAACAGTCACGTGATTGACTCAGAGATACGGCTCAAACGAACCATCGAAAAAAATATCCTTCTGCAGCTTGAAAACCTAAGAACCCACCCGGCAGTCGCAACCGCGGTTGCTCGTGGAGTTATGCACCTGCACGGGTGGCTTTATGAATTTGAAACCGGTGAGGTGCTCGTTTTTCATCCAGAAACAAACACGTTTCTTCCCATTGAAGGCGATTTGTCCTCCGGATCGGCAACGATCCAACACTAGTATTGAATTTCCCACCGGCGGAAATCCGACTAACTCGGACCTTAAACCCCCAACCAGCAGTATTCATCGGTAAATAATGTTGAATTTGCTGACCGGACTCGGGTTCAAAATAATACGGTAATCTCTCTGAAGAGGAAGTGCCGTTGGCTGCTAGTGAAACCGAAGCAGTACGGTAGCGGTGTTCTGGATGATCCAACCGCCATTAATAGCAATCACTTACTTCTTTGTAATGCACAATGCAATTCGGCAAAAGTTTTTCAAGGTGTTCTGCACCCTTAGCATCGATCCCAGTCTTTCGCACAGAAAGCACTTTTAGTTGCTTCATACCAATGAAGTGTTTAGTCGCATCGTTATCGATATTAATATTATTGTCGATTGTCAACTCTTGGAGATTTGATAACTTCGCTAAAAATTCGATTGAGTTACCGTCTAAATCACATGAGCTTAGGTCTAGCTCGGTAAGTTGACTCAAATCCGCCAACGCTTCTAATAAATCACTATCCACGTCTATATCCTTAATAACAAGGCGAGAAAGCTCAGATAAGTAATTCAAAGGCTTTAACCCGGATGCAGAAATATCAGAGCCAGATAAGTTAATTTCTTTTACGCCATGATCCCATTTCCAATTTTCTATTGAGGCGTCGACTCCCGTAGCGTTCCGAATGTCAATTGACAAAATGCGGCGATTCTGCGAGAGCAGTCTTTCTAGCGAGTTCTTTTGAAGTGCTGCCGATTCAAGCACAATGTCCGTTATCTGATTATCGACGTTCATGGTTATTTCAACCTGACATTTCAGTTCGGACTGCAGTTGGGTTTTTTTGAGTTGAAGTTCATAATTGAATTCAAGATTAGATTCTATGCCTCCGGCGACAGCGATTTCCCTTTTCGTTAATGGAATTGCTCGCTTAATTCGAAAGCCCGGGACTAAACTTGTTTTCGCATTAGGACGCGCTGTATAGATAAGCCTCAGTACAGCAGCATTGAGTACGGCTGTTTTTGTGTTCTCGTCCACGCCTTTCCAAAATTCCACATTAGCTTCATCTATTACGTCTTTCGCCTCCTCTGGCGGGGTAAACACCGTGGGGTTGCGAGTCAAAAAGATATTCAATCCTTCCCCCCCCCGTTTCGCCTTATTAGTATTCCAGAATGTATTTATATTGTCATCTCCCGATGCATTGAAATCACTGGATGAATGTAAAATTTGTCCTTCGCTTGAGACTGCAAAAATGCCGATATCACACTTTTCGGCCTCCTCCTCCTTTGCCGTGTGATAGAGAACGGACTGCAGTGCCGAGTTGTCTTCAAGGATAACGTTTTTGTTGCGATCCGTGATTGCGATGTGAAGGCGATTATTATTTGTCAGAAGCGGAAATAAATCAGTAGGATCGGTGTTCAAGAGATAACCTTTCCATAACGTACTTTTAGTTGACGATTGAACCTGCACCCATAAAACCCACGAAGTTGGTTCGTGTTGCTGAATGGGATGAATAAAAAGCTTGAGCAATGACAAACCGGTAGTGCCTACTGGAATCGACTTAAGCAAGAATTCTCTTTCTCCATCATCCGGTTGGTCATCAATCAAACCAACATACCGTTCATTGAAGATTTCAGCTTTAAGAGGAATGCCCGGAGTCGATTGGGAAACACTGAGCAAACTACTTCGCTTGAGAATCGCCTCGACGGACTTAACGTAACGCTGCCAATTGACCGTCTCGGTGCTTAGTCGTACGTTTGTATAAAAAATCTCATTTATCTCGTTATATTGAGTATCCTCGCCGGAATATACATCCGTAACATTAGCTCGTGCCCGCAGGAGCAAGGTGGTTAGGTTAGCTGCTACCTTTCGTTCGCGTTCCCGCAATGCTTGTTCAGCGGCCGAATTTCGGGCTAAGGTATCGCTTGCTTCGATGATAGAGTTCGGACCTAACTGTAGGCGTTGCAAAGCCTTGGTCAAATCGTTTTTTAGAACCACTGCTTCGATTTGCACTTCAACAATGCCGCTATCTATTTTGGGCGTACCTATGATTCTATGTTTTTGTACAAATCCACCACTTACAACCACAATTCGATCTTCAATTAGTTCATCATTTGCAATTGCTGTTTTGGCCGAAATCATGCTTCCCAGAGCTTTGCGAACAGCCGCCTGCAGTGCGTTGGATGTAGCTTCCTCAACTGTTAAGCCAAACCCTGTTACCGTTACTGTATTCTGCTGCTGCGCAAATAATTGAATAGATATGCAAACTAGTAAGAGCGATATTAAGGCTGCATGTCGCATAAGTTCAGAGTTCCAATTCCGTTTTTATTTGGTGGTCGCGGTAAGACGCAACCTAACCGGTAATTATACTTATTTTACTACAGGTCTAAACCCAATTTTATACTGGAATGGCATATTTAAATAAAATTCAATTCTATGCTAGCCGAAGTGTTGCGGGTTATATTCTTATTCGTGCAGTTAATTATTTGCATTTGGTGATAATTTAGTCTTATACTGAGTATGTTGTTACTGGCTATCGTAGGTTTACCGTATTTACACTTATTGAATTATATTTGAGGCCGAAATGAAAATTAAAATCATCGCGCTGTTATGCGTACTCAGTCTACTCACTCCAACTTATGCACATGCTCAAGGTGGAGTTTCTGCAGCCGATTTCCTACCGCCGGCCAAAGGTGGAACTAAAAAAGTTAAAAATCGAGATGCCGTAAAAATCAAAGACAATGTGGTAACGGCAGAAACTGCCCAAGATGCGTTAAACGAGGCGATGAGCGCAAATATTGCATCCCTTTCCGGCCAAAAAGGCAGCGGTGGAGACCTATCGGACATCGGATTTAAGTGGGTTGAATTTGGTAGTGGAGTAGGACTTTTAGCGACGGGTATGGGTACCTATACAGAAGTGCCTAATCCGAACGCTAGTCGTTTAGCCCAAAGGGCAGCTTATGTTGTTGCTTACACCAATGCAAAGGCCACGATCGCTCAAAGTTTAAGTGGCGTTACTATTGATGATAGTGAAACGATTGCTACCGCAACGAGGCAAATCAATACCGATACTGCCTATGAGTCAGCCACTAAAGAAGAATTGGATGAAATGCTTCGTCAATCGGCAAGTCTTCTTCTTAAAGGCTATGTGACATACTCAATCGACGAAGTGCTGGATACAGAGGATCCTAGAGTTCGATTCGTATTTGTCAGCTTGGCAAGCACGCCCAAGACTCAGAGTCTGATTACCAGACAGGGTGCGATGCGCCAGGTTGATACGATGCTTACCGGTATCGATGATGTCATGGAGGAGGTCCAAAATGGTCTTGTTCCTCCTGTCGGCGGTCGTGTAATTACTGTGGCGGAGACCGGGGAAACTGCAATTGTTGGATTTGGAAGCGCGTTAATTCAATCCAGTCCTAGTCGGGCTCTAGTTGCAAAGAACCGACTAACGGCTCGTAAGATAGCCGAAGCCCGTGCTCGATCATCATTATTTGGCATTATTGGTGGCGATAGTGTACTCTGGCAAACAGGTGTTAATACTAAAACTAAAACAGAATTTAGTGATATCGCTAATTATAGCGTTGATCAAGAAAGAGGCCATGCAGCAGTTGAGGAGGCTTCGCAAGCACTAACAAGTGCATTTAGCGATGCGACATCAACGTCAGATGCGGTTAGGTCACTTCGTCGAGGTCAGCTACCACCCGGCATACAGTCACGTACATGGGAAAACGAGGATGGCTTCTGGGTTTATTCGATGATGGTATATTACCCAGAATTGACAGACTTCTCTGCAGCGTTTGCAAAGCAGATGCGAGAGGCCGATCTTATTGCTCCAGTAAATGACACTGGAACAGCACCTAAAACAACGAGGACGATTGACGGGAGAGTGAAGCGTTTGAAAGGTGGTAAAGTATCACCGGATGATGACCTATAAACGAAGCTTCGCGACAAGAATAAATATTTTTAGGTTAGAAAATAGCTAAAGTGGTATTTATGGCCTTTAGATTCGTTGTAATTCTAACGTGCGTTTATTGGATCGCAATCCTATCGGGAACCTCTCAGGCTGCTGAGCCTAATCCGATGGTGTTACGTGGTACAATTGCGAGTTATGTCAAGGAGCATTCATCTTTGCGCAACACCGCTGTGCAGAAGGCGATGCTAAGAGTTATTAATCAGACTGCCGATAAAACGGTAAATGTCTGGCGCGGCGAACTCGAAAACCTGACGTTTTCAATGGCTGTTTATCCCATCCCTGCTTCGAACAGGCGTGCAGCCGACAGTATTTCAAAAATCGTCGCCCGTCAGTTGAACGCACAATTACTGGACCGTGTCGCTTCGAAAAAACTGTTCAAAGGCTTAGGATTTGATAACGAAATACTATTGAATGAATCATTAAGAATAGCAGCTAGCGCTTTTAGGATTCAGGGAGTAGTCAAACCAGTCATTCGGCAGGTGAAAATTGAGCCTAAGTGTGTTGTAGGTTTCTGTATTGCTCACAACAAAGATATATCTGTTAGTATCTCGCAAAAAAGCAATCTCGTTCTTTTGCGGGAAGCATATGGACGATCCGGCGTTGCGAAGGCTAGTTCCCAAATGGAAACAAAGTTGTTTGACGAAACTTTGTCGCTCGTCAGTCATTTGGAATCGCTAGATTTTCAAATGACGTCACTGATTTTCATTAAGGTTCAATGCTTAAAAGCACTGCAACGAAATCGAGAGGTCGTTTCCGTTCTGGAGAAAGCTCTGAACAATCCCGAGCCACTTTCCATAAAAGAACTGAACGAAATCGGCGACATTCTTTTAGACGTATATATGAATTTTTTAAAGAAGGACGTCGCCCTCGCTCACAAGGCCGACGTTCTTGGGGAGACCGCGATACTCGAAGTGATTAAAAGAATGACGTCGACGACACCCTGATAACTTACTTGAGGACTTCTGGTAAGTCGCGACCAACTTTAACGCTTTGGCTTTTTCTTGCTTGGTTTTTCTTTCTCTCGAATCGAAATTCTCATATTTTTCAGAGTGGTTGAGCAGTTTGGTGGGAGTTGATGGATGGTTGTCTTTTCTAGGTCGACACAGTAAACCAAATCCAATTCCATAAAAAAGCGATACTTTACATTTGCGACACCCGGAATTCGAATACTGCAAGCTGAATTACTGCCAAACGTAAGAGGAATGCGTCCAAGGGTGATTAGTACCTTTTGTTTTGTACCATCATCAATTTCTAGCCATTTTCTGCGAGACAATCGTTCCGAGACAACAACTGCTAATCCGACACCTCCCCCTAAAGTAGCGGCCATTAACAGTCTATTGGACAATGGTCCAATATCTTGAGCCCAGAAATAAGTGCCGGTTGTTGCAATACCGGCACAGATTCCAGTAAGTATGAAATAACGATACGAAGTGTTGGGGATAAACTCCGACAGCGACCAAACTAGTCCAACACAAAATACGGATAAAACAAATCCCATCTTGATGATTTCCGAAGTTTCCTCAAGGACATCCCCAAAGGGTAAATGGCTTGAATCTTCTGAATGCGAATATAGCAGGAACTGCCCGAACCCAACGATCAGGACACCTATAAATCCGGTCTTTAATAGACCTTTCAAAATTGTAAGCCACTGAAAATGATCATTTTTGATATACAAATGTTGAGCAAAAACCCCAACGGTTCCAATAATTACGGCGATACTAGTCAGCCATAAACAAAAGAAGAAACGAATGTTACCGTGTCGCTCTAACTGTTCTTCAGAAGTAGTTTTAGCTTTAGGGGTACTCTCTGCGGCGATTGCGGTGGATATGTCAGCTAAGATAGCTGCAAAATCAAATTCTTCATTTAGTTCGTCTGGTATTGCAAAGAATAGTCCTGCGTTATCTTTCTCGGGTTTTAAGCGTTCATATTGCTCGCGGTTTGATTCTGTTGTAACTAAATGGAGCCTGTCGATTTTACGATCTGAAATTGTTGATGCTATATCAGCAGTTGAAGTTATTTCGTCTGATGGAACTGGAGGGGGTTTATTCGTGATTAATACGAGGACGCGATCTGCCTGATTACGAAAATCCTGTTCCAGGGACTTCGCCAAAGCTTCATGACTGTTGGCAGGAATTGGAGTGTTCACATGAAGAAGATCAGATAGACCTTTTTGGAAATTTTCGGGACTGCTAGTGAAAACCGAATCACCAAAGGACAGTACAGCTTTCGAATCTTGGCCTACCGCCAAGTCTCTGGCTTTTGAGGCATTACGACTGTTTGCTCCAAACTCTCTAGTTATATGTTCAGTTAGATCAGCAAAAACGGCGGTTAGCGGGTTGCGTTTACCTTCGGTCAAAAGGTCCTTGAAATCAATGGGGATGTTAGACCGTAAATCGCTGAAATCGTTTTTATACCTGGGGTCTATGATGCAGAATATCTTAATATTGTTGTCAATATTCGCCCGGGTAAGTAATATCTTCATTTGTTCGGTCGTCTTAACTTCGAAGTCCGGCAGTTGAGGCCGTCCATCTGAAACCACTATCAACAATTTATTCGACCCCGATCGAATAGGTTGTTTCAGGGTTAAAGCCACTGCATCAAAAATGCTTTCGGACAGATCTCCCCCTCCCTCTAACGGTATGACGTCCAGCTTGGCTGAAATTTCTTTAAATTCACTGGTTAGCTTTTTCTCATCTTTCTCACCAAAAACAAATTCAAACAATGCTTCACTTTCATTCAGTCCTTGCGGTCCATTCGCATTATTTTTAGCGCCAAATTTTGTGGCTATACGTTTATTGATATCAAGTAGAATGTCGCCAAACTTCAACCGTTCACCGTTTTCCAATAACGGAATGAACTCCGACGACACAGCTTCCGAAAGCGGTTGAAAATATTCTTCGTGGCGGGGGTCGATCACGCAATAGAGTTTTTGACCACCAAACTCTTTAAGCTGAGAAACCAATTGTTCCGTGGATTCGACTGGGCCGTCTGGGATTAGTGGGGGTTCATCTGTAATCAACAGCAAAAGCTTAATCGCGTTTTCACGAAATTCTTGCTGGATGAGGGAAGACAATCCCAAAAAACTACTTTCATTAAGTCCCCCACCGCCGGCCGTCTGTGCATCAAGTCTAGATTCGAATTTACTCATATCCGTGGTAAAGAATGCTCCATCAATCAGTATTGGCTGAATGGCAGCGTCACCGGTCTCACCATAATTATTGAATTTGAGGATACCAACTCTGTAGTCGATACCCGCCGCGTTTAGAGTATCCCCAAAATCGACAATGTTATCTCTTAAATCGTCAACTTCTGGCTGCATGTCCTTGCTGATATCTATAGCGATACCGATGTCTATTTGGGGACGAGTAAAGAGACGATCCGTAAACGTTGTTACGCCAATAGTGATGTCGATGCCAGCCTTATCGATGGCGTCACCAAACGTCTGAAGATGATTGCTGATATTATCCGTTCCCGATTGCATGCTCCCAGTCGTGTCCACGATAAAGTTGATATCTAGCCTCGGCTTAGAGGTAACTTGTTCCTTAAAAGCGACTAACCCTACTTTTCCGTCAAGCTTCTTACCGTTTATGCCCGCGGTAAAGTCCGCGATCGAGTTCTGAAGATCGTTGGCAATCGAGTTCATTTCGGAATCGATGTCCAGAACAAACATGACATCGACCTGTTTGTCTTCGATGGAAGCGTCAGTGCGAGTGAACAAATAGTAGTTTAGTGATTCACCTATTATTGCCGCGATAAGAAGACTTCCTATCGCTGGCAATAGAATGAACAAAAGAGGTTTGGGAAGGTTTTTAAGCATGAATCAGAAATATACTATTGAGAATTTTGGTGCTTGTTGTTTTACGATAAGGAGTTGTGGCAACCAGCACAACATAAGAGAACCCTACGCTTTTGGGACAACCGCGGCGATCCCAATAAATACTCCCAATCGCAGATAATACGTTGACGCAAAAGTACCCTCCTCATCCTACCCCAGCACGAGATGAATAACAAATGTAGGAACGTAGATATGAGGGGCTTTAAGAGAACAAAGTTCGAAGCCGGAGAGTTACCGAGGATGCCTTCGGAACTAATCCAAGTCACGCATCAACCGCGGCTCATGTGTTCGCAGTTCCGTGACCATGCAAGGGTGTGGTTCAGATGGGTCTCGGTGGAGAACGTGCCTACTGGACCGACACGCACTTATCCCCTCGTCTGGTAAGGGCAGATGGTTGTCCCGTGGTTGTCTTTTAGCGATTTCAGAGGTGGAAATCCTATTTGTGGCTTGTCAAAACAGTCTAATATTCCTTACGCCTTACGGGCCAACCTCGCGTGTCTCAATTATACCGAAAGCCCTGTTTTTAAAGAGTCCGAATCCGCACATTTCTGTGCGAATCCGTCTCTCAAAAGCGGAGAGAGCGGGATTTGAACCCGCGGAACAGCGTTAACCGTTCACGAAATTAGCAATCTCGCGCTTTCGACCACTCAGCCATCTCTCCGTGCATCTAAATATTAATTCAATAACGGGTTCTCGGCAAGTCGACCCATCGAGTGATGCTGTGGAAATTATATCCTGAGCTCCTAAAATCAATTTTAACGAATGGATGTACAAGCGGGATGTTCGTGCTACACTCACTATTTCAGTCATCCAATCGCACATTCCTCAGAGCCATTAACCATGAATCGTGTCGCCGTTGCCTCCTTAATCCTACTTTTATGTCTGCCGCCCGTAACAACAAACGCGCAGCGAAATCACACTTTAAACGCATTTAAGCATGTTGAAATCCTGGCGGATGATTCCTTCGAAGGCCGCCGCGCTGGCTCAGAAGGTGGGCACGCAGCTGCTGGCTACATCGTCCAGCACCTAGCAGAGTTTGGTTTGGCGACCGCCGGTGAAGAGAGCTACTTTCAACCGTTCAACAAGAAATATGATAACTGTCGCAATATCATCGCACTCTTGCCAGGGAAACACCCTAAACTTCAACACGAAATCATCGCCATCGGCGCTCATTACGACCACGTGGGTTATGGGCAAGGCAAGAACCGTGGTCCCGTCCATAACGGTGCGGATGACAATGCAAGTGGGACAGCTACCGTCTTGGAACTAGCACGATATTTCAGTAAACCACGAAACAAACCCGACCGTTCTTTGATGTTCTGTTTTTGGGACAGTGAAGAGCAAGGTCTGATTGGTTCAAAATATTGGGTCGAGCAACCGACGGTTGAACTGTCTAGAATCGTCTTCAAAGTCAACATTGATATGATAGGGCGACTGGATGGCGAGACGCTTGAAGTTCAGGGTCATCGCAGTGGTCACGGAATTAAGGAACCATTAAATGCCGCTAACGCCAAGCTCGGTATCGATATTGATTACGTCTTCAAAATGCCAGCCAACAGCGATCATTGGCCGTTTATTAATAAGGGCATCCCCGGCTTTATGCTCCACACAGGATTACACCCAGAATATCACAAACCGGGTGACGATTCCGAAACCATCGATGTAGAGGGCCTTGAACAAGTGGGCCAACTCGCTCGCAATTTCATTGCCTATCTGGCCTCAACTAAAACGCCGCCAACGTTTCGCAAAGAATCTCTTAACGAAAAGCCCCCTGCGAAGTAGCATTTTTACGTTCAGGGGCGGTCCATCCACAAAAACCAACGCGGGCAATGTACGGAATGCAACCTTGCATCCAACACTACCCGCGCGGAGAAACGTACGGTGAGGATATCTTCGGTAACTAACTACCGATGCGTTGCATTACGGTCGCGATCGTTTGACGCAATGCGTTGCCACTGGCACGTAATCCCTGTATTTCCTTCGGCCAGAGTTCAATTTCTAAACGATCTACAACGCCAGCCCGACCAATCACTGTTGGTACCGACAGGGCAACATCATGAATGTCATAGCAACCTTCCTGGACACTCGACACTGGCAATACCTGCTGCGAATCGAGCGCGATTGATTCGATCACATCGCGGATCGCAATACCTACGGCAAATCCAGCACCACCCTTTTTCCGGATCACTTCGGCACCGCTACCTCGGGTCCGCGTGAACAATTCGTTTGCCAGAGCGGGCGTCCATTTAGGGTGTCGATCAAGTGCAACACCGGCAAAGGTAGCACTAGACCATATCGGAACCATGCTTTCGCCATGTTCGCCTAAAATCAATGCGGAGGTTTGCGTAGGTGCAATCCCAAGCTCGGCTGCTATGAGGCTGCGGAAGCGAATGGTGTCGAGTTGCGTACCCAGGCCAATAACTTGCGATAACGGTAAGCCCAACCGCTTGGCGGCCACATAGGTCAGAATATCAACTGGATTTGAGACAACGAAAACTATCGCGCCGGGCTTAGCGCCCACCTTGTTGATTTCGTCCAAAATACCAACAAACAGGTCGGTGTTTCGATTAATTAAATCGAGTCGACTTTCATCCGGTTGTCGGCGTAAACCTGCCGTGATGCAAATCACATCGCTATCGGTGACGTGTTCATAACCACCAGCTACGATGATCTGGTCCGCGGTACTCGGTCCACCGTGCATGATATCCAACGCCTGTCCTTCGGCTGCCTCGAGGTTGACATCCAATAACGCTATTTCTCGTACCACTCCGCCACATTGTAATGCGAACGCTGCACTGGACCCAACGAGGCCACCGGCACCAATAATACTAACTTTCATCTCACTACTCCATCTATTTGATTTATGATCTTCAACCAACTTAAGCCTAAGCGACAGTTCCACCTTCGGCCAAAGCGGCCATTACGCGTTCGGTGATTTGTCGAACCAAATCTTCCTGGTCCGTCCCGCCGGCGTCTTCACCCGCACCGCCGCCCATTGGTGGAGGAGGAGAAAAGGATCGGCGTTGTACGCCCGACTCACTCCAACTGTCGCGGAACACATCGTTTGCACAAATGTCGCAATCTTCGTATTCCTTGGTATTTCGAGGATCCGAATAGCCCCATTCGTCCTTCAGGGCTAACAGTTCACGTTGCTTGTCCTCAGTGAAATAACTAATGTTCCCTAGTCCCCGAGCAAGCATCAGCATCCGACAATAGGCATCCAATATTTCAGTCCACCAATAGGCCTTTTCAACATCTTCGCCGAAAGAAACCGTGCCATGATTGGCAAGAATGATTACATTGGATTTGTCAACAAATGGCAAAATCGTTTCGGCAAATGCTTGTCCGCCCGGTGTTTCGTAGCGAGTGATGGGTACGTCCCCTAGGAAAATCTCTACCTCCGGTAGAACGCACTGTGGGATTGGTTCATGCGCGATTGCAAAAGCTGTCGCATGTGGAGGGTGACAGTGCACAACACTCTTAAGATCTTCACGCGCTTTATAGATTTCCAGGTGTAACAACGCTTCGCTGGAACGCTTTTTTCGACCCGCCGTTTGCTTCCCTGTCATATCGATCGTACAAATATCATCGGGTGTTAAAAACCCCTTAGATTGCATTGTTGGTGTGCAGAGCACTTCATTTTCACCAATACGAACCGAGATGTTACCATCATTAGCCGCTACGAATTCTTTCTGATAGATGCGTCGTCCGATTTCGCAAATATCCTGCTTAATTTTAAATACGTTATTCACAATACGTTTCTCCCTTAGTTCCAAATAAAATACTATTTCAGGTTAATGTCTTCTAATATCGCCGCGTTGTATGCGTCGACAGGTCTATTGATGGGACGGAATGGGCGAGCAGCTTCGGCACTTTCACTCAGCGCGATCAATGATCCGTGGCCTGAACCGAGTTCGTCCCACAACACCAATATTTCATC